>BFBZ01000066.1_pt1 | contig 178891 bp, 169 predicted proteins | sample 1888401 | NCBI WGS metagenome assembly BFBZ01 (sample SAMD00112614, study PRJDB3348) | symbiont metagenome | host: Chara braunii
CGTCGAGAGGGAAAAGCAGTCGGCTGGTTTGAAAGGAAACTTGGACACCGTCCGTTGGGGATGGTTCGGCCTGCGCGATGGTCAGCATGCACATCGCGACAAGCGGACAATCCCGGCAGTTATTGCTTTTTTGGCCGTCCGGACAGCAAGGCATAGCGTCCGACATCGCGGCCATATCGGTCATCTCAGCGGCAGCCAGACGCTTTGCCGCCGCCGGCGTGACCAGCGGCGCAAAGACGAGCCCTACGATCACGAAGATCGCAAGCATACGACCGATGAGTCGGCGAAGATTCATAACTCGTTATCCCACGGGGCCGGGAACTTGGGAAGGACCATCGCTTCACATGTTCGCCAGAGGCGTTTCCCTGCCCAAAAAGGGTTACCGGTTAACCGAAGAAAGCACTTCAACTCGCTACTTCGGAACCGACAAACTGCATAAATGACCGCCGGCCGGTGGCCCCGAAAAGGACCACGTCGTACTTCCGGGGGGGGGGCCGCCCTCCATTCCCGGCGATCCCGCCGGCATGCCTGGAACCGCAAGTCCGATGGCGGTTGGCCGTTTCTCCAACAATTGTCGCAAGGCGAAAGCGGGTACATGGCCTTCGATGACGTACCCCCCGATTTCCGCAGTGTGGCACGCTGCAAGGTCGCCCGGCACGCCGAGGCGCTTCCGGACTGCCGGAAGCTGCGCCGTCTCCTGGACAGTGACGGTGAATCCAGCGTCCTTGAGGTGTTGCACCCAACCCGTGCAGCATCCGCAATTCGGATCCTTGTGAACGAGGATGGCTGGCGTCTGCGCCGAGGCGGGATACCCCCGCGCAACCAATCCCGCTGCGAAGATCGCGAGCGCACTTCGCCGAGTCACTGTGCTTAATTTGTACATCTTCTGGACATCCCCTGACGTTCAGCAAGGATCATATCTAGGTCTTCGCGACCGCGGGCCCAAATCCGCGTGATCAGCGTCCCTTTCGCCCTCGGAAACAATCTGCCGGCCATCGGCCTCATGCCGCGAGCAGCTTGCTTTATTTGAGGCTGGCGGTGACCCTCTGCAAAGGATGGCCATTAACCAGTTGTTAACCATCGCAGATGCAAAAGACCATATTGCAGCAGGGAGATTCTTCATGAACGGTCTCGAAGTGATGAGCGCTGCGCACGATGCCATCATCACGGTTGTCGTGATTTCGGCACCCTTGTTGATCGTCGGTACCGTCGTTGGCGTCGCCGTCTCGCTGTTCCAGGCCCTTACGCAAATCCAAGAGCAGACGCTCATTCAAACCCCCAAGATCCTTGCGACATTCGTTACTTTTCTGATCGCGTTGCCCTTCATGGCTGAGACTTCGCATAACCAATTTTTGCGGATGGTCGCGCAAATCAGCATGCCCACCAATTGACTCTTTTGCGCGTGGCCATCCGAGCCGGTCTATGAGCATTCGTTTTCCTGGTGGCTCGGCAAGCTGCGTCTTCGAACGATGTAAGCCGCAAAGCATTCTTTCGCTGCCCTCGTCATCTGGTTGCGTTTGCTCCTCGCGCGCGGCGCAAGCCCCGTAGTGTCCGAACACTCCAGAGGCGCTGGGATTCGGAAATCTGCTACACTCGGTCCAACTGAACCGGCTGATTCGGCGATCGCATGGGCGAGACCACGATTATTCATCTGTCGAGACTGATCGCGCTGGAACGCAGGCTCGACAACGTTGCCAACAACGTCGCCAACGCTGACACGACCGGCTTTCGTGCGCGCCAGCTTTCCTTTCAGGAATATCTCTCGCCGGCGAAGGAGGGCGAAGCCGACGGAAAAAGGGAGCGCCCGGTCTCGTTGGTGAATGCCGGATTCCAGTATCCGGACGTCTCCGGGGGCGCCATTCAACTCACCGGAAATCCTCTCGACGTAGCCATCGTCGGAGACGGCTATTTTGCCGTCCAGACGCCGCAGGGAGAGCGCTACACGCGGGCCGGCGCGCTTACCACCGATGCCACCGGACGCTTGGTCACTATGGAAGGCCAGCCGATCCTTTCCCGGACTGGTCCGATCACGATCGCACCCGAAGAGCGCTCATTGACGATCGCCGCCGACGGCACCATCAGTTCCCGGCAACGGATTCTCGGCAGCCTTCGCCTCGTTCGGTTCGACGGCCCTCTTCAAGCGGTGGGGTCTAACCTATTTCAGAGCCAGACTCCTGCCCTCGATATTCCGACGGGGTCCGTGAAACTGTCGGTCGGCGCTTTGGAGAAATCCAATGTCCAGAACGTCCAGGAGATGAGCCGATTGAGCGAGGTGACCAGGTCCTACGAACAGGTAGGTGGGCTCCTCAAGAATTCGCAGAGCGTCGACGATCTGAACAAGCTAGGAACCGTCCCCGACTGAATCGTCCGCGATATCAGGTTTCTGGATCTCCGGTGAGAAGCGCGATGGCCTCCTGAAGCAAAAGCGAGGGCGGTTGTGTCCGGACCGTTGTCAGCGCGGCTGACGAAGTTCGCCGGCGAGCCAACCCACGGCGTCGGTCTTCATCCTCTTGCGCGCCGTCTCGTCGACGAGATCGACGATTACCGACGGGAACGCGCAACCGGGCCGAAACCGAAATAGTCTTTGTTCGGGGGCGTCTCTAGCGGCCCCTGTTGCTCCCTCCCGAGGGCTGTGGGCCCCAGGAGCCCCCGGTTTCGCAAAGCGTCCGGGATTTGCCGGGCGCACCCTCGCCTGCATCGGAAAGCCTCCCACCGAGGTCGCGGCGGGCCCACAGGCGTATCGGTCGCGCCTTTGCCCGAGTTAGTCGGGTGCAGTGACGTCGTCGCGGGCCGCGGGCTGGCCGCTTAAGGTCGGATCGAAGCGCGCGCGTCCGAATCCCGCCGGCATTGCCAAGGACAGAGTGTCGTAGCTTGCGGTCGGCAAGAGTCAGCAGCCTGAAACATTGCCGGTGGCGTCTTGCGCGGTCGACATGATCGGCCTGATCAGCCGAGCAATCGCCAGGATTCCCTTGATGCCGTTTCCAAAGCGGGCAATGGCGTCGCGGTGGTCCCGCAACTCGCTGTATGGCAGATAACGAAGGTTGAGTTCGGCGACCCGTGAGAACGCCGGCCTGGCAAACTGCGCTCTAACTTCGCCCTCGCGGTCGTCCGGAGCCACGAGGAAGAAGTTGCGCGCTGCGGCACCATCGATGCCCAGCGCAAGGTCGAGCATCCGGACGATGCCGGAATAGATGCTGGTGGTGTGTTCGACTTCGAACGCGGCAGCCACATCGCCGCCTTGTTCGATCCAGAGCACGTGGATGAGACGAATAGCGTCCGCAGCGCCGGCCTCGGCCAAGGCCGCGGGCAAGCGGTCGAGACAGCCGTTCGCCAGCCGCCCGTCCTTGTAGGACCGCGCTCCGTCGTTCGAGGCTATCCACACCTGGAATCCAAGGGCTAAACCCAGGTCCCGCAGCCACCCTTGGATCTCGGTATGGGTATGGTCCGCCTCACGGGCTGCTGCCACCGCTTTCGAAGACGCTGCGGATTCCGCGCGGACCTGATCGAGATCGGACCTCCAGCGATCGAGGGAGCCGTCTTCTTGACGTTCCGGAAGCGGATAGCGTCCGGTGCCGACCTCGAACAGGAACGCCGCCGCGGCTCCGAGATCGTTGGAAAGCAAATTCCGATACTGCGAGTTCAGCGCCAGGACTCCTCGGCGCATGGCGAGATACTGCTCCCAACGGCCCAATTTCACGTCCGCTCCCGTCAGGGCATTGTATCCTCTCACGATGGCGGTGTTGAACGGCGGCGCGATCGTCGGATGCAGGAAATACAGCAGATTTGCGGCTGCGGGACCGAGCCCCTTGATGGTCGCCCGGTCGAGCTTCTGGATCGCTTCGATCACGTGTTCCTCGGTATTGCAGCAAAGACAGGTATCGAGGAAATTCCCGAAGGCCACCTGGTTAGGCCGATTTTCGTAGATGTCCGGGATACGGAGCTTCGGTTTCCACATGAATGCATGGTCGGCGCCCTTGAAGACCTGCCGCTGCTCGGCGATCGAATCCAGCACCGTTTCGAGCGATGAGCCGCGATAGGCGTTTCCGAACGTGTCAGCCTTGATCTCGGCCATCACCTCCTGAAGTCCGCGCCTGATAGATCGGAAATTTTTTATCCGCGCGTCCCACAGAAACCACGTCCGGTACGTCCCCGCCTCGTCATTCCTCCAATGCCGTATAAGATCTCCGACCCAAGCCTGCTCCATTCGCTAAACCACCCGTTCTAACTTCGGCGGCAGGCCATTCGGCCTCGCGCCCGGTACCCGAACTCTCGTTCAAGCTCAACCAATATACCGGACTTATCCCTTTCCGCACAGCTAAGACGACACTTCGGGCTTGTCCTTCCGGTCTACAAACCGGACGCCGATCCGCTTCTCCTTCCGCCAGACCACCCGGCATCGGCGGCCGCCGCCTTCGAGCTCAAGAACAACGGAATCTGGAATTCCGATCGGCGACGCCACCTCGAGCGAGGCACCACTGTCCGAAAGGTTCCGGACGGTACAGCTAATGGCCCCTCCCCCGAAGGAAATCGTCGCGGCCTTCAGGACTTTGTGACGCGGCGCAGACCTGTTGTCGTCTTCCATCCACATCCTCCACCTGTCTTCGGCCGACGATAGGCCGCTGTCGGCTCAGTGTTTGTGTTCACCCTTTTGCTCGGTTGGCATCGACATCCCGGCCCCGGGCTTCTTGCCATTGTTTTCCGGCTTCTTGCCGTCCCCCTTGTCCATGGACTCCATCTCTTCGTCCGGAGGCGCCCTCGCGACCATGTCCTTGTAGTGCTCGGCAGATAGGCCGGGCAGCTTGGTGACGAATGCGACGATGCTCCAGATGGTCGCATCGTCATGTCCGAGACCCCACGCCGGCATGCCGCTCATTTTCAATCCATGTTTCGTGACCCAGAAAACGGTCTTGGGATCGAAACGCTGTTCGGAAAGATTGGGCGGCTTCGGGTAGAGGCCGGGCCGAATTTCCGAATCCGATTGCTCGGGCGCAAGGTGGCAATTCACGCACATCGCCGCATACTGTCCCGCTCCCTTCAAAACGAGTTGCTCGTCCTGAAGGTCGGGTAGCTCGATCCGGCCGGCGCGTACCGCGATGGAGCGGTTGCGAACGGTCTCCATTACCCTTCGGGTGATTTCCCAATGCGGCGTGTCCGCGCCGACATCGTAGAAGCCGTAGCCCACGTAGAATAGAATTCCGCCAAATAGAGCCACCGCAGCGAGGACCGCAACACCCAACCGTCTCGTCATTTAGCATCCACCTTTTGGTCTGTTGAAGGTTCTCGCCGACGAACGTCAAGTACGGCGGTTCGTTTTGCGGATGACGGCGGCCGGTCCAGCGAACGCGACCAGTTCCGGTAGAAAGCGACGCACGTCATGAGCGCCAAGCCGCCCGCGCTGACCGCGACTTGAGCGGCCAACCCATCCGAATACATTTCAAGGATGAAGTGGCCGACGAACGACAGAAAGATACCGACGCAGAACACTTCGAGGGACCGCTGGCCGCAGACGATCAACGGCTGCAGCGCCGCGGATCGCAGCCCGCTCCAATCGGACGGAACCAGACGAACCACGATGACGGCCACCGCAAGGAAGTGCAGCACCCGGTAAGGCGCGAGGTTCGTCTTGTCGTTCGGGACGAACCATTCGAGCATGCCGGTCGGCAGAAACGCTGTCGTCTCGAAACGGTCAGCGAGCGTCACGACAGCGGCAAAGACGACGAAAGCGATGCTCGCTGCAAGGACGGCACGGGACCGCGCCAGTACCTGCATACGCGCGCGACCGCCCAGGGCCGCCCACGCACCCAGCGTGAACAGAAGCTGCCAGGTGAACGGATTGAAGTACCAGTCGCCGGAAGGATATGCCGAGAAATTCCAACCGAATAGACGTGCAGACAGGTAGACCGAGATCGAAGCCGCCAACGCCGCATTCGGCCACCGCATCATGACGATCAGCAGCGGCGGGAAACCGGCCATCAGAACGATGTAGAGAGGAAGGACATCCAGGTTCAGCGGCTTGAACTTCAGCATCAACCCTTGCGTAAGCGTGGCGACCGGCTGCTCGATGAGGCCGGCGACATTGAATTCGTCGAGAAGGTGCGAATGCCCGTAGCGCTGTGCCACGTAGCCGATCGCCGCGGCGTAGAAGACGAACAGCAGGACGTGGGCGACGTATAGCTGCCAAACGCGCCGCATCAGCAGAGCCGTTCCGGCGAGCATTCCTTGTGCGGATATCCTTCGAGCGTACACGAACGCCGCCGTGTACCCGGAGATGAAGACGAAGATGTCGGCGGCGTCGCTGAAACCGTAGTTTCTCGTCGTCAGCCAAGCGATCGAGTTGTTGGGGATATGGTCGAGAAATATCGCCCAGTTTGCCAGACCGCGAAACAGGTCGAGACGCAGATCCCGCCCTCGCGGCGAAACGGCCTTGGAAGCTGGCATCGAACTCTTGATATTGTCCGACGATGCTGGCTCCGACGAAGCCACTGTCGTCGACGGTTCGTCAGGCCGCGATATTCTGACCGGCTGCAAAGACGGCATCGATTAGCCTGCCATCGCCCGGCAACTTTCGGCACAACGCGTACATGCCGTCACGCAGTCGTCCATCCCGCCGACGCGCTCGCAGTCCTTGGCGCATTCGGTGCAGATCTCGGCGCACTCCTCGCAGACGTGCGCATGGTGAGGCGAATTGAGAAGCATGAAGTGCGCCGCAGTTCGGCATATCTCGGCACACGCCATCATCAGTCTGATGTGCTTCGGTTCGACGTGCTTCCCGCCGGACTCCAGGCAGTGGGTCATCGCCGTCCCGAGACACATCTGGTAGCAGCGCAGGCATTCGTCGATGCACGCCTGCATCTCCTTGCTCGTCTTCATCTCATTCTCTCCTTTGTTTTCCGTTGGCCTACTGGACGTTGAGGACAAGCATCAGGCCGCCGCCGCCGTGCTGCTCAACGTTGTTGTTGGCTGTGTGATGCGGGATGTGGCAGTGCACCAGCCATTTGCCCGACTTTCGTGCCGTCCAGACCACGTCGTAGCGCTGCCCGGGACCGACGTTGACTGTGTCCGCCTGGTATCGCGCGCTTTCCTTGAGGTTCACCCCGTCCACGGCTACGACTTCGAACGGTCCGCCGTGCACATGCATGGGATGCACGAAGTTGTTGTTCGTCCCGATGAAGCGAAGTTTGATGGTCTGTCCGACCTTCATGGCGACCGTGTCGGTCGAGGGGTATGCCTTGCCGTTGATCGTGAAGTAGTTCGGAAGCGCCCCTTCCATCAGCATCGCCGGATAGGTCAGCCATTCGCGCTTCAGCCACTCCTGTAGCTGGATCGCGTAATCGAGGTCGGCCTTCACCTCGGCCGAGGGGTCCTTCGGCGCGATCAGCAGCGCCCCGTAGAGCCCGAGCGCCTGCTGGCGGTCCGGATGATCGTGGCTGTGGTAGAAGTACGTGCCGCTCTGGCCCACGTCGAATTCGTAGGTGTAGGAGCCGCCCGGCGGCACCGGGTCTTGGGTGACGTTGGCCGGCCCGTCCATCTCATTCGGGACGATCAGTCCGTGCCAATGAACCGTGGTGCTTTCTGGAAGCGCATTACGGAAGTTGATGCGGACATGATCCCCCTCCGTCACCTGCAGCCGCGGTCCCGGGACCTGACGATTGTACGCGTAGGCCTCGACCGCCACGTCCGGAAGGATGTTCCATCGGATGATCTCGGCCTTGATGTCGAAGACCTTGACCCCGTTCTCGATGCGCGGCGCAAGGACCTTGTCGCCCCTCGCGTCGGGCGCCGCCACGTAAGCGACTTGACGCGGCTTCACGGCGGCCATGTCCTTCATAGCCTCGCCGGGCAGATCGAAGGTGTTGATCATCCCCGGCGGCATGATGGAGCCGTCGACGTCGCGGGCGCTGAGACCGAGGTTGACGGAAAACCCCGGTATCACCATTCCGGAGATCAGAAGGAACGACGTCACGCCGGCGAGCGCCGCCAACTGTGGAGTCGTCGCGTCGCCGCCCATCTGATGGCCCCCGCCAGGGGACGCTTCGCGGTCGCCCGACTTTTTTGCTTTCTGTTGTCCCCCATGTCCCTCCATGTGGCTCATCTGCTCATCCGACATTTGACCCGTCTCGGACTTCATTCCGGACATGTCGCGTTGTTGGCCGGCTGCCTCCGGCCGTTCGGTCATCAGGCCGTGCTTGACCTTCTTCTTCACCATCCAGACGTTGAACGGATAGGCCGTCGTGAATCCGACCATGACACCGAGAGACATCACGCCCCAGAAGACGAATTCGAGCGGATCCATGGCGCGCATGTCGCGGCCCATCATCAGCAGGCTCATCGTCGGCGCCATTCCCGCCATCATCGCGTTCATGCTGATGAATTCCGGCATGAAGCTCTTGCGGACATTTTCCCAATAGGTGCCGCCCATCATCTTCTTCATGAAGAGGGACTGGAAAATGAACAGACCGAACGAGAAACCGGCAATGTATTCGACGATAAGGTCGATCCACATCGGGAGGCCCAGCAGTGCCGTCACGGTCGCCGCCAGAATGATGCCGGTGGCATCCCCCGCAACGCAGTGAATAGTGCTCCCGACGCCCTGCTTCCAGAGGGGCGATGTGAAGTGCTCATGCTCCCCTGGACGGGGCTCCTTGTCCGCGAGCACGTAGAGCAGCAATCCGAACGGGCCCATGTAGAGGGTGACCAGGATGAAACCCCACTTCATCACCGTCGGCTCGGGATTGCCGTTGAACTGGTCGAACGCGACGTAGGCCGTAGAGCCCGCCGCGAGGACGAACCATGCGATCAGAAAATAATCGTAGGGAAGTGCGATCATGGAGTCCTCGCGGTCAGGTGTTCAGGCTGTTCAGCCGCCGTGCTTGCCGATCCAGTCCTTGAGCATGGTCTGCTCTTTGGTCTGATCCTTGACCGTCTTCTCGGCCATTTCGCGGATCATCGGGTCTTTAGTCTCCTTCAGCACCGTCTGCGACATCTCGATCGCGCCCTGATGGTGAGCGACCATCATCTTCGCCCACGCCTTCGTAGGGTCGGGATCCATTCCCTTCTTCATGTCGGCATTCATTTTTTCCATGGACTTTGTGTAGGCCGGACCGGCGTCGTCGGCGTACGAAGGCATCGATAGCGCAAACAGCACCGCGACAGACGCGGCCGAAATCTTCAGGATGTTTCGTGACATCTCATTCTCCATTGTTTGAAAACACATTCGCAAACGGCCGGCACAAATTGTTGTTCCGCGGATGTGGCGACGACATTTCCGGCTTTGGCGACGAGCGTTTGCACAAGCGCGAGCACGCGTTGTCGACAGGACCTCGCCGGACTGAGCATCTTCCATAAGAGTGAATTCATGGCCGACGTGCGCGGCAGACCTCCTGCAATTTCAGGCAACGGCATGTCGCCGCGGCGGGCGGAAAAGCACTTTCCGGACAGCCTGGGTATTTGCTAAGCCTGTCGTGCTGCGGCGGCGATGCGAGCTGGGTCGAACCGATCATCGGTACCTCCACGTCGCAGCGAGCAGTCGCTCTTCCCACAATGCGCTGGAGGTAGCGAAGACATTGTAGCCGACCCACGGATGCCTCTTGATCGAATCCAGCCGCTTGATTCCGTCGAGACGGTTGAACCGGCACGCCCTGGGATCGAACACAAATACTCTGAGCGACATCTCTTCGAGGAGGTGACGCGTGATGCCATGCGTCGTGTCGGATCCGTGCTCCTCACAGATGACCACGCAATCGCGGTGCATCAGCCGTTCCGCGCCGGTCAGCGCTTCGATTTCCACGCCTTCCACATCGAGCTTGACCACCACCGGAAGCGATGCATCGACGAGCCCGCCCGCAACCAGGCTGTCCAGCGAAACGACAGTTACGGCGTCCGGCTCGTTTTCGGTCAGCCTGAGGGTCTCCAAGGCTTCATGCCTTGCGCCCGTGATCCTCACAAAACCGGCCGCCTGTCCACCGACCGCGGCGTTGAGCCATCGGAAACGGTCGCCGTTCAGGAGCGCGTTCGCGCCAAGCCGTTTCGCGTTTTCCGGAGACGCTTCGATGGCGAGCGTGGGCTGCCTGCCGAAAGGCCGGCTGGACGCCAGCACGGACCAGTAACCGAAGTTCGCCCCGCAGTCGACGAAGGAGTACCTGAGGTCTGCCGCGCACCTTAAGAAGGCTTCGATCTCCTCTTCATAATCGTATCTCGGATTAAGCATTCTGCTCCAGTATCCGTCGCAGAACGGGATGGCGAAGTCGGCATCCTCGTTCAACCGGACGATGATGTCGCGATCGGCAACGACAGTCGCGACCGCCTTGCAACCGTGCCTGTAGCCGCGATGTCCGTAAGGTCGCGTGATGACGGATCCGGCCTGAAGGGCCAGCACCGCAACGCGGTCGATCACGCCGGCGCCGCTCAGCCTTCCGCTCTTGCGATCGAAAGCGAGCGGTCGTTCGGACGCAACTCCGTCAGCCTGGCGCAACGATGCCTCCATCCATTCCCTCCAAGGTCCGCTTCTCGACCCGGTGCCGCCGGCTCACGCAGCGCGGCGGCACCGGCCGTTCCGGGGTTACTTGCCCTTCTGCATCTTCGTGATCGTGATGCCGGCGGTCGCCCGTTCGGCTTCGAACTGGACCTTGTCGCCGACCTTGACGTGCTTGAGCATCCCCGGGTCCTGCACCCGGAAGACCATGGTCATGCCGTCTTCGTCCATATCGAGATTCTTGATGGGGCCGTGCTTCAACGTGATCTTGCCGGCGGTCTCGTCGATCTTCTTCACCTCGCCGTTGACCATGGCGTTCTGGGCGAACGCCGCGGTCGAAATTGTTGCCAAAACGACGGCGAAAACTGCTGCTGCAAGTTTGTTCTTCATGATGTTTTCCTTGGTTTTGTCGGGATCACTTGACGACGATCGTACCGACCATGCCGGCTTCGCGATGACCCGGGATCAGGCACGAATATTCGAACTCTCCGGGCTTGCTGAACTTCCAGACGATCTCGTCGGTCTTCTTGGGGGCAAGCCGCTTGCCGTTCGGGTCGTCGTGCTCCATGTCGGGGTTCTTCTTCATGGCCTCCGCATGCTTGAGATTTTCGGCGGTCGTCGCCAGGATGAATTCATGGTCGAGTTCACCGTTGTTGCGGAGCATGAACTTGACCTGCTCGCCCGTCTTGATCTCCAGTTTTGCGGGCATGAACATCATCTTCCCGTCCATCTCGCCCATGGTCACCTGAACGATCCGGGCGGGCTTCTTGGCATCGCCGGGCTCGCCCGCGGAGAACGTCTCGTCGTGGCTGTGGCTATGTCCGGCCGGACCCTCGCCCGCCCAAACGGCGGTACCGCCTGCCAGCAGTAAACCCGCGATTGCCGAAGCGACGGCTTGATTGATGGTCTTCATTAGTCTTCTCCTGTCTGATGTTGAGTTCGAAAAGGCGTCCGGATCACATGCCCTTCATGCCTTTCATTCCTTTCATGCCCTTCATTTGCGTCGTCCCGCCTTCCTCCTTGCCGCCGTTCTGGCGGGGAGCCGCTGAGGCGGGCGCATCGACTTCGTATGCGACCGTGCCTTGCGGATTTTTGTAGGGACCCGGGTCCTTGTAATCGTCGCGGGCCATTCCTTCCCGGATCTTCATGACGGAGAACATGCCGCCCATTTCGATGGGGCCGAACTGGCCGGAGCCCGACATCATCATGAGCGTGTTGTCCGGCATCGGCATCTCCATCTCGCCCATGGCCATTCCTGTCGAACCCATCACCATCGCGTCCGGAGCAAGCTTGCCGACAGCCTTGGCGAGATCCTTCTTCGACACACCGATCATGTTGCGCATGTCGTGCCCCATCGAGTTCATGGTGTGGTGCGACTTGTGGCAGTGGAACGCCCAGTCGCCGGGATTGTCAGCGAGCACGTCGAAGGCGCGGACCGCTCCGACGGGAACGTCGGTCGTCGTCTCCGGCAACTGCGCGCTTTCTGGCACCCAGCCTCCGTCTGTGCAGGTCACCGCGAAGCTGTGCCCGTGGAGATGGATCGGATGGTTGGTCATCGTGAGATTTCCGATGCGCACGCGCACCTTGTCCCCGAGGCGGACGGGCAGCGGATCGATGCCGGGAAACACGCGGCTGTTCCAAGTCCACATGTTGAAGTCGGTCATCTCGTTGACCTTCGGCAGATAGGTGCCGGGATCGATGAGATACGTGCTCATGATGAAGACGAAGTCGCGGTCGACCGGCCGGAAGGTCTGGTCCCGGGGGTGGACAATGAACATGCCCATCATGCCCATCGCCATCTGCACCATCTCGTCCGAGTGCGGGTGGTACATGAACGTCCCGCTCGTCTTGATCTGGAATTCGTAGACGAAGGTCTTGCCGGGTTTGATGTGAGGCTGGTTGAGGCCGCCCACCCCGTCCATGCCGTTCGGTACGATCATGCCGTGCCAGTGCACGGTGGTATGCTCGGGCAGCTTGTTGGTGACGAAGATCCGGACCTTGTCGCCTTCGACCGCCTCGATGGTCGGACCGGGCGATTGCCCGTTGTATCCCCACAAGTAGGCCTTCATGCCCTCAGCGAACTCGCGCACGACCGGTTCGGCGACGAGATGGAATTCCTTCCAGTCCCCGTTCATCCGCCACGGCAGCGACCATCCGTTCAACGTCACGACCGGCCGATAGTCCGGACCGGACGTCGGATGCAGCGGCGGCTGCATTACCGCCTTTTCCATGGAGGGCGCTTCCGGAATGTTGGCCGCCTGCACCCGGCCGCTCACTGCGCTCGCGCTTATCAGCGCGGCCGTTCCGATGAATCCTCTACGCGATAGCATGATTGTCTCCTTAATGGCCGCCGCCCCCGCCGGCCTGGGCGGTGGTGGTCTGACGGGGTTGGTTCTGGGACTCTCCGGAGCCGCCGCCGTTGACGACCGTCTGAAGGTCGGACTGGGCGAACCAGAAGTCTCGCTTGGCCTCGATTCCGGCGCGCAGCGATGCGATGCGCTGGCGCGCCTCGGTCAGCAGCGCGAAAACGTCGATCTGCATGCTCGAGAAGCGTAGCTGCATCTCTTCGGTGATGATCTTGCGCAGCGGCAGCACTTCACGCTGGTACTGGCCGGCGATTTCGTAGGTCGACCTGTAGACGCGGTAGGCGTCCCTTGCCTCAGAACGTACGTTGATCGCCTTTTCGGTCAGGCGGTTGAACGACTTATTGTAGGTCTCGGCAGCCTGCCGGACCCGCACCTCGCCGCCGTCGAAGATCGGAATCTGGAACTGGATGTCGAAGCCGCGTTCGCGGAAGGGCGCACTTTCGGGATCGCGCGTCTTGCGGTCGATCCCCGCCACATCGAGGAGCGTCACGAACCGGCTCGCTTCCGTTAGATTGAGAGATTTCGCGAGGGCGTCGAGTTCGATCCGCGCGATCTGCAGGTCGATGCGGTGGCTGACCGCATCGACCTCGATCAACGGGAGCGCCGAGGGATGCCGGGGCAACGCCGGCAACGTGCCGGGAATCCGGAAGGCCAGGTCGCTTCCCCAAAGCCCCATCAGACGCGCGAGGCGTTCCCGCGAGCTCGCCGCCTCCTGGCGTATCGATCCGAGTTCGGCCGTGGTCTCGGCATAGAACACCTGCTCGCGCGCCTGGTCGAGCTTGTTGAGCGATCCGGTCTGGCCGAGTTTGAGGGCTAGTTGGGCCGTGGATTCCGCGGTGGATTTGGCGTCCGCGAGAAGTCCGATGAGTTCGTTGGCGGCGACCGCGCGGTAATAGGACCGTCTGACTTCCGCGGCGAGCCGCAGCGTCTCGAGGGCGGCCCGCAACTGCGCCTGCCGGAAACGTTGACGTGCGATTTCCGAGCGGAACGGCAGGGTGGCGAGCGCCAGAATGTCGCCGACGACCTGCCGTTCGATCTCGACGGCTCCGTTGCCCGATATTCGCGAAATCGAGAACGTGGGATTGGGCGGCAGGCTCTCCTGGACGAGGTCCGCTTCCGCCAGCGCCAGTTCGTTGTAGGCCGCCTGAAGGCCCCGGTTGCTGAGGAGCGCGACCTGGACCGCGGTTTCGACGTTCAGGGTCCGGCGCAGCAGCCGCTTGACCGCATCGTTCGCGACCACGACATCGTCGGCGGTCCGGATCGAGATCACGTCCTTCTTGATGGTGCCGCCGGCGATGTCGGCCACCGCCGTCATGCCGCCGTCCGGAGAGAACGTTGCGCAACCCGAGAGCAGCAGCGCGGCTGACAGCGACGATAACGCCGTTCTGGCCCCGGTGGCGCCCGTCGCGCGTCGCAGTCGGATGAAAAGTGTTTCTGTCATGGCGTCCTCCTACTGCTCGGATTTGGGCGTGGGAGTTACGCGCTGGTTCTGTTCTTTCCAGCCGGATGGCGCGGTCGGCCGCATGCTTGTGTAGGGCGCGATGCCGGAGCGGTAGCTGACGCCGGCGACCGGCACGTTCGGGTCGGCCGGATCCGCACCGACGAGCGGAACGGTCGGAATGCATCCCCCGAGCGACCACGTCGCGGCGGTCATCCCCACGATTGCCCGAAATCTATTGCCTAATATCCTCTTCACCACCGACCGGACGGCGGCGAGAATCGCCCCAAGCTGCGCAAACATTATCTTTTCCTGAACTGACGATGGACCACAGGCGCGCGAGCCCTCGACAGGCACGGCACCGCGTAGCTTCGATCAGGTCAGGAAATGGGGGGGCGATAGTGCCGGGGGGGAGCCTTGTCGGCGACGTTCAGGTAACCTTCGACTTCGCAAAGCGCCGTCGGAGCGGAAGGCGTCACGATGTCGACGACCTTCGCCGGAAGAGCGGTCACGCACATCAGCCCGCAGCACTCCCCGCCGGATTTATGCGGAGCTTTTTCGGGAGCCGACTTCGAATCCGATGCCACCGACATCGAATGGTCACCGCCGCCGGAATGTGCCGGCGCAGCGGCATGATCATGGATCTGGCCGTCGTCGTGCAAATGTTGCGGCTCGGAATGGACATGAACCATTCCGGGAACGTGGTTCTCGTCCGTCAGGCACGGCGCGGGCGCGTGGACGCCGGGCAGCGCGTAGGAGATCGTCGGCGCCAGTACGCAAAGCAGATAGGCTAGGGCTACCAGCCACCCTGCCCTTGTTCGCTTCGTTCTGGTCAACCGGACGACCATGCAGACATCAACGCCTTTTCGCACCAACACTCGGGAGCATAGCGGCGAAGATCGCGGCCGCCAAGATGGAACTTTTGGTGTCGCTCATCGGTCAGCCCGGCCGATGACCGCCATTAATTCGGCGATCTTCTTCCTCTGGTCTGTTTTGTCGCCGCTCGCGATGGCGTGTTCGACGCAGTGGGAGACGTGGTCCCTCAGGACTTCCTCCTCGACCCGTCGCAGCGCGGCACGGACCGCCGAAATCTGCGTGACGATATCGATGCAGTAGCGCTCCTCGTCCACCATTTTGGAGAGGCCGCGCACCTGGCCCTCGATCCGGCCGAGGCGTTTCTGACAGGATACCTTGATGTCTTTCCGCATGGGTCTTATATACCCCTACACGGTATGGGTTGCAAGTAGGCAAGGAGCTCGAAATGGCCAGCGAACAGAAGGCGATGTCCCGAGGCGGATGCGGATGCTCGTCAAAGGCGGTCGCCGCCGGTCCTGAAACGCCGGTCAAGAAGAGCGGGTGCTGCGGGGGCGGAGACGCGCACGACCATAATCATCACGCTGCGGGCAGAGCCGGCGTCGTAGACCCGGTCTGCGGCATGACCGTCGATCCCGCAACCAGCAAGCATCGCTTCGACTTCAGGGGCGTCACCTACCATTTCTGCTCGGCCGGCTGCCAAACTACGTTCGCCGCCGCTCCGGAGCGATACCTCGATAAGGCGAACGCAGCGCCGCAGCACGCCGACGTCCCGGAGGGCACGGTCTACACCTGCCCCATGCATCCGCAGATCCGTCAGATCAGACCCGGAAGCTGCCCGATCTGCGGGATGGCGCTGGAGCCCGAACTGGTCAGCCTCGACGACCAACCCAACCCCGAACTGGCCGACATGACCTGGCGCTTCTGGGTGGGGCTCGCGCTGGCGCTGCCGGTCATTGTACTCGAGATGGGCGGCCATCTGGTCGGCAGCCACGGCTGGATCGACCAAAACCCCTCGAACTGGATCCAACTCGTCTTCGCCACGCCGGTCGTTCTCTGGGCCGGATGGCCGTTCTTCGTGCGCGGCTGGCAGTCGCTGGTCACCCGAAACCTGAACATGTTCACCCTGATTGCGATGGGCGTGGGCGTCGCCTTTGCCTACAGCGTCGTCGCCACCGTAGCGCCGGGCATCTTCCCGTCCGCATTCCGAAGCCACGGCGGCGCGGTGGCGGTCTATTTCGAGGCCGCTGCGGTGATTACCGTTCTGGTCCTGCTCGGCCAGGTGCTGGAGCTTCGAGCCCGCGAGGCCACCTCCGGCGCGATCAAGGCCCTGCTGGATCTGGCGCCCAAGACCGCCCGCCTCGTCGACGAGAACGGGGCGGACCGAGAGGTCCCGATGGACGGCCTGAACGTCGGCGACAAGCTGCGGGTCCGGCCCGGGGAAAAGGTCCCGGTGGACGGCGTCATCATCGAAGGCCGCTCGTCCCTCGACGAGTCGCTGGTGACCGGCGAGTCCATGCCGGTCTCCAAGGAGAGCGGCGCCAAGGTGATCGCCGGCACCCTGAATCAATCGGGCGGGTTCGTGATGCGGGCCGAGAAGGTCGGCCGTGATACCCTTCTTTCCCAGATCGTGCAGATGGTGGCGCAGGCGCAGCGTTCCCGCGCTCCCATCCAGCGTCTCGCCGACCAGGTCGCCGGCTGGTTCGTGCTCGTCGTGATAGGCATTTCGCTGACCGCCTTCTTCGCCTGGGGTCTGCTTGGCGGTCCCCAGGGCTGGCAGTACGGGCTGATCAACGCCGTTTCGGTGCTGATCATTGCCTGCCCTTGCGCCCTCGGACTTGCGACGCCGATGTCGATCATGGTCGGCGTCGGACGCGGAGCCCAGGCCGGCGTCCTGATCAAGAATGCGGAAGCGCTCGAACGGATGGAAAAAGTCGATACGCTGGTCGTCGACAAGACGGGAACGCTGACCGAAGGCAAGCCGAAGGTGGTCGACATCATCCCTGCGCAGGGATTCGACGAAGCGGAAATTCTGAAGCTTGCGGCGAGCGTCGAACGGTCCAGCGAACATCCGCTCGCCGACGCGATTGTCCGGGCGGCGAAAGAACGGAATCTGGCTCTCGCCGATGTCCAGGAGTTCGATTCCCCGACCGGCAAGGGAGTTACGGGTAAGGTCGGCGGCAGGTCGGTCCTGCTCGGCAACTCCAATTTTCTGAAATCCGCGGGCATTAAAACGCAACTGTTGGAGACGCAGGCGGAAAAGCTGCGAGGCGACGGCGCGACGGTCATCAACGTCGCGGTCGACGGCAGACTCGCCGGCATTCTGGCAATCGCCGACCCGGTCAAGGCCTCGACGCCGTCTGCCCTGGCCGCCCTGAAGCAGGAAGGCATCCGGGTCGTCATGCTGACCGGCGACAACAAGACGACGGCCGAAGCCGTTGCGCGACGGCTCGGCATCACCGAGATCGAAGCCGACGTCCTGCCGGAGCAGAAGAGCGCGGTCGTCGAGAAGCTCAAGCGCGAGGGCCGCGTCGTCGCGATGGCGGGGGATGGCGTCAACGACGCCCCTGCCCTCGCGGCGGCGGACGTGGGAATCGCCATGGGTACCGGAACGGATGTCGCGATGGAGAGCGCCGGCGTCACCCTGCTGAAGGGCGACTTAGGCGGCATCGTCCGCGCCCGGCGTCTTTCTCAGGCGACGATGAGCAACATCCGGCAGAACCTGTTCTTTGCTTTCATCTATAACGCGGCGGGAATTCCGATCGCGGCGGGCATCCTGTATCCGACGTTCGGATTGCTGCTCTCCCCGGTCATTGCCGCTGCCGCAATGGCGCTCTCGTCCGTGAGCGTTGTCGGCAACGCGCTGCGGCTGCGAGCGGTTCGGATATAGCTGAAAGAGTGCTGAATTGCCCCGCAGTGCGGGGAGCGCGATGACGCTGCATTCTCCTTTCCGACCTCATTGTCGGGGCCGGTCCGTACGAAGCGAAATATCTCGGACCTGGCCCAGACGGCTGTGCCAATTTCGCAATCCAGGGCGCGTCGGGGCAGAGGAACACCCGTGACGGGTCTTTCGACATTGATGCAGTAGAAAAGGTTCGACGATGACAACCAAACTCGACTGCCTGGTAATCGGCGGTGGCCCTGCCGGCCTTACCGCTGCAATATATCTGGGCCGTTTTCGGCGCAATTTCGTCGTCGCGGACGCCGGTGCCAGCCGGGCCCTTTGGATTCCGAAATCACATAATCATGCCGGCTTTCCGGAAGGAGTAACCGGCAGCGAACTGGTGGGCCGTATGCGCTCGCAAGCCGTGAAATATGGAGCGCGTATCGTTTCAGGCACCGTATCCGAACTTGAGCACTTGCCGGACGGAACGTTTGAAGCAACACTCGAAGGCACACAAGTCAGTGCACAAACCGTCCTGCTCGCCACAGGCGTGATCGACAAGGAGCCGGCGCTTCCTAACCTCTTCGATGCGGTTCAGAAAGGCCTCATCCGCCACTGCGGAATTTGTGACGGATACGAAGTGATCGACCACAAAATTGCGGTCATCGGCCATGGCGAAACCGGTCTCGGTGAAGCGCTTTTCCTGAGGACCTACACGGCCGACATCACGCTGTTCTCGCTGGGCGAGCCGCTAAGGCTCGATAGCGCGCAGCGGCAAAAAATGCATGCCGCCGGCATCAAGGCCGTCGAAGAGGCGGTCACGCAAGTCGAAATCGATGAGGGCAAGATCGTTGGGCTCACCATGAACCGTCACGGTACGCTTGCGTTCGATACCCTCTACTCGGCTTTAGGCTGTGCCCCGCGATCATCTCTAGCGGGCGCACTGGGAGCGGCTCTCGATAATCACTGCGTGGTTGCCGACGAGCACCAGCGAAGCACGGTCGCGAACTTTTTCGTTGCGGGAGACGTCGCGAAGGGTGTCGACCAAATCAGCGTCGCAATGGGACACGCTGCTGCCGCAGCAACAGCCATTCATAACTCGCTGCGCGAATAGCCCCTTCGTGGGGCTATCGTCCAGGATCGGTGCCATTATCGTCAGGCCGATCAGGCACGGTGACGGCGCTGCTGCGCGCAGCCACGAAAGTGTGCACCGTCGCCGGACATAAGACCCCGCTCACCAGTGATGGTGATGATGGCCGAAACCGCCGCCGAAACCGAAGCTGATGCCGGGACCGTAGCCATAACCGTATCCCGGACCGTAGGCATAACTAGAATAGCCGGGCTGCACGTAGTAGCGCCGCTGAACATACCGTCGGGAATTGTAGCACCGCCCGTACCTGTCGCAAATGAGGTGAACATTTTCCACGAGCGGTTCGGGCAGCGCAGCGGTGGTCATCTTCGCCAAAGGAAGAGCCGAGGCGGGAGCGCATACCGCAATAGTTAACAGCGCCGCAGCGCCTATGAGCGGAAAACGAGACATAGGATCCTCCCCTCTTTGTAATCGTAGAGAGGAAAGCCGCCACTCCGAAATAAGTTCCCTCAGGCGGTTCGCTTCGCATGGAGGGAACTCCCTCACACGTCTCGCATTGGTTCACGTGATCATCATTAACTCGGAGATGAATATGAACAGGGTGTTGCTCGTTATAGCGTTCGCCTTCGTCAGTTCTGCCGCTGCGGCTGTTGCCCTTCCGGTCGGAAGTCAACCTGGCATGACAAACGCCGGAGCCGAAGTTGTCCAGATTAAGCAAAAGAAGGCCAAAAGCGACGCGAAGAAAATGAAGGGCATGAAGGGCATGGACCATTCCAAGATGAAAATGTGATTCACTTGCTCTCGGAATTCCATCGGGCGCGCCAAATGGCGCGCCCTTATTATATAAAACCGCTGACGCATCGGAATTTATGACGAGAAGACGAACTGATCGCTGCTGTAATTTTAGCCCCTAAACTACTCGCGCCTTGGAGCTATCGCCAAATCTTGGTGACGGCCGGGGCCGGTCAGGCGGCGGCGGTTGCGGGCTGACGATCAATCGGCTTTGCGATGACCTCGATCCCGTTGTTGAATGTCACACCGAGAACGAGTTTTGGCAACTGGTTATGACCGTCGAGACGGCGCCAGCTTTTTTGGGCGCCCTCGATCAGTTTGAAGACCATCGTGAGCGCGGTCCTGTTGGATAGACAGCCCTTCGATCGGATCATGCGGTGGCGCACGGTGGCGAAGGTGCTTTCAATGGGGTTGGTGGTCCGTAAGTGTTTCCAATGCTCGGCCGGGAAGTCGTAGAATGCCAGTAGCGTATCTCGATCCTTGCTCAGGCAGTCGGCCGCCTTGTCGTATTTCAACGCGTAGCTCTCGATGAATGCCTCGAACGCCAGTTCGGCGGCGGCCTTGGTTTCGGCCATCCAGACCTCCTGCAACGCGCGTTTGGCTTTCGGCTGCTGGCTCTTCGGCAACTTGGCGAGCACGTTCGCGGTCTTGTGCACCCAGCCGCGCTGCTCGCGCGTTTTCGGCCAGACCTCACCGGCAGCCTTCCAGAACCCGAGGGCGCCATCGGCGATGACGAGCCGCGGGGGCACGTCGAGCCCGCGCCGCTTCAGATCGAGCAGCAGATCGCGCCAGTCGTGCGCGCTCTCGCGGGCGCCATCGGTGAAGCCGACCAGTTCCTTGCGGCCTTCCGGCGTCGCGCCGATCAGCACGAGGATGCACTGCTTTTCGTCCTCCAGGCGTGCTTCGAGATGGATGCCATCCGCCCAGATGTAAACGTAGCGCTTCGCCGACAGATCGCGCTTCTGCCAAGCGGCGTGTTCGTCGAACCAGCCGTCCTTCAGGCGGCCGATGGCCGATGCCGACAACCCGGCAGCATCATTGCCGAGCAGTGCCGCCAACGCTATACCCTTCAGATAAAGGATCGGCAGCAGCGTCTCGATCGACTTCGACCGGCGCATGTAGGGCGGCAGGATCGACGGCGAGAACCGGATGCGCCCTGGATCGGCGGCGGCGGCTTCGCGGTCACGCACACGCGGCTGGCGGACGGCGACCGGACCGATACCGGTCATCACTTCGCGCTCCGGCAGATGACCGTGGCGGACCACCCGCTGCTGGCCGTCCCCGGTCTTCAAATCTGCATGCTTGTCGAGGAAGTCCGCGACCTCGGCCTCGACCGCCTTGGCAAGCAGCGCACGGGCTCCGTTGCGTAAGATTCCGGTGAGTTGATCGTCGAAGAATCCTGGCTGAATCAGCTTGATAACGTTATCCTGTGGCACGGCATATCGCTCCTTCGGTGGAGAAGTGGAGGCGTCAAGCACCCCCACGATATGCCGCCTTTCCGATTCCCACCGTCACCAACTTTCGGCGATAGCCCCCGCGCCTTGCTGGTTTCTCCTGCACCCTCAGAGCCGGAAGGTGAAATCCGAAGTTCCCTTCCGGCTCTCAAAATTACTCTTCAACCCAGTTCCGACCAGAACCGGCTCTAATCGTGGCGGTCGTCATGGCGATCACCGTGGCGAGTGTCGTGGTGAATGTCGTCGTGATGAGTATCGTGATGGTCATCACGATCTACTCGCACAACCGCATGGTCATCAACAAGACGCCGACTAGCCCGAGAGCGATGAATACTGCCCGGGATTGCGAAATAGAGGGACTTGAAAAGCCACGACAGGAGCCCCGCGGTCCCGGCCGCGCCCAGCGGCGCTGACGAGAACAGGCCCGCCGCAGCACAGCACCGCGAGCATGCGGGCAATTGCACCTATGGTGCGTTCGTTCATGGTGCCACGCCTCTCCGGGCCGGTCCACTCCTGTGGCCGTTCAGAAACAAAGTGCACCCTGTAGTACCTACACGTTCAAGAGGCTTGCGTTCACGATCGCAGGAGCCATCTCCGGAACGTCACGCGCGTCTGCCTGCCGGGAATAGATCGCCTTCAAAACGCTGAAGAGACGCGCGCCGAAGTGCCCGAACTACCTTGCCCAACGTATCGGCGCGCGCGCATCGAACAACGCGTCGATGATGGGACACTTGGGTATTTTCCCGCCCCCGCACTGAGAAGCCATCGTCTCGAGCACGACTTTGAGTTTCTTGAGATCCGCCATCTTTCGGCGGATCGCCTGCACGTGCTCGAGTGCCAACGCTTCAATCTGCCTGCACGTGTAATTGTCGCCATCCACCATTCTGAGCAATTCCCGGATTTCTTCGAGAGTGAAACCCAGATCGCGGCTTCGGAGGACGAAATGCAAGCGTCTGACGAGAGCTTGCCCGTAGAGGCGATGCCCGCCTTGACTGCGAGGCGGCGCCGGTAGGATGCCGATCTGCTCGTAGTACCGGATCGTTTCGATGTTGCAGCCGGTCTGGGCAGCCAGTGCACCGCGAGTCAGGAATTCGTCCCGGTTTGTCGTCTTGCTCCACATAGTATCCGCCTCGAACCTGTAATGACTACAGGTCAGATAGCGCCGACACCCGCCATTGGCAAGGACAACCCACCCCGGGCTGCGCGCGAAGTCGGACCGGAGGGTCCTTTGCGGCATCGCTCGCTGCGGCGAGCGTTTCGCGGAAAAGTGCCATCGCCACGAAATTCGCCCTTGAGCCTGTATTACCTACAGCCACTACGCTCTTCCGAGCTTGCCGAAAACCATCTACGGCACTGACGAAACATAGGAAGTAAATCACGTGATGAAGAGCGCTTCGCAGGGAGCCCCCAATAACACGAAGCCCGCATCGCGCGCTTTGGATCCGAACGCCGGCCGCCAAGCGTTCGACGTTTACTTGAGGCGGCGCGTTCTGACAGAGAATACTCCGGAACTGCAGAGACTGAGTGTCGAGCTCTTCAGATTGCTTGGTTGCGGCGTGCCGGTGACGCGCGAGCAACTCGGCATCGGGTGCGACCTTCCAACGGAACGCATCGACCAGCTTCTGCTCGAATTCCCGCCGACAAACTTTGGATTCGATGAACATGGACAGGTCATTGCATTTGGAGGCCTGAGCCTCGTTCCGACGCACCATCGCTTCCACACGGAAGACGCCGGGCTCTATACCTGGTGCGCTTTTGACGCGCTTTTTCTTCCGGAAATTCTCGGCAAGCCGGCGACCTTGGTCACGCACTGCCCCGGATCCGGGACCCAACTTACCGTCGAGCTGGCACCCGGCCAGTTGCGCTCGACGCCGCCATCCGGCTGCGTGATGTCGATCGTCGCGCCGGATAGCGACGCTTGCTGCGTCAATCTCCGAAGCGCGTTCTGCGACCACGTCAACCTGTTCAAGGACGAACGGACATTCACGGCCTGGTCGCAAGCCCGGCAGGAAGCACATGTAACGCTTCCGGAAGCGCAGATCTTTGCTCGGCAAAGAAACCCGGTGCGGTACCCCGATGTCGACTTGAGCGCCTGACACGCCGCTGAACTGGCATTGATGAAGACGCAGAGGATGCTGTAGGCCAATGAATATGCCGTAGTAGTCCGTCGAGTAGGGTTCAAGCGCAATTTCCTTGAGGCGCCGCCTCACAAAACCGTGTTGGCGGTTCCGAAAGTTCCGCTTGAACCTGTACTTGCTACAGGCCCCATAACACTACAAGGCGTCACGGAGGGCGCAGCACATGGACAAAATAGTGCAACAAAACTTCACTGGCGCAACGCCCTCCTCGCGTGAGGCCGATCGGGGGGATTCGTCGACCCGGACGGCCCGGCTGGCCTCTGTTGGCGGAATTTTGGCGGCGCTGGGCGCGGCATCGTGCTGCGTGGTACCATTTGCTCTTTTCACGCTCGGAATCAGCGGAGCCTGGATCAGCAACCTGACCGCGCTTGAACCCTATCAGCCGATTTTCGCCGTGGTTACCTTCGCCTTCCTCGGTTACGGGTTCTACCTCGTCTATCGCAAGCCCAAGGTGGACTGTGCCGAAGATTCCTACTGCGCCAAGCCGCGTTCCGGACGTACGGCCAAGATCGGCCTTTGGGTCGCCACCGTTCTGGTGATCGTGGCACTCGGCTTTCCAAAAATCGCACCGTTATTTCTTTAGTCTGTTGCCCAATCCAGAATCCAAAAGGAGAGAGATCATGATTCGTATCAGGATCGCCGCCGCTGCCCTCGCCATGGCGCTATCGCCGCTCGTCGCTCAGGCCGCTGAAAAGACTGTTGTCCTCAATGTCGATAACGCCACCTGCGAACTCTGCGCGCCGATCGTCAAGAAGACGCTGTCGCGGGTAAAGGGCGTCACAGCGGTCCAGGTCAAGGAAGCCAACGCGAACGCGAGCGCCGTCGCGACCGTCACCTTCGACGATGCGACCGCCGATGTTCCTACGCTGATCGCAGCGGCCACGAACGCCGGCTACCCCGCACACGTCAAGAACTGAAAACCCCGTTTGGCTCGCCAAAAAGTAAAGGACGCTTCCGACAGCGGGCGCTCGGCTGGCGAGCCAAACGATTCCAAATAAGGTGGAGCGCCGTCCGTCGGCGAACGCGGCTTTCTCCGATCTAATTCAGTATCAGGAGTTTCACGATGACCGTTGGTGACTGTTGCGCTTCCGACGCGCCGAAAGCGAATGGCGGATATGATCTTGCCGTCATCGGCGCTGGCTCGGCCGGCTTCTCGGCCGCAATTGCCGCAGCGGAGCTTGGCGCCAATGTTGCGCTCGTCGGGCACGGGATGATCGGGGGCACCTGCGTCAATGTAGGCTGCGTCCCGTCGAAAACCATGATCCGTGCAGTCGAGGCAGTTCATCACGCGGAAACCGCATCGCGCTTTGCCGGCATCCGGACGGATGGCGGAATCGCGGACTGGGCCGCGGTCGTGCGGCAGAAGGATGAATTGGTGTCGTCGTTGCGGCAGGCGAAGTATTTCGATCTGCTGCCGAGCTACAACACGGTCGCTTATCGGGAAGGCCGGGCCCGGTTGACAAACGACGGCGTGATGGTGAACGGTGAGCCGATCAAGGTAGGCAAGGTCATCATCGCGACCGGCGCCGCTGCGGCGATGCCATCGATCCCGGGGATCGAAAATGTGCCGTATCTGACGAGCACGACGGCCCTAGAACTCGAGAAACTGCCGAAGTCCCTGCTGGTGATCGGCGGCGGTTACATCGGCTGCGAGCTCGGCCAGATGTTCGCCCGCGCCGGCGTCAAGGTGACGATCGCGGTACGCCGCCGTTTGTTGCCGGATGCGGAGCCGGAAATCAGCACCGCACTGACCAAATATTTCACCGAGGAAGGCATCGCCGTTCGCGAGGGGCTCTCATACCGGGAGATCCAACAAGCGCCGATGGGCATCGCGCTTTTGGTTTCAGCCCATGGCCGCGCCGAGACGATCACGGCCGAGCGTGTCCTCATCACGACCGGACGCCGGCCCAACACCGACGACCTCGGGCTTGCGGAAAGCGGTGTCGAACTTCTTTCGAACGGCGGTATCAACGTCGATGACCGCATGCGCACCTCAAAGCTTGGCGTCTATGCCGCCGGCGACGTCACCGGGCGCGATCAATTTGTCTACATGGCGGCTTACGGCGCCAGGATCGCGGCGGAGAACGCACTCAACGGCAACAGGAAACCCTACGATGCGACCGCCATGCCGGCAGTGGTGTTCACCGATCCGCAAGTTGCCAGCGTTGGCTTGACGGAAGCCGAAGCCGGCGCTCGAGGCTTAAAGGTAAAGACCTCTACTCTCGATCTGAAGTATGTTCCCCGCGCGCTGGCCGCGCGCGACACCCGCGGCCTGATCAAACTGGTCGCCGAGGCAAGTAGCGGACGGCTTCTTGGTGCGCACATCCTTGCGCCCGAGGGAGCAGATAGCATTCAGACCGCGGTGCTCGCGATCAAATGCGGCCTGACGGTCGAGCAACTCGCCGAGACGATCTTCCCCTATCTCACGACAGTCGAGGGATTGAAGCTTGCCGCGCAGACCTTCACTAAGGATGTCGCCAAGCTGTCCTGCTGTGCCTGATAGAGCAGCGCGTCGGCCGGGTCCATCGCAGAACCTGATTGGCGGCGAACCTGTGCGGCTGATCGGCGTGGCCGACATCGGCGCCGGCCGGCCACATAAGTTCACATGGTTGAATACATGATCCGCGGACACGTAAAGCGCGGCACCGGCATCATCAAAATCGGAGTGGATCGTCACCGAGGTTCTGGAACTCAGGATTATCGACGATAAACTCTGGCAGGCGGTGAAAGCGCGTCAGAGCGAGATCGCCGACAAATATGTCAATGTCATCGAGACGGTGCGTGAGGCACAGTCGAACCGGCTGAACGGCTTGCACCGACCGAAGTCGCTGTTTTCCGGGTTGATCTATTGCGGCGTTTGCGGCGGCCCCTACTCGCTGCGCGGCCAGGACCGCTATGCCTGTGCGGCCCGTGTTACCAACGGCTCCTGCACGAACAGCCGCACGATCGCACAGGCTGACCTTGAGCAGCGCGTGCTCGCCGGCTCCAGGACCGGATGATGGCGCCGCAGATGGCAGCTGAGGCAATACGCGCTTACGCGGAGGAGACGAACGGGCTTAACCGCGAACGCCGCGCTAGTGGCGAGGGTCACCGCTCGGAGTTGGCGAAGATCCAGCGCACCTTGAAGCAAATGCTGAGTGTGATTGAAGGAGGCGGCCACACGCGCGGCATGACCGATCGCATGCGCGAATTGGAGGCCCGCGAGGACGTGCTGAAGGAAACTCTAGCGCAGGTGCCGGCAGATATTCCGGACATCCATCCGAACGTGTCGTGTGTCTATCGGATGAAGGTCGAGCGACTGGCGGAGGCGCTCAACAACCCCGAGGATCGTGGTGAGGCAGCGGAAGCAATCCGGGGGCTGGTTGAGAAAATTACGCTGCGCCCTGGCCCGAACCGCGGCGAAATCGACGCCACCTTACACGGCGAATTGGGCACGATCCTTGGCTGGATCGAAGCGCAAGTCATTGGAAAGACTCGGAAACGCGACACTCCCGCAGCTTTCGCTGCGGGAGTGTCGCGAGCGGGGACAGGATTTGAACCTGGGATTTCACGCAGTGAGTAAGACCTGAAACAATTAGTACGGAGAAGTCGGCGCGATCAGCGTTCTCGTTGCTGAATTCTCACGCGCTCGCCGTTCCGGGCTTGCAGAGCATCACCTTTATCGCCTTCCGATCGATGACGGTCCTGAGCTGGTTCCATGACGGTTGCTCGGCCGAATGAGTGTCCTTGCCCAAGATGGTGTGCGATCCGTTCCCTCGCCGCTTCCATGATGCTGTGACGCGCGCGTAAATCCTTGGGAAACGCGCGCTCCAAGGCTTTCTCGATGATAACCATTTGCGACTGCGCCGTCACCAGATCGGGTTCACGGGCGGCTGTCTGCCGATCTGCCGCGCGAAATTTCTCAGCAGTCACCTGCCAACGATTGCGCGGCATCTGACGCTGTTCGATATGTGCATGCCCACTGGTGGCGTCGATCACCCTGATCTCTTTTGTGACGCGCTCGACACCGTCCCGGCGCACGTGAACGCGATCACCGGGCTTCGCGTTGCTGTCGGCCGTCGCCTTTTCAAGACCCACGCCCCACACTTGATGCTGGCGGCCATTGTCGAGCTCGAGAGCAACATAAGTGGTCGCTTCGGCATCGGTACGATTGCGGTAAGGTGCCTGACCGACCTCGATCAGGCGTCCGGATATGCCCTTGTCGTAGTCAAACTTATCCGCGCGCTCTCCTTTATCGGAAGCCCAACGAGCCTCGACTTCCGGGGTGCCCGAATGGGCCCGGTCCCAGACTTCTCGCCGATCAGCAAGGGTCTGTCGGTCAAGCTCAGTTGGCTGATAACCCTGAACCTCTAGTCCGCGCGCGCCGGCTTCAAGCCAGGCCTCGCGCCGGAATTCCACGGAGCCGCGGACCTGGAGAGAATCCCATTGCCGATGTTGCGCCACGCTGACCATGTCGCGGATCACTTCGGCCGCCGCCAGACGCGTGACCAGGCGGTCGTCGGTGACCTTGAAAGCGAGATACTCGCCGCGCTCGTCGGCATAAAGCCGCGCCTCGCCGGCTGGCCGATCTTTTCCGGGCTCATTGGTCACCACATAATATTTGCGCCGGATACGATCGGGCAGCGCATCGCCACCGACCATCGCGGAGGGTGATTTGTCCGACGTCGTCGCCCGACCCTCGCCTGATTTGTCTGCATTGGGATCGCGACCGGCGCGATCCTGCCGTTTGAGGCTAAAGTCCTCGCCGCCGTCAAGCGTGCCGTTCATGTTGCCGTCCATTCTGCTTCCGGCTTGGCCGTCGCGCCAGTGGGAGGGCCTGAGCGTCGATGTAATTCAAGGTCCAGGCTTTCATGTCGTCCTCGGACAGCCCTTCAAGATCCACATCCACATCGCCGAAATCGAAACTGGCATTTGCGGGAATTGTGGAGGGGTCCGCCACTTCCTCGTCGGTCATCGGCCGCGTGCGAAATACCGCGCGCAGTTCGGCGACCTCGGAGCGAAGCTCCTTGATTTCGGCGTCAAGCAGCGCATTCGAACGGCCCTTGGGCATCTCCGGGACGGGTGCCGGTAGTAGACGTGTGAGGAACGCCTTGTCTTCGTAGTATACAATCTTGTCGGCAATGATGGGCGGAATGCCGGTGCCGAGGATGAAGGCCTTGGATTTTGCGAGCAGTTTGAGCTCTTGAGGAAGCATGAGCGCGCGACGATGCTCTGAGATCGTCTCGCTGGTCGAGCGCATCGCAAGTCCCTTTGGACCGCTGCGGCTGCGCGCTTTCACGGTGTCATAACCGATGCGCTCCGAAAGCTCATTAGCGATCTCCTGTTCCTTCGGCGCGAACACTACCTCGACGGCATGGTTGGTCATGAAGTTGCGGGCCGCATCGAGTCCATAGATTGCGCGTAGCTGCGCCGGGCTCTGAACCACGGTGAGCAGGCGGATGCCGTATCCGGCGATGAACGCGACCGATTTCGCCAGCACATTGACATTGCCCAGCGCTGGAAATTCGTCGAGCAGCAGCAAAACCTTGCGAGTGAGTTTGGGGTTCTGTTCCGGCAGCTCGCGGGTATTAAGATCGACCACCTGCTGAAAAAGCAGATTCAGAAGCGGCGCCATGCGGTCGAGATTGTCGGGCGTCACGCCGAGATAGATCGACATCGGCCGTTGCCGCAAGAGGCGCAAATCGAAATCGTTGGTAGATGTGGCTGCATCGATGCGATGGTTCAGCCACAGACCGAGCCTTGCGGTGACGGTCTTGCGCACCGAGTTCATGGTGTTTTCGGAAGCGGCGAGGAAGTCGTTCAAGGCTGTTATGCAGTGTCGCGACAGTGGCGAAGGTCCGGACTTGCGAACGGCGATGATCTTCTCAAAATGCGTCTTGAGGTCGGGAGCCGCGGACAGCTGGTGCAGGATTTCGCCGATCGTCAATGGCAAGCCCGGCGTTTCCGCGACATAGCCGCCGATTGCAACGAAGGCCGAGCGAGCCGCCTCGAACCAGAACGGATCGCCGCGGCTTTCGGCCGGAAACAACATCACAGCGATGCGCTGCAGATCGTCATAGAGATCCGCCGGATCGCTGCGCACATAACCGAGAGGATTGTAGCGAGCGGTGCGACCGTTTTCCTCAAGCGGATCGAACAGATGGACCTCCTGACCATGGGCCGCCCGGAATCCCGCTGAGCGATCCCAGTTCTCCTTCTTCACATCCAGCACAACAACCGAATCCGGCCAATTGAGCAGGTTCGGAATGACATAGCCGACGCCCTTGCCAGCGCGGGTCGGTGCGTAAACCAGGACGTGTTCGGAGCCGCCGAAACATAGCAGCGCACCGTCCTTGCGTCCGAGCAGGATGCCTTCAGCGGAACGCAAGCCCGCGGCCTTGATCTCCCGCTCTGAGGCAAAGCGCGCGCTGCCATGAAGAGGGAGCGGGCGTTCACGGAGGATAGCGCCGAGCATTCCGAACACCACAACGACGCCGGCGAGCGTTGCCAACGTCAGCCAGCGGTCGAATCGCGGGTCGGCGCCGTAACGCGGCCATCCCGTGGCGATCTCCAACCAGTGGAATCCGCCGTCATGCAGCCGCAACCCGAGCAGCAGAACGTTGGAGGCGACCAGTAGGAACAACGCGCTGGCTGCAAGCGCGAGCGCGCTGCCGAACGCCGCCTTAGCTGATGTGGTCGCGTTTGCGAACGGGGTCATAATAGATTTCCGTGATGCGGTAGCGGCCATCGCGCTTTTGCATCTGGACCACGACGTCGACCAGCAGCAGCAGCAGCGAGCGGATATCGTCGCGATGCAGATCGCGTCCCTCCGCGCTTTCCTTGACCAATAAGGTGAGTTGTTCGAAGGCGAGCCGGGCACTGTCGGCATGAACCGTCGTGATCGACCCCGGATGTCCGGAATTCACGTTCCTCAGGTAGAAGAAGGCGGTCCCATCGCGCAGCTCCTGCAACAGGATCCGGTCGGGCCGCATCCGCAGGCAGGATCCCAGCAGTTCGCGCGGTCCGACTTTCGCAAGACCCTGCCCGTCCTTGGCGTAGAGCAGCCGCACACAATTTTGATGCGGGATGACAAGCTCGGCGGTGTCCTCGATGGCAATCAGACGTTCATGCGCCGGGATCGCCGCGATCAATGCCTTCGACAGCGTAGTCTTTCCCGAACCAGTCGCCCCGGAAATGATGATGTTGCGACGAGTTGAGACCGCAAGCTCTAGAAACTCGCGCCAGGCACCGGCTTCTTTCAGGGCGAGCAAGCGATGCTCGTCGGCCGTGAGGTCGTCACTGGCGGCGCGGACCTCATCGAACAGTTTTGTTCGCTCAAAGGCGTCCAGTGTCATTGTCAACACCGACGGCTTGCGGATCGTGAGACTGACCATGCCGGCCGGCACCGCTGGCGGCACCACGATCTGGCAGCGCTCTTCGCCGATCAAGCTGGTCGAGACCACCGGGTGTTCCGGACCGATGTCCTGCCGCGTATGGCCGGCGGCAGCGGTCGCGAGATGCATAAGGTAAGCATGGGTGAGTGCTGGTGCTTCATGCCGGGTCCAGCCGCCAGGTCCTTCCACGAAAATCTCGCCGGGTCGGTTGACGACGATTTCGGTCAGGGTGTCATCCGCCAGATATGGCGCCAACGGCTCAAGATAGCGCGCCAGTACGAGGCGGCCGCCATCGCGTTCGATCGATGTGACCTCGCTCATTTTGTTACCACAGCCGGGGCCACGATGACCCCGGGGACGGTGCGGTCCAAGATCTGCGTGCGGCTCTCGATCCGCCGCAATTGATAGACGGAGGAGAAATCGACGTCGCGGGCGACAAAGATATTGACCAGTTCGCCTTGGTTCTTGTTCAGCGTCGGCGGGATGTTGATGGACTGCTCGACGGCAATGCTGGCGGCGGTGTTGGTGGCGCCCGTCGTATTGTTGACTTGGATTGAGCTGTCCTGCAGTTGCTGGCGCCCTATCGAGGATGCGTCGCTGACGATCGACAGCAGCAGTGCAGAACCGAACCGCTCCCAGAAATGGGTGTCGAGGTCGCCGTCGAACCCGGCGCGGCCCAGCGCGTCGGTTGCGGGCGAGGCCAGAGCTGCGATCACCCCAGTCGGGGTCTTGGCGCGGGTCCACAACACGAACATGCGTTTTGAGCCGCGCCTCACATTGCCGCGATATTCGCCGACCACTTGGGTGCCCTTTTCCATCAGCACGACGTTGCCGGAATCCGACATGACGTCTCGCATAACGACGCACGAGACGAAGCCCGCCACGTCCGACGACATCGCCGTCTCCAGCACGCACGGGATCGACGTTCCCTGTGTGACCAGCAGGTTGCGATTTGGAAGCCGTGCCGCGCGCACCCCCTCGATCGGCGTGGGCTTGAGCTTGTCGGCAAGGTCGTTGCGCGGTTCCCCTCGCCCAAAACCGTAGGGATCGATTGCGACGCTTCCGGTAGCGCCGTCGCGGGCGGCATGTCCCGATGAAATCGGCCGATTATAGGCCAATACTGGCGCGCGCCGCGCACTCTCCAGCATTTGGTCCGGTGCGGGCACAGGTGCTGTTGACGTGGCCGCGACCGGCGCGACCGGGATGGACGCCGTGATGGTCGGCACCGCCGGCGCTTCCTTGACGGGTTCGAACGCCGCAGCCTGCCGGATCATGAGCTTGCGGGCGGAATCGCTGACGGGCTTGTCGCCTTTCCAGGTCCCCCAGATGATCAGGAACGCAAACGCGGTTAGCGCCAGCGCGCCGAAGCAGCGTTTGAGCATCGCCGTTCGACCCTTGTCTGCTGTTCCCACGGGAGTAATGCCACGGTCATCGGGCAGCGTCTCGTTTTGAAGCTCGGTCATATCGCGCCGCCTATCGTGGCTTTGGGGATGAAGGTGACTTCTTCGCCCGCCGCTCGATCGAGGGGCTCGTGGTGTTGGTGCCTGGATTGACACCGACCGCGTCAAAGGCCTCGTTGAAGATGCAGAGCACGTTGTCCCCCTTGCGCAATCGGAACTCTTTTGCGGTGGCATGAACGACCACGAGCTCGCCGCGAACGTCCTTGGGTACCAAACTTTCAGAACCGTCCGAGTTGATCAGGTAGATCGCCGGAATTTCGCGGTTGCCCGCAAAACGGAATGTGGTCTCTTTGCCATCGTCGAATACGGCTTCCGGCTCGAGATCGATCGAGCCCTGCGCCGAAAACCGCCAGTTGCGCGCCCCATAGGCGTGATGCAGGTCGAAAGTTTGCTCGATCAGGGCGCCTTCGCGCTCGGCGCCGCGGGCTGCGGCGTCGATGCGCCGGCGTTCGATATCGTCCCCGGGATAGGCGAAGCGAACCACGAAGTAGCTGTCAGCCAGCGTCGTCTCGGCGATCGACAACTCGAACTGATACGAGCGCTTGCGCCCATCGGGGCGGGTGGTCACGACCTGCAGATTGGTCGGCGAATGCCTTTCCCGCGGTTTAAGGAACAGGATCGAACCCGCGGGGGCAACTTCCCATGCGACCGCGTCGCCGATCGCGACATGCGCCACCTCCTCATCATCCGCGAATACGACCTGGGTCGAGGCCCGAATCACGCCGTTTAGGCGAACCACGTTGGCCGGGTCGTAGTTTACCGTGCGCACCCGTGCATCGCGTTGCCCCGGAGACGGCTGCTGCAGGGCTTCAACGCGACCGGTAATGCCGAGTGCCAATATCAGCAAAAGAGCAAGACGTTTCATGGCACGACCTCCGGATCGGCGCGATATTCCGAAACCAGAAAGCCGAGCGGGTTGACGAGGCGATCGGCGGATGACATCGGCGCGTTGGCATAAGAAAACGTCAGGGTCGAGACCCAATGGGTCACGCGAGTTTCCTCACCTTTGCGGCTCTCTTTCATGAAACGAACAGACGCCACGTTGTCGGCCAGCAGCGAAATCGCCTTGATGCGCACCGTGGCGATGCCGAAACGGCCTTGCACGACCTGCGGGCTTTCGGGATTGGAGCCGCGATACCAGGCCGCGAAACGGGCCTGTTCGCCCTGCCCCGACAGTAGCGATATGGTGCGAAAGTTGGTTTCGGCCTCTGGGTAGCTATAGCCCTCTCGCGCCCGAACATAACGCCCGAGGAAATACTTGGTGACGGCCTCGTCGTATCGAGACGATGTGGAATTGAGCGCGGAGACCGTCTCGACGATGCCGGTGGCATTATCGACCCGGATGACGAACGGCTCCACGGTTTTCAGCGGTGCAAGCGCTGCGACCGCGCCGACAGAGGCGACCGCCAGCGCACAAGCACCCGCTGCGATCACCCAGGCTACTCGCCGCGAGCGATGGGCGGACAACAACAGATCCTGCTCCCATCGCCGTGCATTCTCGAAATAGGTTTTCAGATCATCCTGACGAACCATCTCATGTCTCCTTGCCGCAGGGGCGATAAGAAGCGCTGGCGTCGGCAAAGCGGCTTGGCGCGAAACTCATGACGGCTGAAGTCGAAGGCGGACTAGAGCTGGCATCGCCTTTGCGCATGATCGGTGCGGATGGCGGGATAGGCGGCTCAGGCGTGGCCAAAGGCGTGCCGGTTTCCCAGTCCCACAACGAACGATTGAGCGGCCGCCGGGCCAGACCGTCACATGAGGGTGGTGCCTTGGACCAGATCGCGCAGCCTCCAAGCTGCATCCCGATCACACACACAATTGAGAGTCGGTACCACATTCTTCTTATGCCCCTGATTTCCCTGGTCGGATGCCGGCGATGTCGTTTGGTCGTCTAGGCGGCCGGTGCCCCCTGCGATCGAGTGCGCCGCATGCTGCCGCCCTGACGGCTGGCCCGCATGGCCGCGAGACCGCGACTGGCCGCCCCGCGCGCGCCGGCATAGGCGCCGCCGGCTGCGGCCGTGGTATTGGCGATTAGCGGGCTCGTCACCAGCCGGCTTGCGAGTGACGCGCCACCCCCGGCGAGACCGCCAGCGATGACCGGCAGCTGCAGCGCGATGTAACCGGAGAGACCGAGCACCGCACTGATAGCGACCGCAGCCACCACCATCTCGCCGGCTGTTCCGGCGTTTGCCGCAAACCTGTCGATGAAGCCGCTGACGGTGGTTAACATCAGCCCGACGAGGGCGACCACCAGCACCAATAGGATCACGAAGTTCGCGACCTGTCGGAGCCAGGCCTCTGTAAACGGGCGGGTCGCCTCAAATAGTCCCAGCGCAATGAATACCGGGCCGAGCGCGATCACGACCCCGAGACCCACTTTGGCGTAGAGCAGAATGGCGAATTGCAGGAACGAACCGACGGCCACAAAGACCAGGAGAATGGCAGCAATCAGTGCGGGTGCGATGTTGGTCAGGCCGGCCTGGTCGTAGATCTTGTTAGCAACGTCAATCCCTTTGGACAGAAGCTGATCGAACGGAGCGCCGGAACTGGTATTCAGTCCAGACCCCGCCAAAGCATTGCCGATCTCCTTCGGCAAAGAGTCGAAGAACAATCCCGTTACGTACTGTTGGAACGTGCTCGAGTTCGTCGCTAACAGCACCACAACCACGATCCGCATTGCGCGCCAGGCAAACTCCATGATTGGCTCAGAAATCGCGCCCCGCATCACCGCGAAACCGTAAAGGATGACGTAGAGCATCACGGCGGCGCGCAGCGGACCATCGATGTAGGAAGCGAGATTCGATACCGAGGTCGACACGAATGCCGTGATCGGTTGCTCGAACTCTTTCAAGAAGCTGTCGAAGACGTTAACGGCCATCGCGGCGATCCTTATTTCAGGGCGTCTTTCATTTCTTGGACGGTGACCTTGTTGCGGGCTTCATTGGCGTTGACGCAATTTGGCGTCTTTGCGAGTTCTCCCGGGTTGTCGCGGCACGCCTTGAGAGCCACCGCAAGCTCGTCGCGATGTTCGAAAAACCAACCGACTGTTTTCGGTGGATGACTGGTGTCGGCCTCGTTGCAGCCCGTGAGGCTGATTGTCGCGGCGAGCAACAGTAGAATAAAAGTCGTCTTTCTCATTGTAGGGCTGCCTTGATCTCATCGACCAGTTGTCGCTGTTTCTCCCGCTCCCGCTGTCCATCCATGTCCACGCGAGCCTGCTGGATCATCGCCAGACCCTGCATCCGCAGCACGTCATTCTGCAGGAGCGCCTGTTCGGCCTGCAGTCGCGCCGACAGATCCAAGATCTCCTTGACGTCGGTCGCCGAGCTGATGCGAGTTCTCAGTTCTTCGAGTGCATCGATACGCTGCGAAGCGGTGTCGTAGACTGCCTGGCCCATGGAGTGCTTGGCGCCGGTCTGCCGGGCAATCCGGTCGAGCTCGCTCTGGTAATATGAATTGCCGCTGTTGCCCGCATATGCGCGGTTTTGCGAGAGATACTGATTGATTGAGTTTGCGAAGTTGCCGCTGCCCTGCCCCGCCACCAGCTTTTCGATATCGGAAAACTGTTGCGGCAGAACTTTACGAAACTGCGGTGTGTTCAATAGTGCGCCAATGTCGTTGGTATTGGTCAGCTTGTTGAAGCTGTCATAGAGCTGCTTGGCCTGGTTCAACTGATCCTGCGCCACCTTGAGCTGCGATGTCAGCGTATCGACTTGCTTCTTCAGTTCCGTCAGTTGCTCAAATTGCCGCGCAAAGACGTTAGGATCGAACACAATCTCAGCTCCTGCAGGTGATGCCATCAGGAGACTCACGACTGACACGGACGCGAACATCACCGACATGCGCTGATGCATCATCGAACTTTCCCCCGCTCTGCGTGAAATACCGGCAGCCATTGGGCCGGATCGTCGCCGACCTCCTGCCGAATGCGATCGAGCAGTTCGACTGTTTCCGTCCGTCCCGACAACACGGCGAGCGCGTCGTCGAATCCGCCGAGATCCAGTTCCGCCACCACCGAGTTGTGACCCTGTTTGACGAGGAAGCGGCGGCTTTCGGGCGCGAGTTCTTCCCTGATCAGGCGGAACTCGGTGTCCGTGAGGTGGAAGCCGTCGACATAGTCGGATCGCGTTCCCCGCGCATTCGGCAGGAAAATCTGGGTAGGGCATTGTTCGACAATGGTGTGTGCGATTGGGGAGGCCAGCGCATCCCGGGGGGATTGGGTACCGAACACCATGACACCGTTCTGTTTCCGGATGGTTTTGAGCTTGTTGTTGGCGAGATCTCGAAACGCCTCGTCTCCCAGCGCCTTCCAGAATTCGTCGATGTCGATGATCAAGCGCCGGCCGTCGATCAGACGTTCGACCCTGTGGAACAAGTACATCATCAGCGGTGTCCGGACGGTCGGGTGATCGAGCAGATCGGTCATGTCGAAGCCGATGGAACGGGCGTCGAGGCCGATGGCGTCCTGGTCGCCATCGAGCACCCAGCCGTAGGGAGCGCCGCGGCACCATCGCTCGAGCCGGGCACCAATCCCCTCGCGATCCTGTTGACCGAGAAAGGCGCGCAATGCGCCGAACGAACGCTCCTCCTGCCGGAGCTGGTTAAGCGCGCGCAACCCGGAATCGATCCGCTCCTCCTCGGCGACGGTCAGCGGGCGGTTGTCGGGTGTGACCAGCTTTCGGACCAGTTCGCCCAGAAAGGAGAGGTTCGCCGGAGTAAGCTCCAGCGCCTTGAGCGGCGCACAGCCGGTTGGGACGCCGTTGCGGAGCGTCAGATAAGTGCCGCCGGCAGCACGGATGAAAATCTCGGCGCCGCGGTCTTTGTCGAAGAACACATAAGTTGCGCCGAGCCGCTCGGCCTGCGACAGCAGGAAATTCTGAACAACGGTTTTACCTGATCCCGACGGGCCGCAGATGAAGGTATTGCCGAGGTCGCCGTGATGAAATGAAAAGTAGAACGGCGAACCGGAAGCGGTCTTGAGCATCGCAACCGCCGGTCCCCAATGATTGCCGTCTGGCTTTCCGACGGGATAGGTGTGGAACGGGGAGAATGCTGCGAAATTGCGGGAGCTGATCGCGCCGGCGCGGGCCCGGTATTTGAATAGTCCAGGAAGCTGCGCCCAATAGGCTGCCTCAAGCCCAAGATCTTCGCGCGCGACCACGGCGCCCGCGTCCGCCAGCGCGCGACGCGCCACGCTCATGTGCCCCTGCAACTGCGAAGCCGTATCAGCTGACAGGAGCAGCGAGAGGTGATGATCACCGAGGGCAAATCGATTGGATTCGAGATCGTCAAGCGCGTCCGAGAGTTCGTCGATCTGCGAGGCCGCAGGATCCTGAGCCGAGACGAGCTGGTTCTGCTTGCGCGTCAGAACCGTCTTGGCGTCGGCCTTCGACAGAAAGGCAAAAGATTGTGTAAGGATGAGTTCAAAGGGAGCTGAGAGTAGTGCGTTCAGCAGACCCGGCCGGGTGGACGCCGGATATTCCTTGATCCCGAACATGCCCGCGAAGCGTGATCCGCCAGCGCTGCGTATTTCGAGGGCTTCTCGGCCGAAGATGATGCGATTCGAGTAGAGCGCCGGCCCGATCGGTCCTTGCGGCAATGGCATTGGCATCCACTCGCCGGAGGTGACGGCGTGGAGCAGTTCCATTGGTTCTGAAAACACGATGCCGTCGCGATCGACCAAGCCGACGACACGAGCATCGTAACGCTCGAGTGCCGCTACCACGTCGCGCTTGGCATCGTCGAGCCGTTTCAAGGCTTCGCTGTCAACCTCGACGGAACGCCGGCTGGCACGACCGAGCCGCTTGAAGAACGCTGCCGCCGCGTCCGTCGTCGCGCGGCCGGGATGCCATACCAGCGTGAGGTAGAGGTCGTTGCGAAACAGCGCTTCGCTCCGAAGCCGCTCGCGATATTGCGCATCCAGCGCGGCCGAAAATGTCGAGCTGAAGGTGCCGCTCGGGTAATCCGATGTCTGGCGACGAACCAGATAAGACCATAGCGCCAGCCGGTCGTCGGCGATATTGCGTAGCGTGAGGTTGAGTTTGGCATGAAGATCATTCAGATCGACCGCCTCAGCCGTCTCAAATGAGATGCCGTCGATCCGGATCACCGTGATCAAGGCGCGGGTCGAGAGGCTAATCACTGTATCGGTCACGTGCCGGGCGAACGGCAAATAGATATCGGACTCGATCTCGCGAGCTTTCGCCGCTGCGTTACGCATAACCAAAATCCCTCGCTCGATAACGCCGAACCAGCTTCAGCGGCGTGCAGGACGATCCGCCCCAGAACAGGGCGTTGCGCGTGCGGCCCCGGGTCTCGATCCAGGCGAGCAAAATCCGGAACATGTTGGGATCGTGCCGGCAGATAATCCGACAGAGGCCGTGGATCGGAAGCGCGACCAGGCCGTACAAAATGCTCCCGGCCACCAGGAACAGGATGCAGGAGAACATCACGTTCAGCGCCATCGCCTCCATCGTGACGCCGGCGATCATGGCCGGACGCGTGCAGGCGAGGAATAAAGTGTCCTCGGTGAGACGCATGGGCTCAGTCATGGGTGACCACCATCTTCATCGACCCCCGGTCAAGGTCGAGACTACCTCGGAGGCGCCGAACGTAATGGCGACGCCAAGCACGACGTAGGCGGCCTTGCGCAGATCGAGATAACCAAACATCCAGGCGATGCCGACGATGATGACCGCCAGTGTCGCCAGCAGCCGCGCGACGTTGCCGGTCAACATGGTAACGATGTTCTGCAGCACGCCTTCGATATTCGCGGTCTGCGCCAGCGCCGGTTCGGCCAGTCCGATGCTGACAACGAGACCGATGCAAAGAAGTGCGGCGGATTTCTTGAGACGAGAGGGCATGTGAAGAGTTCCTAGGAGTGTTGCGGCCGGACCAGGCCGGCTCGAACGTGTGGTTGGAGATTGAGCAAACGAGTCACCGCCCATACACAAAGGCTGACATGCCGAGACCTGCGCGATAGACGTCCCAGCTTGGGCGCTCCCTGGCGAGATCGGTACTGGAGGATAAGTTCGCAGCGGGTTCGTCGGCAGGAGGTTGCGAGGGCGCGCGTGACCCTACCTGGGGCATGGTGGGCTTGTCCTTCATCGCAAAGCTCTTGATAGCGTCGAATGCCGCTTTGTGAGAACCGCCTCTGTCCTCAATCGCCGTTTGAAATCGGACCTGAAACAATCGGCCGAGGCCTGCCACATGTTGGCAAGCGTCGAACGTCGTGGCTATCGTGAGACCTGCCAGCTTCATCTCTTCGCGATCGAGTTGACCAAGGCCAATTCGAACGGGCTTGCCCGTCGCCGCCGCTTCCGTCGCAAGCTGGATCGCCTCATTTCGGTCGGTCGCCTGAAGGCGGATCGGCTTGCGCTCGCCGAGGGTGATCAGGAAGGGCTCGAACGAACTCGCTTGTTGTACGATCGCGGTCAAAGGCGCGGCCATGGCAGGCGATGCACATCGTTCAACAAGGGTAGCGAATGCGGCGGGATCCACTTCAGCCTCCGATCAGGAATAAAATCGACGCTTGCGCTTAGGCAGCGAAAGCGAAAGACGCCGGAGTTTCGATGACTGGTTTGGAAATATTGCCTGCCGTCCGGATTGCTGCGAGAGCATCATCGGTTACCGGCAACAGACCGGCGACGGCTTTGGTGGCTCCGATCTGACGAGGTTCACCAAGGCGATCGAGGCGCCACCCGGCCCGGCGCAGGATTCGCTCCATTCGCAGATCAGTGACGGTCGCGATCGCCTGAAGGTCGTTTTGCTGACCCCATTCAATCATCGCCGCAAACAGCAGGAACGTTGCTTCCCTCAAGCCATTCTCGGCCGTGGCCGCCACATTCTGTGTATCGACGCAGAAACGTGAGCTTTCCCAAATTCTGGGGTTTGTTGGCGCAGCCCGGCCGTCCAGCAAGACCGGAAACGTATCCGCCAGCATATTGCGCCCGGTGGTCGGCAGCAGGCGGACACAACCGACAACGTCCCGCCTATCAATACCCAACAGATAGGTCGGCGACAGCACGTCGTATTGATCGACCTCAAGTCCATCCGACACCGAAACTTCCCATTCCAACCGGTCTTGAAAGACGCGCCGTCGCAGACCGTGCATCCCGAGCGCCAGTGCGGAATTCCTCAAAAGCGCAGGACGCGTGAGTGCGATGACATTCATTCTTGATCTCCAGCTGCGAATCACAGGTTCGAGATCCACGAAATCAGGAGCGGTCACCGCTTGAAGCTGTCAGTTTCGACAGGGGTGTGGGGAACACCGGCCTGCCCCAAAGCCGCCGTAAGGTCGCCGTAGACGGCGCACACGCAGGGCGCGAGTTTCGACGTAGTCGCGTCCTGTCGCGTTAGAATAGATATAAACTTGATTGAGAGGCGCCATGAAAGATGTCCAAAGGGCCTGCCATGAATTTGTCGATTGTCTTCACACTGCGCGCACCGAAGATGATTTCCGTCGCGTGGCGGAGCGGACCGCGCATGCATTGGGATTCCGGTGGTTTGCTTATTTCGGGCGCCATTCGGATGCCCGCAATCTGATCTCGTCCTATCCGAAGAGCTGGACCGATCACTACTTCGATGAACAATACGATGAGATCGATCCTGTTCTGCAGAAGCCCCTCACCCCATGCCGAGTGTTTCAATGGGACGGACGAGCTGCGCGATCTGCGAAATCCGCCCGAGAACGCCGTCTGTTTGACGATGCGCTCAGTTTCAAGATCAGGACAGGTTTGACGGTTCGGATTCCCGGCGGCAACGGACAATCCGCAGCGTTTACGCTGGCGGTAGATGACCGGAGCCTTGGACTCGACCGTTTTGTTGAGACCTCCCAGGATCTCCTGCAAATGATCGGCCTTACCTACCATGCGCATGTGAGCGCCAGGATGGGCCGAGCCTCGTTGACCGATCAGACGGGGACCGCGCTGACGCAGCGGGAACGGCAGTGCCTTGCATGGATATCTCAGGGTAAAACGATGCAAGACATTGCATCACTTCTCGACGTCACACCGCGGGGTGTGAAGTTCCATCTCGACAACGCGCGGCGAAATCTTGCCGCATTGTCCCTTCCCCACGCCGTTGCGCTTGCGATTCGTCAGGGGTTATTGCCGTAAGCGATGCGTAGGTCTGGGTCATTGGCCGATCTCCGGCGCCTGCATCGATTTTGCCCACAGGATGTGCCGCTCACAATTGTGCACATGCCCCCATTATCAGTGTTTGCGGGTTCGTCGAGAGAGCAATTGGGCGTCCCCCTCGGGGGCCGGGCCGGCGGCTGCGCTGAAGCCCCGCATGCGGGTCTTCCCCCTCGCGGGCGGCCATCCCTGACGCGAGCGGGTGCTTGACCCAATAGCCGCGAAGGCTGCCCTGATCTGGAAGGGTGCGAATCGATTGGTTTTACCTCCGTTGGCGCTACACTTCTCCACGGGAGGGCGATTCGTTGCCCGTCCCCTGCATGGTAGTAGGTCCTGCACTTCAACATTGGCTCGGCGGATGGACAAACGTGTCAGAAGCAGCATTCAAACTGAAACCGTTGGAAGCTCCACACTATCGCGAGCCACCGCACAACATCGAAGCTGAGCAAGCGCTGCTCGGCGCCATGCTGATCAACAACGACGCCTTTCATCGCGTTGCCGATTTCCTGAAGGCTAATCATTTCTTCGAGCCTCTGCACGGTGGCATCTTTGAGGTGATTAGCGAGCTGATCCGCTCAAACAAAATTGCCAATCCAATTACCCTTAAGACGTTCCTTCCAGCAGCGCTCGATATTGCCGGACTATCGGCTGCGCAGTATCTCGCCCGCCTGGCTGCGGAAGCGACGACCGTCATCAACGCCGCCGATTACGGCCGAACCGTCTACGACCTCGCGGTACGACGCGAGTTGATCAAGATCGCCGAGGACATGCTCAATGACGCCTTTGACGCGGCCGTCGATTGCGCTCCGCAAGATCAGATCCAGCATGCCGAACAGCTTCTATACGAAATCGCCGAAACGGGACGCTATGGCGGCGGCTTCGAGACGTTTGAGACCGCGCTGGACAACGCCATTGACAGGGCCGCGCAAGCTTACCAGTCCGATGGCAGGCTCTCGGGGCTTGCTACTGGCCTCAAGGATCTTGATGCCAAAATGGGCGGTCTTCAACCAACGGACCTCATCATCATCGCCGGCAGACCAGGCATGGGGAAGACGTCACTTGCCACGAATATAGCGTTCAACGTCGCAAGCGCCTACGACGCGACAGAACAGGTCGACGGCTCGCCACGGCCCGTCGCCGGGGGCATCGTCGCCTTCTTCTCACTGGAAATGTCGTCGGAACAGCTTGCCACGCGCGTGCTCTCCGAACAGGCGGAAGTCCCCTCCTCGAGCATCAGGCGTGGCGACATTGGCGAGACCGATTTCGGCAGACTCCTCGACTGCCGCCAGAAAATGCGACGGCTGCCCCTCTTCATCGACCAGACAGGCGCGCTCTCCATTGCCCAGGTCGCGGCCCGCGCGCGCCGTCTGAAACGACAGCGAGGCCTGCACCTCATTGTCGTCGATTATATTCAGCTCATGCAGGGCAGATCGCAGCGCGCGACGCAGAATCGCGTTCAGGAAATCACGGAGATCACGACGGGTCTGAAAGCGCTGGCCAAGGAACTCAACGTCCCGGTCGTTGCGCTGTCCCAGCTCTCGCGCGGGGTCGAAAACCGCGACGAAAAGCGCCCGCAACTCTCCGATCTGCGCGAGTCAGGCTCGATTGAACAAGACGCCGACGTCGTCTTGTTCGTCTATCGCGAAGAGTATTATCTCAAGAACAAAGAGCCGAAGCCCGGCACCGACGAGCATCTCACTTGGGAATCCGAGATGAGGGACGCGCGCGGCCAGGCGGAAGTCATCATCGCAAAGCAGCGGCACGGTCCGACAGGAACAGTGGCGATGACGTTTCAAGGGGAATTCACTCGCTTCTTCGACCTGGTCGAAGACAACCGCTTGCCGCGCCGATCGGATTAAGCCCCGACTCTGGTCGCTCCTTCCACACGTTGCTTGGTCGGTCACAAGCCATCGGGTCGAGCAATATCAAGTCAGCTCTACGGTCACCGCGCCGTCGGCGTACCGTCAACCTGATCTGAGCTAGTTCGCGCCCATCGTACCGCATTCTTCGCTTATTCAAGGAAGAAGGATCACATTGTTTCTCGGTTTCGATGTCGCCGGCATGGACTCACCGGCGGGAGATGTACAGTTCGGCACACCCACTTCCGGAGAAGGACCACCCCGCTCTCGAATGGGCTTTCCTTGGTTCAAGCGCGGCCTTCCACGATCAACCCGCAAGGGGTTCGCTACGCAAGCGTGCGACCTCTTCGGCTTCGCCTGCGAGGTGACCGCAGCCGCCCCCGAACACTTCGGCGCCTGTCGAGCGGGGATGGTCCCCGCCGCAAGACGGGAGCCTTTCAATGTCGCACAATCTCACGCTCGCTCAGCACCATGCATTCGACTTGGCCCGCACGCTGCTGGTGCCGGTCATCCTTTTCCAAGCTGAGAACGAATTCGGCGTCATGGTCTCCAGCGAATACGACGGCGAACAGGACGCCATCCTTCATGAATACGACCCGTGGACCCCGGCTCATTGAGCCGGGTGACCGGCTGCCGCTGGCGCCTTGCCGGCTGCAAGGGAGGCTTCGCCGCGCACCAGATGCGGCAATTGACCGTTGGTCAGCGCGCCCTTGCATTCGGCAGGCTTCGCGGCCGGTCAGGAACGTTCCGCAAGGCTAGGAGCAAGAAAGACCAACGCAAGAGAGGGCGGACTTGCCTGCGCGAGTCCGGTGAAGGAAGATGAACAAAAGAGAAATCGAAGGGTTGCGCGAAAAGGTCGGCTGCGCGGCCCTGCTCGAAAAAGAAGGCTGGAAAGTCGACATCAAGGAAAGCACCCGCCGCGCGATCAAATATCGACGCGACAGCAAGATCGTGATTGTCATCCATGACGGCCGCGGCTGGTTTGATCCGCTGTCGACCGCAAAAGGGGACGTGTTTTCGCTCGCCGAGCACCTCGGTGCCGCCGGCTTCACCGACGCGTGCGATCGTGTCGCTGATGTCGTCGGCTTCATCCCGAGCGCACCGGTCTGGCAACGTCCTGCCAAGCCGAAGGCGATTGGCTCGATCGCGGTCCGTTGGCGACATCGCTTTGTGCCTCGGCCCGGCTCCCCGACCTGGCGTTATCTGACCGACGAACGGCACATCCCCGATCGCATCATCGCCGGTATTGTTGCCCATGGCCGGCTTCGGGAGGGTCCGCATGGCAGCATGTGGGCGGCGCACACAGATTCCCGCGACACCGTCACCGGCTGGGAAGAGCGCGGCCCGAGCTGGCGCGGCTTTGCGACCGGCGGCGCCAAGGAGCTGTTTCGCCTCGGTGCTTCCGATTGCGCACGCGTCTGCGTGACCGAAGCGGCGGTCGACGCCATGAGCCTAGCTGCGCTCGAAAAACTGCGTGATGACACGCTCTACGTCAGCACGGGAGGCGGATGGGCTCCGGCGACGGAGGACGCAATCCGGGCCTTGGCTGGGCGCGCCAACGTGCTGCTGGTGGCCGCGACCGATAACAATCGGCAGGGCGAGGTGTATGCCGGGCGAATTCGGTCGATCGCGGAGGAAACCGGATCCCGTTTTGCACGATCCCGGCCGCGCGCCGACGATTGGAACGAAGACCTTTGCGCCGCGTGAGGCGGGCAACAGCGGGGGCGAAGGAGGACGCCAAGGGTAGGCATAGGTCCGTGCCGCATGCCCGCCCGGCGCGTCAAGGGAAGCTGCGCCCGCGTTCCGCGGCCCTTGACCCGCCGGACCGCAGATGCGGCCGCCCGAGGGTGTTTGCAACACCCAAAGGGAAGGGCCAACCATGCCTTCTTTCACGATTGAGACGACCTATCGCCTGCCGGTCTATCGCCAGCAGACCTACGAGGCCGCGACGATGGAAGAGGCTTGTCGCCTCGCTGTCGACGACGACGAATGGTCTGACGAAAAACGCGACTACGAGTCCGCCGGCGAGACCTATGTGACGGGCATCTGGTCTGGCGAGAATGCCGCCTACACCGGAGCCGCACAGCCGATTCCCGCTCACTATGTCGAGACGCCGCAGCGCATCGCGTTGCACCTTGAGGTGCTGCTCGGCCTCGTCAAGGTTCTCGCGAGCCAAAGCGACACCGAGCAACTCGACCGCGCCTTCCGGCTCGAGCGCGCGCAGCCGGCGATTGCCAAGGCGGAGGCAATACTCGCCGGCTCCCGCGACCCGGACTGACGAGGCTCATGCGCGCTCCGCCTGACGGCGCAGCGAGCGCGCTTGTCGTATCTGCAAACCCTGCCGAATCGCGCATGGCGATCTCCGTATCGGTCGCGGACGTGCTGGACGCGGCGGCTCTCCAGTCAACGGGCAAGCCGTTTCCCATCGCGACACGCGATCGGTGACCCTCGTTGAACCCGTCCTGCGAAGCGTCCACCGCAACGGAGATCGAAAGGCGCTGTCGATGTGCAGGGTTCTCAACAAGCATCACGCAGGCGTGCCCGCGGGCGCGGTCTATATCGGGCGCGGCAGCAAGTGGGGCAATCCGTTCCGGATCGGTCCCGACGGCGATCGCTCAGCAGTGATAGCAAAATACGAGCGCTGGCTTGCGGATCAGCATCAGCTCTTGCGCGCACTGGACGAGTTGCGGGGGCGCGATCTCGTCTGCTGGTGCGCGCCGCGACCGTGTCACGGCGATCTGCTGCTGCGGCTCGCCAATGCGACGCGCGATGAGCGGATCGCTTGGTGGCGGCGCGTCAAGGTGGCGGCGTGAGCGCACAACCACTGTCTTGTCCGGTCCCGCGCGTGAAGGAGGGAAGAGAGAATGGGAGAAAGGACAAAAAACCCCGCTGCCGCATGCCCGGCCGGCGCGTCAAGGGTGAAGCTTCGCCCGCGTTCCGCGGCCCTTGACCCGTCGGACCGGAGAGGCGGCCGCCCGAGAGGTGTGACGAAGGACTGAAGTGATGAGGGGATCAGGCGGATCGCCCGCGCTTCAGCCGCAACAGGCCAGGAGCCGCTCATGCACACCTCATCCGCAATCCGCAAGATTTTCGAAGGCGTCGCGTCGCGCCACGAGATGCACCACATGTTCAACCGTCATCGCGGCGCACCCGCCTTGGCCGACGGCGATGCGGGCGATCTGTTCGCCGGCGAGTGGTTCGAGATCGCCGAGTGCGACTACGAGTATATGCTCGACATCCTGCCGCCGCTGTTCATGCGCGGTGACATGTTCGCGCTCAGCGAATATATGACCGGCAGCGTCACCAGTGTCTTCTTCGCGCTCTCAATCGATGGCTGCACCCGGTGGTTTCACGGTTATTGCGACCTTTCCGATCGCGGCTCGCCCGATCGCATGAAGGCCGCGATCGTCGATCGCGAGACGCGGCCGGTGCGCGCCATGACCCGCGAAGAACGGCTTGAGCACATCTGGTCGTGCACGCATGACGATTATCGCGGCTATGCAGGCGAGCGCTGGCCTGCCGCTATGCGCGGCAAGCGAACCGTTCTGGTCTATGGCGGTGATCGAGGCACCGTCCTGAAACTGCTCGACGACCTCACGGACGACGAAGTATCCGCCAAGCTCCCCGTGCAGCTGCGTCATTTGCCACAGCCGGTCGCAGCGTGAGCGAGAGGGGGTCCGTCCATGGAAGCGACCTACTCCCGCCTCGGAGTTTACGTTCACGCCCCTTGGCGTGCCGTCGTGCGCGCTGCGCGATCGCGGATCGCAAAACAACACCGCCATGATCCGGCGCTGAAGCAGGCGCGCAAGCGCTTTTATTCCGAAATGCTGGCCTGCCAGGCCAGGCATAAGCATCTCGTCCGCACGTTCCGGCTCTGACGTCCGCTCAGAGCCGATCCTTCACCCCTCACCTTCACGCAATCGCGTCGCCTGCCGGGCCTGCTGCCGGCGGGACGTTCGCGTGCGCCCGTTCGACAGGAGCCTTTCATGGCGCAACACGATCCGTTTACGCTTGATCTCTTCGGCAACACGTCGCTCTCTTCGGGGCTCGACCTTGGCGTCACGGCCTTTCCATCCACCCTTGAAACGGACGGCGACGACGGTGATGCGCCGCACCCTCCGGCGGTCGCGCGTATAGAACCGTCCGCTGATCGACCCACCAGCCGAGCTAGGGGCGAGACGTTCTACCTCGCTGGAACGCGGGGCCTTGCCAGATCTTGGCGCGATCGGGCGCGCGACAATCTCTCCGCCATCCGCCTTGCGGCCGTGATCGAAGGCGATCAGCGTCCCGCCACCGCCGCCGAACAGGCGCAGCTCATTCGCTTCACCGGCTTCGGCGCATCCGAACTCGCCAATGGCGTTTTCAGGCGCCCGGGCGACGATGATTTCCGCCACGGTTGGGAGGAGATCGGCGCGGGGCTGGAATCGGCGGTCGGCGCGGGGGACTACGCCTCGCTCGCCCGCTGCACCCAGTACGCCCATTTCACGCCCGAATACATTGTGCGCGCGGTCTGGGCCGGCGTGACGCGGCTCGGCTTTCGTGGCGGACGTGTGCTCGAGCCTGGTATCGGCACGGGCCTGTTTTCGGCGCTGATGCCCGAGAAACTACGCGCGGCGTGCTATCTCACCGGCGTCGAGCTCGATCCGGTCACCGCGCGCATCGCAGCCTTGCTGCATCCTCGCGCCAACATCATCAACCAGGACTTCGCACGAACCGAACTCCCCCAGCACTTTGATCTCGCGATCGGCAATCCGCCGTTTTCCGATCGCACGGTGCGCAGCGACCGGGTGTTCCGGTCCCTCGGCCTTCGGCTGCACGATTATTTCATCGTCAAGGCGATCGACCGGCTGAAGCCCGGAGGTCTCGCCGCTTTCGTCACATCGCATGGCACGATGGACAAAGCGGACGCGTCCGCGCGCGAGCACATCGCCGGAACGGCCGATCTTGTCGGTGCCGTCCGGCTGCCCGAGGGCAGCTTCCGCGCCGACGCCGGCACCGACGTTGGCGTCGATATCCTCTTCTTCCGAAAGCGCCGCGATGGCGATGCTCCCGGCGCCGACGCCTGGCTCGATCACGCCGAAATCCATCCCGCAACGGAGCATGAGGGCGCTATCCGGGTGAACCGCCATTTCGCGGAACATCCGAATATGGTGCTCGGTGAGCATGCACTCGCGTCTGGCCCCTACGGTGAGACGTACACTTGCGTACCGCGCCCGACGGTCGTGCTCGAAGACGCGCTTACCGCCACCATCCTCCATCTTCCGGATGCCATCTACGACGGCGACCCGGAGACAACCGGCTTCGATGCTGACGAGACGCAGACGGTTGTCGCAACCGCCGCCGGCGTCAGCATCCGTGAAGGAAGTTATTTCGTCGGCAGGAACATGGCCTTGATGCAGATGGTCGACGGCACAACCGTCATCATTCCTGTGAAGAAGGGCAGGAATGCCGACGGCGTCTTCGCCAAGCACGCGCGGATCATTCGCAAGCTGATCCCGATCCGCGACGCCGTGCGCGAGATCTTGAAGTGCCAGGAGACCGACCATCCGTGGAAGCAGGCGCAGGTCCGGTTGCGCATCGCCTGGAGCTCTTTCGTCCGCGACTTCGGGCCGATCAACACCACGGTCGTATCGTCCCTGGAAGACGAGGAGACCGGTGAAGTGCGCGAGACGCACCGCCGGCCCAATCTGGCTCCGTTCGCGGATGACCCGGATTGCTGGCTCGTCGCTTCGATCGAAGACTATGACCTCGAGACGAACACGGCGAGACCCGGGCCGATCTTCACTGAGCGCGTGATTGCGCCGCCACCGGCGCCTGTCATCGCCTCTGCCGCCGACGCGCTCGCCGTCGTGCTGAACGAGCGGGGCACGGTCGATCCCGATCACATCGCGGAGCTTTTGCACCGCGGCGTCGACGACGTGATCGGTGAACTCGGCGACGCCATCTTCCGCGATCCCGCGACCGGCGCGTGGCACACCGCCGACGGCTATCTCTCCGGTGCGGTCCGCTCGAAGCTCGCCACAGCGGAAGCCGCCGCGGCCCTCGACCCGGCCTATGCGCGTAACGTCGAGGCGCTCGGGCGCGTCCAGCCGGCCGACCTTCGTCCATCCGACATCACGGCGCGGCTTGGTGCCCCCTGGATCCCGGCCGCCGACATCATCGCCTTCGTGAAGGAGACGATGGATGCCGACATCACCATCCACCACACGTCCGAGCTCGCCTGCTGGACCGTGAATGCGCGCCAGCTCGAATGGAGCGCCGCCGGCACCACCGACTGGGGCACCCATCGTCGCCACGCCGGACTTCTTCTGTCAGACGCGCTCAACTCGTCGATCCCGCAGATCTTCGACACGGTCAAGGACGGCGACAGCGAGCGGCGCGTGCTCAACACCGTCGAGACGGAGGCAGCGAAAGACAAACTCGCCAAGATCAAGTCGGCGTTTCAGTCATGGATCTGGTCCGATCCGGACCGAACCGATCGGTTGGCCCGGCTCTATAACGACACCTTCAACAACATCGTGCCCCGACATTTCAACGGGGATCATCTGCAGCTCCCGGGCGCCTCTGGCGCCTTTTCTCTATATGGGCACCAGAAGCGGGCGATCTGGCGGATCATCGCTTCGGGAAGCACCTATGTCGCCCACGCCGTCGGCGCCGGCAAGACGCTGTCCATCGCGGCTGCGGTCATGGAGCAGCGCCGCCTCGGCCTCGTCAACAAGGCGATGCTCGTCGTACCCGGCCACTGCCTGGCGCAGGCGGCGCGGGAATTTCTCGCCCTGTATCCGAACGCCCGCATCCTCGTGGCGGATGAAACCAATTTCGTGAAGGAGAAGCGCCATCGCTTCCTCAGCCGCGCCGCCACGGCGAGCTGGGACGCGATCGTCATCACCCACAGCGCCTTCAAGTTCATTCCCGTCCCGTCCGCCTTTGAGGCGCAGATGATCCAGGACGAGTTGGAGGCCTATGAAGAGCTCCTCGGCAAGGTCGACAGCCAGGACCGCCTGTCGCGCAAGCGCATCGAGCGGATGAAGGAGGGTCATCAGGAACGTCTCGAATCGCTGGCCTCGCGCAAGGACGATTTGTTGACGGTCGCCGAAATCGGAATCGACCAGATCATCGTCGATGAGGCGCAGGAGTTCAGAAAACTGTCCTTCGCCACCAATATGACCAGCTTGCGCGGCGTCGACCCGAACGGCTCGCAGCGCGCCTGGGACCTCTATGTGAAGTCCCGCTTCCTCGATGTGAAGAATCCAGGGCGGGCACTGGTCCTGGCCTCGGGCACCCCGATCACCAATACGCTTGGCGAAATGTTCACCGTGCAGCGGCTGATGGATCACGCCGCACTTGCGGAGCGCGGCCTGCACGAATTCGATGCCTGGGCCTCGACCTTCGGCGACACCTCGACCGAGCTTGAATTGCAGCCCTCCGGCAAATACCGCCCCGTCACGCGTTTCGCGCAGTTCGTCAACGTCCCCGAGCTGATCGCGATGTTCCGTTCCTTCGCGGATGTCGTGTTGCCCGACGATCTGAAGGACTACGTCAAAGTGCCCGCGATCGCCTGCGGCAAACGGCAGATTATCACGGCCGAGGCGACAGCCGCCTTCAAGGCCTATCAACGCCTGCTTGACGACCGCATCAAGGCCATCGAGGAGCGGGACCGCGCGCCGGAACCAGGCGACGATATCCTCCTGTCCGTCATCACCGACGGCCGCCACGCCGCGATCGACCTGCGCCTCGTCGTTACCGGACAGGTGAACGAAGCGGGCAACAAGCTCAACGCCCTCATCGCCAATGCTTTTCGCATCTGGCAAGAGACCAGCAATGTGACCTATCTGCGGAAGGACGGCAGGGCCTTCGACAAAACCGGCGCCGGCCAGCTCATTTTCTCTGATCTCGGCACCATCAGCGTCGAGGCCAGCCGCGGTTTTTCTGCGTACCGCTGGATTCGCGATGAACTCGTGCGTCTCGGCGTGCCGCCTTCCGAGATCGCCTACATGCAGGACCACAGGAAGTCCGAGGCCAAGCAGCGTCTCTTTAATGATTTCAATGCCGGCAAGGTCCGCATTCTTCTTGGATCGAGCGATACGATGGGCACCGGAGTTAACGTTCAACTTCGCCTCAAGGCGCTCCACCATCTCGACGTGCCGTGGCTCCCCTCGCAGATCGAGCAGCGCGAGGGCCGTATTGTGCGCCAGGGCAACCAGCATGACGAAGTCGAAATCTTCGCCTATGCCACGCTTGGCAGCCTCGATGCCACCATGTGGCAAAACAATGAGCGCAAAGCCCGTTTCATCGCCGCCGCGCTGTCAGGCGATACGAGCGTGCGGCGCCTCGCGGACCTGGGCGAAGGCCAGGCCAACCAGTTTGCCATGGCCAAGGCGATCGCGTCCGGCGATCCACGCCTCATGCAGAAGGCGGGACTTGAGGCCGAGATCGCCCGCCTCGAACGCCTGCACGCGGCGCATATCGACGATCAGCATGCGATCCGGCGGCAAATTCGCGACGCCGAGCGCGAGATCGAGATCTCGACGCGCCGCATCGGCGATATTGCTGAGGATATCACCCGTCTCGTTCCGACTGGTGGCGACGCCTTCACGATGGCCGTCAAAGGGACGCGCTTCGACGAGCGCAAGCTCGCTGGTCGCGCCTTGATGCAGGAGATCCTCACCCTCGTTCAGCTTCAACACGAAGACGGCGTGGTGATCGCCTCGATCGGCGGCTTCGACGTCACGTTCGAGGGCGAGCGTATCGGCCGAGATGGCTATCACTACGTGACCATGCTGCAGCGAACCGGCGCCCAGTTCGAGATCGAGCTCCCGATGACCGTGACGCCGCTCGGCGCAGTCGCTCGGCTCGAGCACCCGCTGACGAATTTCGGGGGTGAGCAGGAGAACCATCGTCGGCGTCTTGCCGAAGCCGAGCGGCGCCTTGCCTCCTATCGCGGCCGAGTCGGCGAAGCCTACGCCTTCGCCGCCGAGCTCAATCTCAAGCGCGCGCAGCTTGCGGATGTTGAGGCGGATCTCGCGGCCAGCAGCGATGAAGCGGCGCAGACGAAGGGAGGGGAAAACCGAAGAGCTGCGTGAGCAGGAAACCTGCTCGCAGAGCAGCCGGAGCGCCGCCGCTGGCGCTCAACCGACCGTCTCGCGATCCCGGCCGCGGCGCGCTCGCAAGGCGCTTCGCGCCCCGCTCGCGCCTGCCGGGCAGGGATGCTCGGCGGCAGTTGCGCCGCTCCGCCCGCCCTGCGGGCCGAAGGGATGTCTTCGAGAAGAAGACGAGAGGACCCCGAACGGGTGGTCCACAACCCCTGAAAATGGAGAGCATCCCATGGAACTGATGATGGTCGATCCGCGCGCGCTGAAGGAGAATCCCGATCAGATGCGCCGCTCGAAATCTTCGCTGCAGGCCGATGCGTTGCTGCTGGCATCGATCAAGGCCGTCGGCATCGTGCAGCCGCCCGTCATTTTGCCGGAGTGCGATGGTGGCAACGGCTACGTGATTCACTTCGGGCATCGTCGCGTCGCGCAGGCGATCGCCGCTGACCTTGCCGAAATCCGTGTTCTCGTCGCGAACCCCGACGGAGATCACGACGCGATGCGCGCCCTCGTCGAAAACGTCGCGCGTGAGCCGCTCAACCCCGTCGACCTCTGGCGCTCGATCGAGCGTCTGGTGGCGCTCGGCTGGACCGAGGAGTCGATCGCGCTGGCGCTCGCCTTGCCCGCGCGCCAGGTCCGCAAGCTCAGGCTGCTCGCGAATGTACTCCCGGCGATGCTTGACCAGATGGCGAAGGGCGACATGCCCGGCGAGCCGCAGCTCCGCGTCATCGCCGCGGCGTCGATCGACGAGCAGAGTGAGGTCTGGAAGAAATACAAGCCGCGGAAGGCCGATCCGCAGGTCTCCTGGAACGACGTCGCCCGCGCGCTCACCAAAACGCGCATGTATGCCCGCCACGCGAGCTTCGATGACGAGCTTGCCACGGCCTATGGCATCACATGGGTAGAGGACCTGTTCGCGCCGGCCGATGAGGACAGCCGCTACACGACCGCCGTGGAGGCCTTCCTCGGCGCGCAGAACGAGTGGATGACCAATCATCTGCCGAAGCGCGGCACGGTGATCGAGGTGAACGAGTGGGGCCAGCCCAAGCTGCCGGCCAAATCCGAGCGGGTCTGGGGCAAGCCGGGGAAGTCCGACTGCACCGGCTGGTATCTCGATCGCGACGGCCAGATTCAGTCCGTCGCTTATCGCATGCCGCAGGTGAAGAAGGCGAAGGGCAAAGCCGGCGAGACAGAAGAGGCCGCAGCCGACGACATCGAAACCACGGCGAAGGCGCGGCCCGACGTGACGCGCAAGGGCATGGAGATGATTGGTGACCTGCGCACCGACGCCCTTCATGAAGCCCTCGCCCGGGCGCCGATCGAGGATGACACGCTCCTCGGGTTGCTCGTGCTGGCGTTCGCCGGCCAGAACGTCTCCATCGCCTCCGGTAACGCCGACGGCTATGCCCAGATTAGCCGACACGCCGCGCGACTGATCGGGGAGGACGGCAAACTCGCCTTCGATCGCGACACCCTGCAACAGGTCGCGCGTGCGACCCTGATCGACGTGCTGTCGTGCCGGGAGAATCGCTCGGACAGCGGCGTCGCGGCGCACATCGCGGGTGACGCTATCGGCGCAGATACGTTCTTGCCGAACATGGCTACGGACGACTTTCTGTCGTGCCTGTCACGCACCGCGATCGAGGCAGTGTGTAAGGACACGCCGGTGCTTCCGCGCCAACGGGTCAAGGACACGCGCGAAGCGCTGGTTCAGCACTACGCCGAAATCCGGTTCGTGCATCCGGCCGCGGTGTTCGCTCCCGCGCCCGAGAAGGTCGCCGCTTGGGCCGACAAACACGGCCGCGCCGAAGACGACGAGGAGTCCGGAGCTGACGCGTTGAACGAGTCCAACGAGGCCGAGGACGTGCCGCCGGCGGACGGATACGCTGAAGCGGCGGAATAGCGACCCGCACCTCACCTTCCATCCGATCAATCCCCGCCGCCGGCTCCCCCGAGTCGGCGGCTTTCGTTCGCAAACCCCACAGGAGGACATCATGTCCGCACAACACATCTACGTGTCTGCTCCACTCGGCTCGATCGTTCGCTATTCAGACGGCACACCGAGGCCACCCGCACGGTTCAAGCGCAAGCTTGCCGCATGGGAAAACAACAACAGCGGCGGGAGACTGGTCAAGAAAACTCCGTCTCGCGATATGCCGAGCTGTTTTCTACTCGCCGGCATCACGCTGCATCAGGGCGATTTCGGCAGCGCCGGCGTCGTGGTTCTCAGGGTCTACAAGACCTTCTCGGTCAACTGCGCCCTCAAGTTCATCGTGACCGAACCTCCGAAGCCTGGCTCGGTTCGTGTTCTCGACCGCGAGGGCGAGGCGGCCGAGCTGCTCTATCTCGCCGCCGACTGCACCGCGGCGGAAGCATGGCTCGCGGCGCACCGCTATCCCGGTGCCGTGCTGGAAGACGTCACGACGGACGAGGTCGCCGCGGCTGCGATCGATGGGAGGGCTGCATGAGCACGTTCGCCGATTCTACTTCGACGAACAACCGAACTCGTGCTCCGGCGGGGGGCACGTTCGCACGCACCCATGAAGGCCTGCTCGTGGCCGAGGTCGGCGACCGTGCGTTTGCCTTGTTGCCCGGCTCGGATGGCCGGTTCTTCCTGGCGTCGGCCTGGCGTCTTCGCGGCCCGATGGAAGAATGGAAGCGCTCGGACTTCTACGGTCACGGCGGTGATGTCGAAGACGAGACCGCTTTCCGAGCGCGTGTTGCGGAAAACGCCGAGCACCAGCGCCAGCGCACGGCCTTGGCGCGACGCGAAGTCTCCTCGCGCGCGTCGACTCCATGGGGCACTTCCCAGCATGCCATCTATGCCGACGGAGTCATCTGTTATTCGACGGCAAGCCATGGCGGCTTCCATCTCGATGCTGAGCATAACGCGAAGGTCCATCCCGGCCTTCGCACGCGCGGCGGCTGGTATGAGGAAGATTGCGCCTGGGCGGCCGTGGCGCAGGCCCTGTCTCTTATACACATCTTCCCGGCCTTCGCACGCGCGGCGGCTGGTATGAGGAAGATTGCGCCTGGGCGGCCGTGGCGCAGGCCTTTCCGGAGCTGTTCACGGACTATGAGCGGCGCTGCGCGGATCGGACCATCCGCGATTGGCACCCGGACGCCTGGGAAGCGATCCAAGGAAAGCGCCTCAAGCCCGGTGAATCTCACGAGAAGGATCGTCGCGCCTTTGAACGTGATCACGCATCCGACTGGATCGTGATTTCGGCGATCCGGTGCGATCAGCACGCCGGCATGACCGAATGCGTCGCCACGCTCGGCGGCGATCGAGCCGCCCCCGAGCAGCGCCGCTACCTCGTTCCGTCCGACGAATATCACGTCGGCCGCTTTGGCTTCGTGATTGATGGGGCTCGCCACCGTCTCTACGACGGTCCGTCGAGCTTCATCGGCTGGAATCGGTGAGGTGCGATATGCCCTGGCAACTCATCGCCCTCGCCTTCGGATGGCGCGCGACAGCCGGCGAGGACCGCGGCATTCCGCGCCTCGTCGTCTGGCACCCACGCCTACGACGTCATTTCACGGGCGCCGACGCCTGGAAGTGCGCGGTCCGCTTATCGGTGCGTGCGCCTGACACATCCCTTTCTTCGCCCTCAAAAGTCAGGAGGCATCCATGAACGCTCAATTCATCACCGCACCTGCAGGGCCATGTCGCCGAGGCGCTGCATGGCGTCCTCACGGACGGGATGCGCACATCCGCCGGGACAGATTCGGTCTCGATCGACTGGGCGATCGCGGGCGACGACATTCCGTCATCGATCGCGCAGGTCCCCCGCTCCTCGACGAGTATGCGCCCGACAGGACAGCGTTTCCCCACTGGCCATGGAGGGCATTCTGATGTCGCTCACGCCTCAATCGGCCTTACTCCTGCGCATGGAAAATGCACTTCTCGAGACAAGCCGTCATCTCGGCATCATTGAACGGCAGATCGAAGCTCGCGCCGAGCGCATGACGATCACGTCCTGCACCAAGCGCCGGCAGTCCGGCGGTGGTACCTCAAGATGGACACGCGCGGACGAACGGGCTTTCCGCGAAAATATAGCGGCGCTTGCCCTCACGCGGCGCGCCGAGATCGACGCGTTGACTCGCAAGCTCACGCGGCAAGAGAGCGCGCTTGCGGCGTTCCGGCGGCGCCACGGGATCGAGCCTGCGCTCGGAGATCGGGAACCAACAGCCTGCACCATGACGATTGACGGCTAATCATGTCGCGGGCTCATCGGCCAGCGCTTCTGCAGCGCAAGCCAGGCTCTCCGAGTGACCCTTGAGCTCCGACTATCCGTTCTCCGCGTACTGCCACCGGCGCTCCCAGAGCAGAGCCTGCGAAGATGGCGTGCAGGTGGGCAATTCGCGCGCCGCGGCAGGTAGAGGAAGAGCACGACGAACGCCAGTAAACCGGGCTGGTCATGGATGCAGGTCATCTCGGCCTTCATTCTTTTGGCGTCAACCCGTGCCGGCGCCCCCTCGGGTTTGCTGCGGTCTGAACCGTCGACGGCCCGCTTCAAGGGCAAGTCGCAGTCGATCGTCGCCCGCCGTCTCGTCATGGCCAGGCCGCGTCCTGCGCAGGGCCTGCGGCCCCGCTTGTCCGCACCCCGACCATGCTCGCCTTGACGGTCCACGCCCCTTGAAGCGGTCCGCTTGCGCCGGTTCTTGGCGACCGCACCCGAGGGGGCGCCGGCACGGGCCGATCGCCTCTCCCGGCGAAACCGAGAAAGGACCTCACCATGTCAAAGACCGCCCGTTCTCCTCGCTCATCTGCTGCCGTCGTTCCGCTCCGCCGCGGCACCACGCTCGAGATGGTCCGGCTCGCCTGTCCCGACGCCGCGCAGGCCAACCGCATCTCCGAGAGCTTCGGCCTTGCTACGCTCGACAGCGACGGCATCTGTGACCTCCACGAACGGCTCATCATTGAGACCGCCCAAGCGCTGAAAGACGGCTTGAGCGAGCGCGCCATGCAAATCCACCTGCAGCGCATCGTCGGCGCCTATGTCGGATCGGCCCACGGCGCCGGCCAGTTCTACTCCCGCGCAGTGACCGAAGCGCGTGACGCGACCGCCAAGCTTGCCAACGACAGCCGCGACGAAGATCTCGACGGTCCCGTTGGTTTTGACAGCGCCGCGCAGCGCAAACGAGAATTCGCGGCCGACATGGCCCTCCAGGCCCACGCGCTCCGCATGGCGGCCGAGGGCGCCGTCACCGCCTACGAGCAGATCGTTGGCGAAACCTGGAAGCCGTTCGAACGGCAGATCGAGCACGCCGGCGAGACCGTCGGTCGCAAGGCCGCCAAACTTCAGATGGAGTCTTTCGGCTAGCCATTCGGGCGGGGCATGGCCCCGCCCTTTTCACTCCCGACGAAAAGGCCGGTCCTCGCGGGCCGGCCTTTTCGCATGTCACGCGCGGCGGCGGCGCTGCAATCTGAAAACCAATAGAAAAGAGAAGACCAGCCGACACCCATCGCGGCCCCGTCCCGGGTGATGGTCCTGCTTCGGCTGGTTTGTCCCCGCAACGGCTCCGCCGTCCTCCACTGCGTTGCGGCCCTCCCAACAAAATCCTGGTTCTGCGATCCGCACCGATCCGGGTGCGCGGACCTCCCAGTCCTGCGCGGGCGGACCCCGTGACGGGGCCGCGATGGGCGCGGCCTCCAACGGAGGTCATGATCATGAGCCGAAAAGAGGAAAAATCTCGCGCGGACATCTACGCGCGCATCACCGATCGCATTGTCGCCGATCTCGAGCGCGGCGTTCGTCCATGGACGCAGCCCTGGACGGTCGCCGATACCGCTGGCCGCATCACTCGGCCGCTCCGCTACAACGGCCAACCCTATAGCGGTGTGAACGTCATCCTGTTGTGGTCCGAGGCGGTCGCGCGCGGCTTCACCTCGCCGACATGGATGACCTTCAAACAGGCGGCCGAACTGGGCGGCCACGTCCGCAAAGGCGAGACGGGCAGCGTTGTGGTTTACGCCAGTCGGTTCACAAAGACCGAGACGGACGGCAATGGCGATGAGGTCGAGCGCGATGTCCCGTTCCTCAAGGCCTATACCGTCTTCTGCGTCGATCAGATCGATGGCCTGCCTGAGCACTATTACGGTCGGCCGGCGACGGTCTCGACGCCGATCGAGCGCAACGCGCACGCCGACGCGTTCTTCGCTAACACCGGCGCTGTCGTCCGACATGGCGGCATAATGGCGTTTTATGCGCCCTCCTCCGATCACATCCAGATGCCACCGCTCGAAAGTTTTCGCGACGCGGAGTCGTATGTCGCCGTCCGAGCGCATGAAACCGTTCACTGGACCGCTCCTTCCCACCGTGTCAACCGCGACCTCAGCCGCTACGGCAAGGACCGTAGCGAGCGCGCGCGCGAGGAACTGATCGCGGAACTCGGGAGTTGCTTCCTGTGCGCGGACCTCGGCATCGTGCCCGAACTCGAACCGCGCCCGGATCACGCGAGCTACCTCGCGTCCTGGATGGAGGTCATGTCAAACGAGAAGCGCTTCATCTTCGCGGCGGCCGCGCATGCGCAACGCGCTGTTGCCTATCTGCACGGCCTTCAACCGAAGGCGTTCGAGGTCGGGGAGGCTGCATGATGAGCAGACAGCGTGGCGATCGTCCAGTCCACAACCCTCGCTCCTATGGCCGCGCACGGCATCATCGATCCGATGCCAGACTATGCGGTCTTCGCAGACACCGGCTGAAGGCCGACCGTCGTTTACGATCACCTCGCCTCGCTGACATCGCCGAATGTATTGCCCTTTCCTGTCTGCATCGTATCGGCGGGGCGACATTCGCGAGAATCTGATCAGCGCCGCTCGCGGCCAGCGCGGGGCATCCATCCCCGTGCGTGCCGTGAACCGGCCTCGCCCTTGCGGTTCTCGCCGGGGTTCTCCTCCCGTAAATGTCGTGACCCGATACGCGGCCTTACCGAAACTTCCTTCGGGGGCGCGTTCCGGCGCTAACGGGTCGTCGCTCTATCGAGCGAACGTCGCTCCCATCCGCAGTCTCGTTTGATAGGCCGCGCCCTGACGCCTGATGGAGAAGCGGCGCGGTCGTTCATTTTCAGTCGAGGTCTCGACCAGCGGGGCTTGAAACGTTGTGAGGTGTCCGCTGTTGGTTAAATGCGCGTCCGTCGCCCTGGCCCCGAAGGTCGCTGTCGTGTCACCCGGCCGTTTCATCAGTCTCGCCCACGGCGTCCTCGATTTGGCATGTCTGACCGAAGGCCGTCGTCGCTTTGCTCCGCCTCGCTCTTATCCCCGCAACATCCGGCCACGACTTTCTTCCCCTGGCCGCTGCGCGTCCATTCCTCGCGGAAATCAAGAAAGTYGTGGCTTGGCTGCCCTCTACTGCGTGCCGGCCCCTGCGGGGTGCGGGTCGATCGCCTCCGGTCTGTAGCCAGCCATCGAGGCTGCGGTGGGCGCGGCCCGGAAAACTGAAAAGGACACGACAATGGCAACCATCGGCACCTTCACTTCGAACGGCAACGGCTTCACCGGCACCGTCCGCACGCTCGCTCTCAACGCCAAGGCCAAGCTGGTCCGCGTCGAGACCCCCTCCGAAAAGGGTCCGCACTTCCGCATCTTCGCCGGCAATGTCGAGCTGGGCGCGGCCTGGCAGAAGACCGCCAAGGACACCGAGCGGGACTATCTCTCGGTCAAGCTGGACGACCCGAGCTTCCCGGCCCCGATCTACGCCACCCTGATCGAGGTGGAAGGCCAGGAGGGCCTCCAGCTCATCTGGTCCCGACCGAACCGGGACTAAGGGGCCTCCACGGCAACGGCCCCGCCGAAAGGCGGGGCCGTTTCTGCATCGACGTCTCTTCTCACGCGGGTGATCAATCGCGCGTTCAGCGCGCTGCGGCCCGGCGGCTCCGTGCCCGGCTCCGGCATATGCGGTTTGTCCCCGGCGTAGCGACGGCAGATGTTCTAGGCATACCCATCAGATGTCTACCCCTCGTTGTCTTGCCATTGCGCTTCACCTCGCCCAAGCCGGATGATGCGCGAGCTGCGACGGTCGGTCGCGAATTCAACATGGCACAGACTTGGTCGAAATTGCCGAAGGCGCTGTCGGATCCCAACGATGGAGCGGTAGTCCGGCGTCGTGACCGACACTGCGCCCGTATGTTCTTCAATCTCGATGCGACCCGGCATTCCCACATCGACAAAGTTGGGCACGTCGCCTTGCATCGTCCAGTCCTGAGTTTTCCACTTCGAGGTTGCACCACTGAGTGCGTCATTTCTGAACTTCTTCCAGATATGCGCTGTATCGGCGGTCGGCCAATCGGGCTGATCCGAGAGCGCTGCAATCTCATTCGATCGCAACCATCGGTTCATTTCCGCCCCACCGACGAAAACCGGTTGTGTTTCACGAATCGCGGCCATTGCGGCGACTCGGGAGGGCAGTCCGGCCCGGACTAGACTCGCCATCATGGCCTGCGGCACGCCGGCCTCAAGAACGGCCGCGGCGCTGCCTTCAACAAAGTCCGATTCTCCGCCGCTCGCACGGCGCCGCATCCGGATCGCCTCGATTGCCCATACAAGCCGATAAACGAACGCGTCTTCGATGACGCGCATGTTGTCCAGACCGATCGTGACAACATCGGTGCCGCGAAGCCAGGCTGCGAGGAGCTCGCGCCAATTCGCCGGCAGATCGACATCCGGCACGAATGGCCGAATGCCGAACAAGCGCGCCGCCATGCCGGTGAGAGCGGCGCTCAAATCGTCAATTGCGCCGGTCTGTGCTGCGTCATCAGCCCGATCAAGAAGTTCCGTCAATTCAGGGGCGATCGCGTCGATGGCGAGGCCCGCTTCCAGTCCAATGCCCATCGCGAAGGTGGCGCGGCGCTGCACGGCGTCCGATTTGTTCCAGATTAGGCGCGCGCGAGCCTGGAGAATCCACAGTTGGTTGTAGCGGGTCTGTTCGCCTAGCCGGGCGATCTGGCGAGACCACAGTGATCCGTTCAGGGCTTCGTCGATTAGCCGCGGAAGCTCCGCGCTGCCACTGTCCAGCGCTTCGATGAGACCAAAGACAGTTGCATCGAGCTTTTCGATCAGACTCTCGATCGGCTCGGCATCAGCGGCATGGTCCTGTGGAAACCAGGCCTCCTGGGCATTCGCGAGATACTCCATTGCGTCGGCCCGCAGGAAGACGTTCGCGCGCGCCAGACGGTTGAGCACCTCGGCGACGATGGTGATGATGCCGCTTGAAAGCGACCTTGCCGTCGCCGATCCGACGAGGTCTCGCCAAGCGCGTTGTCGCCACCCCTCGGCTTGGAACATCACGTGCAACACAAGGCCTTCCAGATCGACAAAGGCACGGCCTGCACGCCCGGCCACGTTAGCGAATTCTTCGCCGGACAACGGAACGCCAGCACGGTAGAGGGTCGGAATCAGCAGCACAGCGGCATTGAGGTTGAGACCTTGCGCCAACGTCGGTGACGCGACTGTCACGCGCAGAACGCCTGCGGCGAGCAAGCCCTCCACCTCGCGAAGGAACGGCCCTGGTAACCGACCGTGATGAATCGCGACACCGATCGGCAAGCACCGAACCGCGGGATGATCCGGGCCTAGCCACTCGCGACCCACGGCCAAAGCACGCGCGACCGCGGCTGCGTCGTCAAGCAGCGAGGGCAGATAACCGCGACTGTGCAGGTCAACGATGGTCTCGGCGTATCCCTCGACGTGATCACGTTGCGTGCAGAAGACGAGCGCTCGCTTACCCTGAGCCGAAAACTTCCATGCGGCCGCGAGCGTCAGCTCCTTTGTATCGGGAACGGCGTGCGCCGTGGCCGGCGAGCTGCCTCCTCCGGGACGAAATGACGAATATAGGGTCCGCCTGCTTCGAGATCGAAGCTCAGGCGGGCCGAGTTACCCTGCCACATGAGGGTGCCGAAGCGTTGCCGCGTTGGTCGCCAGCGCGACTGAATCGGTGTTCCACCTGCATCACTACGAATCCAAGCGGTCAAATCGTTAAGCTGATCCCCTTCGGGCAAGATCGCCGAGAGACAGACGATGCGACGGGTTTCGTTGTCAGCACGCCTGAGCAGTCTTTGAACGAGGTTCTCGTACCGAATTTCGCGTTCGCTTGGCCCGATCAGGTGACCTTCGTCGAGGACTACGAGCCCGACGTCATCGATGATCGACGGGTCATTCCGCAAGGCGAAGTCCAGCTTCTCCGGTGTGGCGATGACAATATCCTGCGTACGGAGTGCGTCTTCGTCGCCGCCAGCGGCTCCAGCCGCGCCATAGAGCGACGAGACCGAGAACCCAAGGCTCGAGAACGTCCGACGGAATGATCGTTCCGTCTGGGCGGATAATGCGCGAAGCGGCGTTACAATGAGGACCCGCCTGCGCGCCGCGAGCGCCATCAATGCGGCGATCTCGGCGATTCGTGTCTTGCCAGCACTGGTCGGCAACGCGACGACGAGATCGTCGGTCATCGGTTGCTCGTCGGGCTGCTTCGATCTGCGACGGCCAAAGCTCCACCTCGGCGACGTCACGTCCAAAGAGTTCCCCGATGAAGAGTTGGCGCAAATCCTGATAGTTTCCCGCGCCCGCCGGCCCGTCGAGGGGAAGCACCTGATGCAAGCTGCTAGACCACAGGTCATCGACAAGATTGAACGCTATGCGCGCGGTCCACCACAGCGACACGGCATTGGCGTTCCTGGCGAGGGAGATCGCGCGGCGCAGGAGGGACCGAGACTCCTCAATCAGGACCGCGGCCCCGGTCTGAAGAGCGAATTCGAAGAACGCGAGGGCGCGAAAAATGGTTGATGTGGCGATCAACCTGACGGCGTCGTCCGAATCAATCTCTCCTGCGCGCAACGCCTGGCTAATATTTGCATCACCATGGGCTGGGTTCAGCAGCCACGCTCGCGCGCGGCGACCTAGACCGGCCAGATCCCGCAAAATAAGATGCGCCAACGCTTCTTCCGCTGGCGATAGATTCGCGTTCTCAGGCCGTTGAGAGATCAGAGAGAAGGCGAGAGCGGAGTAGCTTGCCAGATGATACGCGGCGGCGCCTGCGATCCGATAGAAGCCCCGGCCGACATCCTCGTGGGAGCCATTTTGCACCAGTGCTTCGAACGCGTTTCCGGCCCGCGCGAAGCCGCGCCGCCAAATCTCATCGTTGCCGCCGCCTTCCCGAAGCGCCATGGATGCGCGCAGCACGGAGAGCGCATATTCGGACAGATCGGTGTCAATCGTTTCTCCGAACGCCGGCGCATCGTCAGGCAGGACGCCGTCGCGGCGAATGATGGACCGCGCCTCGCCGCGAGCTTGCAGCCGACCCCTGACACCGTCAGCGGTCGCCTGCGTCAAGAAGGCTGCCAGTTCGTCAACCGTCTCCAAGGGCGAGTGCTCCCTCGTAGGACAGCCGAATGAACTCCTGATGATCGTCGATCCGAAGGTGGATTACAGTGTGGCTGCGATCAACGCCGGCACCGCGCAGATCGTCGAAAAGCGCTCGGGGCGTGGCATTGCCGGACATCGTGAAGAGAGCATGGTCGATGCGATCGGAGGGAACTGCGCGGCTTGCGACCTCATTTCGGATGATTCGGCCCAATGCCGCGAGCGGACCATCACCCTCCATCAACCTGTCGGCGATAAAGAGCAGGGAGGTCGCCGTCGGCCGGCCACTATCACGCGACAGCGCCGTTCGAGCCTCGATAATCGTTGCGCCGGCGAGATTGGCCCGGCTCTTGGCTTCTCCTTTCAAAAGAAAGAGGTGTCCCTCAGCACTCGATCGCACGCCGATAAAGTCGTCGCCGCGGAGCGCCATCTCGCGGCCATCCTTATAGCGAAGGCGACGAACCGGGACCGAGAAGCCCAACGACTCCTCAACCAGCTCGGTTGCGAAGATTTCCCCTAGCTCGCCGGAGCGTGCCCGCGTGGTTCGGGGAAGACGCTCGGCTAGCAATGCTGCGGCGCTCGCATAACCGAGAAGGGCGACATCCTCCGCTATGCGTTCCATTTCGTCGTAGTGAGAGCGCAGCAGATCGGGAAGACGGCCAGCAATTGCCGCTCGTCCCCCAACCCGCTCGGTAAATTTCAGTAAGCGCTTGCGGCCGTCTTGCGCGGGCTCGCAATCACACCAATCGGCAAACAGCGGCAATCCACTCCCCTATCGGTCGGCACAGGCGTCAATCCTTCGGCTTCGCTCTCGATGCTCGCAACCGCGATTTCGGCCCGGCGCCGGACGCTGCGGCGACCAGCGCGTCCCACGTATCAGGTGGGTTTCCTCGGTTCAGCATCTTCCGGAACACGGCGTAAGCATCCGTCGTGCTGCCATAGGCGCGCAGCGTGTCGTCGTCATTCACCCAAGCCAGGATGATAATCTTGCTCGTGGCCGCCTGCTGATAGCGAAAGAACAACCGATACTGTTGCAAAAATTTCGCGCGAAACCAGTGTTTGTAGTCGGCGCCGAGCGTATCGCCTTGGCGGAATACGTCGCTGGCCGGATCGGCGGGGATGTTCTCAAAGGCGACTTTCAGGACCGCGGCAAGCAGTTTTGCCGCTCGCTTCGTCTTATAGCCTTTCGGGTCTTTGGCACGCGCCTTCTCGACGGCCGCGATTAGGGCCTCCAGCTGATCAAGGAAGAGCGGATGCGCGTAGATGGTCCAGCCATTGATTTCGATCGTCTGGTCCGTCACGCATCGTCGTCCGGCAAGGCTGCGTCGAGATCGACCTCAACGCCCTTGACGAGGGCTGCACCGCGCGCGAGCAGAGTCGAAGGAATCGCTCGAACCCGCGCCGGGTGCGCCGCCATGTCCTTCTCGAGAAAGCGCAGAAAATTTCCGATGACGGGGTCAGCCTGCTCGTCCGCCGCTTTCTTGGCCAGGACGACCGTTCCGTCGGCAAGCCCTCGAAACACCACGCGGTCCCGTTTGCCCAGTGCCAGCATCTTGCGGATGGCGGCAGGAACCGTAGTTTGGCCCCGCTCGGTGATCGTGGCGGGAATTTCGAGGATTTCGGCGGTTTTCGGCATCGAAGGCTCCGATCGTGCGTCCCAGTGTAATGCATTTGCATTGTATGTTCAAGGACCGACGGCGTGATGCCCGCTGCGCATCACGCCATTCGAAGCTCCCGCCTTGACGGACCCTGACCATGCAGAAGCCGCCCACTCGATCCCGATGTCGCCGATACGGCACCGACTTTGAAGACGCTGACCGTGGCCAGCTCGATCTCCTCGCCAACGAATGCGAAGGCATGTGCGATCTCTGATCAGCGCTTTCTGCGCGGGTCCCAATTTGTCCCCGGTCGACTGGCATGATAGCGCCCGACGGGCCATCGCAGCCGTGCTCAGCAAAGCCGCGCGGTCACCTGTTGCTTCGGGCTTCGATGTGCATCTTCACGCATTGCCAACCGGGTGCGCTCTGCCGGCGGTTCTGTCCGTCGTCACGACGTCGATTGTCGCCGTTGATGTCCACTAACCGTTTCTCTCGGCTCGCCCACGGCGTCCTCGATTTGGCATGTCTGACCGAAGGCCGTCGTCGCTTTGCTCCGCCTCGCTCTTATCCCCGCAACATCCGGCCACGACTTTCTTCCCCTGGCCGCTGCGCGTCCATTCCTCGCGGAAATCAAGAAAGTYGTGGCTTGGCTGCCCTCTACTGCGTGCCGGCCCCTGCGGGGTGCGGGTCGATCGCCTCCGGTCTGTAGCCAGCCATCGAGGCTGCGGTGGGCGCGGCCCGGAAAACTGAAAAGGACACGACAATGGCAACCATCGGCACCTTCACTTCGAACGGCAACGGCTTCACCGGCACCGTCCGCACGCTCGCTCTCAACGCCAAGGCCAAGCTGGTCCGCGTCGAGACCCCCTCCGAAAAGGGTCCGCACTTCCGCATCTTCGCCGGCAATGTCGAGCTGGGCGCGGCCTGGCAGAAGACCGCCAAGGACACCGAGCGGGACTATCTCTCGGTCAAGCTGGACGACCCGAGCTTCCCGGCCCCGATCTACGCCACCCTGATCGAGGTGGAAGGCCAGGAGGGCCTCCAGCTCATCTGGTCCCGACCGAACCGGGACTAAGGGGCCTCCACGGCAACGGCCCCGCCGAAAGGCGGGGCCGTTTCTGCGTGAGCCGAGATGGACGCAGCGAAGGCTGGCTCCCTCCAACTGCTTCATCGCGCCGCCCCGCTTTCGCTCGCGCCGTTCTCGTTTAGACGCGTCTCGAGCGAGCTGATGCTGTCGAGCACGGCCTCGAAATCCGGCGGGTCACCGAAGATCATGCCTTGCATGGCCCTGTAGTCGACGCGCAACTGCTCGATCATCGCATCATGCGGGGCGAGCGTGAACGAGCCGGGCGCAGCACTCGCGAGATCGAAGTCCGGTCGATTGAAGAACATCCGGGCATGTGCGACGCAGTCCACGCCGAGCGCCGTCTCAGCGATGGCGGCTTCGCCGATCGGGTCCCCGGCGAGCAGGTGCAAGTCATAGTAATGACGGGACACGCGTTGGCCGCCCCCGCGCAGCTCGCCGCGCTTGTCGAACCAGCGCCGCAGCCCGTGGAGGATGACGACCTTGTCCCAGAAGGTGCGTTCGGGATCGACCGTGCGCACGGCCGGCACGGTCAAGTCGAGCGCCGGCAAATCATCGTCGACATAGGGTTTGATCGGCACTTCGCTGTTCGGGTCGAGCGCGGATTTGGCGCCCGACTCGATCTTGATCGCCGCCCGCACGTAATCCGATCGCGGCGTCGCTGCGGGATACCAGATCAACAGGGTCTGTCCGTCGGGATCGGCGTCGTCGGCTTCCACCCGCGCCGCGCCGGCATCGTGGCCGGCGGCCCGGAGCCGGTCTTGTAGGATCAGGGTCAACTCAGCGCGCAGCGGGCCGTTGATATAGGCTTGGCAGGCGTCCTTGATCGCATCGAGGCGCGCGCGGCGCTTGTTCCCGCTCAGCGCGTTAAGCTCCTCAATCGTAGCCGGCTCGCCGATGTCGTCCCGAAACACCGTGACATCGATGTCTTCGGAGAAGCGGTTGATCAGACCGAATCCCTTGGACAGGGAGGTTCCGCCCTTGAAGAGGAGGCGGGGTCCTCCCTCTTTCAGGCCATTGAACAAGGCATCCAGCGTCCAGCAGACCCAGAAGTCCTTCTCGATATTCTGAGATGCCGTGCCAAGGCGTAGCGCGGTCGTATCGAAGGCGCTCAACATCGTGTCCGACCCGGCCGCGAGAACCTCATCGAAAGCCGGGTTCATGCCTTCGCCCTCCGGGTTGCGCCGCGATTGGCGATTGGTTTCTTCTGGGTGGAGAGCGGTTTCGGCTTCGGAGGTACGACGACAGCGTGACTCTGATCGTTTTCACTCCTTCTTTGTCGATCATGATCTGCGCCAACATGATCAGCATCATCACGATCATCGTCGATGTGCCGACGACCAACGGCAGCATCCGCTTCGATGAGCGGCTTAAGAAACACCCGTATCCATGTCGGAAGAGCCGACATACCGGCAGTGAGATCGGCTTTGAGCGGCGGCCCCGCCGTGGGATCCTCGAAAAGCTTGGCGAGCTTGCGTTTGACCTGATCGCTTTCGCCTTCACGAACCAAGAGATCGCGCAGCCAGTGAAGCGCTTGGACGAGGCGCATTGCCGGTCGCCCGGCCCAGAACAGCTTGCTGGCCGCGGTCGGACGAAAAGTGATGGTTACGTTACCGAGCTTGATCGCGCGGCGACGGGCGTCGGTATGCACCACGATTTTGGCCGGGACGGCGTCAGTCAGGCCGAGATCGTTCGCCGCGGTCATGCCGTCGACGAGCATCCGCGTTTGGTCGCGTCGTCCAACGGCGTCGATGACCGAGCGCGGATCGGGCGGGTTGGGTTTTTGGGTGAGCTTGTTAAAGCCAGGCTGATCGTAGAGCCCGCGATCGATGCGCCTGAGGGTTTCGGCCTTCGTCAGGCGCTGCAATGCCTTATCGATGGCGTCCCGCGAGGCGAGATCCACGAAATCACTGGGCGTCCAGACCTTACGCGGTGCGTCCGCACGGATGCGGTCGAGCATGGCTGTCTTCAGATCGAGCGGGGCGCTATTCATGTCCGAAACTTGTAGACGTTTTTCGGACAGATTGCAAGTGATATGTCCGAAATACATATACAAATTTCGGACAAGGCTGGTCCAACCAGGGCCCGGCTTTTCAGAGAATTCCCCAGGCCCGATAGCGTCCCCGCCCCGTCGCCTCGCGCAAGCCGAGTTCGGCCACCAGGTCCTGGGCGGCGCGCGGCGTGATCTTCAGCTCCGCCGCGATCATGCCGGCGGAGGCAATGGGCCGGGCCAGCATGTACTCGAGCAGCGCCGGCAGTTTTGAGGTGGTGCGGCGTCCGACGAGCTTGCGCGTGAGCAGGGTGCGCTGGTTGAGCCAGCGATCATGATCCTTGAGGCCAGTCTCGGCGGCCGCGGTCATCGCCTCCAATTGAATCATCAGCCGTGCCGCCGGGTCGAGTGGTCGCCGACGTTCGCGCGGGATGGTCTTCAGCCCGGCATGCAGGCACGCCAGGTGCGTCCGGGTTTTGCCGCGTTCTCGCAGCACCGCGCCGGCGAGCAACCGGCCGAGCCACGGCGTGTGCTGCAGCGGTTCGATCCGGTCCCAGGCCTCGGCTGTGATTGCCGCCGCCAGCGCCGGCGGCAACGCGCGAGTCCGATCGACGACGCGCTGCCAGTCCTCGATCCGGGCGTCTTCGTCCCAATCGAGATCGTAGACCAGCGGATCGCGCTCGGGCTGGCGGGTGGTCTCGCCGGCGAGCGTTCGGTCGGATTTCGCGATCGCGGCGTCGACCGCGGCGAAGGCGGCGGCGAGCCGCGGGTCGGTTTCGATGATGACGCGCGGCTGATCAAGATCCTCGCCGTGCGTGTCCTCGGCATCGTTCGCGCCGGCATCGTCTCCCGTCCCTTCCTCGTGGTCGTCGCTTCCCGCTTCCCGGTCGCCCTGCCCTCCCCGTCCGCGCAAGCTTGCAAGACCAGTGACCGACACCGCCCAGTCCGGCTTCGCGTCGGCGATGCGGCGCCGCGTGCGCAGCACGGCGTGGGCCCGGGTCAGCTCGTGGGTGGGGCTGCGGATATCCATGCCGGCGTCGTGGAGAACCAGATCTTCGAGGTGGACGAGCTCACCTTCGAGCCACAGACTGGCGCAGGCGTCGGTGAAGTGGGTGCGCGCGACAAAACCATCGCGGATCGGGCTTTTGGCCAACCGCTCATCGAGGCGGGCGAGGGCATCTTCGGCAGCGGCGAGCGGGCCGGCGAGCTGGACCCATGGCAGCGGATCGGGGATGGCGTAGCCGTTTTGCAAGGGCTTGATAACCTTAACAGGAATCACCGATACGGAAGCTATCATGGCCTTGACTTCCGTCATAGCGAGGTCCGGCACACGACGTGTGTCACTATCGATAACCACTTCTTATCGATAGCGTTGGACGTCACGGCGCAAATCAGCGATTCTGGCGGCTACGAGCCCGGCAAATCACGCCCGCCGGCGCTCCGCTCGACGCGAGGACGCAGCCGTTGCCAGCCCCCTGCCCTCTTCCGGACGCTTTTCGCCGCCGCCGACGGCCGTCACTCGCTGCGCGGCACGCTCCGGTGCGGCGCGCTGGTCGCAACCTCACCGCGGGCGATCGCCACGAAGCGGCGCTTGACCTCGGCGAACAGGCCGGGCGTCAGCGCGCCGTAGTAGCCGCTCTCAGTGTCGATATTGCGCAAGTCGGGGCCCGGCCAGGTAAAGCGGTTGCTTTCGGTCAGCACGATCCAGGAGCGCTCATGGTCGAGCCGCAGGCGGTTCTTGACCGCGGCCGGAATTTCGATCGCGTCGGCCGGATTGGCCGGCGGCGTATGGGTGATCGGCAGGACGCGCACCACCGGCGTGCCGTCCTCCGTTGTTGTGACAATCGCCAGCACCAGGCACGGGCGGTCCTTGTCGCCCTCCTCGCGGCCTTCGCGGTGCTGCCAATCCCACAGATAGGAATAGCGAAAGATCCAGCCGAGCTTGATCTCAGTCGGCAGCATGTTTCGCGTCGGGTGCGCTGCTGAGATGGCCGGGATCAGGTGTCATCTCGGCAGCCTCGACCGCGGCGATCTCCGCCTCGCTCAGATCAATCGTGCGCTGGACGCGTCGGTCCCGCTTCGACAGCCGAACGAAATCCTCGTAGGCCATCAGCACCGTGCGGGGCCGGCCGTTCTTGGTGATGACCACCGGCTCGCGCACGGCGGCATCCTGGTAGGCGCCGAAGTTCTTCGAGACTTCGGCGGCGGTGACGGTCGAACTCATGGTTCAAATCTCCTTCGTTCCGTAATATACGGAAATCCCGGTAATCCCGCAAGTGGTCCTCGGCGCTTGGATGAATGGGCGGCCAGGAGACCGCCGGTATTCATAGGAGGATGCCCCGACGACGGACAATAGACGCTCAGAGCCCTCTTCGAACATCTGGACCTTGGCAGGTGCGCGGGCACGGTTTTCAGAGGTCATCGACCGTGCGCAGGCCCACCCGCAGGTCATCACCCGACACGGCCAACCGAGCGCGGTGCTCGTCTCAGCCGAGGAATGGGCGCGCAGAACAGCCCGCAAAGGCACGCTGGCAGATTTCCTGCTGGCTTCGCCTTTGCGGCAGGACCCGATGGATATCGAACGAGTCCGTGATCGACCGCGTGACATCGAACTGTGAACGGCCTGCTCACGACTGAAAGCGCACTCCGATGACCGCCCCTGCCCGCCTCCCCGATGCCGCCTCCCTCGAAACAGTCCTCGCCGGGCTCGATCCGGCCTCGGCAGATAGCGACCTGGTCCCAGCCCTCGATGCGGCGTTTCCGGGCTTTGCGTTCGGCATCGCGCCGATCGATGACGATTACTGGCGCGATACCCGATCGGTGCTTCGTCCCGACGGCACGCGGCTTGGCGAATTGCGGCCATGGATGACGGCCGAACTCGCCAGGGAAAACGGCGATGTGACGGCGGTCTGGAAGCGGCTGAAGGAGACCGGTCTGCAGATCACGGAGTGGCGGGGGACGAGCGCGTTCGTGTCGGCGCCGACCGGGCCGGGTGTGGCCGATTACGTTCAGATCGCGCTCGGTCGCGAAATCGAATGGCGCGCCGGCCCGATCGTCAATCCCAACCACCGCCCGTTTGGCGAAGAAGAACTGCTCGATCCGAGCTGGCCTCGCACCGATCAGCTCCCTGATTCGGATCGCCTCGCCGGTCCGGTCTATCGCCTGCTCGGCCGCGCCGGCGGCGCGGTGGTCCACGTCCGCAGTTTTCTGGATCGCTGCGGCCGCATCGAGCGCGATAAGCGGGAGGCCAAACGGCCCGAGTTGGAGCGGCGAATCATTCGCGAGACCGGGCCGGGCGGAACACGTGAGACGCCCTTCCTGGAGGCGGTCACGGACTATTTCGACTTTGTGCCCCGCGAGCTGCGGTTCTTTCAGGACTGGGAGGAATCGAGCGCCAGGCCGCAGCGCGTCTTCGCGCATTGGGCCCTCGATGCCCGCGACTACACCCACAAAGGCGAACGCGAAGTCGGCTTCATCCCCCGGCCGCTGAAGCTCCCGAAAGAGCGACTGCTCATGACGCCGGAGGCTTCGGTCCATCTTCTGATGGACCGGATCGAGGCCGTGGACCGCGAGGTCGGCCTGCCCTTCGGCTGGTTCTTCCTGATGACCCACGGCCATTGGGTCGACCCCGATGTCGGCCTGACGATCGCCCAAGGCCTTAAGGCGCAGCGCGTGCGGCTACCCGACCCCGACGCCCGCGTGCTATTGCGCTGGGCGGATCGCGCCTACGGTTTCTGAGGGAGCGCCGAGCATGGACGACATCACCTCTGGCGCGCTGGTCTCCGACCCCGAAACCCGGCGCGCGCTGCAACTCGACGCGCTGTCCGCGATCCTGCCGATGGAGCGGCGCGATCGGCTCGCCGAACTCCTCACCGACGACGACGTCGCGACGCTGAAGCATCTCGCGCGTGAGGGCATGGGCGAGAATTCGCTGCGGGCGCTGGCGTCGGACCTTGCCTACCTCGAAGCCTGGGCCCAGGCCGCGACCGGCGCGGCGTTGCCCTGGCCGGCCTCGGAAAGCCTGGCGTTGAAATTCGTCGCGCACCATTTGTGGGACCCGGCGAAGCGCGAGACCGATCCCCAGCACGGCATGCCGTCCGATGTGGCGGCGCTGCTGCGGAATGCCGCGATGCTGCGGAGCGCCGGCCCGCATGCGCCGTCGACGGTGAAGCGGCGCCTCGCAAGCTGGGGCACCTTGCATCGCTGGAAAGGGCAGGAGGGTCCGTTTGCCTCGCCCAGTCTGCGCGCCGCGCTACGGCTCGCGGTTCGCGCCAGCACGCGCCCGCGGCAGCGCAAGAGCAAGCGGGCGTTCACCCGCGACGTCCTGGACCGTCTGCTCGCTACCTGCCGGTCCGACCGGCTGGCCGATGCCCGCGATCTTGCCATCCTGCTGCTCGCCTTCGCCTCCGGCGGACGCCGGCGCAGCGAGGTGGCGCGGCTGCGGGTCGAGCAGCTCAGCCACGAACCGCAGGTCCCGTTTAATCCGCAGGACCCAAAATCCGAGACGTTGCCGTGCGTGGCCATTCAGCTCGGCCGCACCAAGACCGGCCAAGCGGACGAGGCGGGGAGGGTGCTGCTGGTCGGACCCCCGGTCGAGGCGCTGCGCGAATGGCTGGAGCGGGCGGACATCAGCCGGGGACCGATCTTCCGCGCCATCGACCGTTGGGAGGCGCTGGAGGAGAGGGCGCTGACGCCGCAGTCGATCAATCTGATCGTGAAGCGGCGCTGCGCGCGGGCGGGCTTGGAGGCCAGGGAGTTTTCCGCGCACGGCCTGAGATCCGGGTATCTGACGGAGGCCGCGCAACGCGGTGTCTCCTTGCCGGAGGCGATGCAGCAATCCCAGCACCGCTCGGTGCAGCAGGCCGCCAGCTATTACAACGAAGCGGGTCGCACGCGTGGGAAGGCGGCGCGTCTCGCCCTATAAGGTGGACGGTGCGCCGGGATCATTGTTGTCAGCTGACAACATGATCGTTGGAGTGGTCCATCGGGTGATGTTGTCAGCGGACAACATTCGGTGCGGAAAGGTGCAGGCACTGATTCGACGTTAGGAAGTCATTAACCCTTTAATTCTTGCTCTAATCGGAGAATCGTGGCCTTCTCTCAAAACGGAAACAAAGCGTCTGACGCTGAGAAACCGTTTTGAGAGAAGCGAATGGTACAATTAGCGGAACATCAAGTCACAAAGGACGAAACCGCGTCCGCACGTGTCACCCGCCATGCCGGCATTCTTTCTGGCCAACTTCGCTCCCTTGCCACGACGCTTTTCCCCCCTTCAGCGAGCAAAGGGCTTCGATCGTTCACATCAGGTGAAGTTGCGCGCATCGCCGGCGTCTCCGATGGCTATCTCCGACAGCTCTCGCTGGATGGCCTCGGGCCAACTCCAACAACTGGTCACGGAGGGCGCCGATCTTACAGCCTGGCTCAGATTAACGAGTTGCGCGGCTACCTCGCGACTGCACGTCCGCGAGAAGCGCTAGAGTTCCTTCCGCACCGCCGCGCCGGCGACAAACTTCAAATCATCACCGTCGCGAACTTCAAGGGCGGCTCCGCCAAGACAACAACGGCACTGTACCTCTCGCAATATCTCGCCCTTGCGGGTTTTAGGGTCCTCGCGATCGACCTCGATCCGCAAGCATCGCTCTCCGCAATGTTCGGCTATCAGCCCGAATTCGACATCGCTGAGAACGGAACGCTGTACGGTGCAATTCGGTATGACGAACATCGCCGCCCGATGCGTGAAGTTGTCCGGTCGACCTATTTTGATGGAATAGGGCTTGTTCCTGGCAACCTTGAGCTCATGGAGTTTGAGCACCATACGCCTCGCGCAATGATCGAGCGGCGCGAACGCGGCCACGACCTGTTCTTCCGCCGCGTCGCCAGCGCCATCGATCAGGTTGCCGATGACTATGACGTCGTTGTTATCGACTGCCCGCCTCAGCTTGGTTACTTGACGATGGGGGCGTTGAACGCTGCAACGGCGATGCTCGTCACGATCCATCCGCAAATGGTCGATGTCGCGTCTATGAGCCAGTTCCTTCTAATGACGTCGGATCTCATGTCCGTTATCGAGGAAGCTGGCGGCCGACTGGACCATGATTTCATTCGCTACGTCATTACGCGGCACGATCCAAATGATGTGCCCGAAGCTCAAATTGTAGCCCTCCTTCGGAACCTGTTTGGATCGGATGTACTACAGGCCACGGTGTGGAAATCGACCGCAATCGCCAATGCCGGTCTCACCAAGCAATCGCTTTATGAGCTTGAGCGCGGCTCCGTGGGACGAGGCACTTACGATCGGGCGTTGGAATCAGTTGACGCCGTCAATGCCGAAGTCTCGCAACTTCTAAAGAAGGTGTGGGGTCGATGAACAAGCGCACTGACACCATCAAGAGCCTTTTCACGGCCCCACAATCGAACCCGTTGTCCGCTGACAACGCCTCCAGCGCCTTGCCACGGGTATCGTCCGGAACGGTCCGCTCGTTGAAGGATTCCTTCTCTGAAGTTGAGAAGGAGAACGAGGATCTTCGCGAAAGAATAGCGTCCGGAGTGCTGGTGGTCGAAATCGACCCCTCGCTTATCGATCCGTCACCGCTGGCCGACAGATTCCGCGATGATGATGATAGCTCGTTCGAGGCCCTCAAACAGTCGATCGCACAGCGTGGCCAAGAGGTGCCCATTCTCGTTCGGGAGCATCCCGAAGAAAAGGGGCGCTATCAGAGCGCTTATGGTCATCGGCGAGTTCGAGCTACGCGCGAACTAGGCATTCCCGTCAAATCAATCCTTCGATCACTTTCCGACGAAGCGCTTGTCGTGGCTCAAGGTCTCGAAAACGCTCCGCGCGAAGATTTGAGCTTCATTGAACGCGCCATATTCGCCATGCATATCGAAGACGCTGGGCATAGCCGATCAGTCGTACAAGATGCACTGTCTATCGACAGGGCGGAGGCTTCGAAGCTTCTCGCTGTCGCTCGATCAGTGCCGCACGACGTTGTTCAGGCGATCGGGAAGGCGTCGAAGGTCGGTCGCGGCCGCTGGCAATCCTTCGCCGAAATGGTCAAGGACGCGGCTGCGCTCAAGCGCGTCAGAGCAGCCATCGCTGATCCGAAATTTGCAGCGCGCGAAACTGACGCAAGATTCGTCGCCTCATTTTCGGCAGCCAGCCGGCCATCTCCCAAGACGACTTCGAGGCCCTCGGAAGAGAGGTCGGTCTTGTCCACCTCCGGTGATAAAATTGCGCGTATTCGTCAAAAAGAGCGCGAACTGAAGCTTCTCATCGACAAGAATGTACCAGCAACATTTGCTGCATTTCTTGTCGACCAACTCCCGGCCCTGTTCGACGCTTTTTCCGAGGCGGGCGAGGGCCAGGAAACCACCGAGGCCTGAGGGCCTCATCCTCTAAACTCGAACCAGGAGCAGTCACGGAAAAAGAAAAAAGGCCCCCGAAACGGAGTTCCGGAAGCCTTCTCTTCAAGTTTGGCGACTGACAGAGAATCACTTTCGCGAATCACAGTCAAGAGACTCGACGCGATTTTATCGCCGTTTCGGTGAGCAGATTTTCTTTGCCCAACTGAGGCAAGGACATGCAGTCACACTCTCCAACGACGCCCTTCGGGCGGCGATCGCTGACGCTTGCCCATGTGGCAAGCCAAATGGGAGCTACGGCGCGGCCCCCTGAAAAGGTCGTGCACAAATGGAATATCTTCCACGCCATCTGTACGGCGCGGCCGCGCCTCGGGGTGTCCGAGCGCTCGCTTTCCGTGTTGAACGCGCTCCTGACGTTCCATCCGGAGACGGCACTGACAGGGGAGGACGACCTGATCGTCTTTCCGTCCAACGACAAGCTCACGTTGCGCGCGCACGGCATGCCCGCTTCGACATTGCGCCGCCACCTCGCCGTCCTGGTCGACGCTGGGTTGATCATTCGGCGTGACAGCCCAAACGGCAAGCGCTACGCGCGGAAGGACAACGCCGGCGAGATTGCGCTTGCCTTCGGCTTCGATCTGTCGCCGCTCGTCGTGCGGTCAGAGGAGTTCGAGCACCTGGCGGCCGACATCGAAGCAGAGGCGCGCGCGCTCAGGCTGGTGCGCGAGCGCATCACGCTTTGCCGGCGCGATATAGCCAAGATGATTGCCACCGGCATCGAGGAGGGTGTCCCGACGCGTAGGGGAGGGCAGGGGCCGGCCGATTGGCAAGAGGTCCACGCCGCCTTTAGGGCGATGCTGGGCCAGATTCCGAGGACCGCCACGCGGGAGCAGCTCGAGCCAATCGCCGACGAGCTGTCGCAGCTGGCCGACGATGTGCTCAATCTTCTGGAAGCCCACATTAAATCCAAGAATCCGAGCGCCAATGAGTCCCAGTCTGAGCGCCACATACAGAATTCAAATCCAGATCCCCTAATTGATCTTGAACCGGTCTTCCAAGAAGGCCGGGCGGCGAGGGCTGAGCCAAGCTCTCAACCGTCACGGGTTGCGGAGGGATCGTATCCGTTGGGAATGGTCCTGGACGCGTGCCCCAGCATTGTCGATTACACCAAGGGCGGCATTTCGAATTGGCGGGATTTCATGGCGACCGCGGCGGTCGTTCGATCGATGTTGGGGATCAGCCCCAGCGCCTGGGAGGAGGCGCAAACCGTCATGGGCGAGGTGCAGGCGGCGATCGTCGTCGCGTGCATCCTGCAGCGCGGTACAGCGATCAATTCGGCCGGCGGTTATCTGCGCGGGTTGACGCGAAAGGCGCAGGCCGGCGAATTTTCGCTCGGTCCGATCCTGATGGCGCAGATCAATTCGCGCCTGCGCGAAAAGAAGCGGGCCTGATGCGTGGAGTCCGGGTCCGCGCGCCTCGCCACGGGCGACCAGAGCCGATCGCCGCAGTAGGAGGAGGCCTTGCTGGCGGGCGTCCAAGCACGGGAGAACACGTCGGCGCACGTGGTCTCGATCGATTACCAGCGCAGGATAGATACGCCTGGATTTGGGAAATCCGGGTTTGTCGGGCCGGGCTGTCGGGCCGGTCTTGTGTCTCATGACATAAGGTGGTATATTTGTGTCAATTGGCATAGGAGTGGGCTTATGAGCCAAGTTTTGATTGCACGGACAGCTGATCCCGCGACAAGCGAAGTGACCCAGGCGGAAGCGGCTGCAATGCTCCGGGCGGTGGTAAATCTCCTCCGGCTTTGGAAAGTAAACGATAGTCAGGCGCGGGTGCTTCTTGGGCAACCAAGTCCATCGACCTTCTATCGATGGAAACGGGGCGAGATCGGTGCGGTGCCACCTGACACCGTGTGGCGCCTTGGAGACCTGATGGGTATCCATAAAGCCTTGCGCCATCTTTTTACAGAACCGGAGCGCGGCTACGCCTGGGTTTCGAGACCTAATACGGCTTTCGGCGGCAAGTCGGCGCTTGATCGGATGTTGGCGGGAGCGCCAAGCGATCTGACGGCGGTCCGCAACTACCTTGACGCCGAGCGCGGTGGCTGGTGACGTCCATTCCGCCGCTTGCCGATGTCGATTGGTCTGTCAGCCATCGTATCATCCGCACGATCTATCCTCCTGTGTGGCTATTCGAAGACATCGCTGATCCCGCCGATTGGGATCTGATTGCGAGCGCCGAGGCGAAGACAAACCCGCGGGTGCGCGATCAGATCGGCGATCTCAGCCTAGTTCCCGTCGAACGGCGCGTCTCCGGTCCCACCTCTAGCTTGGCGATGGCGGCGTTCACCCATGTTTCTCGCGACCGTCCGGGACGCTTTTCCGACGGCAGTTATGGGGTCTGGTATTGTGGTGATCGGTTTGAGGTCGCTTTGGCTGAAACCGCACATCATTTCGAGCGGTTCATGGCACGCACGAATGAACCGCCGGCCGACGCGCAGTATCGCGAACTCAGAGCGCATGTCGCCGGATCATTGCATGATTTGCGAAACGGCGGATTCGATGATTGTTTGCAGTCCGATGACTGGAAGCCAGCCCAGCGGCTTGCATTTTCATTGAAGGATTCGGGCAGCGAAGGAATTGTCTATCCAAGTGTGCGCTGGCCGACCGGGCAGGCAGTCGGGTTGTTCTGGCCGAATCTTATCCGCCTTCCTGTCGTTCAGGCGCGAACGCTTCAGTACCATTGGGATGGCACCCGGATGACACGGTATTTCATCATTGGTGAGGCCGACTGGTACGCGCGCCCGACACCTTGAAAAGCAGCCGCATGGCTTGACAAAGGCATCCTCCGGCGAGTTTTCAATCGGTCGATGATCGTCGCTTTGATGCGCAAGCAGAGCCAAAAAATGCGATCGCGTCATAATGACGGTCCCTAAAAAGCTATGGCTGATCTGATTTGGGTGACCGGACAGCGGAGCTAAAATGTCGTCACGATCGTTCGCTATTGTGATGGCTTCTGTAGCTGTCCACAAACGGGTTGGACGATGGCCTCGTCCAATAACGCGGCATCCGAAGCGCGGAGGAGGCAATCATGGCCAATGATCGATCTGGCGCGCTAGATTTTGTGCCGTTCTTCGAACCAGAAGCTTCCGACAATCTCTATCCGGATCGTTTCGTCGCAGGCTTTAAAGGTTCGGACGGTACGCGCTGGGGTGTTGTGCCGCTTGAATGCAGCATCGTCGAACGGGCAGTCTTGCTGAGTATAACGTTCAAACCACACCTAGATTCCAACGGAATGGTGCAGGCGTGGCCGAAAGATAATGACGACGAGATGTTTGGTGAGATGATGAAGCTTGGTCTGCTTGAAAAGGCCGGTCTCGATGACCTGATCGCGGAAACCCTGGAGGCCGACCAAAATGAGCCGGATCACGGCGCGGACGGCGTTTTACCCGAATACGTTGTGCTGCGCGATCGGCTGCAGAGGGCCCTGTCTCTTGTCGAACGGGAGATCGCGAAGCGTGCGGCCCGAAGTCCAAAAGGTGCGTAACCAAATAAATTGTTATTCACCGGTGCCAAGCCAAGTTTGGGATTAATCTTGTAGGGCCCATTCTTTCGAACAACTTCTTCTTCTCCATACTACAACGGCGCCCGCCCTTCTGGCTTCCATCCCTGGCACCAAGAAGGCGCGCGCACTCCGCTTAGCGTCGCGAACCCATCTGCTGAACATGTTGGTTTGAACCAACAGTCTCAGATAACAGCTTCGCCTTTCGCTCTGTCACTTTTTTTTCTCCCCCCCGGCGCGAATTTGCTGTCAGATCGTCGTCCGTTTTTGCCATCGGCCGACCCTGACTCTTCTGGCAGGGGATTTTGCCCGCGGTCTTTGACATGGTCCGGTTGATCGCCGCGGCGCGGTGTTGGTTCAAACCAACACCGCGTGTGGCAGCTCCAGCGAACATGCTTAACGGTACGCTGCATGATCGCAAAATCGCGGTCGCGGCCCGGATGACCATTGATGAAGCAGGCCCATATCCCATTGTCAGGGGCTGACTTATGAACACCCTCGTCATCAACAACCAGAAAGGCGGTGTCGGCAAGACGACCCTCGCCGTTCATCTTGCCTGGTTCATGGCGGAGTCGGGCCGGCGGGTTTTGATGATCGATGCCGACGCGCAAGGCAATGCGACCGACACGCTCAAACGTCACGTGGGAGAGACTTCGGCGGCCGGTCTGTTCCAGACGGGGGCGCGGATTGTCGCCAGCGGGGACAGTGGCATCACGTTGGCGCCAGCCGACAGTTCATTGACCGACGTTGATCGCGGCAGTGCCGCTGCGGTGATGACCCTTCAGCAGAATCTTGTTGCTGCTGCTGAACTGTTCGACATTTGCGTCATCGACACACCGCCGTCGCTTGGACTTCGCAGCGTGGCATGTCTGGTTGCGGCCTCGCATGTGTTGGCACCCATCTACCTTGAGGACTATTCGGTGAAGGGCGTCAAAGGCCTGCTGCAGACCGTGATCGGGGTGCAACGCCGTTACGGCCGCGAGGGCATGACCTTCCTCGGCTTGTTGCCATCAAACTTCAACACCAAATCGCCGCGCCAACGAAGCCATCTGGAGCAGTTGCTGCGCGAAGCCGGCAAGTATGTCTTCCCGGGCCATATTGTGGCCCGCGACGGCTATGCCGAAGCTGTAGCGGAACGAGTCCCGGTGTGGAGTCTCAAGCGCCGCTCGGCTCAGGAGGCCGGCCGGGAAATCCGCGCTGTTCTCGCCAAGATCGAAGAACGGCTCGACGAGGAGATGACTGGTGACGCTCGACCTTAGTTTCAAAGATCTTGCCGACGTCGCTGAAAAGGGAAGCAGCGGCGCCGGGTGCCCGCTTCGCATTCCGATCGACCGCATTGACGAAGACCCAGATCAGCCGCGCCGTGTCTTCAGCGAGCAGGAACTCGATGAACTTTCGGCAACAATCCGCGAACATGGCGTGCTGCAACCTATCCTGGTTCGCTGGTCCAACCAGGAGGGCCGATACGTTATCGTCATGGGCGCGCGCCGGTATCGCGCTGCGCTGCGTGCCGGGTTACAGGAAATCCCGGTATTTTTGCAGGAGGGTGGCGAACCGGATCGATACGCTCAGATGATCGAGAACATCCAGCGCGACGATTTGCGCGCGCCCGAGATAGCCGCGTTCGTCGCGAGCCGTCTGGACGCCGGCGACACGCAGGCCGAAATTTCGCGAAAACTCGGCAAGCCAAGAGACTGGGTGTCGCGGTTCGCCTCGGTTCAAAGCATGCCAGAATTTCTTCGGGCGAGGCTCAAGAGCTCGTCGATCCGTGCGCTCTATGAGCTCTATCAGGCTTGGCGCACCCATCCAGAAGCGGTCGAGCGCTTTTGCGCGACGCAGGACAGTTTTACCGATGCCCAGGCCCGCCAGTTGGCCCGAGACTTACGCGCCGGGTCTGATGACTTCAATGCTCAGAGCCAGTCGGCTGCTGAATTTTCGTCACCGGAACGACGCGACTTGGCGCCGAGAGCCTCGCTGTGGCGGACGTCGAGCAAGGACAGAGAAGCAGACGCAGATGCGGAAACCGGTGCCTCTCCGGCGAGGCTACGTGTCGCTCCACAATCGCGGTCGGCAGCATCCCTGACCATCAAAGTGCGGCATGAGCATCGGACCGGCCAGCTCGTTTTGGATCGCATCCCCTTGCAGGGCACCCGCCATGCCGTGGTGTTAGTAGATGGTGCGGAGGACACGGAAGAAGTAGCCGTCTCGGCGCTCACGATCGAGGAGATCCTTTTGCCATGAGGTTCTTCTTCTATTGCTGTTGGAGCAACGAAGTCTTGCGGCGGGTACCGGTGGAGCGACGTTTCCACCCGAAGGGTGGCGCGTCAGCGCAGCAGCCGAAGGCCGAACGCGCTTCCCATAGCGCCGTAGTGAGGCCGCAGGCTGCTGAAAGGTCGCGGTCCACAACCTCGGAGCCGGTCGGTCAGCCCGTTTACCGCTGTGCTGATGCTACTTTGGCGGCAGCTCTCACTCTGCAAGCCACTGGCACTGGCCAGTTCTCACTGACAGCTATTGAGCATTCGCCATTTTGCGGGCTCGGTATGGACGGCTTCGAACTCGAAGGATGTTGGTTCAAACCAACACGGAGGAAGTGGTCTCAGCTTTTTCTAGTGCAGGATAGGCTTCGCGCCAGCGATGTATTACATCGCGATTGGGATTGGAGCGGATGGCGCTGATCTCGCTTCGGATACCCGACGAGGTCGCCGCGCGCTTGTCGGCAGTTGCGGCTTCCGAAGGCGGCAAGTCCGCCTTGTTGCGTCGCCTCATCGCTGATGTGCTGAATGCATCGCCGGCGCGGACTGCGCTGTTGCCGGTGGGCAGGCCGCAGAAAATCACCGTACGATTTCGGGAAAGCGAGATGCGGCAGCTCGCGGACACAGCAGGGCAGCGCGGTATGACGCGAACSGGCTGGATTGTAGCGCTCGTACGCTCGCGATTGGGATCGCCGGTGCAGCATTCTCTCGAAGAACTTGCCGCGCTTCGCGCCATCGTCCGCGAGCTGAACCGCATCGGTGGTAACATCAACCAGATCGCGCGCGCCGCAAATACCAGCGTGCTGCAGGGCAGGGTGGTTGAACCTGATCTGTCCGCAATCCGCGATGCCAGATCCGCGATCGAGTTAGCACTTGCGCAATTGCGTGGCGCACTCGATGGCAACGCGGATTATTGGGAGACACGRCGATGACCCGGCGTCGCTCGCCGCAACAGGCTGACCCGCTCGTCGAACTGCCGCCGATCTCGTATGTGTGGGAGACGCCCAATCGGCGTCCCCGGCGCGCGGAATGGGACACACCCGATCTGGCCGTTCCCCGGCGTCTCACGCCGGCGATGCGTGCGAAGCTCGAACGCATCGTGAGCCGAGTGCCGGAGGTGATGGTCAAGATCACCGGCCGCACCAAGGGTGTGGCGCATCTCAAATCGCACCTCGCTTACATTACCCGCAACGGCGAACTYGACGCCGAAACSGAGCAGGGCGCGGCGATGACGGGCCGGTCCGGATTGAAGGATCTGCAGCAACGATGGGAGGATGATGCTGTTCTCGACGACAAGCGCCGCCGCGATGGATCGCTTTCGATCAACATCATCCTGTCCATGCCTGCGGGAACTGACGCAGTTGCGGTCAAGGATTCGGCGCGGGCGTTTGCGATCGAAACCTTCGGGTACAATCACGACTATGTCTTCGTCCAGCACCTCGACGACAAACACCCCCACGTCCATCTGACCGTTCAGTCTTTGGGCCATGACGGCCGACGTCTCAACCCGCGTAAGGCAGACCTTCAGGCCTGGCGCGAACGGTTTGCCGGAGAGCTTCGGCTTCGCGGGATCGCGGCGGAGGCAACACCGCGACGAACCCGGGGACGAATTCGAAAAGCCGACCGCGGGGCGGTGCTGGCCTTGCGCGAGCGAAAGATTGCGCCCGAGGTCGATCGGCTCGCGCGGGAGGAAGTTGTCCGCGAGGTGAGGAGCGACAAGACGACCAAACGACCTTGGGAGGCTCGAATCCGATCACGTCAGGACGCGATCCGGCAGCGATAYCTCGACTACGCAGCTGAGCTGCAGCGCTCTGGGACGGTGCGCGATGGCGCGCTCGCGCGACAGATCCGTCAGTTCGTCAAGGACATGCCCGCGGTCGAAACCCGCCGAYACGTGTTGAAGAGGGAGCTTTCGGAGCTTGCCGATAACCGGCGTCGCGACGCGGAGCAGAGCTACGAYGCTGACCAGCGCGGTGATCCGCGAGGCGACGAACGCAGCAAGTAGCCAACMGTGGTTTGGGCCTGAAATCGATCAACCAGTATTTGGGCTATGCCGGATGGACCTGGAATTTGCCGCTACGTTCGATACGCCTGGAATATATCCCAGCTGCTGCTCCAGGGCGACCAGGGCCTGCCGGGCTACCTCCAATGTCGTCGTGGCCTTGCTCAAGGCGTCCCACGCTTCGTTCGATCGCGAGACTGCCGCCAGGCCAGCTTGAAACAGATTGTCTTCGACTGATGGTGCGCCGTCTTCGAGGATTGCGCGTTCAAGATCGGGCAGCATCCCCGTCAGCGCTCGCTGTGCTGAAGCTTCCGCTTCTTGTTGGCTCTCAACACTGGCGAGGGCTTTGCGATATTGCCCCAGCGCCTCGATGGTTTTCTTTTCAAGATCGGTTTGGTCGCTCAATGGCTTTCTCTCCCGATGGAATGTTCGAGCCACTARATGYCACTTTKAAACAAACGAAGGKTKAACGCCGAACAAGCAGCGGCGATGCGTTGAAGAGATCAATTCTTGATCCAATTATCTGTCTGGCCCCTTGAGCCCGGCTAGCGGGATTGTGAAGTCACCATCAACAGGCTGCTCGATGTCCTGGACGACGAGAAGGTCGTCGAAGCCGTGTGGGRAGTGGACCCGGCGGCGAAGCCCAAAGGCAAGAGAATTGCTGTCCGTCTCAGGAAGATGGCAAGGAATCGGCGAACCGCAGAAATCCGCCATTCTCCGATCCGGGCTTTTTGGGCTTGTGGCAAGTCTGTGGCAAGCGCTTGAGCGCCGCTCAGCACCACACAACGCGGCCATTGCGAAACCAAAAATGCGAGCCGCATTCCTTCTTCCTCCACACCGAAGGATGGAGAGTGGCGGTCCCATCGTCATGGTGCGTGACACGCCAGCAAGGGCGTTCGTCGGGGAGAAGATTCATATGTAAAATGGATCGGCAKCCGCAGGGACAAATCATTGCTGCCTGCTCCTCGAAACCGTCTTCCTGGACGACGTAGAGCGTCCGACGCTTCAACTGCTTTGGAAGCGTATCTTCGACAATCAGGGTCGCATAAGGCGGTACGACCCAATTGTAGATACGCCGGTATGCACCCCGCAGAAATCGASTGAACCTGTTCACGCCTTTCGCCTTTCAGCGAGTTCCAAGAGTTCCAGGAGCGGGSTGGTATCGCCAAAGCCCACCTTCGCTCCCAAGATGCCGCAGATTCCGTCTTCGGGGTCGTAGATGAGCTCCATGCTCGCAAGGCTAAACGTGACGGCGGCGTATGCGCCGTTCGGCTCCTCGCGGTAGGGATGCAGACGCGCGAGCATTTCATTTACGGCGAGCGCTGAGGCGAACATGTTGACGCTGATGACGGCAGGCCGGTGCCCCGCGACGCCCCTGATATAGCCATCCTCGACCTGCCGATCGTGAGCAGTGGGATCGTTGCGGCGAAGACCGGCGGCGGCAACATCGCCCATCGTGAACAGGCCACGGCTGACAAGACTCGACCGGCCAGGGCGCAGATAGTTYACGGTGCCGCAAACCTCACGGATGTGAGCCACGCCGTCGAAATCCTTGGTCGCGTCCAGGCGTACGCCGATATCGAAGTAGGGAATCGAATAGTAGGACGCGATAGCGTTGAGAAGATACCGCCCGTCCACCGTGTCCATGCAGCCGAAGATGATATCGCATTGAGCGACTTCGCGGATGACCTCCGGGTCCCACAAGTTCTTCTTTATAGGAATGAACCGGGTGCCGAGGCCTGTGCGCTCAAYGGCGCCGGCTAGGACGTCAACCTTCGCGCGCTCTTTCTKCACGTCATCCATGGTGGAGTTCAGGATGCGGTTGACGTTGCGCTCCTCCATGTGATCGTCATCGACGCCGACAATCAGGGCCGCACCGAGCCTCATAAGCTGTTCAATGGTTGGGCTGCCCGTCCCCGACGCTCCGATGACTGCGAATGACAGCCGACGCAAGCGCTCGATCGTACCYTTGTCGAATGCCTGCGCATGCGAGGCGACGAAGTTCGGCAGTTCGATGCTGCCCGCGTCTGCGTACCAAAAGTGCAGATCGTCTCCCGCGACACTGATGCAATAGATCGGATCGAAGCCGCCGGTCGCGTTCAAGACGCGCCCGAACATCTGGCCGTCCGGCAACATCACGGCACTGCCGTGCGGCACATCCGCCTCGACCCATCCCCGGATCATCGGCAGCAGCCGTTCGTYGCCCTTGTCATCCGTTAGCGAGAACGCGGCGTAACCGCCGGGATGGCTGTGAACCTTGACGACCGACAGCCCTTCGGCGGCAGCGCGGTCTAGCATGGGAGCAATATAGTCCGGCGGCCAGGTGACCCGCATCGGGGTCCGTTCCGAACAATCCTCGTATGGGATGCCATGAATCTCGCGCACGACGAGCCGATGGCTGCGGTCGCCCGCGCGGCTGCCGCACAGAAGGATTGCGACGGCTTCGTTACCGTCGCCCGGAAAAAGGAAACTCTTCAGGTGCTCGTGCTGATCGCCTGAGAAGGCCAGAGTGACGGGAGCGGTCATTTCTCGAACTCCCGGTCGAGCCAGTCTTCGATCAGGATGACATGCGTCCCGATGTGATCGCGCCCGATCTTCCACGGGTTSGCGCCGGTGCGGTGGCGGGACCAGCGCTGGTAGGTTTTTCCGTCGAGTGGCTGCGGCGCCTCGGTCGCCCCGATCGGCTTTCCGTCCGCGCGCGCAAGCGCCGGAAAGAAATACACCATGTTAAGTTCGGTGTTCGGGTAGCCGGTCTCGATCCGGATGGCCGCCGTCACCGTCGCGTGGTTGTAGCCACGCGGCGCCGGGAAGTCGTGGATGAGCACCCACTGGGAGCCATCCACGATCGTTTCCCACGGCAGGCCGTATTCGTCGAGAAAATCCCGGTCGATAGGCAGCAGGTCAAACTGACGACGGAGGGTCATCGCTCAGCCCTCCGTCTGGTCACGCGGCAGCGCCTTGAACTTCTCCACACCCGGGCGGCGGAGGTCGACGTGCTCGTCGAGCCCAACCTTCTGCGGTTTCTCGCCCGCAAGTTTGACGCGGAGCGTGTAGTTCTCGGCGGGAAGCAGACCCGCGAGGGTCAGGATGGCGCGACCGGTCGGGTTCGGCTCGTGCACCACGAACGGGTCGCCGTTCACGAGGATGCGGTAGCCCTTTGAAAGCGGCGGGCGCTTGCCCAGCTTGGCGTATTCTTCGAGATCGATGATCTCGTCGAGCACCTCTTCCACGCCKGAATCGGCGCTCCTGTCTTCCAGGTTGTCCGTCATGTTATGTTCTCCATATTGGACGTATCCAGGCACCGCGCCCTTCCACGGTTTCAATATKGCATAGCGCGCTAAGAATATCAAGCACTTACTTTGCGCGCTTGACGCTYGGCGTTGAACGAGMTAGAATCATAACGGAAACAACAACTTGCAGGAGAACGCCATCATGCTGGCCCCAACCGATGAAAGGAACACATCGAAAAGGACACTCGGTCAGTATCTCGCATCGATTCGCGTTGACCGGAACATGAGCCTGCGCGACGTCGAGGAAGCGACGAACAAGCAGGTCTCAAACGCGTATTTGTCCCAGATCGAAAACAACAAAATCAAAAAGCCGTCGCCGAATATTCTGCACGCGCTGGCAGAACTCTACGCTATCAGCTTCGAGAATCTGATGGATATGGCCGGATACATCTCCGGCACGAAACGCGCCGACACCGAACGGCACGGACGTATCGCAACATTCGCCGAGCACAACCTGTCCGCCGAGGAAGAGACCGAAATGCTTCAGTACCTCCAATTTATGCGCATGAGGAAAAAGCCGGGTGACAAAACCTGACGACAGCAGTCTCGATGCCGAAGATCTTCGCGCGGTCGAGGAGCGAGCAAGGCAGCTCCTCGACCGCGCAGGCGCATGGGACAGATTCCCCGTGCCCCTTGAAGATATTCTCGCTGCCGCAAATGTGCGCGTCGCGCAAACCAGCCTGTTCGATCCCGTCGCCGTCATGGAATACCTKGCGGGCAAGGCAATCGAAACAGCAACCGTCGTTAAATCCGCCCTTGGTAAGTTGTTCGGCCTCTACGACTCCGCTGACACGCTCATCCACATTGATGACAGCGCCATCAAGTCGAAATCCAAGAAGACCYTTCTGACGCTTCACGAAACCGCGCATCACGACCTTCCCGTGCATAAGCGCATGTTCCGGTTCTTCCAGGACAGCGAACAACATCTCGATCCTGAAATCTCGGACCAGTTCGAACGCGAGGCAAATAATTTTGCYCGTTTCGCACTGTTCAAGGGCGACACCTACGCGCAATACGCTGCCGATTGTAAGTTCGACATCAAGACACCGATCACTCTAGCGAAAAAATTCGGTGCATCCAATTATGCCTCGGCGCGGGAATTCGCCCGTACCCACCATCGCGCCTGCGTCGTGTATATCCTCGAACCTATCGAGCTCGTTCAGGGGCACGGCGCGCGGGCTGCCGTTCGCCGCATCGAACCCTCGCCTTCCTTCATCAATCAGTTCGGTAAACCTGCTGACACCGTCATCACGCCTGACCATTGTCTTGGCCGTATCCTGCCGATTGGCAGGAAGATGACGCGTCCCACGACGCTTTCTCTGACAGATCGCAATGGCGATCCCCACGAGTGCGTGGCGGAAGCGTTCGACACCACGCACAACGTCATTATCCTGCTTTATCCCGTGAAAGCACTCGGAAAGCCGACAATTATTCTTCCGCCTGGATTCAAGAAGGTCGTTTGAAGTGCGGCGATGATCCGACATTGAATGCCGCGGCATGAAGCAAGTCTGTACTCGGGTGAATTCATGTCCATCTTAGGCTCGTCTACGGCCAGCACTACGGATGAGCTTGGAGAGCTGGCAATTCGGGAAAAAGCTCCAGAAGTTGCTCGATCGTCTTGACGATAGCCTCATGCGAAAGCTTTAGCTCGTCGCGATTTTCCAGGTAAAGGCCGAGCGCGGCTTCAACTGGGAGGGAAGGGGGTTATCCTCTTTTCCCAGCCGAGTGGGTTGAAGTCCATTAGGCCACGGCTTCCCCTGGCCCTTCAAGTAAGGGCGCCTCGAGGCTTGCGATTTCGGGCATGGCCTTGCCGGCGATCGCCTGCAGATCCCCCACCATCCCCACCGTGGACTCAACGACGGCGATAATCTGCGTCTCTCGCTTGGCCCATTGCCGCCCCATGAACTTGCGCTCCTTATCGAGGTCCTCGCGCATATCGTTGAATTTCTCGACGACGGCATCAACCCGTTGGCGGAATCGGGTGCCTGTCAGGTATTCGTAAACCTGCTCCATCTTGGTTTGCTGTCCCTGCTGGACCGTGCGAGCGCTTGAAAGCTCAATCAGGGACTGACGCAGCGCGACCGCCACAGGCAGCGCGCAACGCGGGTGTACGACCCATACGCCGTCRACCAGGTCAAAATGCTCGATATGCTTTGGCAGTGCGTGCGAGATGATAAGGGCGACGTCTGCGCCGCAGCGCCGCTGATCTTCACGAAGCTTTGCCAGCCAGCCATCACTCCAGGCTTTGGTACGTTTTGACTCCCAAAGGATCATGCCGGCAGGCTGACCTATGGAGCCGTTGACCTGCTGAACGACGTCGGCGCCCAGTTCGCCCTTGGCAACGGGTTCGATGGCGTCCATCGGAAACTTGCCGCGCAAGACCTCCTCGAGCTCCAACTCAAAAACCTCGCCCTGGGATTGCTGCGAGCCTTGCTCGGCCTTGCGCCTGAGCTCTTCGATGGTACGCGACATGGACTCAATGGTCTGGTCCTTCTCGGCGACCTTCAGACGCGCGGCTTCATCCGATTCCTGCTTGGCTTTGGAGCGGATGTCGTCAACCGAGGCCTGGACACGTTTTTCGATCGTGAGTTCCATTCCGCGCTTTTCGTCGGCAAGCGCGCGCTCCTTGCGTATCAACTCGGCTTGGGCCTGCTGCGCCTCAGCCAGCTTGGCATTGTTGGCTTCTAGGTTCTTGCGCAGCTCGGCGGCCTCAGCCTCCTTGGCCTGCAGATCGCCCGCGACCGCTTCGCGGGCTTTCTTGGCCTCGGCCGCCACCAGCTGGCTGCGCTCGGCCGTCAGCCGCTGCGCGACCTGGTCTTCAATCTGTTCCCGCGCCCGGGTGACCGCGTCCTGCTCCTTGCGCAGGGCTTCGGTCCTTCTRGCTACCTCGGCGTCCTTGGCGGCCAGTTGCTCGTTAAAGCGCTGTCGCGTTTCCTCGAGGAGSGGCGCGGCCAGCGATTCCGTAAGTTTGATTTCGTGGTTGCAGTTCGGGCAATGCAGGGTGGGCTCCTGCGAAGCGCCGGCGCCGGTTGCTTTAAGACTCATAAATTCCCCTCATTGGTGCGGCCAGATTCAACATCATCTGCGGGCGATTGCGATGTCGCGGCGCTGGATGTCCACATACGGCTCGCCCAACATCGACTTGACCACCGGTTTTCCACCGAAACCGCATGGTTCGAGGTGTCGGACGTAAGCCTGGCTGCAGAAGACCTAGCTAGGAATCTATTCTAGATGAGAACAAAACAGGATCAAGGTATTTACTGAAGTGCCTGCGGAAGCGGCAAAAAAAGCGGCAAAGTAGGATGACGCGTCAGGGCCTAATGCCCTATCTTTGCTTAACAAATAACCGGCAATGAAAGCGGCAAAAATGACCACGATCGCAGCGATGGAGCCGCTCCTTCCCGACGATAATAAGGAACTCGAGGACCTGGCGACTGACTTGGTGGCGAAGGCCAGCGGCCTAGCGACCCGCTTGCATCCAGTCCTGCGCGCGTCCGTGGGCGACCTGGTGCGCTCGATGAACTGTTACTACTCCAACCTCATCGAGGGGCACAACACATTGCCGGTCGATATCGACCGCGCCATGAACAACGAACTCGCAACAGAGCCGGAACGCCGCAACCTCCAGCTCGAGGCGCGCGCGCATATTGAAGTGCAGCGGATGATCGACCGCGGGGAGGGGCCCAGCCCGGTCATGTCCGAAGCGTTCATCACCTGGACGCATCGCCACTTCTGCGAACGCCTGCCGGCCGAGATGCTGGTGGTCGAAAACCCAGRGTCCGGCCGCAAGATCACCATGGCGCCGGGCGTGMTTCGTTCTGAGCGCGTCCGCGTCGGCCGCCATATAGCCCCTGACCCGGCCGACCTGCCGGCGTTCATCAAGCGGTTCGCCGAAGGCTACACGTCGTCCAACCTTTCGAGGCTGCGTAAAATCATCGGCGTCGCCGCATCCCATCATCGCCTGGCTTGGATCCACCCCTTCCTGGACGGGAACGGTCGCGTGACGCGGCTGTTCTCGCACGCACTGCTGCGCGAACTGGATGTGGGATCCGAACTCTGGTCGGTTTCGCGTGGCCTGGCGCGCAGCGTCGCTAACTACAAGACCATGCTGCAGGCCGCGGACGAGCCGCGACACGGCGACCTCGACGGCCGTGGCAATCTCACTTTGGCAGGCCTTACGGAATTCTGCCGCTACTTCCTCTCGACYTGTATCGACCAAATCGACTTCATGGAAGGCCTGCTGGAGCCTTCCGAGCTGCTGCGACGCATGGAGATCTGGGCAAGGGAAGAGACCGCTGCAAAACGGCTGCCGAAAGGCTCATGGCCTATCTTGCGCATGGCGGTTCTCGATGGCACGTTCGCCCGCGGCGACGCCGCTGATATYACCGGCTATGCCACCCGGCAGGCACGCACCGTGCTCAACGAACTCATCAACCAAGGTTACCTTATCTCGGAGACCACCCGCAGCCCCGTGCGGCTGGGATTCCCGGCCAGCGTGGTCGATCGCTGGTTTCCGCGGCTTTATGGGGGAGGGCAGTGAGGTTGCGCTGCTTCCGCGCGGGGCGGTCACTTATAATCGCCTGCCATTTCGCGGCGGAAAGGCACCGCCCGCCGGAGCAATGAAGATGCCGGGCCAACTCGCTCGGCAACCGACTCGATTGTGATTGTGCTTTCCTTAGGACGGCCCAGCCGACCATGTGTTGAGACCAAACCTATGATTTAGGGTAGCTCTTACTAAATCGAGCTCTTGCTTCACTGTTCAACCTGGAGGAGAATTCTAGAAAGAGCGGGGGGAATAGTGACTTTCGAGGTGGGGCTGCATCCGGGCACGACCTGGYACAAGTGTGATTTTCAGTGCCATACGCCACGTGATCGGGGGTGGTCTGGCTCCCCGGATCTGCCAGGCGGTACCGAAGAAGCGGAAAAAGCCCGCAATGAATGGGCAGAGCGTTTTGTGGCTGCGGCTGATGCAGCCAAGCTTGGTGCCGTATCAATCTCAGATCATCATGACATTTGCCTGTCACGCCATGTAATGGACGCCGCTGCTCGACTAGGGTCGAGCTTGTGCGTGTTTCCCGCGATAGAGGTCACGTGTTCGGATAACGCTCAGTGCATCGCCATTTTCGATCCTTCCGCCAGTGTCGAGACCCAGAAGCTTGCCTTGGCTGCAGCGGGCAATATCCTAATGGCGCCGGAAGCAGAGGCAAAGACCTGCCAGATATTACCAGCCAGAGAGACCGTTGCGGGCTTCGTGGGGAAGGTCCAAAGCGAGCAACACCTGAAAGACGTTTGTATCGTGCTCCCTCACTTCAGTACTGAGGACTCGCACAAGAGTTTAAATGAGCCGGGCCATCATCCGCGGTTTGCAAACCTTCCGGTCGACGGAGTCTATATCGAGCACGCCTACAGCGGCCTTGACCCGGTCACCCTAGAGAAAATCCAGGGCAAGATAAGTGATTGGGGTAAGAGGCGTCGCGCCATCGTCGCGACCGGTGACAACCGTTCAGCCGACTGGAGCAGATTGGGCGCCCATGATTGCTGGATGAAGCTGGGTGAGCACTCGATTGAGGCATTTCGTCAGGCATTGTTGGCTGATGAAGCCCGAATTGCCTTTCAATCTCCCATCTTCCCCACAGAACATCTCGTGGAGCTCCGGGTAAAGAGTAGCCTCACAGGCCCTGCGCCCGTCGCGGTGGTCTTCAACAATGGCTTTAACGCATTTATTGGTGTGTCATTCGGCCTGCAATATTGACCCCCTAAGCCGGGGGATCGGCGTCCAAAATTGACCCCCTACAGGTTGGTCTGTTGCGCTGCCTGCTTTGTCATGAAGCAGGTGGTCGGGGATGCTGATCGTGGAGACAATTGCCCGGATACGGCGCGAGCACTTCATCAAGGGCAAGACGATCAAGGAGATCGCCCGTGACCTGAAGGTGTCACGGAACACGGTCCGGAAGGTGCTGAGGTCGGGAGAGACCTCGTTCGAGTATGAGCGTGTTGTGCAGCCGCGGCCGAAGCTGGGACGGTGGGCGGCAGAACTCGAAGGCTTGTTGTCTGGCAACGCGGGCAAGTCGGCTCGCGAGCAGTTGACGTTGATCCGAATCTTCGAGGAGCTCCGCGGTCGCGGCTATGACGGCGGTTACGATGCCGTGCGGCGTTACGCCAGGCGATGGAGCAAGGAGCGCGGCCAATCGACGGCTGCAGCCTACGTCCCGCTGAGCTTTGCGCCGGGCGAAGCCTACCAGTTCGACTGGAGCCATGAAGTCGTCCTGCTCAATGGCGTGACGGTGATCGTAAAGGCCGCCCATGTCCGGCTCTGCCACAGTCGGATGCTGTTTGTGCGGTGCTACCCGCGCGAGACACAGGAGATGGTGTTCGACGCCCACGACCGGGCGTTCGCTCTGTTCAAGGGCACCTGCGTACGCGGCATCTACGACAACATGAAGACCGCAGTGGAGACGATCTTCGTTGGCAAGGGTCGTCTCTACAATCGCCGCTTCATGCAGATGTGCAGCCATTACCTGGTCGACCCGGTCGCCTGCACGCCCGCCTCGGGCTGGGAGAAGGGCCAGGTCGAGAACCAGGTTGGGCTTGTCCGGGAGCGCTTCTTCACGCCGCGGCTGCGGTTCAAGACCCTCGACGAGTTGAACGCGTGGCTGTTGGACAAGTGCATCGCCTACGCCAAGGCACACCGGCATCCGGAGATGACCGAGCAGACGGTCTGGGAGGTGTTCGAAGCCGAACGACCGAAGCTCGTTCCCTATGCCGGCCGGTTCGACGGATTCCACGCGGTGCCGGCATCGGTCTCGAAGACCTGCCTGGTGCGCTTCGACAACAACAAATACTCGGTCACGGCCAGCGCTGTCGGGCGGCCTGTCGAGGTTCACGCCTACGCCGACCGTATTGTGATCCGCCAGGACGGACGCATCGTTGCCGAGCATGCTCGCTCGTTTGGCCGGGGCGATACCGTCTACGATCCCTGGCATTACGTGCCGGTGCTGGCTCGCAAACCCGGCGCCTTGCGCAACGGCGCTCCCTTCAAGGACTGGGTACTGCCGGCTGCGATCGAACGTGTACGGCGCAAGCTCGCCAGTGCCGACGATGGCAATCGGCAGATGGTCGACATCCTCAACGCGGTTCTGACCGACGGCTTGCCAGCCGTCGAGGCGGCCTGCGCCGAGGCGATCGCCCAAGGCGTTCATTCCGCCGATGTCGTGCTCAACATCCTGGCCCGCCAGCGCGATCCTGCGCCGCCAGCCAACATCCTCACCCCGGCGGCGCTGACATTGCGCCATGCCCCGATCGCCGACTGTGCCCGTTACGACAACCTCAGGAGAACCATCTGATGGAACGTACTCAACTGTTCGACCTCATGGGCGAGCTCAAGCTCTACGGCATGAAGGCCGCCTTCGACGAGATTATGGCGACCGCCATCAAGCGCCAGCACGAACCCCAGCGCATTGTCGGCGACCTGCTCAACGCAGAGATCAACGAGAAGCAGGCCCGCTCGATCAAGTACCAGCTCACCATCGCCAAACTGCCGCTTGCCAAGGATCTCGGGGACTTCCAGTTCGAAGGCACACCCATCAACCAGACGCTGGTCAATGATCTCGCCGGCGGCGGCTTCATCGCACAGCAACGCAACGCCGTCCTGGTCGGCGGTACAGGCACCGGCAAGACTCATCTCGCCATCGCCATCGCTAGAAGCTGCATCCGATCCGGTGCCCGCGGTCGGTTCTACAACGTGGTCGACCTCGTCAATCGCCTTGAGATCGAGACCCGCAACGGACGGCAAGGTCGTATCGCCGAGCATTTGACCCGAATGGACTTCATCGTCCTCGACGAACTCGGCTACCTGCCGTTCGCTCAATCCGGCGGCCAGCTGCTGTTCCACCTCGTCAGCCGGCTCTACGAGCGCACTTCGATCGTCGTCACCACCAACCTATCCTTCGGGGAATGGCCTAGCGTATTTGGCGACGCCAAGATGACCACCGCGCTGCTCGACCGTCTCACTCACCACTGCGACATCGTCGAGAGTGGCAACGACAGTTGGCGCTTCAAAAGCCGCGACGACGATCACACAACCCGCGCTCGCCTCGTCTCCGCAACCCCGGCCAGCTCCGACGAGGCGAACGCTACCGTCAAGACTCGTCGCTCAAAGGGGTCAAAATTGGACGCCGATACGGGGTCAAATTTGAACGCCGATTGACACTCTGAAATCGTTGCTCATGATGCGGTGAAATCCGTGCTCACGATCCCGCGAAATACGCAGCAGTGACCAAATTGGACGGACTTATCGCGCAGCGACACGGAATCCTTAAATCAGCAGCGGATAAGGTTGCGGACAAATCGAGCAACCTCCTAAGGGCCCGCGTTCGCAAGGATCATCTGCCAGAGGAATATCTGTCTGGTCTACATAAGCTGTTCGAAGCGTCTTTYACGCAGCAGGTCGAGGAGGGCTGTGTTGATTGGGTGAAAGCCGCGTTGGCTGATGAGGATAGCGGTGGATGGGCCGCGCTGCGGAAGACGTTTCTCGAGCTGTACGAAGCCAAGATTATGGCCGGTTCTCCGCCAGAGGCGAGTGATGGCCTTCTCGCGGCTCTACAGTCCGTCATTTTCAAAGGTGCCCGGACGTTAACCGATCGTCAGCGCAAGAAGATCTATCTGAACCTGGACGATGCCGTTGTAGCCGGTATTGTTTCTGCTGTTCCCAAAGATGCGATCAACATGTCCTACATCGATGAGGGACGCGCAATCGACTTTAAGATGGCCTCACCTGGTCAACAGGCATCAGCTTTGTTGGAACTTCTGCTTAAGCAGTCTGCCGGCACCCTAATCATTGACCAGCCGGAGGATGATCTCGACAACCGCGTCATCATGCGGATTGTTGAATTGCTGCGGAAATCAAAATCCAACCGGCAGCTCATCTTCTCGACGCATAACTCAAACATTGTTGTCAACGGTGATGCGGACAAGGTGATAGCTTTGAAGTCGTCGGAGCCGTCTTCCAACCCTAACGTCAACGCGCCTCGGGTTAGGCTCGATTGCGACGGGGCGATTGAAACGCCGGCTATTCGGCCCGTCATCACTTCCATCATGGAGGGAGGTCGCGAGGCCTTCGACCTAAGAAGTAGAAAATATGGCTATGAGTTCAATTAGTTACCGATTCGCATATCCTTCATCATGGAAGGTCGCGTTCAAGTCTGGCGATGTCGCGGTGGGCGGGATGATTCACTGAWGCTGTGGAATTTTGCCGGACATAGCCGCGACGGGCTTTGCGCACGAGCCAAGTCTCGAGTGCCTCGGTGGCCTGCACCCGTCCAGCGAAAAGATCGAGGCGCCGCCGGCCGCGCTGGCCGAGACGCCCCCATTCGCGCACCAATGCAGTATCGCCAAAGAGTGTCGGCTCGATCGTGAGCACATAGAACCGCGCCATGTTACGAGCCGGATTGCGGCGTTCGAGTACGAGGTATTGCACCGTGAGTTCGGACATGCACCAGAATCGCAGCTGCCGAAACGGCCGTCCAATTAATTTATTGAATCGATCAGGGCCAATGATTCAGAATTTTCATGCTGGCTATCAGGTGTTCGAAGACATGCCGAAACCGCTCGAATCCATCTAGGAATATATTCCATAATCTATGTTATGCGAATAGTATCAATAACTTATGCGGCATTCATCGAGCTGTTGCAACCGGCTAAGCTAATTGGCGGTCCACTGAGCCGCCGGGTCGGATGGCGACGTCGCTGGGCGCCCCATGCCGTATCATCGAGGTCGCCAGAGACTCCTTCACTGCGCGGCAAGACGGATCACGGTCTCTGCGCGCCAGTCCTGCACCGCAATCGAGCGCTGCTTGTTGGCATCGGCCCTGATCAGGCTGGCGTCGACCGCAAAGCCTTCCCCACCCGCGGCAATGCACGCTTCGACGACCCGCTCGAACATCCTGCGGAAAACGTCCCCTTCACGAAAACGCCGTTCCGGATCACCCGAAAACGCCAACTTGATCCGGCATACAGCATCGATCTCCGCATCTTCCGAGCGCCATCCCGTTTCTCGAGCGCTTCACCTGCCGCGCGAGCGCGTCGTGATCCCGGCGCCGGCCCAACTGTCCTTGCTGCGGCTCGGGCAGGCTGTCGAAGCTTGGCGAAGACATCACCGAGACGCTGCAGATGGTTCCGCGGTAGTGGAAGGTGATTCAGACCGTGCGCGAGAAGTTCAGGTGCCGGGCCTGCGAGACGATCGCCCAGCCTCCGGCGCCGTTCCACGTGACGCCGCGCGGCTTCGCCGGGCCGAACCTGCTGGCGGTGATCCTGTTCGAGAAGTTCGGCATGCATCAGCCCTTGAACCGGCAGAGCGAGCGCTATGCGCGGGAAGGCGCCGATCTGAGCTTGTCGACGCTGGCCGCTCTGGTCGGCGCCTGCACGACCGTTCTGCAGCCGCTACACGCCTTGATCGAGGTGCATGTGCTCGGTGCCGAGCGCCTGCATCGCGACGACACAAATGTGACGCATTGACGCCCTGTTCGAGATCGAGCGCGGCGGCGCAACGGAAACCGCACAGTATCTCGGCATCGAAGTGGACTATGAGCAGTCAGGTGGATGTTCTGAAATGCCATGGGCAGAGCGTACATGCTCTGCCCGACCTCGAACCGCCAGTTTGTGGTCAACAAGCCACGCTCACTCGATCACCTTGTCAGTGCGGACGAGTGGTGACCGTTGCTGTGAGGCTTCAACGCATCCCATCCGTACGCTGATCGAGGGTTCCGCCCACAATACGCAGTCTGCCCGGATGCCGTCGCTATGCACTGCTGGTAGCTTGTGAAATGACACAACCCCGGGACGCCGTAGTCTTCGCCTTGTAGGCAGTAGGGATAATCGTAGGGAGGATTTGGATGATGAGCGGATGCCGGCAATGCTGTGAACGCCATGGCTACAAACCCCGCGGCTACAATGATCTTGCGCACTTCAGTTTCTCCTTTGATGCCGAATTCGCTAAGAATAGCGTTCTGAGTTCGGCCAGTTTTTTTGCGTTACCACCTGGCACCGCCAGCCTATATTAACAATTTCGGAAGGGGGTCAAACTGTGACAAATGAGCCAAGTGGTGCGACAGATGAGCAGCTCTTTTGTAAGCGACCGCAGATGATGATCACGCGGTCGTAATGATGCGGCGGCTTGACAATGCATGCAGCAGTACCTTGCGGTGCTAAATCGTGGACACAATTGCGCGGACGGCAGCCCCGCTGCTGCGCGAGTACGCCGAACAAATTGGCCTGGATCCCTCCTTCACGATTCACGACCCGGAAGACTCTGCGGACCTCATCAACCTGGTCAGGCATGAAAGAGCTTTTCGAAAACCGAAAGTCGCTTTCCAACTTTAGGAACTTGTCTCTCGATCTACTCGCGCCGCGTCAATGCGGAGTTGCCAATCGAGCAGATCATTGGCACCTCGTATCCATGGTGCTTCGTTCGCCCAATCCCGCAGTTCAGAAGTAAGCATCCGCTCAAGGCCGCGGGGCGGTCGGAAACTGACGCCGGCAGGTCAGGCGGCGTGGTCGACCCGGATCGGGTGGCTCCAATTCCAGGGCAATAGCGCAGCCAGATCGGTGATCTTGTGATCGGCGATCCGGGCGAGCACGTCGGCAAGCCAGGCCTGCGGATCGACATCGTTGAGCTTGGCGGTCTGGATCAGCGTGAACATCACGGCGGCGCGTTGCCCTCCGCGATCGGAACCTGCGAACAGCCACGCCTTGCGGCCGGCACTTGTGACCCTGTCTCTTATACACATCTAGATGTGTATAAGAGACAGAGCCAGGCCTGCGGATCGACATCGTTGAGCTTGGCGGTCTGGATCAGCGTGAACATCACGGCGGCGCGTTGCCCTCCGCGATCGGAACCTGCGAACAGCCACGCCTTGCGGCCGGCACTTGTGACCCCTCGATCGCGCACTGATTCACAATGTCGCGTTCAGCCCGCCGCCTGTGGACGCCACGTCCGTTGTGGCAGCCGCCAGTCGATGCCTTCAAGCGAGGGGATTGAGGAATGTCCCTAATAGTGAATCTGACGAATCATTTCCGGAGGTGGTCGAAGTTCGAGACCCCCACCATCCTCTGTACAGCCGCTCATTTCGAGTGATCAGGAAGATCGGCCAGCGAGGCCGAAGCATTCCCGCTTCGTATGAAGTTGAGTTTCGCACGGGAAGCAGTCTCCTAATTCAGGCAACCGCAATCGAATATTATGGACAAGAAGCAAATCAGATTAAGCTGAGTATGGAGGCTCTACTCGAGCTTCTATCGACAGCGGATTGTTCCGACGCACATGAGCATGGATCCAGCCGATCTTTGGTCGACGCTGACGCCCGCGCTCCGACGCCAGATCGTCGAAGACGTCGCCGCGATTTTGGCGGAGATCCCTCATGAAGTCCGAGCTGGTCACACCAAGCCACTTGGCGCGCAAAGCCGTCGTCTACATCCGGCAGTCGACGCCCCACCAGGTTGTAAGCAATCAGGAGAGCCTGCGCCTTCAATACGCGCTTCGCAAGCGCGCACGCGAACTCGGATGGCGTGAGGCGGCCATCGACGTGATTGATGCCGATCTCGGGTTGAGCGGTGCGTCTACAGCGCATCGTAATGGCTTCAAAGAACTCGTTGGCCGTGTTGGCCTGAGTGAAGTGGGGCTCATCTTGTCGATCGACGTGACTCGCTTGGCGCGTAATTGTACCGACTGGTATCCGCTCCTGGATATCTGTGGTCTGCGTGGCTGTCTGATCGCCGACCGCGATGGTGTCTATGATCCGGGCACTCCCAACGGACGGTTGCTTCTCGGGCTGAAAGGCTCGATCTCCGAGCTTGAGCTACATACGATCCGCAGCCGGCTGACTGCCGGCCTGCTGGCTAAAGCCGAACGCGGCGAACTTGCGGTTATGCTGCCAATCGGGCTGATGCGGGACCCGAGCGGCGTGGTCGTTAAGGATCCCGATATGGCCGTGCAAGGGCGGCTCGGTCTCGTCTTCCAGCTGTTCCTGCAACTGCGCAGCGTTGCCAAGGTCATGCGGGCGTTGAACGAACGTGACCTGGAACTGCCACGTCGTGATCGGCATGGCGATTTGTGCTGGACGCGCGCGACGCTGGCTGCGGTGGCGGCCGTCTTGAAGAACCCCGCATACGCGGGCGCCTTCGTCTATGGACGAACCCGCTTCCAGCCGCCGAAGCGGGAGGGCGCCCTGCCGCAAAAGGCTCCGCGGCCGATGGAAGAGTGGCGGATCGTCGTCAAAGATCGATATCCAGCCTATATCGACTGGCCGATTTATGAAAAAATCCGAGCTGTCATCAGAGATAACCGAGCCGAATACATGCGCATCAAAACCCGAGGCGCGCCTCGCAATGGCGAGCTTCTGCTCCACGGCATCGCCTGGTGCGCACGATGTGGCCATAAAATGTACGTCCGCTACAAGGGCGGCGGCGAGTATGTATGCAATCACCTGCGCACCCAAGAGGGTCAGCCAACCTGCCAACACATCCGCGCCAACCGTATCGATGAGGCCGTTGGCGAGGCATTCCTAACCGCCCTAGCGCCAGCCGAACTCGATGCTTTGTCGCACTCCCGCCGAGTCCAGCAGCAGATGAACAATGCGTTGCGCTCCAGCGCAGAACGAGAGCTCGAGCGCAAGCGGTACACGGCCGCACTCGCCGAACGGCAGTTCAACCGAGCTGATCCAGACAATCGGCTGGTCGCCTCGGAACTCGAGCGCCGATGGGAAGCGGCGCTAAACGACGTGCGCGCCGCCGAAGAGGCGCTTGCCAGACAGACGCCCTCCAAAGCCATCACACAAGTGGCCATAAGCAAGGAGCTCGACAACAAGGTCATCAGCCTCACCGGCCGCTTGCCGCAGATATGGGCTGACGAGGCTATTTCGGATGCGCATCGCAAGGCGTTGTTGCGATGCCTCATCGAAAAGGTCGTGCTCGACCGTGGTGAGCACGACCTGGCCCTGGCCAGGATCGTCTGGCGTGGCGGCGCCGTGACGGAGCTCGAAGTGAAGATGACCGTCAGCTCCGTCACCAGATTGACGCGAGGCACAGAGATGCGGGAGCGCCTGCTGGCGCTTGCCCGCGACGGCGTCCCAGACGACGAGATCGCCGCAATCCTTACTCAGGAAGGCCACCGCTCTCCTCATTGCCCCGATAAGGTGCTGCCCATCACCGTTGGGCGGCTCCGTCGTGCCGCTGCCATCAAGGTAACTACCCAGCGCAACCGATGGGAGCATGAAGCCTCACTCCTCAGCCCGCCCGAACTGGCCCGAACGCTCAAGATCCCGGTGAACTGGCTCTATGTGCAGATCCGAAGTAAGCGTTTGCTGATTGATCGCCAGCCAAGCGGCGCCTATCTCTTCTCAAACACACCATCTGTTCTTGGCGCTGTCCGAGACCTTCGAAACCACGTCATTGCGCAACTTGATCTAAGAATCTGTCAGCCTAATAAAGAGGGGCATCAACATGGGTGATCGAGCAGATATCCCAGCTGCGCTGGCGTGATCGTCACCGACCGGTCCACGCCTTCGCGCGGAGCCGTCGAAGGCCAGACGAAGCGGCCCCGCTCCAGCCGCTTGGCGTAAAGGCACATGCCCTGGCCGTCGTGCCACAACACCTTGATCAGCGAGCCCCGCCGCCCGCGGAACACAAACAGGTTGCCGTTGTGTGGATTGCGATGCAGCGTCTCCTGCACCAGCAGCGCCAACCCATCAAAACCCTTGCGCATGTCGGTGTGACCCGTGGCCAGCCAGACCTGCACGCCACTCGGGACCGGGATCATCGCCGTCCCACGTCCCTGGCCAGCGTCTTGATGATCGCCGAGACCGTTGCCGGATCGGCCGCGCCTGCGATCCGCATCCGGGCTCCGCTCGCAAACTCGACCTCGATCATGCTCGACGACGCCGCATCTGGCACAACAGCCACCGGTGCAAACCCCGGCGTCTCGCGCGCAGGCCCGCACAGTTGTTGCCGCCAGCGAAACAATTGGCTCACATGAATCCCGGCTGCCCGCGCCACCTCGGACGCCACGGCACCGGGCTTGATCGCCGCCGCAACGATCTGCCGCTTCTCCTCCGAAGACCAGCGCCGCCGCCGCTGAACCGACGTGATTACCTCGACCTGCGCGTTCGTCATAGGACCATCCCTAGAAATAGTCCTATGACTTCCAGTCCGCGCTCAGTTCCGCAAGGCGGCCTCTACCGGAGGGTTACGTTCAGAAGCCAGCCACCGCGTTTGCCGTTCGGGCGTGATGCCTTCCAATAGTCACCGCGTGCGGATGCTCTTGAGAGGGGTGCCTCGGTGATTGTGCCATTTGCAGTTTCTGAGGTGATTGCCAATCATTGTCTCGGCTTTTAGTTCCTACAGAAAGCCCTAGGTCGCATCAGTGGCCTGGCTCGCACGAAAAGGACCTGCAGGCCCCGGTCTCCTGTTTGGCAACGACGCGCAGGGGCCGATAGTGCTCGACGGCATCTTCAAGAGATGATCGACTACTTTGCTGCTGCCCTGGATGAATTAGCACACATTGACTTGGGCCTTATGCGGCTTCTCGCGCGCATTTTCATTACGGCGAATTGTTGTGTCAGAAGCCGTTTTGGTACGGGATCATCCCTTTCGAGGAAGCAGCTTAAGTGAAAAACACAAACCTAGCGCATTCAAAAAAGTCAATATCGTGCTAAATCTCGGTGTTTTGGGGCCAGTGAAAACGTGATAAAGGCATTCTCGGGATCTAGTCGTTTTGAACCGCCCCGGGATTGCCGGAGGCTGTTTTGTTTGAGTCACGCCGCCACGGCGGTTTCAGCCATCATGGCGTAGTAGCGCTCCTCGGCTTCAGCCGGCGGGATGTTGCCGATAGGCTCCAACAGCCGTCGATTGTTGAACCAGTCCACCCATTCGAGCGTTGCGAACTCGACGGCTTCCATGGTCCGCCACGGTCCCCGCCGATGGATCACCTCGGCCTTGTAGAGGCCATTGATGGTTTCCGCGAGGGCATTGTCGTAACTGTCGCCAACACTGCCGACCGACGGCTCGATGCCTGCTTCCGCCAGGCGTTCGGTATACTTGATCGAGAGGTATTGGCTGCCTCGGTCGCTGTGATGCACGAGCCCGCCGCGATGCGCCGGCCGCCTGTCATGGAGAGCCTGCTCGAGCGCATCGAGAACGAAGCTCGCATGCGCGGTTCGTGAGGTCCGCCAACCGACGATGCGTCGCGCATAGACGTCGATGACGAAGGCGACATAGACAAAGCCGGTCCAGGTCGAGACATAGGTAAAATCCGACACCCACAACGCATTCGGACGCGGCGCGTGGAACTGGCGATTGACGTGGTCCAACGGACACGGCGCCGCCTTGTCGCTGATCGTTGTCCGGACCGGCTTGCCGCGGATCACGCCCTGCAAGCCCATCCCCCGCATCAGCCGCTCCACGGTGCAACGGGCAACGTCAAAGTTCTCGCGCTGCAATTGCCGCCAAACCTTGCGCACGCCATAGACCTCGAAGTTCTCCGCAAAGACGCGGGCGATCTCCGGCTTCAGCGTCATATCCCGTCTTGCGCGCGTGGAGAGCTTCTCCGGATCGGCGCGCCCGGCGGCATGGGCGTGGTAGGTCGAGGGGGCGATCGGCAACACCCTGCAGATCGGCTCGACCCCATGGACCTCTCGGTGATCGTCGATGAACGCGATCATGGCTTGTACCGGCGGTCGAGCTCCGCCATCGCAAAATATGCCGACGCCTTGCGCAGGATCTCATTGGCCTGGCGAAGCTCCCGGTTCTCCCGCTCCAGCGCCTTGAGCCGGTCCGAGACGTCGGATGGAACGCCGGATCGTCGGCCGCTGTCGACCTCGGCCTTCTTTACCCATTCATGCAATGTCTGCGGGGTACAGCCGATCTTGGTTGAGATCGAAACAACCGCCGCCCAGCGCGAGGCATGCTCGCCTTCATGGTCCAGAACCATCCGAACCGCGCGGGTCCGGACTTCAGGTGAGAATTTGTTCGTCGTCTTGCTTGTCATGGCTCCACCTTCTCAAGAGTTGGAGCCTCCGGCAATCCCGGGGCGGTTCATTTTTCTTGCGAAGGCGGCGACATTGTCTTGCGCGCGCAAAGCTTCAGCGAACGCATCAAAAAGCAAATCTATGTCTCTACTTCTGAACGCCGCTGTAAAAGTACGAGCGCGCGCTTTGGTGTCGGCATCCGGTTTATTCTTGGTGCGGTGGGCGCCCTTCTTAAGGGGAGGCGCCCCCATTTTGATTGCGCCTTGCTTTCTCGCCTCCACCACTAATTGAAACCCTAAAACGCGGAGTACCCTTATCATAGTATCCAACGTAGGTCCTTTCTCCATGCGGAAAGCGCGATAAAGCGTGGTACGGTCGACCCCAGCAGCCCAAGCCATTTCGGTCACGCTGGAGTACCGCACCACACTTGCATCAACCGCTCGACAGATATACTGAAGATCATTCGTCGCAAACGCTGCATCGAGCGATTGTCTCAAAGCGTCAGAAGCGAGAGTGGTCCGCCAGTTTTTCGGGTAAGGTGGAGGCTGCGCACACATCGAACACCCATCTTTCACTTCTCAACTCGCGAGAAGAAGAAAAGCGACCCGAAATCAGAAGTTTCGCTGTGCACGAACTTGCAGCAACACAATGTCTTGATCCTACCTGGAATCCGTGATCGAGGGGGAACCACCGAACATCCACAGATGATGTTAGGTGTTTGACGGGCGACCAGCGCGTCACCGTGCCAACCTGATGTTGAAGTCTGGATTGCAGATGTAATCAGCACTGACGGCCTTTCCAGGTATTGTAAAGTTGGCACAGATGAATGACTTCCGTCATCATGGCGCACAACGGAATAACTGCCGTAAACACTGGTCCTGCAGCTAGGATTCCAAGTTGTGGATGAACGCCTGGGCACGCCAAGAGCAATCGAGCGAATTCTGCATTCACCGCGCCGCTTGACTTCAGACCAGGAGCCGTTTTCGTCAGCAACGACAAGTCACGGATTTGGGGAACATTTGATCTGTCGATTTATTGGCGTACCGCAAATCAAATGGAAACAACAGGGAACGAGCTTATGGCATGCGAGGGTCTTTAACGCGTCCCGGGTACAACCCGCCCTCGCTTGATCGTGTGCGACTGCAAATGCTTAACCACTTGTTAACCATAGCTAGGCAAACTTTGCCTACCCTCTTCGATATAGCGTCGGCGGACGAGAGCAAGCGATGGCTATCAACGACATTTCTACTTTATCAGCCCTGCGCACCAAGATGCAGTGGCATCAGGAGCGCCAGCGGATCCTAGCACAAAATGTCGCCAATTCCGACACTCCCAATTTCAAGCCGCGCGAATTGGTGGAGCTGAAATTTGATCGAAATGGCGCGGCGACCGGCGGCCCAGGTGGACCGGTCACGATGATGCGGACTAGCGCAAGGCACGTCGCTCCAGCGGGGGGCGGCGGAAGTTTCGGTGTTGAAAACAAAAGCGGTTATGCGACCAGGCCTGCTGGAAACGCCGTTGACCTCGAGGGTCAGATGCTCAAAGTGTCCGCAAACCAGATGGATTATGCCGCCGCAACTCAGCTTTATACCCGCAGTCTCAATCTGTTAAAAACAGCCGTTGGAAAGCGCTGAGCAACTTGCTACCAAGAAAACGAAGGCCGCATTCGCTATTATAGGCCCCGTCCTTCGATGAACTCAAGACGGTTCTCAGGGATCCCGAGTGGATCGACGATCCCGAGGCCAAAGCCACGAAGGTAGCAGCGCAGACATTGCAGGAGCTGCGCCACAAAGATGGATCGTGAGTCCCGCCCTCGAAGGGGATCGTATCACGACATAGCCGTGTAGAAGGGCGGCTTGATATCTAGTGTCCCGATTCTGAAGTTCGCTTCATTCTAGGTGTTTGCAGCGAGTGTGCGAAGGCAAAAACGCTGGATGCTGGCCAGGATGTCGTTGGCGTTCTTGGTCCAGCGGAACGGCTTGGGGTCAGCATTGGTGGCGTCGATATATGCCTTGATGGCTTCTTCGAGTTCGGCGACCGAACGGAACACACCTCGTTTCAAGGCGCGCTCGGTCAGCAGCGCGAAGAAGCGCTCGACCTGATTGATCCATGACGCCGAGGTTGGCGTGAAGTGCACGTGCCAGCGCGGGCGCTTGGTGAACCAGTTACGGATCGGCTTGGTTTTGTGAGTTGCATAGTTGTCCATGACGATATGAACGTCGAGGTCGGCCGGCACATTGCGCTCGATCTCATCCAGAAATTTGCGGAACTCGCTCGCGCGGTGGCGGGCCATGCACTTGCCGACGATGGTGCCCGCTTTGACATCGAGCGCTGCGAACAACGATGTCGTTCCGTGCCGCTTGTAATCGTGGGTATGCCGCTCGGCCTGCCCTGGCCGCATCGGCAACAAGGGTTGCGTGCGGTCGAGCGCCTGGATCTGGCTTTTCTCATCGACACACAACACGATAGCGCGTTCGGGCGGCGACAAGTAGAGCCCAACTATATCGCGCACTTTCTCGACGAACAGCGGATCGGTGGAAAGCTTGAAAGTCTCGACGCGGTGCGGTTGCAGACCAAAGGGACGCCAGATGCGATGAACCGTCGAAGGCGCATGAGCAATCTCTTTAGCCATGCTCCTAAGGCTCCAGTGCGTGCCGCCCCTCGGTTTCGTCTCCAACGTCTTGCGGATCGTGCTCGCGATTTCGTCGTCGCCAATCTCACGCGGTGCGCCGGGCCGCGGTTCGTCGTACAGACCGTCCATACGGCGTTCGGCAAAGCGATTGCGCCATGTGCCGACGGTCGCAGCGCAGACACCGATCTTGGCTGCGACCTCCTTGTTGTTGAGCCCGCTCGATGCAACCAGCACAATGCGCGCCCGCTCCGCCAGAGCCTGCGGCGCCCCGTGCTTGCGCGTCAGAGCCGTCAACTCGCGCTTCTCAACATCGTCGAGTACGATCGCGACAGCACGTCCCTTGGCCATTCCAACCTCCTGCTTTAAAAGGTCGGAAGAATGTAACTGATTTGTCGATCAGGACACTAGCGCCACCTTCAACCCTGGCACCGGATCGCTTGCAATGAATTGGTCGATCTGTCGCCGGTACCTGTCGGCATATTCGTGCAAGCTGTCGTCGAAATTGACGATGACGTATGCAATATATTTTGTGCACCCGCCTGCACCATATGCCGCCATCTGATCTCTCGCTTTGCGAAGATCAGATGAGAGTTTCCTGAAGAAGCCTTCGTCCAGACAATCTGTACTGGTTCCGACGCCGCCGCCATCCCTACGATCCGCCTCGACCTCAGAAATGTTGATCGTCTTGACCTCGCACAGCGCGCCATCAGCTTGCAGGTCAGGGGTTTGCTGGCCTCTGACTGCCGATGGCGGGACAAAACGGATGTTTTGATATCCCGCCTCCTTTAGATGATTGAACGCCTTCGCTTGGTTGAGTTTGTCGAAGAGTGCTTGCCAACCTCGTTTTGGATCTCTTGCCACCAACAACGGAGCGACTTCACTCTTCAGGAATGCCCAGCCGTCTGCATCGAGCCCTTGCAAGTCCCGTTCGATATCCCGGAATTGCTTCAGCTTTTGAGGTATCTCTAACAGCGATTGTTCGAAATTCTGAAAATAGGCGCTCGGTGGACGCGGCGTTGTAATAAGGTCGTAAAGCTCAAAAATGCGCGGCAATGTCTTCCGATGCACGCCAGTGTTCCTCTTGAGTAGAAACCAGAGTGCGACGCACAATATAGCGATCGCCAGTCCAAAAACAGCCCACGTCGTCATACAACCGGGTCTAACATTCAACTGTCAATTGTGACACTGTCGCGATTGGGCGCATCCGGCTACGTGGTCGAGCTCAATTCCACCCGCTTTCGCGGGGGTAGCCGAGCCCCGCAGATCCCGAAGCCGGGATGCCAGGTCTCGGCCTTTCGGTGAATATGCTCGCGCGCACCTAGATGCTTCGAACGAGGTTGGCACCGAGCGTATATTCTGCCTATATCCCGCCGATGCAAAGATATTTGATTTCGAGATAGTCCTCGATGCCGTATTTCGAGCCCTCACGTCCGTTGCCGCTTTCCTTGATTCCACCGAAGGGGGCAACTTCCGTTGAGATGATTCCTTCGTTTATTCCGACAATGCCGTACTCGAGCGCTTCGGCGACGCGCCAGACCCGCCCGATATCGCGGCCGTAGAAATAGGCCGCAAGGCCGAACTCGGTATCGTTCGAAAGACGGATCGCCTCCTCTTCGGTCTTGAAGCGGAACACCGGTGCGACCGGGCCGAAGGTTTCCTCGCGGAAGATCAACATGTCCGGCGTGGCATCCGCCAACACCGTCGGCTCGAAGAATGTACGGCCAAGCGCGTGGCGCTTGCCACCGACGACGACACGGGCTCCCTTGGAAACGGCGTCGGAAACATGCTCTTCAACTTTCTCGATGGCGACCATGTCGATCAGCGGACCAATCGTCACGCCTGGTTCGAACCCGTCACCGATCTTGAACGCGCTAACTGCCTCGGACAGACGCGAGACAAACATGTCGTAGATCTTGTCCTGCGCCAGGATGCGATTGACGCAGACGCAGGTCTGGCCGGCATTACGGTATTTCGACGCCATCGCGCCCTTGACTGCGGCATCGATGTCCGCATCGTCGAAGACGATGAAGGGTGCATTGCCGCCGAGCTCCATCGACGTGCGCTTCACAGTTGATGCGCTCTGTACTATCAGCTTCTTGCCGATTTCGGTCGAACCCGTGAACGTAACTTTTCGCACGATCGGGTTGGACGTCATTTCGCCGCCGATTGCGGATGCCGAGCCAGTGACGACGGACAAAACGCCCTTGGGAACGCCTGCCCGCTCGGCCAGCACGGCAAGCGCCAACGCCGTCAGCGGCGTCTGGCTTGCCGGCTTGACGACCATGGTGCAACCCGCCGCCAGCGCCGGGCCGGCCTTGCGCGTAATCATCGCCGCCGGAAAATTCCACGGCGTGATCGCGGCACAAACGCCGATCGGCTGCTTCAGCACGATGATGCGCCGGTCGGCCGAAAAGCCCGGAATCGTGTCGCCATAGACGCGCTTTCCCTCCTCGCCGAACCATTCGATGAAGCTTGCAGCGTAGGCGATCTCGCCCTTGGCCTCCGTGAGCGGCTTGCCCTGCTCCGCCGTCATGATGGCGCCGAGATCGTCCTGGTTCGCCATCATCAGGTCGAACCAGCGTCGCAGGATCGTCGCGCGCTCTTTCGCGGTCCGGCCACGCCATGCTGGCAGAGATGCATTGGCAAACTCGATCGCGCGCCTGGTCTCGGCCGTCCCCATATTGGGTACATGCCCGATCACGGCACCGGTCGAGGGATTATCGACCGCAATGGTGCCGCCATTATCGGCGGCCACCCACTCGCCCGCCACCAGACAGGCGTCGCGCAACAAGGTCGCATCTTTGAGAGTCAGTTTCGTAGTCATCGTGAATACAGCCGGTTGGAGTGATATATGAGCAAGGTGTGGGTCGGTCCACGACTAGCGTAAGGCCACTTAGCGTGCGTCGGGATCGTTACCGCTGAGGAACTTGGTGACGACCTCGATCTGGTCGTCGGCGATCAGAGCCGGCGCATGGCCGCAGTCCGCAATGGTGTGGAGACCGACATTGCGATTCCGCCGCATCATGTCCTTGAAAACGGCTTCGAGGAGCAAATCCGATTGTTGCCCGCGAATCACCAGAATGGGGACGTCGATCGCATCCCAGTGTTTCCAGAGATCTATGCTGTAGTGCCATGGGTTTCGAAAAGCATGGGCAATGTTCGGATCGCAAAGCGGCTTGAAGCAGCGTCCCTCCACGCTCCATGCGACGCTATGCGTCGTCAGATGCCGCCAGTGCGCATCTTCCAATCGTCCGAAGGGCGCCAGAACCCGCCGGTAATAGCCTTCGGCCTGTTCGATCGTCTCGAAAGACTTTGGCGCATCGTTGAGATTGGCGCCGAGGCGAAGCAATCCGGCCCAGGGCAAATAGGGTCCGATATCGTTGATCACGATCCGACGGATCGGGCTACCCGGAAGCGCCGCCAGAACCATCCCGACCAATCCGCCCAGGGACGTGCCGATCCAGTCGACCTCCGTTGAGCCCAGTGAAGCCATCAATACCGTCATGTCTCTGCAATACTGGGGCAACACATAGTCGCTGCTGTCCTGAAGCCGTTCGCTTTGTCCCCTGCCCGGCAGGTCGGGACAAACGACGCGGCGCCCCCGCTTCGCGAGCGCAATCGCGAGATGATCAAAGTCACGCCCGTTCCGAGTGAGGCCGTGAACACAGAGCACCGGCCGCACCGCGGACGCCGGCCCCCAATCCGTGAACGCGATGCGATGGAAGCTGCGTCGGGTCAGTCCGCGCACCGCTCCGGTCCGGTCGGGAGCCATCTGCCGTCCTTCAGGCCAATCTGCGGATACTTTTGAGGCTCCGCGCAGTTCAGGCGATTGCAGCTTCATCGGCCTATTCGATATGTCGGTGAGCGTCGGCCGACGTCTCGAAAATATGCGGGGCGACGTCGCGGCGAGACAGCGCGTCGCCGAGCTTCAGGCGCATGAAGGCTGAGGTGGTGTAACGCGAGGCGTGGTCGTAGCAGGTTCGTTCGACCTCGGCGGCCATCGAAAACCATTTGTCCGACATGTCGGGCGCGATGTAGGACGAATCGTAGTTGATAACGGCCGAGAAGCGGTGCCCGACCCGATGGAAGAGCTCGAGGATCGCGGCCCGGATCACCTCGACGTCGGCGTCGGTATGGACCCGATATCCGTCGAGGCCGAGAAACAACGTGTTGCGTTCCGCATCGTATGACAGCCGATCCGCCAGCGGCCGGTTGAGCAGCCGGTCGTCAAGCTGCATCAGCGCTTCGCTGAACAGCGAGGCATCCATGGCTTTCGGCGTGCGGATGATGGGCCGAAAACCCATGAGCGCCAGAATGTCGCGCTCCATGTCGACACCCGGCGCGATCTCGATCAGTTCGAGACCTTCCGGGATGAGCCTGAACACGCATCGCTCGGTGACATAGAGAACCGGCTGCCTGTTGGTTGCGGCAAGCTTTCCGGAAAACGTGATCTGGTCGACCTTGTCGATGAATTTCGCCGATTTGCCCTCGCTGAGGATCTTGAGCTGACCATCAACGACTGACGTCTTGAGTCCACCGGTCGTGAAGGTGCCTGCGAAGACCAGCCGGCGCGCATTCTGCGAGATGTTGATGAAGCCGCCGGCGCCGGCGAGGCGGCCGTTGAACAGGCTGACATTGACGTCGCCGCGGCCGTTGACCTGGGCCATGCCGAGGCAGGCCAGATCGAGCCCGCCGCCGTCGTAGAAATCGAACATCTGGTTCTGGTCGATGATGGATTCGGCGTTGATCGCCGCACCGAAATCGAGGCCACCCTGCGGAATGCCCCCGATGATGCCGGGCTCGGCCGTCAGCGTCACGAAGTCGAACAGCTTTTCTTCGGCTGCAACCGAGGCAATGCCTTCGGGCATGCCGATGCCGAGATTGACGACGCCGCCCATCGGCAGTTCCAGCGCACAACGACGCGCAATGATCTTGCGGTTATCGAGCGCCATCGGAACATTGCGGTCGGCCGGCGCGCGCAGTTCGCCCGAGAATGCCCCGTTGTAGCCGGTGGCATAAGTCTGCACATGGTTTTCAGGCTGAGCGACAACAACGCAATCGATCAGGACGCTCGGAATCTTGACGTGCCGCGGATTGAGCGAGCCGGAGGCGGCGATACGCTCGACCTGGGCAATGACAAATCCCTTGCAGTTCTTGGCAGCGGAGGCCAGCGCCAGATTGTCGAGGGTCAACGCCTCCTTTTCCATCGAGATGTTGCCGTTATGATCGGCTGTAGTACCTCTGATAATAGCGACATTGATCGGAAACGCCTTGTAGAACAGCCAGGGTTCACCATCGATTTCGATCAGCCGCACCAATTCCTCGGTCGTGCGCGCATTCAGCTTTCCCCCGCCATTGGCCGGGTCGACGAAGGTTCCAAGGCCGACCTTTGAAAGAAGACCGGCCTTGCGTCCCGCAATCTCGCGAAACAGATGCGAGACGCATCCGAGCGGCAGGTTGTAGGCCTCAACGTGGTTGTCGACCGCCATCCGGGCCAATTTCGGCACCAGACCGAAATGTCCGCCGACCAGGCGCTTGATCAATCCGGGATGCGCCAGCCGATTGAGACCGCGATCGGCGCCATCCCCCGGCGCCGCGGCAAACACCAGCGAGAGATCCCGAGGCTCCCCGGTCTGGATAAAGCGCCGCTCCAACGCCTTGATGATTTCGTCGGGTGTTCCGACGCCGACGAAGCCGGACGAGGCGACGGTGTCGCCGGACCGGATGATGGCAACCGCCTCGGCGGCATCGACGATCTTGTTGCGCATCAGATTACACTCTCAGGCTTGGCGTCGCGGGCAACCAGCCAGTCGGCAATGCTCTGACTGAGCTTCCCCTGTGATTTACTCGAGACGAACAGGCCGACATGGCCTCCGGGCAGCGGGATTTCGGTATAATCCGTGCTGCCAACCTTCGCGCCAAGCGCGCGCGAGCAGTCCGGCGGAATGATGTGATCGTCCAGCGCGAAGACATTGAGCACCGGAGCCGTGATGGACTTCAAGTCGACCTGACGGCCGGACAGCACGAAGCTGCCATCCACCAGGCGATTTTCTTGATACAGTTCCTTTAGCCACTGTTTCGCCGCCTCACCGGGATGGTGCGGCCGATCCGCCAGCCACTTCTCCATCCGCAGGAAATTCATGAATTTCGCCTCATCGTCGACGACGTCGATGAGGTCGACATTGTATTTCGTCAACGAGCGCATCGGCGTCATCATCGAAAACACCGAGCTCATGAATTCGCCGGGCAGCACGCCGTAGGTATCGACCAGCTTGTCGATATCCTCGGAGTCGAGGCTGCGGGTCCAAACGTTCAGAAAACCGTGATGCGCGGCCTTGTCCTTGACGTCGGCATGAAAATCGATCGGGGTGATGGTGATGACGAGGTTCTTCACCTTCTCCGGATGCAAGGCAGCATAGCACGTCGTAAAGACACCGCCTTCGCAGATACCGAGTAGCGTCACCTTGTCGTGCCCCGTCTCCTGGGCGATGCGATCGACGGCGGCATCGATGTAGTCGTCGACGTAGTCGTCGATGCTGAGCCACCGTTCGGCCCGGCTCGGTTGGCCCCAGTCGATCAGCCAGAGATCAAGGCCCTTCGACAGCAGGCTGCGCACCAATGAGCGATCGGGCTGAAGATCAGCCATGGTGTATCGTCCGATCAGGCCGTAGGCCAGAAGTACGGGCGTCTTCGCCGTCGCTTCCGCCATAGGCTCGTAACGGAACAACTCCACCTTGTCGCGGCGCATCACGAGATGCTTCGGCGTCGTGCCGATGCTCACATCCTCATCTCTCGTATTGGCGATGAGCTGCGTCGCCTTGAACATTTTTTCGGCGTTTGACGCCATGTCACGGGCGAAACGCGAGGCTTGGTTCTCCTGATCGCTCATAGCGGGCCTTCGATCTTCCGGTCTCGCGCCTGACGGCCGAGCGCACGGACCTCACGACGCAACTCGGTCAACTGGCGCGTTACGTCATCGAAATCCTTGCGGCTGGGCAGACCGAACATCGCCGAGGCCGCCTCCGCGACGTCATCCTGCCGGCTTCGCAACTGTAATCCGGCCTGTAACAGCTCCTTCTGGGCCTGGAGAAAGCCGTCCGTGCGTTGGTTCCGAATCAATTCCTCATTCGATATCGCGCTCCACTTGGCAAACGCCTCACGCCAATCCGGCGCCGGCGTCTCGGTCGTACCCGTCGAGGACATTGCCTCAAAAAACCGTTTCGAGGCCTCCGCCCACGGCGCGGAGGCGACCGCATTGTAACTCGCAAGCCGCTGGCGCATCTCGATCCAGGCGCCAAAGACCAGCGCCATTTTCCGGTCGATGTCCCAGACATCGGCAAGCCGCGGCCCCTGCGCCATCCGCTCGATGGTAGCAGACAGTTCGTTGCCATCGCCGAAACCGCCGGGCTTCTCCGACAAACGAGCCAGCATGAATGGGGCCATCGAACCCGACCACGCCTCGGCCATGCGGTTCGAGGATTCGGCCATCGTCTGCCACAGCTTCGCCCATTCAAGCGCGGGCTCGGCATCCGCGGCAGGCGATTTGTCTCTCTCGCTCATCGTGCTCCTCACACTGGAACTTCGCTCAAAAGCGAATTCCAACCATCGCTTCGATCAGGCGGCGGCCCGGTTTCCGAAAGCTTCCGTGTAGATCGCCAGGGCATCATCGAAGCTGACTTCGCGTGGATTGTTGACGAGAAGCCGCGTCTGCTTCATCGCATCCTCGGCGAGCTTCTTCAGGTCGCTCCTTGCGATGCCGACATCCGCAAGCGACGCCGGCACGTTGCAATCCCGGCAAATCGCCGCGATGGCGTCGACGAACAGCCGCGCCCGCTGGCTGACGTTCATTCCCTCCGACTTGGGATCGACGATCGGCGCCAGCTCGGCGTAGAGCCCTTCCGCTTCCGGTAAATTGAAGCGCAGCACCTGCGTCAGGACCAGGGCGTTCGACAAGCCATGCGGCACGTGGAATATCGCGCCGATCGGATAGGCGAGCGCATGGACCGCGGCGACCGGCGAATTGGCGAAGGCCATCCCGGCGAGCATCGAACCGAGCAGCATCTGCGAGCGCGCCTCGAGGTTCGAGCCGTCGGCGCAAACCGTGCGGACGTTAGCCGACAGCAAGGCAAGGGCCTGCCGTGCGAGCTGGTCTGACATCGGATTTTTCCTGTGCTTGCTGGTATAGGCCTCGATCGCGTGCACCATGGCGTCGATGCCGGTCGCAGCCGTGACGTGGGCGGGCAAGCCAAGCGTCAACTCCGGATCAAGGATCGCCCAATCCGGCAGCAATTTGGGCGAGACAACGCCCTTCTTTTCTGTCGTCGGCGTCGTGACGATCGCAATCGGCGTCACTTCCGAGCCGGTGCCGGCCGTCGTCGGCGCCAGCAACAGCGGAAGGCGTTCACCCTTGGCAAGGCCGACGCCATAAATATCGTCGAGGCGATCAGGGGTTTTGGCCAGATAAGCCACCAGCTTCGCGGTATCGAGCGCACTGCCGCCTCCGATCGAGGCGACCAGTTCGATTTCCTTGTCGCGGCAAAGCGCGACTGCCCGCTCGATGATATGCGACGGCGGATCCGCCTCCACATCGTCGAATACCGTGAGTTCGCAACCATCAGCGACGAGGCCTGCTTCGGCATTTTTCGTCAGACCCGCGTTGCGCACTCCCTTGTCGGTGACCAGCAGGACACGCTTGGCGCCGTATCCTGCAACCAGCTCGGCCAGCTTTTTCGACGCGCCTGCCTCGAACAGGATGTTGGGCGGCGCCTGAAAGGTGAAAGCTTTCATCTGACATCACTCCTGTTCTGATCGGACGGCAAAGCGGCAAGCGCGGCAGTGAGTTCTTTGGTCACGACGTCGATCGGCTGCAAACCGTCGACGACATTGAGCAGCCCTTGCGACCGGTAGTATTCGGTGACGGGTGCGGTTTGTTCGCGGTAGACGTCGAGCCGGGTCTTGAAGACCTCGGGATTGTCGTCGCGGCGCACGGGCTCGCCTCTGCTTGCCGCTTCTTCGGCGCGGCCCCTGATGCGGTCGAGCAGCGCATCTTCGTCGACTTCCAACTCGAGCACCGCATCGAGCTTGATACCTCGGGTGGTGAGTTCCTGATCGAGCGCTTCGGCCTGCGCGACCGTCCGCGGAAAGCCGTCAAGGATAAAGCCGCTTGCCGCATCCGAATGGTCGATCCGGTTGGCGATGACCGACACCACGACATCATCGGGCACCAGTTCGCCGCGATCCATGATGTGCTTGACGCGCAGTCCCGCAGCCGTGCCTTCCGCGACCGCCTCGCGCAGCATGTCGCCGGTCGACAATTGCGGGATGGCAAATCGAGTAACGATTCTCGTTGCCTGCGTACCCTTGCCTGCGCCTGGCGGCCCCAACAGAACCAGTCTCATCTCAATTCCCCATGTATGGATTTCAATTCTTTGCCCGCTCGATTGCATCAACGATAAGCTGGCGCGCTTCGGTGCTGTCGCCCCAGCCGATCACCTTCACCCACTTCCCCGGCTCCAGGTCCTTGTAGTGTTCAAAGAAGTGCTGGATCTGCTCGATCGTGATTTGCGGCATGTCGGCTATCCCGGTGACGTGGGCGTAGCGCATCGTCAGTTTCGGCATCGGCACGGCAATGATCTTCTCATCACCCCCGCCCTCGTCATCCATCTTGAGCACGCCGATCGGCCGGACATTGATCACCGCGCCCGGCACAATGGGCCGTGAATTCGCCACCAGGACGTCGATCGGATCGCCATCATCCGAAAGGGTATGCGGAACGAAGCCGTAATTTCCGGGATAGCGCATCGGCGTGTACAGGAAACGATCGACAAACAGCGCCCCTGCCGCCTTGTTCATCTCGTATTTGATCGGCTCGCCGCCGATCGGAACTTCAATGATGACATTGACGTCTTCAGGCGGATTGTCGCCGATCGCAATCGCCTCGATATTCATTTCAACGCCGCCTTTTGCCCGTGCCGGTTCTTGATCAGGTCGTCGACCACGGCCGGATCGGCGAGCGTAGAAGTGTCACCAAGGGCGCCAACCTCATTCTCTGCGATCTTGCGCAGGATGCGGCGCATGATCTTTCCGGAGCGGGTCTTAGGCAGGCCCGGGGCGAACTGGATGACATCGGGTGCTGCGATCGGGCCGATCTCCTTGCGCACCCAGGCCACCAGCTCCTTGCGCAACTCCCCGGATGGCTCCGCATCCGCCATCAAGGTGACGTAAGCGTAGATGCCCTGCCCCTTGATATCGTGTGGAAAGCCGACGACGGCGGCTTCGGAGACCTTTTGATGAGCGACCAGCGCGCTTTCAACTTCGGCGGTCCCCATGCGATGGCCGGACACGTTGATGACGTCATCGACGCGGCCGGTGATCCAGTAATATCCGTCCGCATCGCGACGGCAGCCATCACCGGTGAAATATTTGCCCTTGTAGGTCGCAAAATAGGTCTGCATGAACCGCTCGTGGTCGCCATAGACCGTGCGCATCTGGCCCGGCCAGGAGTCGGCAATGACGAGGTTACCTTCGCATGCACCCGTCAGCACGGCGCCACTTGCATCCACCACTTCCGGCATCACACCGAAAAACGGCAGGGTTGCCGACCCCGGCTTCAGGGCTGTCGCGCCGGGAAGCGGCGAGATCAGAATGCCGCCGGTCTCGGTTTGCCACCAGGTATCGACGATCGGGCAGCGCCCGTCTCCGACGACGCGGTGATACCATTCCCAGGCTTCCGGATTGATGGGTTCGCCGACCGAGCCAAGCAGCCGCAACGACGCACGGCTGGTCTGCTTGACCGGTCCTTCGCCCGCGCCCATCAACGAGCGGATCGCGGTCGGCGCGGTATAGAAGATGTTGACCTTGTGCTTGTCGACGACATCCCAAAACCGCGACATTGACGGATAGTTCGGGATACCCTCGAACATCAGCGTGGTCGCGCCGTTGGCCAGCGGCCCATAGACGATGTAGCTGTGGCCGGTGACCCAGCCGACGTCGGCCGTGCACCAGTAGATGTCGCCATCGTGATAGTCGAATACATACTGATGCGTCATTGACGCAAAGACGAGATAGCCGCCGGTGGTGTGGACGACGCCCTTTGGGGCACCCGTTGAGCCCGACGTGTAGAGGATGAACAGCGGGTCCTCCGCGTTCATTTCGGCGAACCGACACTTGTTGGATACCTTTGCCGTTTCATCGCCGTACCAGACGTCGCGGCCATCGACCCAGTCGATCGGACCGCCGGAGCGCTTGACCACGATCATGGTCTTCACGATGCCGGCTGCTTTCCTGGCCGCCTCGTCGGCATTGACCTTTAACGGCACCTTGCGACCACCGCGCAAACCTTCGTCAGCGGTAATCACGACTTTGGACTTGCAGCCTTCGATGCGTCCGGCCAGCGCATCCGGCGAGAACCCGCCGAACACGATGGAATGGACTGCCCCGATCCGCGCGCAAGCCAGCATGGCGTAGGCAGCTTCCGGGACCATGGGCAGATAGATTGTGACCGTATCGCCCTTCTTCACGCCGTGATTTTTCAGCACATTCGCAAGGCGGCAGACCTGATCGTGCAGCTGCCGGTAAGTGATCTTCTTCGATTCGCCGGGATCGTCGCTCTCCCAGATGATCGCCACCTGGTCGGCACGCTCAGCGAGGTGCCGGTCGATGCAGTTCGCCGACACATTTGTGATGCCGTCCTCGAACCATTTGATCGAAACCTTGCCGGGCTCGAAACAGGTGTTCTTCACCTTGGTGAAGGGTTTGATCCAGTCTATTCGCTTGCCATGATACCCCCAAAACTCTTCGGGCGCAGACGCAGAAAACTCGTACATTTCTTTGTACTTCGACGCATCGACGTGAGCGTGTTCAGCCCACTCCGGCGACACGTCATAGATCTGTGTGTCTGACTTTTCCGTGCTCACTCTGGAGCCTCCTCGACGAACAGATGATGCCGTTACCGTCCACGCTCCAAGCGAGCGCAGGCAGCGTTCCATATTCGAACGATGGGAGCTTCGCTTTGGCCCGACCCGTTCTATTTATTCAGGTCAACCGCCGCCGGTTGGCTCATTGCACTTCCAAGCTCACGAAACTGCGCATTCATTTTTTCCATCTGTTCCTTGAGGTGGCTTTGATAGACAGCGCCCATTTCCTGCGGGTCTTTCGCATGCAACAGCTTTTGCGCAAGTTCGAACCCGGCAGCCACATTGGCTTCGGCGAACGCCACCGCCTTTTCATTCATCTCTTTCGCGCTTGAATAAGTTGCGCGAACGCCGGAATCGGCCTTCTCCCTCAGCTTCTGGGATTCCGTCATGTAGTTCGACACGGCCTCCTTGGCCTTATCGAGTGTGGTTTGCGCCATTTCGCGCATCTTCTCGGCTTGCTCGTTGATCTGCTCACTCATGGCACTCTCCATTTCCAGCGTTTGCGACTTCGGCGACTTCAGTAGAGTCTGTACGACGATTGCTCACGCGTCCGGTGCGACGACCTGTTTCAGCTTCTCGCGAAGCTCATCCACCAACACGCGGGTATTTTCGGTGTAATCAATGGGAACCACGACAAGGTGCACGCCGCCGCCTTTGAACGCGTTTTCGAGCGTCGGGATCAAAGACGCCGTGCCTTCGACGCGTGAACCTTTGGCGCCATAGCTCTCGGCGTATTTGACGAAATCGGGATTGCCGAAGCTCATGCCGTAATCCTGGAAGCCGTCGACCGCCTGCTTCCAGCGGATCATGCCGTAGGCCGAATCTTCCAGGATCAGCACGACGAGATTGAGCTTGAGACGAACCGCGGTTTCCATTTCCTGCGAATTCATCATGAAGCCGCCATCGCCGCAGACCGCGAGCACCCGCCGCTCGGGATACAGCATCGCCGCCATCATGGCGGACGGCAACCCGGCGCCCATTGTCGCCAGCGCATTGTCCAGCAGCAGCGTGTTCGCCACATAGGTCCGGTAGTTGCGCGCGAACCAGATTTTGTACATCCCGTTGTCGAGGGCAACGATGCCGTCCTCGGGAATGACTTTTCGTACATCGTGCACGATGCGCTGCGGGGTCGGCGGCCACCGATCCTCGGTAGCCCGGTCGGAAAGGCGTTTCAAAATGCCTTCGCGAAGGCCGAGCAAAGCCCCGGCGTTGTGCAGTCGTCCCTCGACGCGATCGGCCAGTAGTTCCAGGCTCGGCCCGACATCACCAACGACTTCGCATTGCGGAAAGTAAACCCGCTCCACATTGGCAGGCGTGTAGCTGACGTGGATCACCAGGGGACCCTTCGGGCCCATGATAAACGGCGGTTTCTCGATCGTGTCGTGACCGATAGCGATGATCAGATCGGCACGATCAACGGCCTCATGCACGTAGTCTCTTTCGCTGAGCGCAGCCGTTCCCATATAGAGGTTGCCACCTCCGGGTACGGTTCCCTTCCCCATCTGTGTCGTGAAGAACGGGATTTGCGTACGGCGGACAAATCCGCCGATGCCTGCCGTGCTGCGGGGCCGGGACGCAGCGGCGCCGAGCATGATCAATGGCCGCTTGGCCTTGAGGATCATTTCAGCGGCGCGGTCCAGCGAGGCACGATGCGCGACCGGAATTTCGATCGGGTGTTGCGCCACCATCGCGACGTCTTCTGCTTCCTCGCCCGCGATGTCCTCAGGCAATTCCAGCAGGACCGGACCCGGCCGCTCTTCCATGGCAATCCGGAAGGCATCGCGAACGATGGTCGGAATGCTGCTCGTACTGACGATCTGGAGTGAGAGCTTGGTCAGCGGCTTGAAAGCGCTGACGACATCGACAATCTGGAATTTTGCTTGCCGACTGCTCATGATGCCCTTCTGGCCGGTGAGCATGATCATCGGCATGGCACCGAGCAGCGCATAGGCCGCACCGGTCGTGAGGTTCAATGCACCCGGACCGAGCGTGGTGATGCACACCCCGGGCTTGCCGGTCAGCCGGCCGTATGTCGCGGCCATGAAGGCCGCGCCCTGCTCATGCCGTGTCAGGATCAGCTTGATCGACGAATTGCGCAGGCTTTCCACGACATCCAGGTTTTCCTCGCCGGGAACCCCGAAAATCCGGTCGACGCCCTCGTTCTCGAGTGCGGCGACCAATAAATCTGATCCCTTTGGCATTTCGTTCTCCTGATCTTGCAGTTCAGCGTAGTAGGTCAATTGTACTTCGAGGCGACACCAATCGCGCCCCAAGCTCGAATGGATTTCGCAATCCTAGCTATCCCAATCGCCGGATGATGCTTTGGGTGAAGTCGCTGGTGGACGCCTTGCCGCCCAGATCCGGCGTACGGACTCCATCCTTGCGCAGGACCTGATCGATAGCAGTTCTGAGACGGTTCGCGAGATCAGGCTGATCAATGTGCTCCAGCATCAGCCCGACCGCCAGCAGCAAAGCGAGCGGATTGGCGATTCCCTTGCCGGCGATGTCAGGCGCCGAACCGTGCACGGCTTCGAAGATCGCAGCATCCGGTCCGATATTGGCGCCGGGAGCCATACCGAGGCCGCCGACCAGTCCGGCGAGCTGATCGGACAGGATGTCACCGAACAAATTGGTGGTGACGATGACGTCGAACTGCCAGGGATTCATGACGAGTTGCATCGCGGTCGCATCGACGATGCGATCGTCCATCTGGATCCTGCCCTCGTATTTCTTCGCAATCTCGTGGCCGACCTCGAGAAATATGCCGGTCAACGCCTTCAGGACGTTGGCCTTGTGCACGACCGTCACCTTCTTGCGTCCGTTCTTCAGCGCATAGTCGAACGCGAATTCGATGATCTTGCGTGATCCCTCGCGGGTGTTGACCCCGGTCGAAATCGCGACCGCGTGAGGATCGTCTCCGATCGGAATGTAATGTTCGAAGGCGACGTAAAGGCCGCCGAGATTCTCTCGCACCAGCACGATGTCGATATCATCGAATCGTCCGCCCGGAACCATGCTCCGAACCGGGCGCACATTGGCGTAAAGGCCGAACTCCTCGCGCAACCGAACATTGATCGAGCGGAATCCGCCGCCGACGGGCGTCGTCAACGGACCCTTCAAGGCAAGCCGCGTGCGCCGGATGCTCTCGAGCGTCGTCTCCGGCAACGGGTCATGACTTTCTTCAATGGCCGCCAACCCGCCCTGGCGGATTTCCCATTCGAACGGGGAGCCAAGCGCTTCGAGGATATCGACGGCCGATTTCACGATCTCCGGCCCGATACCGTCGCCTGGAATGAGCGTTGCGGGCAGCTTTCGCGATGATTTGTCAGTGGTCATGGATGCTCTCTCGATGAAATGATCGGATGATAGTCAACCCGCAAGCTGACGCAGGACGTATTGGAGGATTCCGCCGTTGCGGAAATACTCCAGCTCATCCAGCGTATCGATGCGGCAGGTCAGCGGAACGACGGCCTTGCTCGCACCATCGGGTCCGCAAATCTCGACCGCGAGTTTCTGGCGAGGAACCAGACTGCTCTCGATCCCGCGCAGGGTAACGATCTCGTCGCCCTTCAATCCGAGAGACCGCCAGGAGGTGCCCTCCTCGAACACCAGCGGCATCACGCCCATGCCGACCAGGTTCGAACGATGAATGCGCTCAAAACTTTCGGCGACGACGGCCCGGATGCCGAGGAGGTTGGTGCCCTTGGCGGCCCAATCGCGCGACGACCCAGTGCCGTATTCCTTGCCGGCGAAAACAACCAGCGGGACCTTGTCGGCTTGGTAGCGCATGGCAGCGTCATAGATCGACATCCGCTCGCCACTCGGCTGGTGAATGGCATAGCCACCCTCAACTACGCTGCCGGCTTCGTCCTTCACCATCTGGTTCTTGATGCGAATGTTGGCGAAGGTTCCCCGCATCATCACTTGATGGTTGCCGCGGCGGGTGCCGTACTGATTGAAGTCGACGACGCGGATCTGATGGTCGCGCAGGTAATGCCCGGCGGGGCTGCTTTCCTTGATCGATCCCGCAGGCGAAATGTGGTCCGTGGTGATCGAATCGAGGAACATGCCAAGGATGCGCGCGTTGACGACGTCGGTGGGAGGCACCGGCTCCTTGGTCATCCCGACGAAATATGGCGGGTTCTGAACATAGGTCGAAACCGAATCCCACTCGTAGGTTTGCCCTTTGGTGACGCCGATATTCTTCCAGTTCGTATCGCCGCTGAAGACGTCCGAATAGCGCGCCTTGAACAGATCGCTGCCGATCGTGCGGTCGATGCAATCCTGAACCTCCTTGCTCGAGGGCCAGATATCCCGGAGATAAACCGGCTTTCCTTCGCTCCCCAGTCCGAGCGGCTCGTTTACGAGATCAATCGCCATCGATCCGGCAAGCGCGTAGGCGACCACGAGCGGCGGCGAGGCCAGATAGTTCGCCCGCACGTCCGGATTGACTCGCCCCTCGAAATTGCGATTGCCGGAGAGAACCGCGACCGCCACGAGGTTGTTGCCCGAAATGGTCTCCGAGATTGCCTCCTGTAACGGACCGGAATTTCCAATGCAGGTCGTGCAGCCGAAGCCGACGACATTGAATCCGAGTTTGTCGAGATCGGTCTGAAGACCCGATTTCTTGAAATACTCCTCGACGATCTGCGAACCCGGCGCGAGCGAAGTCTTGACCCATGGTTTCGTGCTCAACCCCTTGGCAACCGCATTACGCGCAAGCAATCCCGCCGCCAGCATGACGCCGGGGTTCGACGTGTTCGTGCACGAGGTAATGGCCGCGATCACGACGTCGCCATGGCCGAGGTCGAAGCTCTCGCCTTCGACGCGATGCCGGCTGCCGATCTGCGCGGCCTGACGAAACTCCGTGTCCATGGCGCTCAGGAACGAGCTCTTCGCGCTGTCGAGCGTAACGCGGTCCTGCGGCCGTTTCGGTCCTGCCAGCGACGGCACGACGTCGGTCATGTCGAGCTGCAAGGAGTCCGTGAAAATCGGATCCGGCATTTCCGCGGTGCGCCACATGCCCTGGGCTTCGGCATAGGCCTTGACGAGCGCGACGCGCTCGGGATCACGGCCTGTGGTCGTCAGATAGTCGATCGTCCTTTGATCAATCGGGAAAAAGCCGCACGTCGCGCCATACTCCGGCGCCATATTGGCAATGGTGGCGCGGTCAGCGACGGTCATGTCGTCAAGTCCGGGACCGTAGAATTCGACGAATTTTCCGACCACGCCCCGCTTGCGCAGCATCTGCGTCACGGTCAGCACGAGGTCGGTTGCGGTGACGCCTTCCTTGAGCCGGCCGGTCAGCTTGAAGCCGACGACTTGCGGCAGCAGCATCGAGATTTGCTGGCCGAGCATGACGGCCTCGGCCTCGATGCCGCCGACGCCCCATCCCAGCACGGCGAGGCCATTGACCATCGTGGTGTGTGAATCGGTGCCGACGAGTGTATCGGGATAGGCCAGCTCGGCACCTCCGCCTTCGGACGTAGCGGTCCAGATCGTCTGCGCCAGGAATTCGAGATTGACCTGATGGCAGATGCCGGTGCCGGGAGGGACCACCCGGAAGTTCGAAAATGCGCCCTGCCCCCATTTCAGAAACCGGTACCGCTCACCGTTGCGCTGGTATTCAAGCTCGACGTTCTTGGCCAGCGCCTGACCATTGCCGAAGGCGTCGACGATCACGGAGTGATCGATGACTAGATCCACCGGCACGAGGGGATTGATCTTCTGCGGATCGCCGCCGAGATTTTTCATGGCGTCCCGCATTGCGGCGAGATCGACGACGGCCGGGACGCCGGTAAAATCCTGCATCAGCACCCGGGCCGGCCGGAAGGCGATTTCCTTCTCCGCAGAGCCCTTGTGCTGGCCCCACTGCGCCGCATCCTCGATGTCAGCCTTGCTGGTGCTGCGGCCGTCTTCATTGCGCAGCATGTTCTCGATGATGACTTTCAGAGAAAAGGGTAGCCGCGAAACGCTGGGAAGCCCGTTCTTTTCCGCTGCGTGAAGCGAATAGTAGGCGTAAGTCCTTGCACCGACCGAGAGTGTCTGGCGGGCGTCGAAGCTGTTGAGATACTTTACTGTCACGACGATATTCCTTCCGCATGAGGCTCAGGCTCACCGTGAACCCGGCCAAGGCTGAACAATTCCCGGATATGAAAAACTGAAGGCGAGTTCGGTTCTCGCCGTTAAGAGATGCGCGACAGGATGATCAGGACCAGGGTCACCGTGATCGCGCCACCGATCCGCGTTGCGATCTGGGCGAACGGCATCAGCTGCATCCGGTTGGCGGCGGTCAGGATCGCGACGTCGCCGGTACCTCCCTGCCCGCTGTGACATGCGTTAATGATCGCCGCCTCGATCGGGTACATGTTGAGAAACCGGCCGACCACCGCGCCGGTCAACATCAACGTGAACACGGTGCTGAAGATCGTGATCATGTTCGGCAGGTTGAATGCCGCGACGAGCTTGTCCCACGGCGTCATTGAGACGCCGATGGCAAACAGGAGCGGATAGGTGACCGCGGTGGAAAAGAACTTGTAGACCACGAGCCCGCCCCGCTGCAGATGCGGCGACACCGCGCTCGTGAGCTTCGCCAGTACCGCAAGGAACAGCATCGCCACCGGCGCCGGCAGGCCGAACAGGCGGTGGCACATCACGCCCAGGAGATACAGTGTGATGGCCGCCAGTCCCGCCGCCGCGACCGTGCTCCCGTCCATCGGACCGCCGGTTTCCGAAGCGACCTCTTCCTTGGCCGGATCCATGTCGTCGTGCTCGTCGGGCTGAAGGCGTCCCTCACCCGTCAGGTGCGGGTATCGCTTGCCGACGAAGTTCAGGATGCCGGACAGGATGATCGCAGTCAGGCTGCCGAGCATGATCGGCGGCAGGATCTGCGCGAATACGTCGCCCTGTGGTATATGCAGGATTTCCGAATACCCGATCGAAAGCGGGATCGCGCCTTCGCCGACACCGCCGGCCATGATCGGAAGCACGACGTAGAAGAAAGTGTGGTGGGCGCCGAGACCCAGCATGGTCCCGACCAAGGTCCCGACCGCGCCGGCCGCGATCGAGCCGATGGCGAGCGGAATGAATATCTTGACGAAGCCCTGCACCAGAACCTTGCGATCCATTCCCAGGATGCTGCCGACGATGATACAGGCGATGAAGAGATAGAGGAAGTTGGTGTACTTGGTGAACTCGATGATCGATTTCTCGATCTGGGGCGGGATCAGCTTGTAATAGGTGAGCGCGGAGGGAATGAATGTCGCAAAGATGGCCCCGGCGCCGATGCTGCGCAGCACCGGAATGCGTTTTCCGACTTCGGCGCAGGTGAAGCCGCCGATCACCAGCACGGCGATCATCATCGAGACCTCGCCCTTGATGTCGCCGGTGTAGGTGAACCCGACCAGAAGCGCGAACAGGACCACGAACACCGGGATCGGAATAATCCCGATCCGTGTGTCCATGATCTTCCACCAGCCACGTGGCCACCAGGGTTCGGCGCCGCGGCCGGAAGCCGACGAAATATTCGTTAGTTCGGGTGCTGTCGGAACTACGTCACTCATCTGCAATCCTCCTGCTGCCGCCTCGGTTCACGACACCTGGTCGCGACCGCCTTGCGGCGCCTTTGCCCGTATTCCGTCAGTCCTGCGTCATTCCGAGATCGACCACCGGCCGCCGGTCGTCATTCTCAAGGGTCGCATTGTTCGGATCGTCGAACAGCACGGTTGCCCGTTTCACGAACCGATCGTCGAATGTCTTCGCCAGATCGATCTTGGCCCCCTTCAACTCCGGATCGAACGTGGCCAGCATGTTCAGCGCACTGTTCATGCCCTGGGGCGTGATCACGCCGGTCTTCGAATAGATCAGCAAGTTCGACCGAAGAGATTTCACGTAGATGTCGCGGTCGCCGAGGAAGTAATCCGATGGCATCGTGTCCACGACCTCATCGGTCGTTGCGGTCGCGATCCATTTCAGCGTTTTGTAGAACGCCGTCACCAGCGCCTGCATGGTGTTCGGATTGGCGGCGATGAAAGCCTGCTTGCCGTACAGCACGGCGGCCGGGTTGGTGCCGCCGAAGATCTCGTAATTTACCCGCGGAAAGCGGGTATCGGTCACGATGCGAATGATGCCGTCCTGCTCGAGCCGAGTGATCACCGGATCGAAGTTCGCCACTGCATCGATGCTGCCGTTCTTCATTGCCTCGACCGCTGCCGCGCCGCCACCCACGCCGACCAGCGTCGCGTCCGCCGGCTGCAACCCGGCCTTTGCCATCAAGTACAAAACGAAGAAGTGCGACGAAGAACCGGGGGCCGTCACGCCGATCTTCATGCCCTTGAGATCGGCGGCCGACTTGTAGGGCCGGTCCTTGCGGACCGCGAGCACGATACCCGGGAACCGGCCGAGCTCGATCAGCGCGCGGATATCCTGGCCTTTGGCCTGACTGTGCAGAACGTGTTCATAGGCGCCGGTTGCGAGATCGACCGAGCCGCCGCGCAGCGCCTCGAGCGTTTGCGACCCTCCTTCGAAGTCGACGATCGAGACGTTGAGCCCGTAATCCTTGAAGTAGCCGCGGCGCTCGGCCAGCGTGACGGGCAGATAGTAAAGGTGCGACTTGTTGGCCACGCCAAGCCGCAGTGACGGCTTTTCTAGCTGCTGGGCACGGCCCGCCCGCGGGAAGGCCGCGCACAGGGCCGCACTGGTGAGACCTGTCGCAAATGTGCGGCGATCGCAGTTCACGACGCGCTTCTGCCGTCTGCGTTGCCGGCTGCCGACGCGTCGACAGCCCGAGCCTGCTCAATTGCTTGCATGCCACCCTCCCAACTTTCTACGAATGTTTTTCTTTTCTTGATATCTGCTACGCGGTACGCCGCTTGCGCGTCACCTGTCCTGAAGTGCGCGACGCCACTCCTTTAGAAAACTTGCCCGTTTCGACTGGTCGAGATAGGTCAGCAACTCTGGCCCGATATGGATCGGCTTTATTGCGTCACTGCGCTCCGCCGGTATGACGCCGCCCGCACCGATGCCGAGGCGGACGGAACCAATAGATCGCGCCAGGAGAAATTTCTGGCCGCGTTCCGAGAGCAGGTAATCGAGAAACAGTTTGGCGGATTCCGGATGCCGTGCGGTGACTGGTATGAAAGCAATGCGCGACATCAAGGTGATGTAATCGGCAGGAAAGACCACACCGATCGACGTATCTTCCTTGGCCCGCTCGATCGCATAGGACCCGATCACATTGTAGGCGATCAGATGCTCGCCGGATGAGATGCGATCAAGCACCGTTCCGGTTGTTGAATAGAGCTTGATGCCGGCGCCGCCAAACGCGCGAACCATCTCCCATGTCGTCTTGGTGATCCGGGAATCGCGTGTGATGAACAGGAACCCGGCGCCACTTTGCTCCGGATCGTAAGACGCGATCTTTCCTCTATAGGCGTCCGGCTTTTTGCTTAGAAGACTTGTCAAATCCGAGCGGGTTTTGGGTACGTCGGACTCCGCAACGAGGTTCTTGTTGTAAACGATGACGATCGGTTCCGCGGTGATCGCGTAGGCTTCGTTCTTCCAGACCGCCCAGTCCGGGATATGGGTAATTTCTTTTGATACATAGGGCTGGGCGTAACCGTCGTTGACGAGCTTGATCTGCAAGTCCATCGCTGAACTCCAGATGACGTCGCCGGACCCCTCGCTGGAGGGCGGGGATTCTACAATGCGATTGTAGATGTCGTACGAATTTGCCTTTGAATAGACGGTCTCAAGACGCGGATAAAGCGCACGAAAATCCGCCAGCAGGTCGGACACTTCAGACGCTTCGGTCGTCGAAACGATGTGGAGTTTGTCCCTGTTTTCGGCGATAGCCGCCAGCGGGCCCTTGGCTGGGGCAACATCCTGCATTTGCTGAGCGCCAGTCGGCGCAGCAAGCAAGATTCCAACGCACAAGACCATGGCGTTAGCAGCCTTCATCGTAACGCGTCCCCACCAATGAACCGCTTTGCGCGTTCTTGTTATTCGGGATCGTAGGCTACGAACCTGTCACCCTCCTGTCGCGCTTCCCTTTTGTGACGGCAACCTGAGGCAATGTGGTGTCCGGCATCCAGTGTCTGGCGGCAATATATTTCAGTTTCTACTGCCACCTTCGTGGTCGCGCGTTGCAAGGGGAAAGCTCACGGAAACCCGAAGGCCTTGGCCTTCGGAGCCAGGCGAAAGCGCAATTTGAGCTCCGAGACGGTCCGACAGCGCCTTCACAATGGCCAGTCCGAGGCCGCTGCCTTCAGGCCCGTTCGCCATGGGAATCCGATAAAAACGCTCGAAGACGCGGGCCAGATGGATCTCCGGAATCCCCGGACCGGTATCCTCAACTTCGATGCGTGCGGCGGTTGCGTCGACGACCGTGCGAACCAGGACCGTCCCGCCGGCGCGGTTATAGCGGATGGCATTGTCGGTGAGATTTGCCAGTAACTCGCCAATCAGGAGGCTGTTCCCGGCGATCATCGCGCGTCCGTCAAATCGATCGAATTGTATATCGATATCCCGTGCGATGGCCTGTGGCGCACGCTCCGACAGGACGTTGAAGGCGATCTCATTGAGGTCGGCGTTTTCGACGACCGGTTGCGCAATGCTTTGTTCATCGGCCCGAGCCAGCGTAACCAGTTGCCTGAGAAGCCTTTCAAGGCGGTTGATCGCATTGTCCACTTCGTTAAGGGCGGATTGGCCCGCAGGGGTCTCCGATCCCAGGCGTCGCACCAGATCGAGATGCGTCCGCAATATCGCCAGGGGCGTTCGCATCTGGTGCGAGGCATCGGCGGTGAATCGGCGCACCAGTTCAATGGCCAGATCCAGCCGTTGCAGCAGCGAGTTTACGGCAAGCGCCGGCGCCAGGGCTTCCTGCGGCACCCGGGATAGGTCGAGCGGACTGAGATTTGGACCACCGTGAACACCGCGCGCATCGATTTCCCGCTTCAGTTCGCCAAGCGGCCGGAGGCCGCGATCGACCGCGTACCAGCCGAGGCAGGCAATGAGGCCGATCAATCCGGCTTCGAGCACCGCAAGGCCGATCAGCATTTCGCGTTCGACGGCGCGGCGCGCTTGTATGGTTTCGGCGACGGCAACGAGGACCAACCCTGGCCTGCCGTAAACCTGCCGCGCCTGCGCCCCGATGCGAACCGGTTTGCCGCGGTAGGCGCCATCGCGATGACCGGTTTCTCCGGCCTTCAATCGATCGAACCCGGACAGCGGAAGGTCCTTGTACCCGGTGATCAGCTCACCAAGGTAAGTGACGCTGTAATAGATGCTGTCGTGCGACTGGCTCTCCAGCATGCCCAGCGCAACCTGCGGCAGGTCGACGGACAGTTCGCCGTCCTCCACGCCGACACGCTCGGCAATGGCGAGAACCGATCCATCGAGCAGGCGATCATGGGTGGTCTCGACCACCCGCTGGATCAGCATCATGCCGCCAATTCCAAGCACGACCGCAAGCACAATGGCGGGCGCCACCAGATTGGTAAGGAGGGTCCGCCGCAACGACGGCCGCCAGGTGGCGATCACTATACCTCCAACAAATAGCCCAGGCCGCGAACGGTTCGGATACGCGGCCCGTCGGGACCGAGTTTTTGGCGAACGCGGCCAACATAGAGTTCGGCTGCATTCGGCGCTACCGCTTCGTCGAAGCCGAACACCTCCGCGATCAACCGGTCCTTGGACACCAGCTTGCCGGCGCGGGTCATCAGCACTTCGAGCACGGCAAATTCGCGCCGTCGCAATTCGAGAGGCCGGCCGCTCAGCGTGATCGTGCCGGCGGCACGGTCGAACGCCAGCGGGCCACAGACCAAGGTCGGATTGGGCAACCCCTGCCCTCGCCGCACGAGCGCGCGGACGCGGGCATCGAATTCAGAGATATCAAAGGGTTTCGAGAGATAATCATCGGCGCCGAGATCGAGCCCGCTGACCTTGTCGTCGACCGTATAACGGGCGGTCAGAATCATGACCGGAACGGCTGATCCGGCTTGCCGTATCTTGTGCAGCACCTCGAAGCCCGACACGTTCGGCAGGTTGATGTCCAGAATGATCAGGCTGTAAGGTTCGAGCAGCGCGGTCTGCGCCGCCGAAGCGCCGTCGGATTCAATATCGACCGCGAACCCGGACAGCTTCAGCCGCTCGGCAAGGCCCCGCGCCATCGCGGCATCGTCCTCGACAATCAGAATTCTCACCGAACAAGCCTTCGCGTTACGCCGCCATGCGAGGTTGCATCACCCCCACGCTAGAAGAGCTTTATTGAAAGATCAAATCGGAGCAGCTCCGATATCATGAATGCTGAGGTAAAAGCGCTGACAAAAATCGCTCGCCGCGACCTGTATTACTCGGGATCCCGCGAGGTCGACGAAGTATTGGCTCTGGACACCACGAGCGCAAAGACCTTTGATCTGCCCAAGGTACCCGACAGTCAGGAGCTCGATCCGCGCTTCGAGCAATTTCCAGTGGGTCTGGGAAATCGAACATCGGCACGAAATTTGGGGCAAGCCTGGCAAGATCGCGGTGACCGGCGTTCTGTCGCGCGGACGCATGGGGCGCTTCGACGACGCCGTGGCGCTGGCACAGGCGATCGGCGGGCCTGCCGACACGGCCTCCGTCCGGCAGGTGTGCGGGCGTCAGCGTCAATCTCGAACAGGAGGTGACCCGCGATCTGGGTATCTTTGCGCGCGCGGGCGTCGCGGACGGCTCCGTCGAGTCATATGAGTTCACGGACATCGACACGACGGCGGCCGCCGGACTCTCGCTCTCGGGTGCATCGTGGAATAGACCAAACGACACTCTCGGTCTGGCAGGCGTCATCAACGCGGCGGTCCTATCTCGATGCCGGGAGGCTTGGCATACGGGTCGGCGACGGCTGGCTGCCCAACCCGGGTCCGGAGAAGATCCTAGACAGCTATTACAGCTTTCCGATATCGGTGTGGCGCGCGACCTTGAACTATCAGTTGATGACGAGCCTCGCCTACAATCGGGACCGCTGCCCGGTCTCGGTTTTCGGCGCCCGGCTGTGCGCGCAGTTTCGACGATGCGTCAGCCGCTCAATTGGCGGAGCCGCGGGATAAGCGCCCAGTTGCGCGTAGCCCGCAATCATCGCACCTGAACGACCAGCCACCCGGCTCCCTGTACCAGTCGCCGTCCCGTGCGCATGCCGGACAGGCCGCCGTCCCCCTGTCGGCACGCTCGGCGGCGAGCTTGGCTTCCACCGCCGCCTTGAGCTTGTTGGCACGTGCGATTCCTTCCTCTTCGCCTTCGTCCACCTAGACCACGTTATCCGGAGCGAGCGAGCAGGCGTTGCCCTCGCTGATCTCGATTTGCAGGGTCGCGTGGCCGATCTTGTGGGACTTCCGCAACAGGTGAGCACATTCCATGAGGAATTCGTCGCCGGGATGCCCCGACGGGATCACCAAATGGCAGGTCATCGCGGTTTCGGTCGTGCTGATCGGCCATACGTGAAGATCATGGATTTCGATTACACCTGGCCTGCCGAGAAGGAACGTCCGGACGGCGTCGAGGTCGATCTCGCTGGGCGCTGCGCTCAACGACATGCCCAACGAACTCCGCAGCAAACCCCATGTGCTCCATAGAATGACGGCGCAGATCACCAGGCTCATGGCAGGATCCAACCAAAGCCGCCCCGTCCAGAGGATGAGGGCCGCCGAGATCACGACGCCAGACGACACGGCGGCATCGCCCGCCATGTGCAGGAACGCGCCTTGAATATTTATGTCGCCCTTGCGGCCCCTCGCAAACAGCAAGGCGGTCGCGCCGTTGACCAAGATGCCGATAGCCGCCACCACCATGACGGTGACGCCGGCGACCGGTTCCGGATCCCGGAACCGCTGGATCGACTCCCACCCGATCGCGCCGGTGGCCACCAGCAAGAAGACCGCGTTCAGCAACGCCGCAACGATCGATGAGCCGCGAAGTCCGTAGGTGAAGCGTCCGCTCGGCGCGCGCTTTGAGGCGATCGACGCCGCCCAGGCGACCAGCAGTCCGAAAACGTCACTCAGATTGTGTCCGGCGTCGGCCATCAGCGCGGTCGAGTTCCCAATATAACCGTAGACGGCCTCAGCAACGACGAGACCCGTGTTCAGCGTGATGCCGATCGCGAAGGCCTTGCCAAAGCTCGCCGGCGCATGGACGTGGCCAGCGCCACCATGGTCATGCCGGTGATCATGATCGTCGGCGGCATGCCGGTCCGGCACGCGGGCGTCCCCTCCTCCACCACCATGATCAGCATGATCATCATGCCGATGTGCATGATCATGGTCATGATCGTCTTGCCCGCCCCGTTTTTCTGCGTCAGACATGCAGCACGGCCTCCTCGGCTCTAGTGGCTTCGTCGTCGATTTGGACGGTGACGTGGTCGATGCCGAAATCGTCCTTCAGGACGCGGCGCGCCTGCCGCAGCGCCTCGCGTCCGGACGACAGGTCGGCGACGACGAGATGGCCGCTCATGGCGTCGAAGCCGGACGTGACGGTCCAGACATGCAGGTCGTGAACGGCGGTCACGCCGGGAATTTCGGCGAGCTTCTTCTCGAGCAAACTCATGTCGACGTTCGGCGGCGTACCCTCCATGAGAATGTGCGTGACCTGCTTCAGCAGCGTCCATGTCCTCGGCACGATGAACAGTCCGATGCCGGCACCGATGATCGGATCGGCGAGCGCCCAGCCTTTCCACATCATGAGTAGGGCAGCGACGATGACGCCGATCGAGCCGAGCATGTCGCTCAGCACCTCGAAATAGGCGCCCTTGACGTTGAGGCTTTCGGAAGATCCACCAGCCAGCAGCCGCATGCTGATCAGATTGACGACGAGTCCGATCGCCGCGACGACAAGCATCGGCCCGCTCTGGATCTCGGGTGGCGCCTGGAACCGTTGGTACGCTTCGTAAAGGATGTAGACCGTCAGCAGCAGCAGCACGACCGCGTTGGTGAGCGCGGACAACACCTCCATCCGCAGATAGCCGTACGTCCGCTGCGGTGTCGCTTCGCGCTCCGCGAAACGGATTGCGAGCAGCGCGAGCGCCAACCCGGCGACATCGGTCATCATGTGGGCCGCGTCCGCCAACAGAGCCAGGCTGCCTGTGATCAGACCGCCGATGACCTCCGCCACCATGTACGTCGCCGTCAGGCCGAGCGCCCACGCCAGCCTTCCCGCGTGCTGCGCGGCCGCGGTTCCGGCGGCACCTCCACCGTGCATATCTTCAACTCCCCGGGTTTGAGACTGATTGCGACGAAGCCTGCTCGCTGATCGACCGGCGCAAGCCCGCCTCGAGCTCGTCCAGCAAGAAGAAACTGACGTCGTCCACCGACCCGTGCCCCTTGGCGAAGGGTTGCTCGAGCAGGCGGACGAGGTAGAGCGCGTAGACGAACATGTACGAAATGAATCCGAACAGGATGGCCGATGCCGGATCGCCTTCCGTCTTCAGGAAAAGCATCATGGCGACGATCGAGAACACCAGTGTCTGGACCAGAACGTGTACCGACGGCACGAATTCGATCCGCTGGATCTGGTAGATGCGCAGCATCGACCTGCGCAGCACGTCCTGCGTCGTGCGCAGGCGGACGACGAAATTGGCCGTCATTCCCATCCTTTCGAGCTGGCCGAAGATCGGAGTTAGCTTGCCGATCTCGGCGAGGACGGGAGGGATATCCTTGTGGTCTCGTGCATGGCCCAGACCGGACCGCAGCTTGTCGATCGTCGCCAGCAATATCCGCCGGCATCCGGCCAGATCGAACTCGGCGTTGATCGACGCGAAGGACTCCAGGTCGCCGTCGATAGCCTCGATCGAGGTGCGGATGTCCGCCGGGATACGCTCTGCCTCCTTATAATCGGCGAGCACGCTCGAAAGCAGGAAACCGATGATGAAGATCGCGCCGCCGATGCCGCTGGTCAGCAGGCTGTTGAGTTCGAGGATTTCGAGGCCGTAGTAATGCACGGCCACCTTGACGCAGCCGAGCGCCAGAACGACCACGGCCACCGTGAAGAATAACCGGAATTTCTTGCGAAAGCTGAGGTCCGCGCCCCCGAAGTGAAGGTGCGCGATGATCGATGACGTCATTGCTTTATGATCCACTTTTCCATACGGGCTTCAACGAAACCGACTCCCGTTCCAGATCAATCGTCTGCAGCAGCTATGGTCGTATCCACCGCAATGAACTTCGATTGAGGGGACGCCGGAGACGATCGACATGTCGATTTCAAAAACATTTCCCCGCCAAACCTCCCGTTGTAACCCCGCTCTGGAAAAGAAAACGCGGTGGAGACATCCGCTCGAGGTACAGACTTTCGCTCTGTTCCCGCAACCGATCTGGTCGAAGTGCACTGCGGTGAATTCTTCTCCCGTCCCTCCCTGCAGATACCGCAGGAACCCGTTGCGCACGGTGATGTACTCATCCCCGCATGAGCGCTTCGCCACCTCCAGGGCGGAACGGATAGCGGGAGACAACCGGCTGTACTGGCCGGAAGACAAAGGGACCAACCTCCCCTCGGCCTGCCCGGAAGCACGCGCCATCGCGCCGGAGGTCGTAAGGCAAATCATCAATGCTATGACGAAACGCAACATGAGATCCTCCCTGCTACCGCTACCGACACCACCATCAGGTTTCCCGATCCTGTACGAAGGACACGCCCAGACGCTTTTCCTTGATCCAGACGATCCGGCATTCGTGGCGGACATCGTCGGACGGGATCACCAAAGTGAATTCCCGCGGGACGCCGAGGGGGCTCACGATGTCCAGCATGGCGCCCGACTTCGTCAGATTGCGCACCGTGCAGGAGATCGCAGACCCGCCGAACGAGATCATCCCGGCCTTCAGAACGCGCGACCGCCGCAGTTTGCGTTTGTCTTCCATCAGTGCCTCCCAGCGAGACACGCCTAGTCGACTTTCTTCTCGGCGGCCTCTGCCCGTTCCACGATGTCGCCCTTGGTGAAAAGAATTCCCTTCAACTCCGTGCGCCAGTCGGCCTTCTTGCGCAGGAGGAACTCAAGGTTCATGCCGAAGTGCTTGAACTCTTCTTTTTGCGCATTTTCCATGATCGCCTTCGCGTCCTTGTCCTTCTCGACGGACATGCGCTGTTCGTACCAACTGATCGCCTCCGCTTCCTCGATTAAAGAAGCGATCATGCGCGCGAAGGTGCGGACCTCCTGCGAGAGTTCTTCCGGTGGTTCGTGGTATTGCTCGAAACCCATTTTGTTCTCCTGCTGGTTACGCCGTGAATTGAATGCTAGTGGTTAAAATGAAAGGCGACGCCTGGTGGCAAGGCGTCAGAACTCAGGGGGATTCCCTTCCGACTTGATCTTCTTCGGCCGCCAGCGGCGGGCGTCGAGCCGGCCAATTACCGGCAGAAACTCGAATTCGAGGATCAGGATCACCATTCCGGTCACAAGGGCGGCGATGAGCAATTCGCCGACCCCCGCGAGCATGCCGACCGCCGCCGTCGACCAGATGGCTGCGGCAGTGGTCAATCCTCGGATGGCACCACCGTCCCGCAGGATCATGCCTCCACCGAGAAACCCCACGCCGGTGACAACGCCTGCCATCACTTTTTCGGCGGTCGCCGGAAAATTCTCGACGCCGACGGCGGTGAAGGCGGCCGCTCCCAGACTGACGAGCATGAAGGTTCGGTCGCCGGCCTCGGCACCGCGAAACTCACGTTCCCATCCGATAGGAAAAGCGAGCGCCACGGCGACGCCGATCCGGATCAGCAGCGCCACATCGAACCGCGTGGTCCCGCCACCGTCGCCCGTCGCTGCGAACGCGATTGTCGCGCCGGTTGTCAGCCCGAACATGAGAGCGGCAATTGTGAGTTTGGGCAACGCGTAACGCGCTCCTCTTGTGATGACGGAAATTAGGCTCAATGCTCGGGTTCCTCTACACTCGAAGGATTGTCGGGCAGACGGAGCAAACGCAACGCGTTCATGGTCACCAGAACAGTAGCACCGGTGTCGGCGAGGATGGCCGGCCATAGCCCGGTTAGCCCGACGATGGTGGTGACAAGAAAGACGGCTTTCAGTCCGAGTGCGACAGCAATGTTCTGACGGATGTTGGTCATCGTCCGTTTCGACAGATCGACCATGGCGGCGACGTCGGACACCCGCCCGTGCAGCACGGCGGCGTCGGCCGTCTCCAGCGCAACGTCGGTACCGCCGCCCATGGCGATGCCGACGTCTGCCGCAGCGAGCGCCGGTGCATCGTTGATGCCGTCGCCGACCTTGGCGACCACAAAACCTTCCTTCTGGAACTTGCCTACGATCCTCTGCTTGTCCTCCGGCAACAATTCCGCCTCGACGTCAATGCCGAGTTGTTTGCCAATGGCGGTGGCGGTGCGCCGGTTGTCGCCGGTCAGCATAACCGTCCTGATTCCGGCGTCCGACAAAAGTTTCAGTCCCTTTTTGGCATCCGGACGGGGCTCGTCCCGCATGGCAATGGCTCCGGCGACCCTGTCGTCCATGACGAGGAGGGATACCGTCTTGCCCTCGTCGTTGAGGGCCGAAATCCGGGCAGTCTGGTCCGCAGTGACAGTAGCGAGTTCGGCGGCCGCTTTCGGAGAGCCAAGGAATACCTTGATGCCCTCCACCGTGGCCTGGACGCCTTTGCCGCCGATCGCCTTGGAGTCGGAAGTCGGCGGCACCGACATCTGCTGCCCAGCCGCCCTGGCCAGGATCGCGGTAGCAAGCGGGTGACTGGATCCGGACTCGAGCGCCGCAGCAAAACGCAGGACGTCTCCCTCGCTCCGCTCGAAGGCGACGACATCCGTCACCAGGGGCTTACCCGCAGTGAGCGTGCCGGTCTTATCGAAACAAGCGATGGTAATCTTGCCGATCTGTTCGAGAACGGCGCCCCCCTTCAGCAATAGCCCCCGACGCGCGCCGGCCGACAGGCTGGCAGCGATCGCCGCAGGCACCGAGATAACCAGGGCGCAAGGACACCCGATCAGAAGAATGGCCAAGGCCTTGTAGACCCAGCCGCTCCAGGCGCCGCCGAACAGCAACGGCGGGACAACGGCCACCAGAGCCGCTACCGCCACCACGCCGGGCGTATAGTACCGCGAGAAGCGGTCGATGAAACGCTCGGTCGGCGCTTTCGATTCCTGCGCCTCCTCGACGAGCTTGACCACGCGGGCGATCGTGTTGTCCGCCGCAGCGGCCGTGACGCGCACCTTGAGCAGGCCGTCACCGTTGACGGTGCCGGCGAACAGATTCTCATCCCGGCCCTTCCGGACGGGGGTGCTTTCGCCGGTGACGGGCGCCTCGTCGATTGAACTCTCTCCGGAAACGATGACGCCGTCGGCCGGAATCCGGTCGCCGGGGCGCACCTGAATCGTGGCGCCGACCGTGAGAGTGTCTGCCTCCACCTCACGGACCTGGCCATCGCTGTCCTCCAGCCGGGCGGTCTTCGGCACCAGCTTGGTTAGGTCCTGGATGCTGGCGCGCGCCCGGCTGGCCGCGACGCCCTCAAGCAGTTCGCCGATCAGGAACAGAAAGACTACCGTCGCCGCTTCCTCCGTGGCCCCGATGAACACCGCGCCGACCGCCGCGATCGTCATAAGCATCTCGATCGAAAACGGCGTGCCTGCCATCGCTGCGGAAAACGCGCGCTTGGCGATCGGGATCAAGCCGACCATCATCGCCAGCAAAAATGCCCACTGCTCGGTGGCCGGAACGGCTTTTCCTACGGCGAAAGCGACCGCGAGAGCTCCTCCGGACGCGATGGTCAACTGGCCCTTGCGGGTTTGCCACCAGTTTTGGTCCGTGGGGCCGTGGTCGTGGATGTGGGAATGTCCCGCGTCTTCCTCGGGCGCGGACACTTCAAGCCCAGCGGGTTTGGCCCCGACCTGTTCCGACCCGGTGACGGCATATCCCAGACCCGCGATCTGGCTACCCATCGTCCCGGTATCCGCCTGATCGTGCCTAACAGTGACCGTGCCACCGGCGACGGATACGTTCACCTCCGTAACGCCGGGCATCCGCTGCAGCGCGTTTTCGATCTTGATCGCGCAACCGGCGCAATCCATTCCCTGAACCCGAATCCGCGTGGTGGTGGCCACCGGCGCCTCCTGATTTGTTCGATGTGAATTGGGCATCATGCGGCACTCACTCTTTTGCTCGGCGATGATCGGAGATCCTTTGTCCAAGTCCGGTAGTAGGCGACGGTAGTCATCACGGCGATGCCCGCAAGGCTGACGAGGATTTGAAACGGGATTGAATCGGAGACCAGTTCGATAACGAAGTGGCCGGCGAAAGACAGAAAAACCCCGACGCAGAACACTTCCAGGGAACGCTTTCCGCAAATGATCAGCGGGCGCAGCAACGGAGATTGGAGTCCACGCCAGTGTTCCGGCAGAAACCGCACCACAATGAGTGCAAGCGCCAAGAAATGCGCGATCCGGTAGGGCGCGAGATTGGTCTTGTCGTTGGCGAAGCCTGACAACGACACCGGAAAAAGACTTCCAAGCTGCGGAAACCGCGCCGCCATGACGGCCGCAAGGGAAACCGTCAAGTATGCAAACGCCACCGTTATGACGACCCGGGACCGCAATGTTGGCCGGATCCGCAACGCCCCGCCGCTGGCCACCCATGCGCCGATCATGAAAAGGAATTGCCAGGCAAACGGATTGAAGTACCAGCTACCCACAGGGTACGAGGATAGGTTCCATCCAAAGGTCCGCGCAGCTACGTACAACGCAAAAGACGCCAGAAGAGTGCCGGTTGGATAACGGATGACCGCCCAAAGCGCAGGCGGGAATACTGCCATCAATACGATGTAGAGCGGAAGCACATCGAGATTGAGTGGCTTAAATTCCAGCAACAGTCCGTGCTTCAGTGTCTCGATCGGATCGTCGATCAGATATCGAACATTGAACTCGTCGAGAAGATGCGAATGGTCGTGGGCTTGCGCGACGTACCCGATGGCCGCCACATACGCGACGAACAATAACACGTAAGCGACGTAGATCTGCCAGACCCTGCCAAACAGTAGGCTCGCGCCGATCAGGAAACCTTGCGCACGCATGTAGCGGGAATACACGAACGTCGCCGTGTAACCCGAAATGAAGACGAACAGGTCCGCGGCATCGCTAAAGCCGTAGTTCTTTGTCGTCAGCCATGCGACGGCGTTGTTGGGAATGTGGTCGACGAAGATCGCCCAGTTGGCCGCACCTCGAAATAAGTCGAGGCGGAGGTCGCGCGCCGCTGTGCCGCTATTTGATTGGTCGCCTACGCGATCCGTCATTCCGACATTGCTTTCAACTCGGTTGCACAAGCGCCGCCGGTCCATTGCGGCGAACGCACCGCTACTTCTTGTATATTGCGTTGTCGGACTTGCCCTCGACGGTCTTGATCGGGAGCGCCACCGTCGCCGGGTGCAATTACCGTCATCGCCTCGCCCTGCAACGAGTTTTCACCTGAGGCGGCGAGCGTTACCGTTTCCTTCGCGGTCCCGGTAGCGATCAACAGCGCTCCCGAATAGCCCTTTGTTGCGATGGCATAACCCAGAGCCAAAATTGGATTGCGAATTTTCGCCTCCAGGAAGGTTCCGTCATGACTCACAGTCGCCGTGCCACCCGTCACCGATGCGGCCGCATCTGTAACGCCGGGGACGCGCACCAATGCGGTTTCGATTTTGGTTGCGTAAGACGCGCAGTCCATGCCCTCGACACGAAGTCGCACTTTGATCATCTGTGTCGGGTCAGTCATGGCGCGACCACACTCGCAGCCGGAAGGAACATTTGTGGGGCAGCATGGCGTTCATGTCTTGCCCTCCTGCCGAAGCCGCTTGTAGAGCCTCTCGACCGCGTCGGAAAAATCCGACGTGACGTTCCGCGCGCAATGATCTTCAAGGAAGTGAAGTTGATTGATGAGGTCGAAGGTTGCTGGATTGAGATCGAGCCCATCATCGACGCCGGGCGGCCTGCTCAGGATGATGCCGCTCATGAACCCCTGAGCCCATGCAAGATAGTCTCGGCGAATGACGGGATCATCTCTTACGTCGTCATTGAACCGCTGACAGGTCGTGGCGCCCAGGCCGACGATCCTTGCCTTCCTCGCTTCCGCTCGAAGTTCTCCCGATGCATCGGTTGCGAGCAGAAAAACGAGAGAAAGTGCCGACACCGCTACCGCGTGGCCGCGGTCACGTCGTCCAAAGACGGACGTACCGGCTTTGTGCGGGCATCGTCCGCGCTTAGAGGTGTTCCGTCCGATTGACATCGACCTGGTGCTCGCGCCGGTTACTTCTTGAATTTGGCCTGTCCCGATTTTCCTTCGGCCGTCTTGATCGTGAGGGTGATTGTTACGCCCCCCGCGATCGGGCTCTTTGCATCGCCTTTCAGTGAATTCTCGCCTTGAGGGTCAAGCGTAACGGTCTCCCGTCCTGCGCCGCCGGTGATGAGCACCGCGGCGCTGTAGCCTTTGGTGGCGATCGGCGTGTGGTTCTTCGCATCGAAGACGTTGATCGTGACGGAATTGCCAGAAGTCATTAGTTCGGCGTCGATACCCGCCACATCGAGCATCAGGCCGCCGTTCGGCCCTTTTTCGTACTCTTCGGCAAAAGCCGGGGCTGTAAAGAAAAGGCTGGTGATCAACAACAGCGCGTATTTCATGACGTTGCTCCTTCGGTGGCTGGTGATTTCGATTCGCCGTTCTCCAAGTCCTCCCGCCTGAACAGGACGTAGAGGGCCGGTAGAACCAACAAGGTGAGAATGGTCGACGAGATGATTCCGCCGATGACGACGGTCGCCAATGGTCTCTGCACCTCCGCGCCGGCGCCGGTTGCTATCGCCATCGGAATGAAGCCAAGAGATGCGACCAGTGCGGTCATCAGGACCGGCCTCAGCCGAGTGAGCGCGCCTTCCTTGACCGCTTCGACGAGCGGATGACCCTCGTTGCGCAGCTTTTCGATGAAAGTGATGATGACGAGACCATTGAGCACTGCTACGCCTGACAGCGCGATGAAGCCGATGCCGGCGCTGATCGACAGGGGGATTCCGCGGAGCAGAAGCGCGATAATTCCGCCCGTCAAGGCAAGCGGGACGCCGCTGAACACCAGGAGCGCGTCGGGCATCGATCCCAGGCTCATGAAGAGCAGCAGGAAGATCAGAAGCAGGGCTATCGGTACGACGATGGTCAAGCGCTGCGTGGCCGAGACCAGTTGTTCGAACTGACCGCCCCACCCGATCCAGTAGCCCGCCGGCAGCTTCACTTTTTGCTCCACTTGGCTCTGAGCGTCGGTGACGAAGGACCCAAGGTCGCGGCCCCTTATGTTCGCCGTCACGACTATTCGCCGTTTCCCGTCTTCCCGACTGATCTGGTTGGGACCCGGCGCTACATCAATCTCGGCAAGCTCGGACAGCGGGACGTATCGGATCTGGGACAACGGAGAATTACCGAGCCTCGCAGGAATGGCCTTTGCCGGGTTCTCCAGCGGAGGCAAAGGCACCGGAAGCGCCTTCAGTGCGGAGATATCGGAGCGCAGATGCTCCGGAAGGCGGACGACGATGTTGAAACGGCGGTCGCCCTCGAAGACCATCCCGGAGTTCTTGCCGCCGACGGCAATTTCGACCAGATTCTGCACGTCGCCGACATTTATTCCATATCGCGACAAGGCCTGACGATTGAGCTTCACGGTAAGGACCGGGAGTCCGGAAGCCTGCTCGGTCTTGACGTCGGCCGCCCCCTGGACGTTTTGAAGGACCGCCTGAACTTGAGCAGCAGTTTGGACGAGCACATCAAGGTCGTCACCGAATATCTTCACGCCGACGTCGCTGCGGACACCCGAGATCAGTTCGTTGAAGCGTTGCTGAATCGGTTGCGAGATTTCATAGACGTTGCCCGGAATTTCTTCGGCGGCTTCCTGGATCTCGGACACGACGGCGGCCTTCGACTTTTCCGGGTCGGGCCATTCTTTTCGCGGCTTCAGCATGACGTAACCGTCCGACGTCGACGGCGGCATCAGGTCGGTTGCGACCTCCGCGGTGCCGGTGCGCGCGAACACTTCCCTCACCTCCGGAATCTTGATCAGCCGCTTCTCGACCATCGCTTGCATTTCCAGTGACTGCGTCAGGCTGGTTCCCGGGATCCGTATGGCCTGCAGGGCCACGTCCCCTTCGTCGAGGCTGGGGATGAATTCGCCGCCCATCCGGGACGCAGCTATCCCGCAGACGACTATCAACAGTGCTGCGATCACGGCGACGCCGTACTTGTTGCGAATGGAGGCTGAAAGCAACGGCGTATAGACATGACGCGCACCGCGCATGAACCAGTTCTCATGCTCGGACACCTTGCCGGTCACCAAAAGGGCCACGGCGGCAGGTACGAACGTCAGCGACAGGATGCTGGCGCCGGTGAGCGCCATCAGCACGGTCAATGCCATCGGCGTGAACATCTTTCCTTCGACACCGGTGAGTGTGAGGATCGGCAGGTAGACCACACCGATGATCAGCGTGCCGAACAGGCTCGGGCCGATGACTTCCCGCGATGCCGCCAAAATCGTCTCGAACCGCTCCTGTCGGTTCAGGACGCGCCCCAATCGCTGCTGTTCATGTGCCAGCAAGCGCAGGCAGTTCTCCACGATGATGACGGCACCATCGATGATGATGCCGAAATCGATGGCACCGAGACTCATCAGATTGGCGCTGACCTTGTTCTCGACCATGCCGGTGATGGTGAACAGCATGGACAGCGGAATGACGAACGCCGTGGCAATCGCCGCCTTGAAGTTTCCCAGGATCATGAACAGGATCACGATCACTAGCAGCGCGCCTTCGACCAGATTCTTCTCGACCGTCGCGACCGTTGCTTCGACCAGTCGTGTTCGGTCGTAAACGGCCCTGGCGATGACGCCGTCGGGCAACGATCGGCCGATCTGCTTCAGTTTGGCCGCCACCCGCTGCGCCACCGTCCGGCTGTTCTCGCCGATCAGCAGCATCGCGGTTCCGAGTACCACCTCATTTCCGTTCACTGTCGCCGCGCCGGTCCGCAAATCCTTGCCTTCCCTGACGTCCGCGATGTCGGAAACCCTGACCGGTACGCCGTTCCGGGAGCCGATCACGATTTCCTTGATTTCTTCGATATTCGCTACCTGCCCCGGGGTGCGGACGAGATACTGCTCGCCGTTACGCTCGATATAGCCTGCGCCGACGTTGGCGTTGTTCGATGCCAGCGCCGTCATCACTTCCCGAAAACTGAGCTTGTAGGCCATCAATTGAGCGGGATCCGGTAGCACGTGAAACTGCTTTTCGAAGCCACCTATTGTGTTGACCTCGATCACGCCGGGAACGTTTCTCAACTGCGGCTTGATGATCCAGTCCTGGATCGTCCGCAGATCGGTCGAACTGTACGGCTCACCGCTGGTCTTGCGAGAATCGGGCTTTGCTTCCACCGTGAACATGTAGATCTCGCCGAGCCCCGTGGATATCGGCCCCATGGCGGTTTCGATCCCGGCAGGCAATCGATCCTTGACCTGCTGGATGCGCTCGTTGACCAGTTGCCGGGCAAAATAGATGTCCGTGCCGTCCTTGAAGATGACCGTGACCTGGCTCAAGCCGTAACGGGACTGGGAGCGCGTGCTCTCGAGATGAGGGAGCCCTCCCATCGCGGTCTCGATCGGAAACGTAATCCGCTGTTCGACTTCGAGCGGCGAATAGCCGGGAGCCCGGCTGTTGATCTGGATCTGGACATTGGTGATATCCGGCACGGCGTCGATCGGCAGGCGCGTGAAATTCCAGGCGCCGAAGGCGGCCATGATCAGTACGCCGATCATGACAAGCCATCGTTGTCGGATGGCGAAGGATAAGATTGCTTCAAGCATCGGACTTCTCCGGGCGGCGGCCGATCTCTCTTATCCGGGCAAACGCGTGGACAGGCGTCGTGAACACCACGCCGTCGCCCTTCCTGCCGGTCCATGCTGCCGTGGCGATGAGCCCGCAGATCTCGTCGGCCAGTTCGGACCGGCAGACCAGCCTCAATTCCAGGTATTGGTGATATGTCAGGTCCGTATCGGTCGAGACATAGCTGCCCCCTTGTCCGCGTCCCCTTCCTTGCCCCCGCACCTCGTCGAAGGTGAAGCCGGGAAAATCCGGAAGGTCATGGAGCGCGCGAACGACGTGGCCTTCCATGTGAGGCCTGATCAACGCGGTAATCAACGTCTTGCTGCTGTCAATGCTCATCTCCGCCCGCTCCCTTGGTCATCTCCGCCTTCACGATGAAGCTGTTCTGCGCCGCGTAGACATCGCCATCGAGAACGCCAAAAAGGATTTCGACGATCTGCGGATCACGGTCGCCAACCTCGACGTCGCGGGCCTCGAATTTCTCGCCGTTTCGGACGAACACGACCGTGCGATTTTCCACCGTCTGCAGCGCCGACGACTTCACCGCGACGCCGACCTTTTTTGCGGACAACGTCAGTCGTCCGGTAATGAACAGTCCCGGGCGCAGTCGTTGGCTGGAATTGGTTACGATTGCTCTCGCGATCGCACTTTGGGTGTCGCTGCTGCCGACCGGCGATAAATAAGAAACCTTGGCTTCTATCGCCGGCCCGCCGTCGGCGGGATCGATGAGTATCTGATCACCGATGCTCACGCGTTTCAGATCACGGCGGTAGACAGAGAAATCCACCCAGACGTTCGACAAATCCGCTACCACGAATGCCGATTTCTGCTCGGAGACGAACTCACCCAGCGAGATCTGGCGATCAATGACGGTGCCCGCCAGCGACGCCTTCAGTTCATACTGCGTTAGGCTTTGGTTGCTTTCAATGACCGCCAGGACGTCACCCTTCTGGACGACATCGCCGATCCGCTTGCGCACGTCGCGGACGATCCCGGGAAATCGTGGCGTGACCTGGACGAGCGATTCCTGGTTCGGCTGGACGATGCCGTTCAAGAGGAGGCTGTCCCTCAGCACGCCGGGTGAAGCCTTCGCTAGTTCAATTTTGGCCGCCTCGATCTTGGCGTCGCTCAAGGCGACGCTATCGGAATGTTCTTCCTTCTCGGCCTTTTCGGCCGGCGTCGTCTTCGACGTCGCCGGCAGCAGCATCCGGTAGCCGCCATAGGCGAGCGCTGCGGCCAGCAGGATAAAGATGGAATAACGGATCAGTCCCTTAATCATCGTGCGCTCTCGCGGGTTAGCGTAAACGGATTACCGGCAAGACCTTCGATGGTCGCGATGGCAACATGGAAATTCTGCAGTGCCTCCTGTTCGCGCAGCAGCGCCTGCAACAGCGCCCCCCTGACGTCGAGCAGTTCCAGCAGGGTGAAACGGCCTTGCGAATAGCCGCTGAAGATCGTCTCGGAAGCGCTGCGCGCATTGGGAATGACTGAAGACCGCAGCAGTTTAATCTCGGCCAGGGCGCCCGTCAGCGTGTCATAGGCCCGGCCGACGATGCTGATCAGGACCAACTTGTTGATCGCCCGCTCTGCGCCGGTCTTCGCGAGCGATTCCTGGGCGGCGATGATGTTGCCGGTATTCTGGTCGAACACCGGAATAGGAATCGAAACACCAAGCCGGACCGCATTGTCGTTGGTGTCCTCAAAGTGGCGCCAGCCAGCCGAGATGCGGGGGTCGGGAATTGCTTTCAGACGTGCAATGAGGAGTTCGGCATTGCGTTGTGCTGTGACCGCGGTCCAGCGCAATAACTGCGGATTGGCTTCGATGGCCTGGACAATTGATTGGAATGATGGCGGCTGACCAATATTGCTGAGCCGCCCGACAGCATTGCCGAAGTGCGGGCTGCTGTCGCCCATGAGTATCGCGAGATCACGGCGCGCCAGGGCCAACTGGGTTTTGGCGCGCTCGCGCTCGACGCGGAAAAGGTCGGCTGCAACTTGCGCCCTTAGAGTCTCGGCCGGCGAGGAAGCACCTTCCTGGACGCGCTTTTGCAGCAATGGGATAAGCGGGTCGAAGCTTGCGATCTGCTCGTCGAAGATTTCGATGCGGCGTTGCAGACTGATGATGGTGATGAAAGCGATCGCGGTCTCGGACAACACCTCCAGCCGCGTCGCCCGCCGCTGCCAGACGGCGGCGCCGATGCCTGCCTCCCCCGCCGCAATCCGCGCCTCCCGCTTGCCGCCCAATTCGACCAGTTGGCTGAGTTGCAGGTTGGTTTCAGCCGAGCGTAAGCCCTTATAGCGCCCCGACCCCAACGCGTTGTCGAGTTCGAACGAAACATCTGGATTGGGAAGCACACCAGCCTGGATTCGAAGTCCCCCCGCGATGCCGATATCGCGCTCGGCCGCCGTCAAGCGCGGGTTCGCCGCCAATGCACGCTGCAATGCCTGCGGCAGGGAGATTGCGCGCGAAGAACGTTCGGCAGCCTGGACTGGGATTGTAAATACAAGAAATGCGCATGTCAGGCGCAGAGCATCTCGGACCAAAAACATACAAACGACCTGAAAAGCACGAAGAACGACGGCGCGGCCAGACCGCGCAGCGGCGATACTCAGGTCAGATGTTTTGGCGGCGGCGTATCAAGCCGAGGATGGTCTTCAAACTGGAGCTTTGGCGATACGAATGCCAGTTTGACCGGACGTGCGGAAGGCCCCGCATCCGGGACGACGGCGGGCATCAGCACCGGTGCGCACACGTAGCAATGCCCGGCGACCACGGGCGATTTCTTCGAGCCATCCTCATCCGGACCATTGTCCGGGATACTGCCAATGTCAGATGACATAGTGGCCGCGACAGCCTCGTCTGTGCACGAAATAGAATGCGCCAGACCGACGAAAAGATAGGAAAAAGCAAGCAACATCAACAGCGTCCGGCGAAGTCCGGATGCCTGCAGTCTTGTCAATCTTTGACCGACCTGACGTTCCATATTCTCCGGTTAGCAAATTCCATTGGCGAACACTATTACAATGTTAGCCCAAGGCCCGGGAACTCCTCGGTTTTCGGAAATTTGATTTTACAACCGCCTTGCCCTAGCTGTGCCGGCTGGCGACCGATTTCGCAAAACTTGGGAGTATCGCGGTGGGTAAAGGTCATTCGCACGGAGGCGCAATTCCGTCAGCGGCGGGACGTCACCGCAAGCCGCTCTATGCGGCGCTGGCGCTGACGTTGACTTACATGACAGCCGAAATCGTCGGCGGGATCTGGACGGGTAGTCTCGCGCTGATCGCGGATGCCGCGCATATGGCGACGGATGCCGGTGGCCTCGGATTGGCGCTGTTTGCGATCCATTTCGCGCAAAAGGCTGCTACGCCGCAGAAGACTTACGGTTATCTACGGACCGAGATTCTTGCCGCGCTGGTCAACGCAGTGGTGCTCCTTCTGCTGACCGTCTACATTTTGTATGAAGCCTACCAACGTTTTCGCTCTCCACCGGAAATACTGGGTGGCCCGATGCTGGCCGTTGCGGCCGTCGGATTGGTCGTGAACCTTCTCAGTATGAAGCTGCTCTCTGTGGGATCATCGGAGAGCCTCAATGTCCAGGGCGCCTACTTCGAAGTACTCAGCGACATGCTGGGATCGTTGGGCGTGATCGCTGCGGCGCTAATTATCATGTACACCGGTTGGACGCTGGCGGATCCGATCATCGGCGCGGGCATCGGCCTCTTCATCGTGCCGCGCACCTGGAAGCTGTTGAGCCAGGCGGTCCATATCCTGATGGAGGGCGTACCTACCGAAATCGATCTACCGGAGCTCGAGAAGACGTTGCTGCGTATCCCAGGCGTCGTTGCCGCTCACGATTTGCACGTCTGGACGATCACATCGGGGACGGACTCATTCACCGGACATGTCGTCGTGTCCGACATGAAATACGCAGCCGCGGTCCTGAAGGGCGTAAAGGCCATCTTGGAAGAAAAGTTCAAGATCGATCACGTGACCATTCAGGTCGAGAATGAGGAGATCCGAATGGCAGAGCCGACCCTGCGGGTCTAGAGATGCGGAACCATTTTTGAGGCTGGCAAGACGTGCAGTACCGGGAAACGCAACCATATCGCAAGTAATCACTTTGATCGTTCGCTCGGTCTGCGCTGCAAGATGCCGCATTGCGGAGTTTAGGCAGTCAGCGTTGTATCAGAGAATTGAATGGCGCGTGATTCGCTTCCGAAGGGACAGCAGTGAGCGAAACTACACTCATCCATCTCTCGCGCTTGATGGCCCTCAGGCGCAGGCTCGATGTTGCCGCAAACAACGTTGCGAACGTCGAAACTACCGGTTTTCGCGCTCAGCAAATTTCGTTTCATGAATATTTGAAGCCTGAAAAGGGGGAGGAGATCGGAATTAAACCTGAGCGTCCCCTCTCTCTGGTGGATGCGGCGTTTGCCTTTACGAACACGTCAGCCGGGGCGATACGGACGACGGGAAATCCTCTCGATCTGGCAATCAAAGGCAACGCCTATTTCGTGGTGCAAACATCTCAGGGAGAACGCTACACCCGAGACGGGTCATTTAGCCTGGATGGAACTGGCCGGCTGGTGACCATGGACGGGCAGCCGGTTTTAGCCGACAGCGGCACGGTAAACGTGCCTGTCCAAGCTGGAGCGATCAATATCAACGCAGGGGGTAGGATTTCGACCAAGCTTGGGGACTGGGCCGATTGCGACTCGCGAGTTTTTCTGCGCGGGCAAACATTCAGGCGGTGGGCGGCAACCTTTTTAGCTCGGATCGCGTACCAGAGGCGGTGAAGGCTGGCTCGGCGACGGTTTTGCAGGGCGTGACTGAAAAATCCAACGTTCAGCCAACCATAGAGATGAGCCGACTCATCGAAATTAACAGATCGTACGAGTTGGCGAGCAAATTGTTGAAAGATTTACAGGACCCGACTGAGCTAAGCAAGTTGGCTAACGTACCGGATTAGTTCGCCAGAACTCCCATCGGTGGTCTAGTTGCGAGTCCCCTCTTCAAGCCATTTTACCTGACAGGGCGAGGAGGCTAACATTGGTGTGTCATCGAACGATGAATGGCTCGACTTGCTTGGCCCATGTAGCAACCGGAACTTGGCGCCATGAAATGGATCCTCGATCTCCTGGGGCGCCTGATCGCCGCCTATCTGCAGCAGCCCTCGTCCAGCTATGAGCCATTCACCCCGGCCGATCCGAAAGCGCTCCAAGCCTGCATTAGACCCGGCGATATTTTGCTCATTGAGGGTAACAATCGCATCTCCGGAATTATCAAGTACCTCACGCAGTCAACCTGGTCTCACGCTGCGCTCTACGTAGGATCGACGGTGCCAGGCGAATGCGAATTGGTGGAGTCCAATCTGGACTATGGCATTACCTGCGTCTCTCTGTCGAAGTATTCCAAATTTCATACTCGTATATGTCGACCCGTCGGGTTGGCCCCCGAAGACTGCGAAGCGGTATGTAAATTCGCAGTTGCGCGGATCGGGCTCAAATACGATCTCAAGAATCTGATCGATCTTGGGCGTTACCTGGTGCCGCTTCCGGTGCCAAAGCGTTGGCGGCGCCGAATGATCGCGTTAGGTTCGGGTGATCCCACCCGCCTCATCTGTTCCGCCCTTATCGCCCAAGCGTTCATGGATGTTGGTTACCCCATTTTGCCTGTTATTACTCCGTTGGAAAGCGATCATGCGCGGAAGGAAATCTTTCATATCCGCGACTCGTCACTCTACACGCCTCGTGATTTCGACATTTCCCCTTTTTTTGCCGTAGTCAAACCGACAATCGAGATCGGCTTTGACTATAAGAAAATAGTTTGGTGCTCTGATCCACCTCATTCGATCGGTGAAAATCTCTAGCCTAGCGTCCGTCCGCGAACGATAAGCTATGGAGATATATTTATGAATCTTTGTTTTGCCGGGTTGAGCCCGGCGATTTCGGGTGTGTTTCGGGAGCATTCCTCTGAACCCAGAGCCCCCATTAAAATCCCTCATCAAACGTGATGATGACGACCAGCAGCTTGTCGCACTGAGCGGTCGACGCGCGATTTAGCGAGCTTGCGTCAACGAGCTTTGCCGCTGTGGGCCCCCCAGAAGCCCTCGATCAATGCGGCGGCTTACGGCCAAGTCGGAAGCCGCCGCATGCCCTCAAAGATATTCGGACATTTTTCAACTGGTGCAGCGGGAATATCTCGGCGTTGGCACGATCAATTCGCCCGATACGAAAAACGGCCGCGCGTTCGTGCTCCCATAGGGAGGATGGCGCAGATGGTGATTGCTTCGGTGCCGGAAACGGACGGCTACGTGTTTCCGGCGAGTAGGCTCAGTGGGATCATCCCGTACGCGGGGTGGGGGACGCAATTCAAGGGCTTCTAGCGCTCTCGAGAACGTCCGTGGACCTTGCACGATCTGCGCCGCACGTTCGCGACGAATCTTGCGGCCCTCGGAACGCCCATACACGTTACCGAACGTCTGTTGAACCACGTATCCGGTAGTCAGTCCGGTATCGTGTCAGTCTATCGGCGATACGACTTCGCGAAAGAAATGCGTGAGGTCGTGGATAAATGGGAAGCGCAGCTAAAGAAAATCATTCAAAGATAGTTACAATTCAAACTCGACCTTGCTTCCGCTCGCTTTATTTTCGAGGGGAGGCAGCACCAGGCTTTTGAACTTCTCTTTCGAGAGCGTCCAGCGGATCGGTGGCGCGGGAGCAAGTCATAGAGGGCGTCCACAGCGGCATTAGCCGGTCTCGATGATTGCCATAGCAGTCGGGTTTCCAAGATAGCCCGGTAAATCAGTTTGAGGTTCATGGGATAACCTGAACATGATCGAAAAATCGCGTCAGTGGTCGGAAATGAATTTCGCCTAAATAATGTGAAGGACAATGGCAGCATGTCCGAGGTGCAACGGCAAAGGATCAATGCTTGCAATGAATGCTACGGAAGCGGGAAACGGTATGAGGGTAAGCCGTGCAATTTTTGCAAAGGCTCCAGGATCGGCCCATGCGTGAAGTGCGACGGTACAGGACACGGGTAGGCCGTATCTTTGCTTGACGTTCTTGATTATGAATGGATATTCAACTACTTACGCAAAAATAAAGGTTTGACGGCCGGAACGAAACTCCCCGGACTCAATTACCCCTCCACAGTTCACCATAGGAGTGGAAAATGAGAACACTAGCCATCGTAATTGCCGTCGGCGCAGCCGCGCTTCTCGGTGGTTCCGCAGCAAATGCCGACAACTCGGTGAAGACGGTAACCGCAACCAGCGGAACGAGCCAGTCAACCGACTTCAGTGCCCATCGTCGCTATCGCCACTATGGGCATCGCCGCGTCTACAGGAGCTACGGCTATTACGCCCCTCGACGGGTCTACTACGCGCAACCCTACTACGCACAGCCGTACTATGGCGGCGGCGGGTATGGATATGGGTACGGAGGCCCGGGCATAAGCCTCGGCTTTGGCGGCTTTGGCGGTCATCACGGCGGCCATCACTGAGAGTCGTATGAAGCCCGAAGGTACTTCAAGGCAGTAGCGATCAACCACAAAGGGGAATGAATATGAACACACTTACGTTTTCGCTTTTGGCTGGTGCTGTCGGGCTGTTCGTGAGCGGTGTCCAGGCAGGATCCCTTACCAAGGGCGTTTCGCAGGCCGATACCGGCCTGCTGCGCGTCCAGATGGTCTGTGATCAACATGGCAATTGCCGGGAACAGCATCATGACCAACCTGTCGTAATTATTCAGGAACGCCATGGTGAACCTCGGCGCGAACATCACGAGGAACGCCCTCATGACCGACCCGCCATGATTATTCAGCAGGACCGTCATCAAGAGCCACGGCGAGAGCACCACGAGGAACGCCCGCAGCAGCACGGACAGCCTGGGATCGGTATTCAAGTCCCGGGCGTGAGCATCGGGGTGGGTGACAACAGCCACGAACGTCGATAAGAACGAAAAGCCCGCATCGCTGCGGGCTTTTATCTATGAGTATTATTTCCCGAAGCGAGAGCTGCTTTAACTGTAGAAGCCACACTCGTCCGTTTCTTTTGAACGCTCGATCAGGCAGTGATGATCTTCTTTCAGTTCCTTCATGGGGGCATGAATTTGCGTGAAGCCGTATTCACGATCGAGAGTGACGGGCACTGATCCACGCGCCGCTCGCTTTGAAGAAACGTCCAGCACGCCGCGCTTCTGTGTGGCTTCTTTTGGGTAGGTTGTTCGGAGGTCATACGAAATAAAGTGATGGAGGCCTTGACGCCGAACTCGTAAGGCGCGCTGGCCTTGCCCTTGCCGATGCACTCCACTCCACCTCGGGGGCATGGAAGGAATAAAGCTTCCAGCCGCGCTGGCGCTGCTGTTGCGAGCGGATCTGCGTGGCCCGGCCAAGCGGCAGGGCGAACGCCTCTTCTAGTGCTGGCTGGTTCTCGATCTTGCGGCCGATGTCGTGGATGATCCGGCCGAGCCGGCTCTTCAGGATACGCAACTGCCGCTGATGCCGCCTGAATTGTTTGGCATGGGCATAGCGGCCCGCCATCATCGCGGCGGAATTGGCGACGCGAGAATAAGATTTCCAAAGCCTGACGCCATGCCTGATCGCCAGATTGATGGCCGCATGAAGCAGTTTGGCATCGGTCGGGAAGGTGATGGCCTTCGGCTGCACCGTGGTGTCGACTGTGACCCGCTTGAGGTCCTGGCTGCGTAACGCGCCGGCCCCATGCGCCACCCGCAAGCTCTCGGCCAGCAGCAGCTCCAGCTTGTCGCCAAGCCGCTTGCGCCAATGGCTCAGGTCCGAGCGCTCGTGCGGGAAGACGTGCTGGAAAACTCCTAAAAGGGAATCCCTAGAGTTCACACCACCTAGACCGGCGCGGGCCATTCTCGCGGCATCGTAAACCGTTGTAACGCCTCCACTGACATGTCAAGCAATAGGGGAAGTGCGCTTCGGCGGGTGCGCAGCTGGGTGGTAGAAGCCCGGCCTTCGCAAGGCACTTTATTGCCGCGGTAACAGCTTGGCCTCCGCCACCGCCGCGCTGTAGACCGTTTCCGCAGGTCCGCAGGTAGACGTCACCTCGCGCAAAGCATCTCTCGCTTGCTCGATTTGGCCGTTGTGCAGCGCCAGTTCGCCCAGGAAAAAATTCGCTTCGCATTGGCGTTTGGACTTTTCGCGGCTTGGGCCCTGTTGGGCAGCAGCTTTGACCTTGTCCGCATCGAGAAGCCCGAGGTACATATCCAGCATTGCCCCCGGCCACGCTCCGCGTTTCACGGCCATTGCATTCGCTGCAAATTCTTCGCGGTCGGATTCCCCTTTATGAACCCGGGCAATGTGCAACCAAATAACGGGATAGGGGTTCGAAGGGCGCAGTCGTACGGCTGTCTTAAGATCCGCAATGCTATCGTCGATGGCGCCTGAGAATAGATGCGCCCGCCCCCTTCCCAAGTACGTGGCTGCATTGCCGGGATCCAACGCCAAGCTGCGATCGAAGTCGGTCAACGCCTCACCATATTTTTCGATTGCCAGATTCACGTTTGCTCGATTTGACCGTGCGGAGACGTCGCGCGGATTGAGTTTGATTGCGGTATCCAGATCGGCTAGAGCGCCCTGGACATCTCGGAGCAAGAATTTCACGATTGCCCTGTTGACATACGCTTCGGCGTAAGTCGGCTGCAACAAGATCGCCTTGTCGTAGTCTGCGATGGCGCGTTCTTCGTCTTGCTTCAACACATAAGCATGGGCGCGATTGTAGTAGGCTTGGGCGTAGTCGGACTGCAAGCGGATCGCGCGGCCAAAGTTTTCGATGGCGAGATCAATATCTCCCAATTTTTCATAGACGTTTCCAAGGTTATTGAAAGCAAGCGGATCGCTTGGATTCAATTTACTGGCCGTCAGGAAATCCTGCATCGCGCGCTGGTATTCGCTCTTCTCGCCCCAGATGATCCCTCGATAGAGGTAGACATTAGGGAAATCCGGAAGCAGCGCGACGGCCGCGTCGAAATCCGACAACGCGCGGTCGCGAATTCCGAGCGCTTCATAAGAGACGCCCCGGCTGTACAACAGGAGGCCACGCTGTTTATCAGCGAACAGGCCGCGCTGAAGCGCTTCGTCGAACAAGCGTATTGCCACAGTGAAATCGCCACGATCCTTTGCAACGAAGCCGGCCTGAGCGAGATCGAGAGGATCGCGTTGCGCGAAACTGGGCGGGACCAAGCATACCGCAACGCCCAGCGCCGTGGTCAGGGCGAAAAGGATCAATCTGGCGGGATTCAACAATATGCTACGCATCGGATCGTACCTTGCGGAGGCGGCGGCTACACCTCCTTGGGTGATCGGGCCAGCGGGAATCGTTCCTTTCGGATCGTGCTCGGGCTTCCTGTCTTGCCGCGGTATTTAGCAATTCAGAACTCCAATGCATACGTCCCTTAACGATCAAACTTGGTCTAGTCGGGCATTGTAGGCAGGATCGGAGACCAATTGATAGCTGAAGGACAGCGCTGTCTTCTTAGAACCGGGGTCGGGTGCGGTGCGGTATTAGGACAATTCGGCCGGCCCCAACGCGCACGATTAAGTTGAAAAACGGTGCGCCTGTAAGCCGAGGGATCTGGGCGGAAGTCGCGCTGGGGTGGATGCCGACCCCCAATTCACGAAAATCGGAACGGGATGCCCAGCAGGGGGGTTCCATCGAGAACTCTCCGACTGAAAAACATTGTGCGGTAGTTTGGGTCCCGATCGTGTTGGACTATTGGCTTGAACTGGGCTGTTAACGTCCGCATATTCGAAGAATGACCGACAAAGCGCCGTTCACGATTGAAATTCTGGGATTTGTGCACGACTGCCCGGTAATTCTTGATCGAGTGGTAGGCGGCTCCTTGTACCTTGAGGAAGCCAAGCGAATAGGTCAACATTTGCTCTCCATCGCGCAGGGGCCACAACCTCAAGGCTACCGGGTCCTGACGAACGACCACCAATTGGTGTTTACTTGGCGTTCTGAAGATAGTGATGGAAACTCATCTCAAACGCATTCACATACCGAAGCAGTTCGCTAACGATGCGGGTGGCTTTCGGTTAATTCACTGCGTACCACGCGAACACATCCATCAATCCGATTTACATCCTCCGACCCGACTGCGGAGCGCGTTCGGCGATTTATTTCTAGCCAATTCTGCAAACGAATTCGGCCCACGAGGAAAAAAACTTCCTGCGCCGGGCGAATTTTTTTAGGCGAGAAAGCGAACGACGCACCGGCGCGTCACCTAGGCAAAAAATTCTTTGCGAACCCGATCACCGTCAACGCTGCGCCTACCGGTCCAACGACCGTAACCCAAGGGTGGTCTGGAAATGCGCGATGTAGCAAGATACCGGCGACGGTCGCCACTAAGGCGGTCATCGTCAGAAGTCCAATTATAAAAACAGCCGTTTGGCTTCGGGACGCCACCTGTCAACCTTTGCTAGATTCGGCCTAATGTGGAAGGATCGTTCAGATAGAACATAGCAAAATACATTGGCGGCAGCGCATTTTTCTACAACCTCGTCTTCCAAATGAAGGCGTCTTGGCCATTGTGGAACTTTGGTCGTGCCTTGAGCGTATTAGAGAGTAATTGGACCTAGTTTTTTGAGATCTTTGAGGCCGGTTGGATGAATTCGTCGGAAAGCGCCGCCAAAGCCGGTCCTAGTCCCGTCGTCGGCCGCAGCAAGCCGCGGCTGCTCGGCGCCCTCGGTCCGGGCCTCATCACGGGTGCCTCGGACGACGATCCGAGCGGCATAGCCACCTACAGTCAGGCGGGCGCCCAGTTCGGGTATTCGCTGAGCTGGACCATGTTATTGACTTACCCGCTGATGGCGGCGGTCCAGATGATCAGCGCCAGGATCGGACGGACGACGGGCCGTGGTCTGGCAGGCAATCTGCGCCAACATTATCCAAACTGGCTCCTACAAACGTTTGTTGCGCTGCTGACCACGGCAAACACGATTAACATCGGCGCCGACCTGGGTGCCATGGCCGATTCTACGAGTTTAGTCCTCGGCGGTTCGAGAACGTTCTATGTAGCGCTGTTCGGCGCTATCTGCATCGGCCTGCAGGTCCTGCTACAGTACACCCGATACGTATCCTATTTGAAATGGCTAACGCTCGCGCTGCTCGCTTACGTGGCGACATTGTTCATGGTGGACGTGCACTGGGGCGAAGCGCTGCGCCAGTTCGTCATGCCGTCGCTCACCTGGAAAACCGAGTACATCCAGACGATCGTTGCCGTCTTCGGCACAACGATCAGTCCCTATCTGCTGTTCTGGCAGGCCTCTCAAGAGGCGGAGGATATTCGCGCCGTGCCGCAGCGACAGGTCCTTAAGCGGGTGCCCGAACAGGGTCCCGACGCCATCAAGCGGATCGAAATTGATACCCTAATCGGCATGGGGATTTCTAACTTCATCGCCTTGACTATCATTCTGACGACCGCTGCAACGCTCAACGTATCGGGCGTGACGAACATCGAAACTTCCGCCCAGGCGGCCGAGGCGCTTCGTCCAATAGCGGGAAATTACGCTGCGACGATCTTCGCACTAGGCGTGGTAGCCACAGGCCTTCTCGCCATTCCCGTACTCGCCGGGTCGGCAGCCTATGCGGTCGGCGAAGCTCGCAAGTGGCCGATCGGTCTGGCCCGCCAGCCCCAAGAAGCGAAGGCTTTCTATGCCACTATCGTGATGGCAACGGCCGTTGGAGTGCTGCTCAACTTCACCCCGATCAATCCTATTAAGGCGCTTATTTGGTGCGCCGTTATCAATGGCATCGTCGCCGTGCCGGTGATGGCCTTAATGATGCTGATGGCCGCCAACACGAAGATCATGGGTCAATTCACTATCGGTGGTTGGTTGACGGGGCTCGGCTGGATCGCGACCGCCACCATGGCCGCAGCGGCACTTGCGATGGGCGTCACGTTTTTCATGTGATCGTGTCGATGTGGCCGGCCATGAGGTGGGATCCAGCCGATAGCGTCGCAAGCGCGATTGCTTCGTCCCACTCCGAAAGGCGCGCGCTTAGCGGCCGCCGTCGCGCAACGGCTAGAACTACCTGCACGAGCGAGTTCAGTCCGCTGAAGCCTGCCAGGTAACGAAGGGCAAGCGAGAGCGTGCCACCCGTACTGACTGCAAGGACTGCCGCTAGAGCAACCGCCAGCGCGATCTCCCACCCGACTTTGGTGAGCCACTCACGTAGAAGGCTTGTTTGCACGCATTAATCTCCGGGGGCGACAGGCGACGACCCGGATCGGTGTTCAGCCTGCGAGCTCATCTAACAGCAGAATTAGCAAAAAGCCTACGAAGAACAGGCTGGTGACCCACGGCTTTTCCGGAGCCGAATGCGCCTCGACCAACAGCTCTTCCGTGACGAGATATAGCAATGCAACCAACCCAAATGAAAAGAAGGCCGCGATCCAAAAGTTTGGAAGATGGCTAACCGGGATGCCGACGGAGGCACCAAGGGGCAACAAGATCGCGATCCCGCCAACGACGGCGAGAACATTTGCAGGCTTTCGAATCGACTCGGACAGTTCGCCGGTCAATGAAAGGCCGAGGAACAAGACTTCCGTCGTGAGCGCAACCGTCAGTAAAAAACCTTGTTTTGCGCCCGCTGCGAAACCGATGCCCAACACCAGTCCATCGATGAAGATATCCACCGCTACCATGACGATGAGACCGGACGTGCCTTTAGTCATTTCGCCGAGGCGCTTGATAAGTAGCATAAGCACAATGCCGGCCGCCCCTCCCAGGATGACTGCCCAAGCTGACTGACGGTGTTTGATGTCGGGCAGAAGCTCTCCGGCGGCGGCGGCGAACACCACACCGGCGGCAAAATGCTGGATAGCACCAGCGAATGTGGGCGACGGCTTCCGCCAGACCGCCGCGGCGGCGCCGACCACGACGGCTACGGCCGGGATCAGCGTGTACATCCAAGCGGACATTAAGAGTTCCGCTCTGTCGGCCGCGCCGGTGAGTTGGGTAAGAGACGTTCTTTCCAGAAATGCAACCTAATCCCCGTTAGCGAGTTTTTAATTTCTATACCAAAGGAGTTTCCCATGACAGATACCTCGCAGATCAAAGAGCACATGGACGTCGTCTCTTCCGACAAAAAGACAGTCGGCAAAGTCGACCATCTTGAAGGCTCCGACAAGATCAAGCTGACCAAACAGAGTTCGCCCGACGGCGTTCACCATCATTTTATTCCCGTCGGCTGGATCGATCACGTCGACCAGCACGTCCATTTGACAAAATCCGACGCGGAAGTCACTGCCCATTGGCAGCACGAAGGCATAAAGTAAGACGCAGATCGGGCCGGCGAGAAACGTCGGCCCGTTGCCTTACACGACCTCTTCCGGAGCAGCTTTGTAGATTACGTCCTTGCTCGTCTCGATCTGGGCCCGTGACTGGCCGGTTGAGAATCATGAGCGAGTGAGTCCGAGACGGACCGGGTAAACATCCGCGCTAATGCCGCGGCGCCAGTCGGTCGAAAGGTGATATTACCGCCGTTCGCACCGCTGCAGTCAGACGCCACCCAACCGATAGTTCCATGTGCGAATGCGCCGAAGCCCAGCGAAAGTTGATTGGAGCGCAGCTTGAGAAAGGATCGCGCAAGTTAGCAACAGTCATGCTTGTTTATGAAGTCGTTTACTTGACTTCATCATCGCCGTCTCGCAGCTCCGATGGGAGGCAGCTAACTCCCTGTGACGACGGAAGCCCGAGGGTCCTTCGCAGATATTGCAGCGAATTCTTATCGACACTCGGCAAACTTAAAAATTCAGCATCTGCCTTATCGCGAACCTCGCCGACGGTTTTTAGACCGGCCGAATTCAGTAGGTTTCGAATTCTCTGCGGAAGTCGTACACTTTCAATCAGCGTGTTATCCGGGAGCTCGGGAGCTGGATCAATCATCTAGTCACTCCAATGCACTCCGTACGGCATTATCAGGGAGCACAATTATCGGTCTTTCCGAGTTTCAATTTAGCTTGAGTTTCTAATATGACCAAGTGCCGTCGAATCGATCCGCTACTACTTCTCAAAGGGTCATTGGCACCCTAGGCTGCCTGACTGGCATGAGTTATATTTTCGCGTTCGGCGGCGGACTGCAGGACAAGTCAGTCCAGCCATTCATTGCCCGGGATTTCCTGATCTTCCTCTATGCCTGACGGTGCGGTCATCCAAGGCGATCCTGGGGTCGTCGGCGCCACGGTTGCTTGCAATGCGAACCTGCCTGATTGTTCGTAACCGGCATGAGAGCCCCACCTCGTCATCGGGCGGTTAGCCTGCGATACAGCCTGGCATGAGCTGATGGGTGGAGGAGAAGCGATGGCAAATGCCATGCTTGATGCCAGGCAGGAAGGTGACTCTTATCGTCGCGTTGAGGTGATCACCGGGGAGCGCCGGCGGCGACGGTGGACGAGCGAGGAGAAGGCCCGGATCGCGGCTGAGAGCTTTGAGGAGGGTGCGAACATCTCCGAGGTGGCGCGGCGCAATGACGTTTCCCGCGGACTGCTCACAGTGTGGCGACGCCAGGTTGCGGCAGCGGTGGCGGGCAAAGCCCAGAACTTCGTGCCGATCCAAATTGGTGCCGAGAGCGATGGCGGGAGAGCTGGCGCGTCCGCGTGTATTTCGCCGGTACAGATGAAGCCCTTGGAGATTGCCGCACCGCAGGCCAAGGTCTGTGGAGTGGTCGAGATCGAGATGAACGGGGCGCGCATCCGCGTCGAGCCGGGAGTGGATCCGGCGACGCTTTCGATGGTGCTGTCGGCGCTTCGAGGGATCCGGTGATTGCGCTACGGTCTGACCTCAAGGTGGTGCTGGCGACACAGCCGGTCGACTTTCGCAAGTCGGTGCACACCCTGTCGGCGCTGGTGAGCGAAGCGCTATGTGCGAACCCGTATTGCGGCGACGTCTTCGTGTTCCGCAGCAAGCGCGCGGACAGAGTAAAGATTCTGGCGTGGGACGGCAGCGGCATGGTGCTGGTGACGAAGTGGCTGCACCAGGGGCGCTTCACCTGGCCGCCGATCCGCGACGGCGTGGTGCATTTGAGTGCGACGCAACTCGCGATGCTGCTCGACGGGCTTGAATGGACGCGTTTCTCACCCAAGCCTGTGAAGCAGCCGGCGGTTGTCGGCTGAGAGGTGAGGATTTCGCTGGAGCCTGTAGCGCGCGGATGTATCTTTTGATCATGGCGATTCGCTCCGATGCTCTCCCGACCGATCCAGCAGCGCTGACCGAGATGGTGCTCGCGCTTGACGCTGAGAACGAGAAGCTGCGCGTAGCCATGCAGACGCTCAAGGAGATGATCTTCGGGAAGCGCTCGGAGCGGCTTGCAGCACTAGTGGCCGAGCAGCTCGCGCTTGAGCTTGGCGATCTTGAGACCGGCGTCACGCCGCCTGCAGCTGCCAACGACGATACAGCTGCGGCGAAGCCGCTGGGCAAGCCGCTGCGCAAGAAGGCGCGCCGCAACATCGGTTCGCTGCCCAAGCACCTGCCGCGCTGCGAGCAGGTGCTGGAGCCGGAGGCGACCGCGTGCCCGTGCTGCCAGGGCCAGCTTCACAAGATCGGCGAGGACGTCAGCGAGGTGCTGGACGTGATCCCGGCGATCCTGCGGGTGTTACGCACGATCCGCCCCAAATATGGCTGCCGCAGCTGCACCGATGGCGTGGTTCAGGCGAAGGTACTGCCGCGCCTGATCGAGAGCGGCATGGCCTCGACCGCGCTGGTGAGCCACGTGGTGGTCTCGAAGTTCGCCTGGTATCTGCCGCTCTATCGGCAGGTGCAGATTCTGGCCGGCCAGGGCATCCATCTTGACCGCGCAACGCTCGCCTTGTGGGTGAAGCGTGCCGCCTGGTGGCTCAAGAGCCTATATGAGCTCCAGCTGCGCACGATCCAGGCCTCGCCGCGCGTGTTCTGCGACGAGACGCCGATGCCGGTGCTCGATCCCGGACGACATCGCCCCCGCATCTGCCAGTTCTGGGCGCATGCCATGGATGACCGGCCGTGGGGCGGTCCCGCGCCGCCGGCGGTTGCCTACGTATTCGCCGGCGGCCGCGGCACCGAGGAGATCGCCGGACAATTGACGGACTTTTCCGGCATTCTGCAGGTGGATGGTTATGCCGCCTACAAGGCGCTCGCCCGCGGCCATGGCGGCGCGATCCAGCTCGCGTTTTGTCTTGCTCACGCCCGCCGCAAATTTGTCGAGGTCTACAAGACGACCCAGTCGCCGTTCGCGCGCGAGGTGATCGAACGCCTGCAGGCGGTCTATGCGATCGAAGTAGAGATCCGCGGCAGCAGTGCCGAGCAGCGGCTTGCCGCCCGCCGTACCAGGAGCGCACCGCTGATGGCGGCGCTCAAGGCGCGACTGACCGAGATGGTCGGCCAGCTCTTCTCCCAGTCGAAGCTGACGGAGACCATCAACTACGCGCTCAACCACTGGGACGGGTTGACGCTGTTTCTCCGCGACGGCCGCGTCGAGGTTGATTCCAACACGGTCGAGCGTTCCATGCGCCCGATTGCCATGGGAAGACGCAACTCATTGTTCAGCGGCAGCGAAGGTGGCGCCGAGAGCTGGGCGATCCTGGCGTCGATCGTGAACACAGCAAAGCTCCACGATCTCGATCCGCAGGCCTACCTGACCGACGTGCTAGAACGTATCGTTTCCGGGAGAACCAAAAGCCATCAGCTGCACGAGCTGCTCGCCTGGAACTGGAAGGTGGCCCGCCAGCGCGTTGCACAGGCCGCCGCATGAGCTCGCGTCGCCATTCAGCATCGTCGCCGATGGCGGCCGCCGCGATGCCGCTTGAGGACCTCGAGCGATGGCTGCAGGCTCGCGTCGATCGGCATCCTGCTGCCACCAGTCTCCCCATGCTCGACGGCTACGTCGCCGCGATCGTGGCCGGACCAGTGTCGATCAGCCCGCTCGACTGGATCTGTCCGCTGCTCGCCATCGATGCCGATGCTTTCAACCACGGCGGCACCCCGGAGTTCGCTGCTATCTCCGCCGTCGCGCTGCGCCATAACGAGATCAGCCAGATCCTTTCGACCACGCCTAGCCAGTTCGCCCCGATGCACCGGCGCAGAATCAACGGCGACGTCGATCCGCGTCCCTGGTGCCAAGGTTTTTATGGCGCGATGCAGCTCAGGCTGTCGGCCTGGGCGGCGTTGCTGGACACCAGCAATGTCAATCACGGCCTGCTTCTGCCCATTCTGCTATACTGTCGCGACGATCAGGGGCAACCGCTGCTCGGACCACCACAAAGCGGCCGCGAGAACCGGCGCGCCTACGCTGATATTCCAGCGGCCGTCGAGGCCACGCGCCAACACTGGATGCCGATCCGCTACGCACGCGCCAGCTGAATCCCGCAGACGTGGGAGCTCATACCGGTTACGATTGTTCTCCGGCCAAGAGGACCGCGATGGATCAGATGCGCATTTGTCAACGATCCCTGATCGACGGTGAGACGCGACTGGGATGACACTGGCAGCTTGAGGCCTTTGCGCAAACAGCCTTCGAATTTGGCTTAGCGGCTATTGAACAACTTTCCGGTTGCAAGCGATTGGGCTTGGCCGTCGCCGCAACTCAACAAGTTCGGCCCCGAGCGGCGGGAGCGTGATACGGACCGCCGTCGAAAATGCGCGATGTCGGGGAGCCATTGGAGTTTTTCGGCTGGCGAGCACAATCTTGCGCTACGCGACGACAGCGCAGGATTCACATAGCGGTCTTCGAGCTGTCTTATAAGTAGCGCGATGGCTGGAGCGGTTCGGAGGCATGGTCGGCTCTGAGCGGCCAGCGAAGCGCCAAAAGGTCGAGCAGGATGTCACATCAATTGATCGAACCGTTAACAGGGGCTGGCGACGAGTTATGTCGTTCTCGTCATTTTGACGTTACGCCTTTTGACGTTACGGCCGCCGATTCGGATCATCATCCGACAACTGATCACGCAGGCCAAAACCGGCTTGGGGATCGGACTTATGTTGGAATAACAGTCTTCACCATGTCTGAGAAGCAGTGATCTCGTCCATTGAAGAGTGCGGGCGTCGCTCAATGCCCATTCGTTCTTGCAATTGCGAATTAGTTGCAATAATGCCTTGGGATGGATGTCATCTTTCTTTGGTCTACTTTAGCGTTGGGTAACGGGGCGCGTTATGAAGCGAGTGTCCAACTTTTTGGGTGGCACCTGGATAGTGCTTGCGACGTGTTCTGTCGCGATCGCAGGTGACCTTCCCGTAAACCTTCCGGTCAAGGCACCTTTGCCCTACGTCTCGAAGGCTGCGGAGGTGACTGGTTACGATTGGAACGGTTGGTACATCGGCGCCCATGCCGGGGTGATCAAAGGCTCTTCAAACTGGTCCGCAACTGCGCCGGGAGCCGGCGGTCCAGGTTTGAATGGATCATTCGATTTTCCGTTCAATTTCGATTTCATGGGCGGAACGGGCAGCTATTTCGCCGGACTGCAGGGTGGGTATAATTACGTTTTTCAGTCTCGCTGGATGCTGGGTTTCGAGGCCGACGCTAGCTTTCCGAATTCGGACGTGCAGGTACCCTTTTCCGTGCGTGGCAGTCAGACGGTCACCTCGCCCTTGACCGGCCAAGTGATCTACGGAGAGGCGGTCATCCATTACGGAAGTGCCCGCGCTCGCCTCGGCTACGCGTTCGAGCATTTTCTCCTCTATGGAACGGGAGGATTGGCCTGGACCTACAATCAGGCAACGCGGGATCAGGTGACCGGTTTTCCCGCTGGCGGTTTCGCAACGCCGGGAACCGTGGACACGAGGCTGCTGTGGCGATTGGGGTGGGCCGCGGGAGCGGGCATCGAGATTCCGCTCACCGGCAACTGGACCGCAAAAGCCGAGTATCTGTCGACTGGATTTGGCCGCAAGGGCGTGACATTCCCGGCCGCAGCGGAGGTGTTCGCATCCGACCTCGCCATGCAAAGCGTCCGGCTTGGTGTGAACTACCGGATCGGTGGAGATAACGCTCACATATCGGACTTCCTGGCCAAGGGCCCATCCGCTCTGGAAACAGACCGCGTCGCGTTCCACGCCCAAGCCACCTACGTCAATCAGTATGCCCCTCCATTTCGGGCTCCCTACAGCGGCCAGAACAGTCTCGCACCGAATATCGGCCGCGAGACTGCAGACGTAACCTTGTACGCAGGCGTCCGGCTCTGGGAGGGCGCCGAAGCATGGGTCAATCCGGAAATAGATCAGGGCTTTGGACTGAGCAAATCGGTCGGCGCAGCGGGTTTCCCAAGCGGCGAGGCCTACAAAGTCGGGGCGAGTTACCCGTACACGCGTCTGCACCGGGCATTCCTGCGACAGACCATCGACCTCGGCGGCGAGGTTCAGAAAGTCGATGCCGGGCTCAACCAGTTTTCCGGGTCGCAGACTTCGGATCGGTTGGTGTTCACTGTCGGAAAATTCAGCGTCGGCGATATCTTCGACACCAATAAATACGCCCATGATCCTCGCGTCGATTTCATGAACTGGACCATCATCGACACCGGAACGTTCGACTATGCGGCCGACGCCTGGGCTTACACCGTCGGCGCGGCCGCGGAATGGTACCAAGGTCCCTGGACCTTGCGCGCCGGCCTATTCGATCTATCCATCGCACCGAATGCCACCCACCTCGATTCACAGTTCGGACAGTTCCAGTGGGTCGGCGAGATCGAGCGGCGATATGCCATCTGGGATCAACCCGGGAAAATCGCGATCAGCGGATTTCTGACACGCGGCCGGATGGGAAGCTTCCAGGACGCGATCCAGTTGGCTGCAGTGAACGGAGGACCCGCCGATATCGCCGCCGTGCGGCGCTACCAAAGCCGTGGCGGCATCAGCATGAATCTAGAGCAGCAACTCATCCCCAATGTCGGCCTGTTTGTCCGAGCCGGGGTCGCGGATGGCAGTAAGGAGCCCTATGAATTCACCGACGTCGATCGAACCGTCGCCGCCGGCCTATCGATTTCCGGAAAGCAGTGGGGGCGGGATAACGATACGTTCGGCATAGCCGGTGTCGTCAACGGGATTTCCGGCGTGCACCAAGCGTTTCTCAATGCCGGCGGACTTGGAATCCTGGTTGGCGATGGCAAGCTGCCAAATCCGGGCAGCGAAAAAATATTCGAGACTTATTATAGTTTTCCGGTATTTTCCACGAAGGTTACGCTGGACTATCAGCTCATCGCAAATCCAGCGTACAATCGCGACCGAGGCCCAGTTTCGGTGCTCAGTTTTCGCGTGCATTCGCAATACTAAGCAATTCTGATCGCGCTCTCGGTTAATCCCAGTGCGACTATCAGCATATGAAGCATCACGATGATGGTGTGGATGACACCCACTCGACGGCATCAAATGTGGCAGAGTGTTGCCGAAGCAACAAAGAGAGGAGTAATCCACAATGCATCCTACCACCATCGGCTCTCGCCAAGCACGTCTTTCAAGTGCATGGCGTGGAGGCTGCGGGTAAAGTAGGGGTTCTCAACCCCGCGCTCGCAGAGCGCTTCATCGGAGAGGTCATAGGCGCGCTTGAGGATCACCCCAGCCCCGCCATCAATCGCGTCGGCAGTGGCGGGCGGCCCGGATCATCGGTGTAGACCGCCCCAGACTCCCGTTCCAGGAACCCCCAATTCCACCGTGCGCCCCAGCGCCGCCAGCGGATGCTTCAGATGATCTGATCGAGCCGCGGAATGATCCTGCTCTCCCGTCGTGCCGGCGGCCGCATCTGGTCCCTCGCCAAAGCTCTCAAAGGCGCGTGAATGACAAATCAAATTTGCAAGGAATCCCCTTCCGCACACCCGATTTCCGGCAAACTAAATTGCCTCAGAGAACAGGTCACGCTGAAGCGCCTCATCAAACAAGCGTATCGCCAGCGTGAAATCGCCGCGATCTTTCGCAACCAAGCCGGCCTGTGGGAGATCGAAAGGGTCGCGTTGGGCGAAGCTCGGGAGACGAGGCATATCGGCAAGGCCGTTGCCGTGGTCAGTCCAAAAGCGACCACCCATCGACCATACCTTACCTCACCTCAACGAGGGGGCGCCACCGGCGCAACCGCCTCGTGGTGTCAACATCCGGTAACTGCCGTAGACCAGTGCGGCAGTTTCAGTCGGCGAGGAAGCCCTCTCGTAATAAAGTCTCAGAATGCAACACTCTTACAACCCGGCTCGACTGCAACGGGCTTCGACAGGATTTTTTTACTGGCCGATGCCTTACCTGATATCGGCCGGTCCACGGCAACCATGTGTTTGATGATCGCGGATGCGACCCCTACCGCAGCCGCCAACGAGATCGCGTGCGGACACATCGGGCAATCTGACGGTTGACGGAGATGCTACACCAACCATCACCACGGGAAACGCCGGTTTAGTCTGAAAAGACCCGATGGCTTGGCAAGTTGACCATGTTGCGGCCGTGAACGCCATTACCAACATTGGGAAGCGGATGCGACACATTGGAGCCTCCGCAAGCAAGCAACCAATGGGATCCTTACTCCATAACGGGCCACTACGAAACTCAAATTAGGCCACAAGCGGTTAAAACAGGTGAGCTAGTAGGAGCGGTTGGGCAGGACGATCCTAGCCGCGATCGCCGGAAGCACCCCCATGAGGGAAGACCTGCCAGATGCACGTGCAAGGACGCTATTAGAAATACTAATTTAGCGACTGCCGGCGAGAAGCCGTTCGCCTCTGTGTGCGGCGCAATATTTTCATCGACTTCGTGGGCCGTTGTTGTTTGATCCAGAACTCATCGGAGATCATGATCCGGCCTATGTTCGGTACAGCTTGCAGGAAAATGGGCATTGGGCCTTGAATAGCGACGTCACGTTGGATTTCAACCTAGGTGACGACACATGTTAGAGTAACGGATGTCCGAAACTCCTCGTTCTCAAATCTGGTCGGGGGTTCCGATGGCGTTGGCATCCGCTGTGTTGTTCGGTGCCTCGGCGCCTCTGGCTAAGGTTCTCCTGGGTTCGATTGCGCCGCAGATGCTGGCAGGTCTCCTGTATCTAGGCGCGGGAACGGGATTGACGATCGTCTATCTTGGGCGGGCCGCTTTTGGCGTTCCTGTCGCTGAAGCAAGTCTGCGACGCGTTGATCTGCCCTGGCTGGCCGCTGTTGTGATTTTAGGGGGATGTCTCGCCCCGTTGCTGCTCATGATGGGTCTGCAGCGCACCTCCGCTTCGTCGGGCTCCCTGCTCCTCAATCTCGAAGGCCTTGCCACAATGGCCATCGCGTGGGTGATCTTCAAAGAGAATGTCGACAGTAAAGTCTTGCTGGGAGCGCTTGCGATCTTGACCGGCGCGGTGATCCTGGCATGGGATGGACAAAGCATCACGATCGATGCCGGCGGAGCACTGATTGCCGGGGCCTGTTTGGCATGGGGCCTCGACAACAATTTTACGCGCAAGCTTTCTGCTGCTGATCCAGTCGTCACGACCATCATTAAGGGACTAGTGGCCGGAACCGTGAATATGGGGCTGGCGCTTGCAATTGGCTCAGCGCTTCCGCCTCTTTCCGTGATCGGTGCTGCGGCCTTGGTAGGCTTTTTCGGCGTCGGGGTGAGTCTGATTTTATTTGTGCTGGCGCTGCGGCATCTGGGGACCGCCCGGACCGGCGCTTATTTTTCGTTGGCGCCCTTCATCGGAGCGGTTGTGGCGATCCTGCTTCTGCGCGAGCCGCTCACCCCTCAGTTGGCACTGGCAGGGTTGCTAATGGGCGGCGGTATTTGGCTGCATCTCGCCGAGCGGCATGAGCACGACCACGAGCATGAGTTTCTAGAGCATGACCACAGCCACGTCCACGACGAGCATCACCGACATCATGCCGAAGAGATGTTGGAGCGTCATTCACATTGGCATCGCCACGAACCTATTCGACATAAGCATCCACACTATCCCGATTTGCATCATCGACACCGGCACAATTAGATCTGCGCACGCAGGAACAAGCGGAATTGGCAACGCAACTGCGGCGGCGGTGGCGACCAATGGCCATCGTACCAGCAGCGGGGCGGCGTATCGTGTGCAAGTTCAAGACGTCCCGGCCAATCAAAGCCGCCGTCCCCTGCCGCAGTGAGCCACTCGTTCGCAGCGTCTGGCTCGAGGCCGGCCAGGTCTCAGGGACATTCAAAGCTACGTTCGAGGCGAAGTTTGCGGAGTTGGTAGATTATGCAAGGAAGCAGCCGGGACCAGCCTAGGCTACGGATCTTGTTATCTAAGCTGGGAGGACTCCCCTGGCCGCGAAGCACGCTGCTGCAGCGCAGCCATCGTGGCCGTGCAGCCCGAGGATCCGAGACGCTTTCCGCAGAGAAGCCTGCGCACCCCCCGGGGCCTCCCGTTTGGCAAAACGGCCGTGCAGGGCCCCTACACTCGCCTGCCCTGCGAAGGTGTTTGGTCCCGGAAGATTAGCTAGAGCTTCGCACGGCGCGAGATAGTCGAGGCATTTGAGGCGGGTACGGTTGTAGTCCATGACGAAGCGATGAAGAAATTGATCGCGGTCGAGGTGAGAATGGAATAGCCGGCGGGCGATGCCACGTTTGGGTTCGCGGCCGATCGCTTCGACGATCCGTCGATTGAAACGCTCGACCAGGCCATTGGTCTGCGGACGGTAGGGTCTAATCAGGCGGTGTTGAATGCCCCGCTTTGCACAAACTTGATCGAACGGATGCTGGCCAGATGGCTTGTCGATCGGCTTGTTCTTCTTGTCGACGGCGAAGCGGTCCGTGAACTCGGCGCCATTGTCGGTAAGAATGGTGTGCACCGGATGCGGGAAGTGGGCGAGGAAACGTTTAAGGAATTCTTCCGAAGTCCTGGCATCCCGGTTTTGATGGATCTCCATGTAGACGTAGCGAGTGGCCCGATCGATCGCGACGAAGGCGTAGCTTTTACGTCGCTCGAGGGCCGGCAAATGTGGATGAAGCCGACAGTGGCCTGCTCAAAGATGCCAACAGCAGGCTTGTCGGGCTTCGGCCTTTGGTTCAGACCGTGCCGCTTCAGGCAGCGATGGATCGCGCTACGTGACAGCTTACAGTTGACGCAGCGCCGCATCACCTCGACGATATCATCAAGTGGCAACTGCAGCCGCGTCCGCAGCTCGCAGACGAGCGCCTCCTCCATCAGCGAGAGGCTGGTCGTCAGCTTTTTTGGCGTATGCGAACGATCGCTGACCGTAGTACGGGTGCGCCACCGCCGGATTGTGGTCTGGCTTACGCCGAGTTCGCTCGCCAGTTCCGCGATCTTCTTTTTGCTGCGCTGAATGTAAGCCCGGACCTTAGGCGTGGTCGTAGCGTTGGCGTGCAGGTTCAGTTCCATGACGCAAGGCGCTCCCTGACGTAACAGACGCCTCTTTCTACACCGATTCCATTCAACCAATCTTCCGGGACCAAACACGAAGGAAGGGTCTCACGGGGGTCGCCGCGGGCTCACAGGCCTAAATGCTCAATTTCCCATGCCCCTTGGCCGCGGACAACGTCCAGCGGCATGCGACCGGGGTCATATCTGCTCACCTCCGGCACATTGAACCGACGGACCCAGTCCCCGAAATCTTCATTCCGGCCGAGCCTGGTTTTCGGAACGAAGATATTTCACAAGCGCTACTGCCGCCAATATTAAAACGACGATGACCAGCACGCAGACCAGACCCATGCCCCAAGACATTGCGGGCGAAATACCGTTCATCATGGATCACCTCGTTTTGTTGAAGGCGCGAGAGGTCGCAAAATCTTGGACGGTTCGTCGAGGTCGGTCTGGGCGACCGGCGCATCAGTTTCTGCCGCACCCATCATCTGGACTTGGGACCGCCTTGGTAACGCCAGGCTGATCCGCCGTCGTTCACGTTTGGCGCGGAATGCAGGCGTGACGGTATCCGGTCGTAAGCGAACGCGGAATTCGGATCGCCTTGTGAGCTACCGGTCCTGGCTTGTGCGCTCTGCCTGGCCTCATTCGGCCAATAGCTTTTGTCGGTGATCGTTGATCCGGCAAATGCAGACGCCGACGCCGCCATTAGCGGCAACAAGAGTGAAATCGTGAGAAGTTTTTTCGTCATGATCCGGCTCCATCAGTTCTTCGAAGCGCGTCTTGTGCGCTTCTACTTATGAGTTCGGACCGTTTCGTTCGCCGGTTACAAGCTCACGCTGACGTGACCGGCAAACGCTCACCAACGCAATAGTCGTGGCCCCATTGCTGCGCCCGCTAAGGTGCAAAGCACAATCGTGCCGCCGTACCAAACCGCTACAAAAGGCAGGGAATCGTCCGCGCAATGCAGCGCATACGCCATCGCGCTAACGCCGCCCGCAACAAGTCCCGCGAAAGCACCCGTGCGAGCAAGGTTCGTAGGCGCCGCCTGTCGAACGGCCCAGATAGCGACGGCGAAAGGAACGATCGCGATGACCGGAATGGAAACAAGGCATTCCAGCCATTCGTCTCCGATGATCATCTTGGTCCAGTGCGAGCTTGGCGCCAGCCCGAGGCTGATTGCTGCAAGCGCCACGATGACAAGAAACGGCACCGCAACGAGATACGATCGAGGTTTTCGCTCCCCGCCAGGGCGCGCCAGCTTTGCGAGATAGACAAGCGCGAGGCTGAAAATCCCGACCGCGAATGAGACCTTTGTGGCGACGAAACCCAAGGCGCCGGACGTCACCATGTCCGGACGGACGCCCAGCCCGAAGATCGTGATTCCCAAGGCCAGAATTGAACCTGCCCCAAGCGCGACCAGAAGCGTGCGAACGACCAAACCGCGGTCGACCGGCTCGGGATTGGTACTCAGGAGGGCCACAAGCTCGTCAGTCTTCATGTCCGCTTTTCCCGGCCGATCAGGGTAGCCAGTGCTTTGAGTCCCCGGTGGATGTTCACTTTGACCCCCGGCTCGGAGATGCCGCATCGTACTGCCGCCTGCGCGATGCTCAACCCGTCCAGCTTCACGGCCTCGATGGAACACCGCATGTTTTTCGGTAGTCGCTCCATGAGCCTCCTAACATCGTAGCTACTCTCCGCGCCGACATTGTCGTCGTGCGCCATGATTGCATCGGCCTCCTCGATAGGCACGTCGGCCCGCGACGTGCGGGTACGCCGCAGGAAATCGATCAACTTGTAGCGCGCGATCGCATGGACCCAAGGCGTCAGAGGCTCGGCAGGATCATAGGTGTGCCGCTTGAAGTGAACCGCCAATACCGCCTCCTGAACGAGATCCTCCGCTTCTGCCGCACCCCTTCCCATCCTGGCGAGCTTGCCCTTGTAGTAGGCCCGCAAACGGCTGCTCAATCGCTCGAGCAGCGCGCGGTGCGAGGCCGCGTCGCCGTCCAGGCTGGCAAGCATTAGCGCCTTGAGTTCGATTTCGTGGGTCGTCATGCTTGCGTATCTCTGTTAGTTCGCCGGTCCGGCGGATTTGGTTACAGCCGAAGATGACCGGCCTCAAAAATAGTCGGAAAGGTCTGCTGCGCTTCGGCTAGGCCTCAATGCGCTTTGCTTGCCGATCGCGTCTTTTCCGCTCCTCGCATTCGTGCAGCAATTCGGGGCCGGCCCAGACCGCGGTTCCATCGTCATCCACGATGAGCGGCATGAAAAGGTTCAGGGTTTCGCTCAGCCGAACGACGCGGCCCAAGGCGCTCTCGTTGTTCGGATGCGGCTCGCATCGCAGGACCAGATCGCCGGATGGGCGGGAATCGACCTCAGGCCGCTGCTTCCAGCGCCGCAACAATTCCTGGCAGGCAAGCTCGACGGCGCGTGGCACCGGCCTGAGGTCACTTTCCCAGTATTGAACTGCGCCGCGACTCATGCCGAGCAGTTCTCCCGCCACGATCTGGTTGATGCCCAACTTCTTCCGCCACTTTTTGAAGTCCCACTGGTCCCTCACATCATCCTGGCGCCGAGGAGGGACGGCGCTTCGTCACTCTGCTGCTTGCGAGCGGTCGAAATCACTTGCCGTCTTCCGTTCTTGGCTATTCCGGTCCACGGGGACGGCTGAGCCCGGTTCGCGCGGCAACCCAAACCCCTTGATCAGCGCGTAGACCGCGGGGATCACGATGAGCGTCAGAATGGTGGACGAGATCATGCCGCCGATCATCGGCACGGCGATGCGTTGCATGACCTCCGAGCCGGTACCGGTGCTCCACAAAATCGGTATAAGGCCTGCCATGATGGCGACAACGGTCATCATCTTGGGCCGCACGCGCTCGACCGCACCCAGCATGATGGCCTCGTTCAGATCCCGCCGCGTGAACGGCTTGCCTTCCGCCAACCGTTCGGCGTGAATCTCCTTCATCGCATGATCGAGATAGATCAGCATGATGACGCCGGTCTCGGCAGCGACACCGGCCAGCGCGATGAAGCCTACGGCCACCGCGACGGACATGTTGAAACCAAGCCACCACATCAACCACAATCCGCCGACGAGGGCGAACGGCAGCGACAGCATTACGATTAGCGTCTCGGTCAGCCGGCGGAAGTTCAAGTAGAGCAGCAGGAAGATGATCAGCAGCGTGACAGGCACCACGATCTTCAGCCGCGCGGTGGCGCGCTCAAGGTATTCGAACTGTCCGCTCCAGACGACATAGTTTCCCGGCGGAAATTGTACGCTGGCGGCCACGGCGGCCTTGGCATCGGCAACGTAGCCGCCGAGATCGCGGTCGCGGATGTCGACGAAGATGTAGACCGCGAGTTGGCCGTTTTCGGTCCGGATGGACGTAGGCCCGCGCGTGAGCTTGATCGCTGCAACCTCGCCCAGCGGGACAGTCCCCCCATTCGGCATCGCGACGAGAACATCCCGGGCGATGGATTGCGGGTCGCTACGCAGGTCGCGTGGGTATCGCAGGTTGACGCCGTAACGCTCGCGGCCTTCCACGGTGGTGGTGATCGTCTCTCCGCCGAGTGCCGAAGAGACCGTGTCCTGCACATCGCTGATCATGAGACCGTAGCGCGCAAGCGCCTCCCGGTCAGGGACGACATCGAGGTAATAGCCGCCGATGACCCGTTCGGCGTAAGCGCTCGACGTGCCGGGAACTGCTTTCACGACGGTTTCGATCTGGCGGGCGAGCTTTTCCATTTCCGTCAGGTCTTTTCCCAACACCTTTATGCCGACCGGTGTCCGGATCCCGGTCGCGAGCATGTCGGTACGGGCCTTGATCGGCATGGTCCAGGCGTTGGAGACACCGGGAAACTGCAAAGCCTTGTCCAGTTCGGCGATGAGGCCGTCGACGGTCAGGCCCGCACGCCATTGCGCCTTGGGTTTGAGATTGACGATCGTCTCGAACATTTCGGTCGGCGCGGGGTCGGTCGCCGTTTCGGCGCGTCCCGCCTTCCCGTAGACCGACTCGACTTCCGGAAAGGTCTTGATGACCTTGTTCTGCGTCTGCAGGATTTCCGCCGCCTTGGTCACCGACAGGCCCGGCAACGTCGTCGGCATGTACATCAGCGTGCCCTCGTTGAGGCTCGGCATAAACTCCGTTCCGAGTTGCCGGGCCGGCCAGAGGCTGATCGCCAAGGCGACAAGCGCCAGAAAGATGGTCAGCGTCTTGGCCCTTAGTACGCCGCGGATCATCGGGCGATAGATCCAGATCAGGAACCGGTTGATGGGATTCTTGTGCTCCGGAATGATCTTGCCGCGAATGAACAGAACCATGAGCGCCGGCACCAGCGTGATCGACAGGATCGCCGCCGCCGCCATCGAGAAGGTCTTGGTGAACGCCAGCGGGCTGAACAGCCGGCCCTCCTGCGATTCCATGGTGAAGATCGGCAGAAAGGATACCGTGATGATCAGCAGGCTGAAGAACAGCGCCGGGCCGACCTCGCTTGCAGCCTCGATGAGGACCTCTAGGCGCGGCTTGTCCGGTGGCGCCCGTTCGAGATGCTTGTGGGCATTCTCGATCATCACGATGGCGCCGTCGATCATGGCACCGATGGCGATGGCGATGCCGCCGAGGCTCATGATGTTCGATCCGATGCCGAGCACCTTCATCGCGGCGAAAGCCATCAGGATGCCGATCGGGAGCATCACGATGGCGACGAGCGCGCTGCGCACGTGCAGCAGGAAGACGATGCAGACGAGCGCGACGACGATGCTTTCCTCGGTAAGCGTCCGCTTCAGCGTTTCGATCGCGTCGTGGATCAGGTTCGAACGGTCGTAGACCGGTATGATCTCGACACCCTTCGGAAGCGCCGAAGCCATCTCCCCCAGGCGCGCCTTCACATTGTCGATGACGTCGAGCGCATTCTGTCCGAAGCGTTGCAGTGCGATTCCGCTGGCGACCTCGCCCTCCCCGTTGAGCTCGGTTATGCCGCGGCGTTCGTCCGGGCCGAGTTCGACCCGTGCGACGTCCTTCAGCAGGACCGGCGTGCCCTTGTCGAGCTTCAGCACGATGTTCGATAGGTCGGAGAGGCTCTTGACATACCCCCTGCCCCGCACGACGAATTCGAACTCGGAAAGCTCGACGGTGCGCCCGCCCACGTCCATGTTGCTGCCGCGGACCGCATCGCGCACCTTCGCAAGCGGTATGTCGAGCGATCTCAACCGGTTCGGATCGACGATGATGTTGTATTGCCTGACGAAGCCGCCGACGCTTGCGACCTCGGCCACGCCTTCCGCTTTGGAAATTCCGTATCGGATGGTCCAGTCCTGGATCGACCGCAGATCGGCCAGCGATTTGTCCTTGGACTGCAGCGCGTACTGATAGACCCAGCCGACGCCCGTCGCATCGGGCCCCAACGTCGGCGTCACGCCGGCGGGCAATTTGCGCGCCGCGGCGTTGAGGTATTCCAGCACACGCGAACGCGCCCAGTAGATGTCAGTGCCGTCTTCGAAAATGATGTAGACGAACGAGACGCCGAAGAATGAAAACCCCCGCACCACTTTCGATTTCGGTACGGTGAGCATGGCCGTCGTCAAGGGATAGGTGACCTGGTCTTCGATGACCTGTGGTGCCTGACCTTTGTATTCGGTGTAAACGATGACCTGGGTGTCGGAGAGATCTGGAATCGCGTCGAGCGCCGAGTGCTGCAGGGCATAGACCCCGGCCGCAATAGCGAAGATAGCGCCGATGAAAACGAGCATCAGGTTCCGGGCCGACCAATCGATGAGCCGCGCGATCATTGTGGTTTCTCTCCGGTGTCGAGGCCCTTGAGCGCCGCCTTGAGATTGCTTTCGGCATCGATCAGGAAGTTCGCGGAAGAGACGACCTTGTCGTTTTCGGCGAGCCCTTCCTTGACCTCGACGAGGCCGCCGCCGCGGCGCCCGATCTTCACCGCCCGCGGTTCGAAACGGCCCTCGCCCTTGTCGAGCAGCACAAGCTGCCGCTCGCCGCTGTCGATCACCGCGCTGCTGGATACGGTTACGACTGGAGTTTCCGTCCCCGTGGCAATTTCGACGTCGGCATACATGTCCGGCCGCAGCACGTCGTCCGGGTTGGGTAATTCGATCCTGATCCGCGCGGTCCGCGTTTCCGGTTTCAGGTGCGGATAGATCACAGTGACTTTTCCCGTGAACGGTCGGTTCGGATAGGCGCGCAAACGCACGGTGGCGGTTTGTCCGAGTTCGATGAGCGCAAGATCGCGTTCGGCGACGTCGACCATCACCCAGACGACATCATGGTCGACGATCCTGAAAAGCACGTCTCCGGGCGCTGCACGCATCCCGTTAACGGCCGTCCGCTCCACGACCTCACCGTCCTGCGGCGCAGGCCAGTTCAGGTAGACCGGGACCTCGCGCGTCCGCTCGATGTCGGCAATAAACCCATCGGGCGCACCGAGGTTTTCGAGGCGGCGGCGCGCCCCTTTMAGGGCCTGSCCGCTGATGCCGGCTTCCGGACGGGCGTTAAGGRCCGAGAGATATTCGGCGGCGGCGCTCGACAGGTTCGGGCCGTAGATGCGCATCAACGGCTGGCCCTTGCGGACGTGCGTGCCGGTCGTGACGTTGTCGACGGTGTCGATGAAGCCCTCGAACCGGAGCGAGACGACGGACACGCGCCGCTCGTCCTGCTGTACCGTGCCCGGTGCCCGGATCATCGTATTCAAGGTGCGGCGTTCCGCGACCTCTGTCTGGACGCCTGCCTTCTGCAGCTTGCCCGCGCTCACTTTGACCGATGAGTCGTCGTCTTGTTCGCCCTCATATACGGGGAGATAATCCATCCCCATCGAATCCTTTTTCGGCGTCGGCGACGTGTCCGGAAGGCCCATAGGGTTACGATAGAATTTGATCCGCCCGCGTTCGCCGCCCTTCGCAGTCATGGCTTCCGGAGCGTGCTCCTCGAAGCTCACATCTTCGCTGGCGCGGACCGCCGAATATTCCTTGCCCGACGGCGTCTTCTTCGGCGTCATGGAATAATCGGGCGCGCCGTCCGGATCACGGTAGTAGACGATCGGTCCTGTCGCAGCCGGTTGAGCGGAACTTGGCTTTGCCGCTGCGGGAAGTACGGCGGACAGCCATCCTGGAAGCGGAGCGCTCGAACGTCCGACGGCCAATCCGACCACTCCGGCGGCCAGGATCGCCGTAAAGGCTAACAAAGCACCTACTGGCCGTCTCATAGCGAACCTCCGGCCAGACGTTCCATTTCGGCGTATTTCGTTTGAAGTTCTACCTTGAGCTTCAGCAGGTCGAGCTGGACAGCGCGAAGCCTGCGCTCCGCCTCGAARACCGAGGAAAGATCGGACGTGCCGGCCTGGAAACCGTTCCGCGCATTGTCGAGGGATGATCGTGCAGGCGGCAATTGGCGCGACGCGTAGATCTGCACGACCTTCCGTAGCGCATCGACGCTGAACCATGCGTCGGCGATCTGTCCGTCGACCCGCAGCCGCAGCGCCTCGCTGCGGGCTTGCGCGGCGCCGAGACGCGCGCCCGCCGCCCGCTGTTCGGCGTCCTTGACTTCATAGTGCAGCGGCAGCTTGACGCCGAGCATGAACTCGCCGGTATCCTCGGTCCCGGGCCGCTGCACGTATTTCGCGCCGAGCGTGACGTCGGGATAGTAGTTGAGGTCGGTAAGGGATTTGGTCTGGGCCGCGGAATTGCTCTGGGCTCCGGCCAGCGCCAGCATCGGGTTAGCAGAGCGCGCGAGTGCCTGAACCTGCGCGAGGCTGATTGCCTTGATTGCTCGAAAGCCGGTCGGCGGAGCCAAGGGCGCCAGGGACGGACGGCCGATCAGGGCATTCAGCCTGGCCGCCGCTGCCTTCTGTTCGCCTTGTCGGCGGACGACGTCGCCGTCGGCGGTAGCCGCTTCGATCTCGGCCTTGATGACGTCCTGCCGGTCGACCGATGTCGTGCCGTATCGCGAACGCAACAATCCGAGCGTCTCGTCGTACCGCCGCTTGATTTCGGTGGCGACYCCAACGGCTTCATACGCSGCATTGTATTCGCCATGYGCTGYAATGACCTGCGCGATGAGTTCGGTCACGGTGGCACGGCCTTGGAATTTTGCGGCATCGGCGTCGGCCRTGGCGACGTTGCGCTCRAGGCCGTATTTGCCCCAAAGCTTGAGCTCCTGGTCGATGCCTATGCGGCGCTGTCCCACGCCCTGCCGGTTGACGTCCCAAGCCTCGAGAATGAGKGTCGGGTCAGCCAATACGCCCGCCGTCCCGATCTTGTGAACCGCTGCATCGAACTCGAGCGCGGCCGCCGCCACCGTCGGGTTGAGGCGTTTGGCAACCGCCACGACGCTTTCCGCGGTAGCTCCGGGCAAAGTCTGCTCGGCYGCCAAGGCCGGGGACAACCACAGCAMYGCTGCGGYYGCTCSRATTGCRGCGAAGCSMGTGMYTCSGSCTRMGCGGATCACGGCGTGGCCTTGAKGACGAGCTTGCTTTCRACCGTCCCGGTTTCGCCYTGAACCTTGGCGCCGAGGGACAATTGCCAGCCACCTTCCATMGTTATGGCGGCCTTGAACTTATAGACGCCCGGCTCCGTRCTCGGCATCGCCTCGATCGACGTYTTCATCGTSTCCATGCCGTCCGGAGCCATGTCCAATCTCTTTGCGAAGATCACCGCAYCGGGAACCGGCTTGCCGTCGGGCTTGTGGAYCARSCGGACCGAGATGGTYGCKTCCCCCTTCTTGACTGTYTTGTCGACCAGTTGGAATTCGTAGTCCTTGATGTCGGCGCGCGCGAGCGTGGCCGAACCTGCCAAGGAARCGGCGATCAACGCCGCCCGGAGGGCGGGCGCGAAGGCATACTTCTTCATTKTRCAAATCCTCGATGACCCGATGCGCCGCGAACGGCGGCGTGCGTTAACTGCGCGGCCCTGAGACCGCGCAGCAGCAGACGGCGTGGAGACGCCGATCARATCGAGATTCGAGGGGGATGATCCGGAGGGGAACCGATGAGGCCGTCCGCAATCAAGTCGTCGRGMGGKRAAAGCRGYCGGCTSGTYTGRAAGGAAACTTSGACACCGTCCGTTGGGGATGGYTCGGCCTGCGCGATGGTCAGCATGCACATCGCGAYAAGCGGACAATCCCGGCAGTTATTGCTYTTTTGGCCGTCCGGACAGCAAGGCATAGCGTCCGACATCGCGGCCATATCGGTCATCTCAGCGRCAGCCAGACGCTTTGCCGCCGCCGGCGTGACCAGCGGCGCARMGACSAGCCCKACGATCACGAAGAYCGCRASCAKACGACCGATGAGTCGGCGAAGATTCATWRC
>BFBZ01000008.1_pt424 | contig 178666 bp, 174 predicted proteins | sample 1888401 | NCBI WGS metagenome assembly BFBZ01 (sample SAMD00112614, study PRJDB3348) | symbiont metagenome | host: Chara braunii
TGCGCAATTTTATTGCGCGTGCAGCGCATGATTTCGCGAATGTGACTTCAGTTCCGGGGAAAAATCGCTGCCATGGATTGCAATTCTTGCATAGCTACCCAGATATCCTAGACTTGGATTTGACACTTTTGGCGCCGCCGTGACCTGCTTCCGGGGCGCTTCCCGCACAAGTCCTTGATCAAAATCCCCAAAAGAGAGGGATCTGAAAATGCCCGCGCCTACCCATGCCAAGGTCGTCATCATCGGTTCCGGCCCCGCCGGCTACACCGCAGCGATCTACGCGGCGCGCGCGATGCTCGAACCGATCCTGATCCAGGGCATTCAGCCGGGCGGGCAGCTCACCATCACCACCGACGTCGAGAACTATCCGGGCTTCGCCGATGTGATCCAGGGCCCCTGGCTGATGGAGCAGATGGAGAAGCAGGCGGCGCATGTCGGCACCAAGATCGTCACCGATCTCGTCACCAGGCTCGAGCTCGGCCAGCGGCCGTTCCGCCTGACCTGCGATTCCGGCGACGTCTATCTCGCCGAGACCGTCATTCTCGCCACCGGCGCCCAGGCGCGCTGGCTCGGGCTGCCGTCGGAAGAGAAATTCCAGGGCGGCGGCGTGTCGGCCTGCGCGACCTGCGACGGCTTCTTCTACCGCGGCAAGGAAGTCGTGGTGGTCGGCGGCGGCAACACTGCGGTCGAGGAAGCGCTGTACCTCACCAATCACGCCTCCCAGGTCACCATCGTGCATCGCCGCGATCATTTCCGCGCCGAGCGCATCCTGCAGGAGCGGCTGTTCAAGCATCCCAAGATCAAGGTGGTGTGGGATTCCGCGATCGACGAGATCTGCGGCTCGGAGAGCCCGAACAAGGTCACCCATGTGCGGCTGAAGAACGTCAAGACCGGCGCACTGACCGACCTCAAGACCGACGGTGTCTTCATCGCGATCGGCCATGCGCCGGCGACGGAGCTCGTCAAAGGCCAGATCAAGCTGAAACCGTCGGGCTATGTCGAGGTCGCGCCGAACTCCACCGCGACCTCGGTGCCCGGCCTGTTCGCCGCCGGCGACGTGGCGGACGAAACTTTCCGGCAGGCGGTCACCGCCGCCGGCCTCGGCTGCATGGCAGCACTCGAGGCGGAACGCTTCCTGGCTCTTCGCGCGAGCGATCGCGCAGCGGCGGAATAATCATGGCACGATCTCGCGACGGATTTACGGACATGGATTGGGACAAGCTGAAGGTCTTTCACGCGGCGGCGGAAGCAGGCAGCTTCACGCATGCCGGCGAGCAGCTTGGCCTGTCGCAATCGGCGGTCTCCCGCCAGGTCAGCGCGCTGGAGCAGGAGCTCTCGGTGTCGCTGTTTCACCGCCACGCCCGCGGCCTGATCCTGACCGAACAGGGTGACCTCTTGTTCCGCACCGCGCATGACGTCTTCATGCAGTTGCAGGCGGCGCGCGCCAAGCTCACCGACAGCCGCGAGCGGCCAAGCGGCGACCTCAAGATCACGACGCCGCCGGCGCTCGGCATCAACTGGCTGATCCCGCGGCTCGACGAGTTCGTTGCGCTCTATCCCGACATCCGGATCTCGCTGATCGTCACCGACGAGGATCTCGACCTGTCGATGCGCGAGGCCGACGTGGCGATCCGCACCCGCAAGCCGACCCAGCCCGATCTGATCCAGCGCAAGCTGTTCTCGATCGGCTTCCACGCCTATTGCTCACCGGAATACATCAAGCGCTTCGGCACGCCGCGCACGTTGGATGATCTCGACTCGCATCGCATCATCATGCTCGGCGACGCCCAGGTGCCACCGCATCTGCAGAACCGCAGCTGGTTGATCGATGCCGGCCGCAACGGCTCCGGTCCGCGCGAGCCCTACTTCAAGGTCAACAACATCCTGGGCCTGGTGCGCGCCTGCCAGCAAGGCCTCGGCATCGCCGCGCTGCCGGACTATCTGGTCGAACAGAACAACCTCGTGCAGTTGTTCGGCGAGTCCGACTCGATCGCGCTCGACACCTATTTCGTCTATCCGGAGGAGCTGAAGACAGTGGCCCGGGTGCAGGTGTTCCGCGACTTCGTGGTCAGCAAGGCGCAGCGTTGGCCGTCCTGATTAAGCGGCCCTTATGGGGCCGGGTTATAGGCGTCCCGCGCTGCCCCAACAGGCCCCTGAATCTCCGCATGTCTGACATGCGACGTGGAGTGTTGCTGCATGGCGTCGATGGGGATCATAGTGCTTACACGCTGAGCGTTCGCGTCGCGCATATGTCCCCCTCCTCCAGTGGCGCGGAAGTTCAGTAATCCCTCTTGGAAGGTGATTGTGTCGGCCTCACGTGGCCAATACCTTAAGCCGGGCTCTCTTGGGCCCGGCTTTTTTTCATCCGCATGTCATGCTCGAACGTGCCGCACGCCCCGGTCAGCATGCGCATTGACAACAACCTCGCAGCGCAGCATGATTGTCGGATGATCACGTCTTCGTGCGCCGCCCTGTCGTCGAAAAAAGCTCCCCTCCCGGGGACACGAGATCGCGCGCGATAAGATCACCTTCGCATTCAGACCGATCCCGAAACCCCGCCGCCTGGACGGGGTTTTTTGTTGGTCCCGTCTCCGGCTGTCTTCCCAAGGAGATGGAACATGACTGACCTACACCACCAATTGCAGGGCCTCTGGCTGCCGCTGATCACGCCGTTCCGCGACGGCGAGCTCGACGTCAGCTCGCTGCGCCGCCTCGTTCGGCACTATGCCGGCGGCCCCGTCGACGGGTTCATCCTCGGCGCAACCTCCGGTGAGGGCATGGCGCTGAGCAGGGATGAGCTGGAGGGGTTGGTGAGCGTCGTGCTTGCCGAGCTCAGTGCCAGCTCCCGCCATCTGCCGGTGTGCCTGGGGCTCTCCGGCGCCTCGACCGCGGGGATGAAGGAGGCGCTGGACGACACCGCCGACTGGCCGATCAACGGCTATCTGATCGCAAGCCCCTACTATACGAGACCCTCGCAGCGCGGCCTCGTGCGGCACTTCAACGCACTTGCCGATCACGCGGCGTGGCCGATCGTGCTCTACAACATTCCCTATCGCACCGCCGTGAACCTCACCAATGAGACGCTGCTGGCGCTCGCGGACCATCCGAACATCGCCGGCATGAAGGACTGCTGCGCCGATCGGGCGCAGTCGATCGACTTGCTCAACCGGCGGCCGGAAGGCTTCCGCGTGCTGACCGGCGAGGACGCGCAGACATTCGACGCGCTGTCCGACGGCGCCGACGGCGCGATCCTGCTGTCCGCGCATCTGCAAACCGAGACCTTCGCCGCGATCCGCACGCTGCTGAGACAGGGCAAGCGCGACGCCGCGCTGGCCGCCTGGCAGAGCGTGGTCGGACTGACCCGGCTGCTGTTCGCCGAACCGAGCCCCGCACCGGCCAAGCACTGGCTGTGGCGACAAGGCCTGATCGACAGCCCCGAGGTGCGGCTGCCGATGGTCGAGGTGAGCGAGGATCTCGCGAGCTGGCTCGACGCCGAGAGGGAGCGCCGCGCGCAAGTCGCGTTGCAGCCGGCGTGATGGGTCTTCTCCCTCTCCCCGTTCTCCTGTCCGCCGAAGCCCGCCTTCGGGCGAAGGCGGATGCGTGGAGAAGGTTGGGGTGAGGGGCTGCCTCCGCGCGCTGAGTGACAGTTGAACTCGTGGAGACTCCCCCTCACCCGGAACGCATCTCACGATGCGTTCCGACCTCTCCCCGCGCGCGGGGCGAGGTAAGAAAGTCAATCCAGCTTCACCCTGGTGAGCCGTAGCGCGTTGCCGATCACGCTGACCGAGGACAGCGCCATCGCGGCGGCGCCGACCATCGGCGATAGCAGGATGCCGAACAGCGGATACAGCACGCCCGCCGCGATCGGCACGCCGGCGGCGTTGTAGACGAAGGCGAACGCCAGGTTCTGGCGGATGTTGCGCATGGTCGCGACCGACAGGCGCCGCGCGCGGACCAGGCCCATCAGGTCACCGGTGAGCAGCGTGATGCCTGCGCTCTCGATCGCGACGTCGGTGCCGCCGCCCATCGCGATGCCGACATCGGCGGCGGCGAGCGCCGGCGCATCGTTGACGCCGTCGCCGGCCATCGCGACGGTGCGGCCCTCGCCGCGCAGCCGCTGCACGACCTCGCTCTTGCGCTCCGGCAGCACGCCGGCCTCAACCTCGTCGATACGAAGCGTCTTCGCCACCGCGCGCGCGGTGGTCTCGTTGTCGCCGGTCAGCATCACGATGCGCAGGCCTTCGGCACGCAACGCCTGCAACGCATTCGCCGCCGACGGCTTGACCGGATCGGCGATCGCGATCACGCCCGCGACACGGCCATCGACCGCGACATAGATCGCGGTTGCGCCGTCGCGGCGGGCAGCTTCGGCCGCCAGGTCCAGTGCTGCCGTCGCGATCTTCAGTTCGGCCATCAGCACAGCATTGCCGAGCGCAATTTGTCTGCCCTCGACCGTGCCGGTCGCGCCCTTGCCGGAGGGCGAGGCAAAATTGCTGACGGCGAAAGCCGCGACCCCGCGCTCCGCAGCGGCCGCGATGATCGCCCGCGCCAGCGGATGCTCGCTGCCCTGCTCGACGCTGGCGGCGAGACGCAGCAGGTCGTTGTCCTCGATGCCTTCGGCGGAGATAATGCGTACGACCTTCGGCTTGCCCTCCGTGAGCGTGCCGGTCTTGTCGATGACAAGCGTGTCGATCGCCTCCATCCGCTCGAGCGCCTGCGCGTCGCGGATCAGGATGCCGGAATGTGCGCCACGCCCGACGCCGACCATGATCGACATCGGCGTCGCCAGGCCCAGCGCGCAGGGGCAGGCGATGATCAGCACCGTGACGGCTGCAACCAGCGCAAAGCTCAGCCGCGGCTCGGGGCCGAACACGGACCAGGCGATGAAGGCCAGCACGGCGGCTGCGATCACCGCCGGCACGAACCAGCCGGCAACGCGGTCGGCGAGCCGCTGGATCGGCGCGCGCGAGCGCTGCGCCTTCGCCACCATGTCGACGATGCGCGACAGCATGGTGTCGCGGCCGATCTTCTCGGCGCGCATCACGAGACCGCCGCTCTGGTTGACGGTGCCACCGATCACGCTCGCACCTTCCGCCTTCGTGACCGGCATCGATTCACCCGTCACCATGGATTCGTCGATGACGGCGCTACCCTCGATGACGACGCCGTCGACCGGCACCTTCTCACCGGGGCGCACGCGCAGGCGATCGCCGACCTTGATCGCGTCGATGTCGATGTCCTCGTCGCCCTGGTCGGTGACGCGGCGCGCGGTCTTGGGCGCGAGGCCGAGCAGCGCCCGGATCGCACCCGAGGTCTGCGCGCGGGCGCGCAGCTCCAGCACCTGGCCGAGCAGCACCAGCACCGTAATCACGGCCGCCGCCTCGAAATACACCGCGACCGCGCCATGCATGTCGCGGAACGCCGGCGGGAACAGCTGCGGTGCCAGCGTCGCGATCACGCTGTAGAGATAGGCGACGCCGGTGCCGATCGCGATCAGCGTGAACATGTTGAGATTGCGCGTGACCAGCGATTGCCAGCCACGCACGAAGAACGGCGCGCCGGCCCACAGCACCACCGGCGTCGCCAGCACGGCCGAGATCCAGTTCGAGGTCGATTGCTGCACCAGGTGCATCAGCCCGAGATGGCTGCCCATCTCGAGCACGAACACCGGCAAGGTGAGCGCCAGCGCGATCCAGAACCGCCTGGTCATGTCGATCAGTTCGGGATCGGGACCGTCGTCGAGCGAGACCTGCTCGGGCTCCAGCGCCATGCCGCAGATCGGGCAAGAGCCGGGACCGACCTGGCGCACCTCGGGGTGCATCGGGCAGGTGTAGATCGTGCCGGCAGGCGCCGGCGGCTCCGCCTCGCGCGGCTTGAGGAATTTCTCCGGCTCGGCCTCGAAGCGTTCGCGGCAGCGGCCGCTGCAAAACAGGTACTCTTCGTCCTTGTACGTGAAGCGATGCTTGGCGGTGGCACGATTGACCTTCATGCCGCAGACCGGATCGATTGCGAACGCCGCATCGGCGGGCGTCGTGTCGTGATCATGCTTGCCGCCGCAGCAGGAATGCGCGGCCGCGCCATGATGGTGTTGATCTTCGTGCGAATGGTCGTGCGTTGCCTGTGCCACGAAACTCTTCCCGGCCGTATCCCGGCCTCTTGATTTACATACCCTAGGGGGGTATATGCGTCGTATGAGAGACGAGGTCAAGACATCCTGTTTAAAACGGCTCAAACGGATCGAGGGTCAGATCCGCGGGTTGGCTACCATGGTCGAGGAAGATCGTTACTGCATCGACGTGGTGACGCAGATCGCGGCCGCGCGCGCAGCGCTACGCCGCGTCGAGGAAGAGGTGCTGCGCGATCATGTGGCGCATTGCGTGGAGCATGCGATCTCGTCCGGCGACAAGGCCGACCAGCGGCGCAAGATCACCGAGCTGATGGACGTGATCGGGCGCGCGGATCGCTGAGCGCGGTTTGGCCGTGCCTTGTCCGCATACTCGATGTCGTCCCGGCGAAGGCCGGGACCGATAACCACAGGACTTGGTTGTTTGCGTGAGCTAGGGCCCCAGCGTGCTTGATAACCACTCCCTGTGGTTATGGGTCCCGGGTCACGCTTCGCTTGCCCGGGACGACGTGGGGAGAAAGCGGCGCTTAATTCACTGCCGCCTTGAGCGCCGCTAAAAATCGCCGATCAGGTATTGAACCGGAAATGCATCACGTCGCCGTCGGCGACGACGTAGTCCTTGCCTTCGAGCCGCAGCTTGCCGGCGTCGCGCGCACCGGCTTCGCCGTTGCCGGCGATGTAGTCGGCATAGGCGATGGTCTCGGCGCGGATGAAGCCCTTCTCGAAATCGGTATGGATCACGCCGGCGGCGGCGGGTGCCTTGGTGCCGCGGTCGATGGTCCAGGCGCGGGCCTCCTTCGGGCCGACGGTGAAATAGGTGATGAGGTCGAGCAGCTGGTAGCCGGCGCGGATCAGGCGATCGAGCCCGGCCTCTTCGAGGCCCAGCGTCTCCAGGAAGTCGACACGCTCTTCGCGCGACAGCGTCGCGATCTCGGATTCGATCTTGGCCGAGATCACGACCGCGACCGCGCCCTCCGCCTTCGCACGCTCGAACACCGCCTTGGAGAAATTGTTGCCGTCCTTGGCCGAGCCTTCCTCGACGTTGCAGACATAGAGCACGGGCTTCGAGGTCAGGAGGCCGAGCATGCGGAACGCCCGCTCCTCCTCCGGCTTGCGTTCCATACCGCGGGCCGGCTTGCCGTCGCGCAGCAGCACCAGCGCGCGATTGACCAGCTCGAGCTGCTCCTTGGCCTCCTTGTCGTTGCCCTTGGCCTTTTTCGACAGATTGTCGACGCGCTTCTCCAGGCTGTCGAGGTCGGAGAGCATCAGCTCGGTCTCGATGGTCTCGATGTCGGCGAGCGGCGCGATCTTGCCTTCGACATGGGTGATGTCGGAATCCTCGAAGCAGCGCACCACATGGGCGATGGCGTCGACTTCGCGGATGTTGGCGAGGAACTGGTTGCCGAGGCCTTCGCCCTGCGAGGCGCCGCGSACSARGCCGGCGATATCGACGAAGGTSAGSCGKGTCGGGATGATCTGCGCGGATTTSGCGATCGCCGAMAGCTTCTCCAGCCGCGGATCGGGCACCGCCACCTCGCCGACATTCGGCTCGATGGTGCAGAACGGATAGTTCGCCGCCTGGGCGGCCGCCGTCTCGGTCAGCGCATTGAACAGCGTCGACTTGCCGACGTTAGGCAGCCCGACGATCCCGCATTTGAATCCCATGTTCGTCCCGATCTCTCGCGCTCACGCTGCGCGGCTGAACTGAGTGAGGTCGTCATACGCGGGCTCGACCCGCGTATCCATCCCACTTGAAAAACGGATCGCCGGGTCGCCCGGCGACAACGGAGGTCTATTTCGGCCCCTCGTCCTTGGTGTCGAAAAATCCCTTGGCCTGCATGGTCAGATGCACCTTGTTGGCGAACGAGGCGTCCTGCCCCGCGGCGAGCAGCCCGGCATTGTCGGCGACGGCCTGGCACAAGGCCTCCACCCACGCCCGGTCGCTCTTGGCGAAGTCCGATAGCACGTGGCTGTGCACGAGCTCCTTGACGCCGGGATGACCGATCCCAAGCCGCACCCGCCGATATTCGTTGCCGATATGTGCGGAGATCGAGCGCAGCCCGTTATGGCCGGCGATSCCGCCGCCGATCTTGACCCGCACCTTGGCGGGCGGCAGTTCGAGCTCGTCCTGGAACACGGTGATGTCGGCGGGCGCGAGCTTGAAGAAGTTCGCCGCTTCCTGCACCGCGCGCCCGGACTCGTTCATGWAGGTGGTCGGCTTCAGCAGCACGACCTTCTCGCGATCGACGACACCTTCGGAGGTCTCGCCCTGAAAGCGACGGCGCCATGGTGCGAAACCATGACGCCGTGCAATCTCATCGACCGCCAGGAAACCGATGTTGTGCCGGTTGTTGGCGTATTTCGCGCCGGGATTACCGAGACCGACAAAAAGGCGCATGGCGCGGCATCCCGCGTCGGCGCGCGATCAGATGATCGCGCGCCGACCTGATCGGTTACTTCTTCTTGTCGCCACCGGCGGGAGCTTTGGCACCCGCGGCCGGAGCAGCGGCACCCGCAGCCGGAGCGGCAGCAGCCGGAGCCGCAGCACCTGCGGCCGGAGCAGCGCCACCGGCAGCCGCCGCAGCCGCGGCCTTCTGCTCTTCGGCGTAGCCGGACGGCGGCACGATGGTGACCAGGGTCGCGTCCTCGCGGGTCAGCGACTTCACGCCCTTGGGCAGCTTGACGTCGGTGAGATGCAGCGAGTGGCTGATCTCGAGGCTGCCGACATCGGCTTCGATGTATTGCGGAATGTTGTCGACCGCGCACTCCAGTTCGAGCGCGTGGGTGACGATGTTCACGGTGCCGCCGCGCTTGATGCCGGGGGCAGCTTCCGCGTTCACGACGTGCAGCGGCACGCTGACGCGGATGGTGGCGCCTTCGCCGAGCCGCATGAAGTCGACATGGAGCGGGAAGTCCTTCACCGGGTCGAGGTGGTAGTCGCGCGGAATCACGCGATGCTTCTTGCCCTCGAGTTCGATATCGAACAGCGTGGTCAGGAAGTGACCAGCATAGATCATCTGGCGGGTCTTGTTGGCATCGAGCGCGATGGCGACAGGCGCTTCGCCCGCACCATAGATCACGGCGGGAGTGAGGCCCTGGCGACGAACTTCCCGGGCGGCCCCCTTGCCGCTCTGCGGACGCGCGGTCGCCTTCAATTCCTTGACGGTCGCCATAGCGTTAAGTCCTTGTATTTAAAAAGTTAAAGGCCGCAACGCGGCCCATGCTCAAGTCCACAGCAAGCCTCCAGGGGTGCGGGGGCCGCGGACGTGGCSGGCTTTTAGCCCCAAAGGGCCGAAATGACAAGGAAATGAAGGGATTTTTCTGCGGCGTCCTCAAACCCGTCATGCCCGGGCATAGCCGTCCGAAGGACGGCGTTGCTTCCGCTCGCCTATGCCCCGGGCATCCATCAAGAAAAGGAGCTTTGCGAAGCAGATGGATGGCCGGGTCAAGCTCGGCCATGACGAGCAGGCTCAGCTGGCTCCGCCTACGCCGAGCTTGGCTTCCAGCGCGGCGATCCGGGCCTTCAGGGCCTCGTTCTCCTCGCGCGCCAGGCGGGCCATGTCCTTGACCGCGTCGAACTCCTCGCGCTTGACCACGTCGAGGTCGCGCAGGATGCGTTCGGCCTGGTTGCGCATGACCGTGTCGACCTCGCGCTTGACGCCCTGRGCSGCGCCSGCGGCATCGTTCATCAGACGGCCGATCTCATCGAARAACCGGTTGCTGGTCTGGGTCATCTGGCAAAACTCTCCGCGTTCACTGAATCGCGATAAGACAATGGCGATCCCCGCCATCGGGTTCAAGTCCGCCGCGAATGGCAGATCTCGCGGGAGCTTGCCTTGTCATGCTCCGGTTTCCTTGCAATCGTATGAACTCACAACAGAAATCGCACATCACAACGCGAGCAGAAACGTCATGATCGAGCACACCGTCGAGATCCCGACCAAGGACGGCAAGACCACCACCTTCATCACCCATCCCGAGCGCGGCGGCCCCTTCCCGGTCGTCATCTTCTACATGGATGCGCCGGCGATCCGCGAGGAGCTGCGCGACATGGCGCGGCGGCTCGGCACCTCGGGCTATTACGTGATGCTGCCCAATATGTATTACCGCGCCGGCGTGATGGAGCTCGGCCCGATCAATCCGGATCCGGAATCGCCGGAGCGCAAGCGCATGTTCGAGCTGATGCACTCGCTCAACATTCCGCTGGTCATGGAAGACACCAAGGGCCTGCTCGCCTACGCCGAGACGCAGAAGGCCGCCAATACCAAGATCATCGGCACCGTCGGCTATTGCATGAGCGGTCGCTACGCGGTGAACGCCGCCACGCATTTCGGCGATCGGGTCAAGGCCGCGGCCTCGATCTACGGCACGCATCTGGCAACCGACCAGCCGGACAGCCCGCATCTCGCCGCGCAGAAGACCAAGGCCGAGCTGTATTTCGCCTGCGCCGAGACCGACATCTACGCGCCGGCCGAGATCATCGAGCAGGTCAAGGCGGGCATGAAGGGCTCGAACAACGAGGTCGAGATCTATCCCGGCACGCATCACGGCTTCGCCTTCCCCAAGCGCCCGGTCTACGACCGCGACGCCGCCGAACGGCACTGGGAGCGGTTGCTCGCGCTCTACCGCCGCAACCTGGTCTGAGGCCGCAAAAGCCGGGATGGCCGACCGCGCGCGCATTCGAGACTATCGAAGCTCCGATGCCGACGAGGTCAACCGGCTCGCAGTTGCCGCCTTCGACCAATTCCGCCACGCCTTCGACGACTGGCCGGCGATGCGCGCCGGCCTGTCGCGAAGCTCCGAGCTGAGTTCCAGCGGCGAGATCGTCGTCGCCGATCTCGGCCAACGGCTTGCCGGCGCAGTCGGCTATTTCGGGCCCGGCGTCAAAAAGGCCGCATTCTTCGACCAGTCATGGCCGGTCATCCGGATGCTGGTCGTCGACCCCGTCGACAGGGGCAAGGGACTCGGGCATGCGTTGACGTCGGAATGCCTTGCCAGAGCGCGGCGCGACCGGTGCCGGACCATCGCGCTTCACACGAGCCCCATCATGACGGTCGCCTTGCCGATGTATCTGAAGATGGGCTTCAGCAAGCTCCATGACGCTCCGCCAATTCATGGCGTGCCCTACGCCGTCTACACGAAAGCGCTCTGATCCCGATGCCGTTCCTGCTGATCGACTTTCCAGTGTTCGACCCCATCGCGCTCTCGCTCGGGCCGATCGTGATCCGCTGGTATGCGCTGGCCTATATCGTCGGCATCGTGCTGGGCTGGATCTACGCCCGCTCGCTGATCAAGAAGGACCGGCTGTGGGGCGGCCCGGCGCCGATCACGCTGCCGCAGCTCGACGATTTCATCCTCTGGGTCACCATCGGCATCATCGTCGGTGGCCGCACCGGCTACGTGCTGTTCTACAATCTGCCGTTCTTCATCGCGCACCCCTCCGAGATCCTCGAATTGTGGAAGGGCGGCATGTCGTTCCACGGCGGCTTCCTCGGCTGCGTCGCCGCGGTGATGCTGTTTGCCCGCCGCAACAACATCCCGATCCTGTCGCTCGGCGACATCACCACCGCGGTCGCGCCGATCGGCCTGTTCCTCGGCCGGATCGCCAATTTCATCAACAGCGAATTGTGGGGCCGCTACGCCGATCCAAGCCTGCCCTGGGCCATGATCTTCCCCAATGGCGGGCCGCTGCCGCGCCATCCGAGCCAGCTCTATGAGGCCGGCCTCGAGGGCATCGTACTGTTTACCGCGCTGGCGATCATGATCCGGCTCGGGGCGCTGAAGCGGCCCGGCCTGATCCTCGGCAGCTTCATTGCGATCTACGGCATTGCCCGGATCATCGGCGAGCATTTCAGGGAGCCCGATCCGCAGCTCGGCTTCCTGTGGGGCGGATTAACCATGGGGATGCTGCTGTCCGTGCCAATGATYATTGTCGGCGCTATCATCATCACCGCCGCTCTCCGCCGCAAGCCGGACGGGCCGGCGCCGGGCTCGACGACAACAAGTTCAACGTAGCGCACGTACAATCCAAGGAACGCCGTGAGCGAACCCTCCCCGCTGCTGGATGAGATCAGGAAGCTGATCAAGCTGTCCGGGCCGATGCCGGTCTGGCGCTACATGGAATTGTGCCTGATGCATCCGCGCTACGGCTATTACCTGTCGCGCGATCCGCTGGGCCGCGAGGGCGATTTCACCACCTCGCCCGAGGTCAGCCAGATGTTCGGCGAGCTGCTCGGCCTGTGGAGCGCCTCGATCTGGCGCGCGATCGGCTCGCCGGAGACGCTCCGCCTGATCGAGCTCGGCCCCGGCCGCGGCACCATGATGTCGGACGCGCTGCGTGCGCTGCGCGTGCTGCCGCCGCTCTACCAGTCGCTCAGCATCCACCTCGTCGAAGTCAATCCGGTGCTGCGCGAGAAGCAGCGCGCGACGCTGACGGGCGTGCGCAACGTCACCTGGCACGACAGCATCGACGATGTGCCCGAGGGACCGGCGGTGATCCTCGCCAACGAATATTTCGACGTGCTGCCGGTGCACCAGATGGTCCGGCGCGAGACCGGCTGGCACGAGCGCACGGTCGGAATGGATGTCAATGGCAGCCTGTATTTCGCGCCTGCTGCCGAGCCGACGCCGCATTTCGAGGTGCTGCTGCCGCCGCTGGTGCGCGCCGCCCCGCTCGGCGCGGTGTTCGAGTGGCGGCCCGACAACGAGATCATGAAGCTGGCGACGCGGGTGCGCGACCAGGACGGCGCCGCGCTGATCATCGATTACGGCCATCTGCGCAGCGACGCCGGCGACACCTTCCAGGCGATCGCGCGCCACAGCTTCGCCGACCCCTTGAAGAACCCGGGGCAGGCCGACGTGACTGCGCATGTCGATTTCCAGGCGTTGGCGCAGGCTGCCGAGGATGTCGGCGCACATGTGCACGGGCCGGCAACCCAGGGCGATTTCCTCAAGCGTCTCGGCGTCGAGGCGCGGGCCGCCGGACTGATGGCCAAGGCGACGCCGGAGGTCTCCGCCGACGTCGCCAGCGCGCTGAAGCGCCTCACCGATTCCGGGCGCGGCGGGATGGGCTCGATGTTCAAGGTCATGGCCATCTCCGACCCGCGCCTCACCTCGATCGCAGGTCTCAGCGATCAGCCTGACGAGACCGAACAATGACATTGGGATCACCGCTGCTGTCGGCCATTCCGGGCCTGCGCCACGCCTTCTTCTCGCGCGAGGGCGGCGTCTCCGAAGGCATCTATGCCGGCCTCAATGGCGGGCTCGGCTCGCACGACGATCCGGCCAAGGTCGCGGAGAACCGGCGGCGGATGGCGGCGCAACTCGGCGTGCCGTCCGACCATCTGATCAGCGTGCATCAGGTTCATTCGCCCGACGTCGTGGCCGTGAGCGGCCCGTGGAACGGCGCTGCGCGCCCGAAGGCCGATGCCCTCGTCACGCGCACCGAGGGCCTTGCGATCTCGGTCACCACTGCCGATTGCGGCCCGATCCTGTTCGTCGATCCCCATGCGCGGGTGATCGGCGCCGCGCATGCCGGCTGGAAGGGCGCGCTGACCGGCGTGCTGGAATCGACCATCGATGCGATGGAGAAGCTCGGTGCCGAGCGCGGCGGCATCGTCGCCGCGATCGGGCCGTTGATCCGCAAGGAATCCTACGAGGTCGGCAACGAATTCGTGACGCGCTTCATCGAGGCCGATGCCGAGAACGGCATGTTCTTCATGCCCACCGAGCGCGACGGTCATGCGATGTTCGATCTCGCCGGTTTCATCCGCATGCGGCTGGAGAACGCCGGCGTGCTGATGATCGACGACCTCGGCATCGACACCTATTCCGACGAGCGCTGCTTCAGCTATCGCCGCTCCGTGCACCGCAAGGAAGCCGATTACGGCCGCCACGTCCACGCCATCGCGCTGGAAGGCTGACGCCGGGCAGTCTCGCCATTTTTGTGCGACAAGCGGCTTGACTCTCCACCTGCTGGAGACCGGACAAGCGGCGCATGACACAACGCACCTACAGCATCGGCGAGGCGGCACGGCTCAGCGGAATGAGTGTTCGGAAGCTCCGCTTCTATTCGGATCAGGGCTTGCTGCCGCCGGCCGGCCGCACCGCGAGCGGCTATCGCGTCTTCACCGACGACGAACTGGTTCGCCTCGACCTGATCCGATGCCTGCGCGACGCGGGGCTCGGTCTCGACGCCATCCGTGAGGTCCTGACCAAGGAACTCTCGCTCGTCGAAGCACTGAAGCTCCGCCTCGATACGCTGGAAGCGGAGATCGCGGCGCAGCGCCGCGTCGCCTCGGCCCTGCGGGCTGCGTTGCGTTCACCGCAACTCACCGAAGCAGATTTGAGGAGATTCCTGACCATGACGCAGCTGTCCCGCGCTGAGCGCCGCAACGTCGTCGAACGCTTTTTTGAGAAAGTGTCCGACGGCATCAATATCGACCGCGACTGGGTGCGGCAGATGATCGAGACGACGGTGCCCGAATTGCCGGATGAGCCGACGCCCGAGCAATGCGATGCATGGATCGAACTGTCCGCGATCCTCAACGATCCGTCCTTTGTCGCCAACATGCGCGCCAATGCCAGCGACGTCTGGGATCGCGACGTGCTCGATCCCTCCGCCTGGCAAAAGGCCAGCGAGCCGATGCTGACGCGGGCGCAGCAGGCGATCGCCGATGGCCTCGAACCGGGTTCGGACACCGGCAAGGCGCTGGCCCATGAGTGGATGGAGACGTCGGCCCGGCTGCTGGGGCGACAGCCGGACCTCGCCTTCCGCAACTGGCTTCGCAGCAAATATGCGCTGCATGACGCACGCGCGGCCCGTTATTGGGAACTGGTCGCCATCATGCGCGGCCAGCCGCCCTGCGGCAGTCCCAACCGGGAATGGACCTGGATCACCGAGGCCATGCAGCATCATCTGGCCGACTGAGCCGGGTGCATCGGCGAGGAATTCGGTCCTCCCCAGCGCCACAGCCCCGCCGGATCGGTTAAGGGCTGTGGCCGTCCTGCCCTAGACGTTAAGCCGTTTTAACGATATCGCAGGACGCAATGAGGGAAGCGTCAAACCACCAGTTTCAAACTGGGACAGTCGTGCGTGCCACGCTCGCAGTCACGTGGCTGGCGATTGCGTGCGCGCTCGGCGGCTGCGCGGCCGGCGGCAATGTGGCCGACTCCTACGCCATGGCCACCCCGGCGAGCAGCGGCGCGACCGTCGCATTCGAATCGATCGACGGCCCGCCGCCGCAAGTGTTCGACCGCATGGTCGGCGTGCTCGACAGCGAATCCAAGCTGCGCAGCCTGTCGATCGTGTCGCGCGAGGGTGCTGCGGCCTATCGCGTGCGCAGCTATTTGTCGGCGCAGGTGGTGCGCGGCCGCACCATGATCGCATGGGTCTGGGACGTTTACGACAGCAACCAGCAGCGCGCGCTCCGCCTCTCGGGCGAAGAGCCCGCCGGCAAGGCCGGCCGCGACGCCTGGGGCGCCGCCGACGATCTGGTGCTGCGCAGGATCGCCCAGGCCGGCCTCAGCGGCCTCTCCAGCATGATCAATGGCGGCCCGGCAGACGGCCCGGCCCCGGCACCGGAGCTCCGTGGGCCGACGGTGGCCAGCGCCCCGGCCCCCGCCGCGCCCGAGACCGTGGCGCTCGGCTATTCCGCCAATTGAAGCGTTTTCGAGCGAATTGGATACCGGTTCGCGTGAGGAAAACGCGTCACGACAAGAACCTGGGGCCCCGATCCGTTTCCACCGGAACGGGGCTCTGAACCCCGTTATCTCCCGGGGAAGCGCGCTTTTTGCCCAGGAAAACGGCGGCGAAACCGGGCTAATGGGTTGCCAGCGGATGCGCCTGCCTGATATTCCCTCGCGCACCGAAAACCCGCCGGTTCTGTAAGGACTTGAGATGCTGAACGTCGTATCCAGCAAGGCGCGGGGGGAAGCATCGATGTCGGCAAAGAACGGATCAATCAAGCTCGTCGCCGGCAACTCCAATCCTGCGCTGGCGCAGGACATCGCCAAGGGCCTTGGCATCGAACTGACCAAGGCCGTGGTCCGGCGTTTCGCCGACATGGAGATCTTCGTCGAGATCCAGGAGAACGTCCGCGGCTCGGACATGTTCATCCTGCAATCGACGTCGTTTCCGGCCAACGACAATTTGATGGAATTGCTGATCATCACCGACGCGCTGCGCCGTTCCTCGGCGCGCCGCATCACGGCGGTGATCCCCTATTTCGGCTACGCCAGGCAGGACCGCCGTTCCGGCTCGCGCACGCCGATCTCGGCCAAGCTGGTCGCCAACCTGATCGCCCATGCCGGCGTCGACCGCGTCATGACGCTCGACCTGCATGCCGGCCAGATCCAGGGCTTCTTCGATATCCCGACCGACAATCTGTTCGCGGCTCCCCTGATGGTGCGCGACATCCGTGAACGGTTCGACCTCGCCAAGGTGATGGTGGTGTCGCCCGACGTCGGCGGCGTGGCCCGTGCGCGCGGACTTGCCAAGCGCATCAACACCCCGCTCGCGATCGTCGACAAGCGCCGCGAGCGTCCGGGTGAGTCCGAGGTGATGAACGTGATCGGCGACGTCGCCGGTTACAATTGCATCCTGGTCGACGACATCGTCGACTCCGGCGGCACGCTGGTGAACGCCGCCGAGGCGCTGATCGCGCACGGCGCCAAGGAGGTCTCGGCCTACATCACCCACGGCGTGCTGTCCGGCGGCGCCGCCGCGCGCATCGCCTCGTCGCGGCTGAAGGAGCTGGTCATCACCGACTCGATCCTGCCGACGGAAGCCGTCAACAAGGCCCCGAACATCCGCACCATCTCGATCGCCGGCCTGATCGCCGAAGCGATCGGCCGTACCGCGGCGGAAGAGTCGGTCTCGAGCCTGTTCGATTGAGACATTGCTGTCGTCCCGGCGAAAGCCGGGACCCATAACCACAGGATCGCGTTGCTGAAGCGAGCTGTGGCCCCAGCGTTGCGCAACAATTGGCAGTCGTGGTTATGGGTCCCGGCTCGAGGCCGGGACGACACCGAGCTTGTGGATGCGGCGTCGCTAAAACCCCGGCCGCGGCACGTGGCTCATCAGCGTTCGCGCGTAGCCGCCATCGACGATGATCTCCTCGCCATTGACGTAGGACGACCTGTCGCTCGCCAGGAACAGGGTGGCGTCCGCCATGTCCTGCGGCGCGCCGATCCGGCGCATCGGCACCACGGCGGTGCGCCGCTCGGTAACCCCTGGCGTATCGTAGAATGCCTGGCTCATCGGCGTGACGACGAGACCGGGGCTGACCACATTGCTGCGGATGCCATGCGGTCCCCATTCGGCAGCGAGCTGCTGCGAGAGCATCACGACGGCGGCCTTGCTGACGCTATAGGCGCCGCTCTGGCCCTGCGCGTTGCTGGCCGCGATCGAGGCGACGTGGATCAGGCTGCCACGTCCTGCCTTGCGCATCTGGCGGCCGAACGCCTGCGCGCAGATGAAGTAGCCGGTGAGGTTCACCGCCAGCACCGCGTTCCACTCCGCGAGCGGCAGCGTATCGAGCCCGCCGGGCCGCAGCACTGCGGCGGTGTTGACGAGGATGTCGCAAGCACCGAGCGTGCGCACGACGGCGTCAGCGGCATCAGCGACATTATCTTCGCTCGTCGTGTCGCAGCTTGCGACGAGATGGCTATCGCCGAACGCGCGAAGCTGGGCCTTGGTCTCCGCCAACCCACGCTCGTCGCGATCGAGCGCGGCGACCTTGGCGCCGGCGCGCGCGAAGCTGATGGCGGTGGCGCGGCCGATGCCACCGCCCCCGCCGGTGACGACGGCAACGCGGCCCGACAGGCCGAGCCAGTCGGAGGAATGTTGTTCGGTCATGGGCGCCTCCCGCGCGTTCTGATTATGCCGGCAGCATAACCGAACGCGCGACAAACGAGAGCGATCCCGGCATGCATGCCGGGATCGCTTTTGTGTCAGGCCTTGGACGTCGCTGGCGCCTTAGCCGGGAATCCCGGCGGCGACCTGGCCGCGCAGACGTTCCAGGCTGTGCAGCGTGTTGGCGCAGGCTTCCGCGACCTCGATCCCCTTGATCACGAAGTGCTTGCGGAAGAAGTCGTAATGCACCTCGGTCTCGTGGAATTGCTGCGGCGTCAGCACCGCCGAGAACACCGGCACCTCGGTGCGCAATTGCACATCCATCAGCGCCTTGATCACGGTGTCGGCGACGAATTCGTGGCGGTAGATGCCACCATCGACGACCAGCCCGGCCGCCACGATCGCGGTGTAGCGGCGTGTCTTCGCCAGCAACTGCGCGTGCAGCGGGATCTCGAACGAGCCCGGCACCTCGAACACGTCGACATTGGTGATGTGATGCGCCTCGATCTCCTTCAGGAACGAGATGCGACACTCCTCCACCACGTCGCGGTGCCAGGACGACTGTACGAAGGCAACGCGCTGCGGCTTGGCGAAGTGCGGATGCTCCGGCACCGGCGGATCAGCCGGCGTGTCGGGAGCATGCTCCGACTGCGGGGTTTGGACTTCAGCGTCTTGGATTTCAGCGTCTTGCAACATCTGATTCATGGCTTTCCTCTTTCAGGACCAGAATCAGGGCATACGGACAACGACAAGAGCCCACGCGAAACTCGCGTTGGCTGCCGCAACCGTTCTCTTTCATCCGGACTGTGACCGTCGGCTTCGGAATTGCACCGAATCTGCTGACCCTTCCTCCCGCTTCGCGGAACGAAGGCGCTCGCGGGCTTGGGCTCATCGCCCTTACCGCCGGTGGGGACTTTCACCCCGCCCTGAGAACATCGGCACGCCCGGAATGGACGTGCCTGACGGGAAATATGACCAAACCGCGACGGCCGGGCAAGGTCCTTTGGCATGGGGAAACGGCATGTCCCCATGAGCACGCTGCGGCTCTCGCACGACGACGTGAGCGCACCGGGAGGCTGATTCACGAACCCGGCGCAGCGCCGGCAAATGGTTAACAAATCGTTTACCGACCACGAAGATTCCGATTTGTTCGCAAAATCACAAGTGTGGCGGAGATCAGCTGTGGACGATGCGCGCTTTGGCTGTGGACGGACTCGGCGTGCGGTTGCGCGGATTCCGCAAATCACATCACTTCATCGGCGTCAGGTCCAGGGGCATCCGGAAGCCCAATCAAGGAGCTGCACTCGGCCACGACGCAGTATGTCGCAAGTGCCGGCTTCCGTGTGCGTATCAAGCGATCATAAGAACAAGGTCCGAGACGGCATGTCCCTCCTCGAAAGCATTATCGATTCCCGGAACAACCCGCTTGCGGTGGTCGAAGATATCGCCACCGACAACAACTGGGCGTTCGAGCGTTCTGGCGAAGACGAGGTGACGATCGTCTCCAAGGGAGACTGGATCGACTATCAGCTCTCGTTCACCTGGATGGGTGAGATCGATGCGCTGCATCTCGCCTGCGCCTTCGACATGAAGATGCCGCAGGCGCGACGCGCCGAGGTGCAGCGTCTGGTCGCCGCGATCAACGAACAATTATGGGTCGGCCATTTCGACCTGTGGACCCACACCGGCATGGTGATGCACCGCCAGGCGCTGGTGCTGCCCGGCGGCCTCACCGCTTCCACCGCGCAGTGCGAGGCCATGGTGGTCAATGCGATCCACGCCTGCGAGCGCTATTACCCGGCGTTCCAGTTCGTGGTGTGGGCCGGCAAGTCGACCGCCGAGGCGATGGCGGCGGCGATGTTCGACACCGAGGGCGAAGCATAAGGGTTTCGTTCCGGCGCATCCACACATTCGAGGTCGTCCCGGCGAAGGCCGGGACCCGTACTCCGCGGCCCCTGGGCTTAAGCAAACTGCTTGTGGCTCCCGCTTCGCTTCACTAGAACCGCCTGTGGTTATGGGTCCCGGCCTTCGCCGGGACGACGAATGGTGGTGACAGCCGTGAACACATCCAGCAGCTCGTTGAAAGGTTCATCCGGCACCATCGCGCTCGCGGGCGCGGGCAAGATGGGCGGCGCGATGCTGACCGGTTGGCTCGCGCAGGGCCTTTCGCCGCAGCAGGTCGTGGTGATCGATCCGCACCTTTCACCTGATATCTCCGCGCTCGGCGCAAGGGGCGTGCGGCTCAATCCGCAGGCGAAGGAGATCGGCACGGTCGACACGCTCGTCGTCGCCGTGAAGCCGCAATCGTTCCGCGACGCCGGCGCCGCGCTGAAGGCCCTCGTCGGTCCCTCGACGCTGGTGGTCTCGATCATGGCCGGCACGACCATGTCAGTTCTTGAAGAGGTGGTCGGCGGCGCTGTCGTGCGCGCGATGCCGAACACGCCGGCGGCGATCGGCCGCGGCATCACGGTCGCGGTGCCGGCAAAGCGCGTCACCGCCGCGCAGCGCGCCATGACGGATGCACTGCTGAAGGCAACCGGTCTCGTCGAATGGGTCGACGATGAGAGCCTGATGGACGCGGTGACCGCGGTCTCCGGCTCCGGGCCGGCCTATGTCTTCCTGCTCGCCGAAGAACTGGCCCGCGCCGGCGTCGCGGCCGGCCTGCCCGAAGGGCTCGCGACCACGCTGGCGCGTGCGACCGTCGCCGGCTCCGGCGAGCTGCTGCACCGCTCCGATCTGCCGTCGGCGACGTTGCGGCAAAACGTCACCTCACCCGGCGGCACCACGGCCGCGGCGCTGGAGCTGTCTCTTATACACATCTAGATGTGTATAAGAGACAGCGGCGGCACCACGGCCGCGGCGCTGGAGCTGTCTCTTATACACATCTAGATGTGTATAAGAGACAGCGGCGGCACCACGGCCGCGGCGCTGGAGGTGCTGATGGCGAATGATGGCCTGCAACCGCTGATGACCCGCGCAATTGCCGCAGCGACGCGGCGCTCGAAGGAATTGGCGAAGTAGTCGCCTGCTACGCCTGCGCCGAAGTCCCGGCCAGCCGCTTGTTGAAACTCTCGACATTGATCAGGCCGCGCGCGTGGCGGCCTTCGCCGAGCTTGCGCGTGCCTTCGAAAGCCTCGACCTCGAAGCGGATCACGCGGCGCTCGACCGCGATCACTTTCGCGGTGGTGCGCACGGTGGCACCGACAAGCGCTGCCGCCAGATGGCGGATATCGACCTCGGTCCCGACCGTGACCCAGCCGGGCTGCAACGCCGCGCGGATGGCATCGCCCGACGCCATCTCCATCTCGAGGATCATCATCGGCGTCGCATAGACCATCGGCATGCCCGGCACGAAATGCCCGACCGTGCGCTCCGGCGGCACCACCAGCATGCGCTCGGCGCTCATGCCGATCTTGATGAAGTCACGTGCGTCCATTGGTGCCTCAAGAAAGGTGTCGTCCCGGCGAAGGCCGGGACGACGACGCTGGATTATTTCTTCGCCGCCGCCGCGCGCTCGACGAACGACTTGCCGCCCTTCATCTTGTGATGCAGCGGCGCCTCGTTGATCTGGATCACGACGGCGTCGGCATCGACGCCGAGGTTCTTCACCAGCGCCTGGGTGATGTCGCGCATCATGCCGAGCTTCTGCTCGTCGGTGCGGCCGGCGGCCATGCTCACGGTGATCTCAGGCATTGCATTATCTCCCTGGTTGTCGTTGACGCGCAAACCGGCGATCCGCCGGCTCGGCAGGCGCGCCATCTTTTTGAAGATGGCCGCGCGGGTCAAGCCCGCGCATGACACACCAGCTATCCCCAGTTCACGCCGTGCCGCGCCAGGACCTCGCGGACCTTGGCGACCAGATCGGCCTCGGCACAGGAAAACTGCGCCGGCCGCGTTTCACGCCATTCCTGATTGGAGGCGATCGCGGCCGCAGCCTTGGCGCCCTCGATCAGATCCTTGATCTGCACCTCGCCGCGCGCCTTCTCGTCCGAGCCCTGGATGATGACGCAGGGCGAGTTGCGGCGGTCGGCATATTTGAGCTGGTTGCCCATGTTCTTCGGATTGCCGAGATAGAGCTCGGCGCGGATGCCGGCCTGGCGCAGCTCGGCGACCATCTTCTGATAGTCGGCGACGCGGTCGCGATCGAACACGGTGACGACGACGGGACCGAACTCGGCTTGCGAGTCGAGCTGACCGAGCATCGTCAGCGCGGCCTGCAAGCGCGACACGCCGATCGAGAAACCGGTCGCCGGCACCGGCTCGCCGCGGAAGCGCGAGACCAGGCCATCATAGCGGCCACCGCCGCCGACCGAGCCGAACCGCACCGGTCGGCCCTTCTCGTCCTTGGTGTCGAGCAGAAGCTCAACCTCGTAGACCGGGCCGGTGTAGTATTCGAGGCCGCGGACGACAGTGGGATCGATGCGGATGCGATCCGCCCCATAGCCGGACGCCGCAACCAGTTTTGCGATCTCTTCGAGCTCGCTCACGCCGGCCTGGCCAATCTCGCTCTTCGCCAGATGGGTCTCCGCCGCGGCGATCGCCTGTTTCCAGTCGTCGCGCTGTTGCGTGACGGCGAGCACGATATCGGCATCCGCCGGGCTCAGCTCGGCGCCCTTGGTGAAGTCGCCCTTGCCCTCTTCACCACCATCCCATCGCCCGGGTCCAAGCAGCTTGCGGACTTCATCGGCGGAAAACTTGTCGAGCTTGTCGATCGCACGCAGCACGGTGAGGCGACGGCCCGCATTCTGCTCGCCGCCGAGACCAATCGCCTCGAGCACACCGTCGAGCACCTTGCGGTTGTTCACCTTGACGACATAGGAGCCGCGCGGAATGCCGAGCGCTTCCATCGTGTCGGCCGCCATCATGCAGATCTCGGCGTCGGCCGCAGGCGTCGCCGAGCCGACCGTGTCGGCGTCGAACTGCATGAACTGGCGGAAGCGGCCGGGACCGGGCTTCTCGTTGCGGAACACATAGCCGAACCGATAGGACCGGTATGGCTTCGGCAGCGCGTCGAAATTCTCGGCAACATAGCGCGCCAGCGGCGCGGTGAGGTCGTAGCGCAGCGAGATCCACTGCTCGTCGTCATCCTGGAACGAGAACACGCCCTCGTTGGGCCGGTCCTGGTCGGGCAGGAACTTGCCGAGCGCGTCGGTGTATTCCATCGCCGGCGTCTCCACCGGCTCGAAGCCGTAGAGCTCGTAGACGGCGCGGATCTTCTCGACCATCGCCCGCGTGGCGTTGATCGCGGCCGGGCCGCGATCTTCCAGTCCGCGCGGCAGGCGCGCCTTCAGTTTCTGGGGCTTTTTGGGTTTTTCGGCCATTGGGGTTCTTTGTCGGGCCTGCAAGTCAAAACTGACTTACACATATGAGCCCGAGTTAGCAGCGGACGCACTCTACAGCAAGCGTCGGCCTATCTTAACCTCGCCCCGCTCTTCTGCGGGGAGAGGTCGAAATTCGCGTGAGCGAATTTCGGGTGAGGGGCATGGCACGATGCCCGTTTCAAATCCGGTGCCGCGGAGAGAAGGCCCCTCACCCCACCCTCTCCCCGCAAGGCCGGGGCGAGGGAGTGAGAGAGCGCACCCACCTTACGCGACGCTGCGGATCCAGTTGTGCGGGTCGTTGGTGCGGCCGTACTGGATGTCGACCAGCTTCTTGCGCAGCCCCATGGCGACCGGGCCGGCGACGCCGCCGCTGATCTGGAAATCGCCGCTCGCCGAGCAGACCTTGCCGATCGGCGAGATCACGGCGGCGGTGCCGCAGGCGAACGCCTCTTTCAGCTTGCCGCTGGCGGCATCGGCGCGCCACTGCTGGATCGTATAGGGCTCCTCGCGCACGCGGGTGCCGGAATCCTTGGCGAGCGCGATGATCGAGTCGCGGGTGATGCCGGGCAGGATGGTGCCGAGCGGCGGCGTCGAGATCGAGCCGTCGTCGAACGCGAAGAAGATGTTCATGCCGCCGAGCTCCTCGATGTAGCGGCGCTCGACCGCATCGAGGAACACGACCTGGTCGCAGCCGCGATCGATCGCCTCGGCCTGCGCGCGCAGGCTGGCCGCGTAATTGCCGCCGCACTTGACCGCGCCAGTGCCGCCGATCGCGGCGCGCGTGTAGTTCTCCGACACCCAGATCGACACCGGCGCGGGGCCGCCCTTGAAATAGGAGCCGACCGGAGATGCGATCACCGAGAAGATGTATTCGGCCGACGGCTTCACGCCGAGAAAGATCTCGCTCGCGATCATGAACGGCCGCAGATAGAGACTGCCCTCGCCGCCCGGAATCCAGGCGCGATCGATCCGCACCAGTTGCTCGACCGCCTCGATGAACACGTCCTCGGGCAGCGGCGCCATCGCCATGCGCTTGGCCGAATCGTGGAAGCGGCGGGCATTGGCATCCGGACGGAACAGGTTCACGCCGCCATCGTCGCGCTTGTAGGCCTTGAGGCCCTCGAAAATTTCCTGGGCGTAGTGCAGCACCGCGCCGGCCGGATCGAGCGGAAAATTCGCGCGGGCCTCGACGCGGGCGCTGTGCCAGCCCTTGCCCTGGCTGTAGCGGACGATCGCCATATGGTCGGTGAAGACGCGGCCGAAGCCCGGGTCCACGAGCTTCGCGGTACGATCCTTGTCGGACGTGGCGTTCGGCGAAGGCTGGATGTCGAATTTCAAAGTCATTTTCTTGCTTTCCGCTGTCGGTACCGGCGCGATATCCGGCGCCGGCGTGTTTCCCCCGGGCCTTCCGGCTCGGCCTGGTACGGACTTCACCGCCGGCCATGTGGCCGGTTTCCATCGCCAACATGCCGGTTAGACATGCTTTTGCGGAGTGCTGAAGTCCAGTATGTTTGCCGAAATGCCGCTCGACAATCGCACGGTAGTCCAATTTGCGGCCCAAACCGCCACACAGGCTCTTTCAGGCCGCTTCAAACGCTGTCGAGGACGAAACGACTTAATGTTTCGTCGTGACAGGCAGTTTTGTAACATTGAAACCAAGATACGTCAATATGACTGACATAAATTTCTCAGGCATGGCTGCCAAGCCCGATTCGCAGGGAGATGACCAAGCTCCCTCGGCCGGCGCGCGCGACCTGCGCTGGGACATCATCGARCTCCTGTTCTTCGCCTACCGCGACTTTGTCGGCGACGCCGACCAGGAGCTGGAGGCGTTCGGCTTCGGCCGCGCCCACCACCGCGTCATCCACTTCGTGACCCGCTATCCGGGGCTCAAGGTCGCCGACCTGCTCGACGTGCTGCGCATCACCAAGCAGTCGCTCGGGCGGGTGCTCAAGCAGCTGCTCGACGAGGGCTACATCGTGCAGAAGACCGGCAACAATGACCGCCGGCAGCGCCTGCTCTACGCCACGCCGAAGGGCGAGGCGCTGGTCGCCAAGCTGGCGGGGCTGCAGACCGACCGCATCAACCGCGCGGTGGCCGGCATCGATCCGGCCGGCGTCGAGACGGTTCGCCAGTTCCTCCGCGCGATGATCGATCGCGACGATCCCGACAAGGTGCTGGAGGCGATCTTCGGCGGCGGCAGAAAAACAAGGGAGTGAACCTGGTGCAGGCTGCAACCATGAYGCGCGCGCCGATCGAACCGGCCGACGACGCGCCGCACCTTCTGCTGGTCGACGACGACCGGCGCATTCGCGACCTGTTGTCGCGCTTTCTGTCCGGCGAAGGCTATCGTGTCACGACGGCGATGAGCGCCACCGACGCGCGCGCCAAACTGCTCGGGCTGCATTTCGACCTGCTGATCCTCGACGTCATGATGCCCGGCGAGAACGGTTTCGACCTCGCCCGCTTCATCCGCAGCTCCTCGACGGTGCCGATCATCATGCTGACCGCCCGCCACGAGGCGGAGGCCCGCATCGAAGGCCTGCAGATCGGCGCCGACGACTACGTCGCCAAGCCGTTCGAGCCGCGCGAGCTGGTGCTGCGCATCGGCAATATCCTCAAGCGCACCGCGCCGCCGCAGGCGGTGACCGTCGAGCAGATCGCCTTCGGCCCCTACATCTTCCACATCGAGCGCAGCGAGCTGCGGCAGGGCGAGGAGATCATCCATCTCACCGACCGCGAGCGCGAGATGCTGCGCATCCTTGCGAGCGCCCCCGGCGAGACCGTGCCACGCGCCGAACTGACCAGCGGCGGTACCGTCAATGAGCGCGCGGTCGACGTGCAGATCAACCGGCTGCGCCGCAAGATCGAGCACGACCCCGCCAATCCGTTGTTCCTGCAGGCGGTGCGCGGCATCGGCTATCGCCTGGTGGCCGCACCCTGACTTGGGCATGATCTTGCCGGAGAACCGCTACACACTTTTCCGGATCATGCTTTAGAGCACCCGTCATGAGCACGCTCGATACCGGCCTGACCCTGATCAAGAACGCCTCGCAGCGCGTCTCGAAGGCGAACGGCTGGATGGGCAATGCGTTCAAGAGCTGGATGCCGACCGGCCTCTATGCCCGCGCGCTGCTGATCATGATCGTGCCGATGGTGATCCTGCAGACGGTGGTCGCCTTCGTGTTCATGGAGCGGCACTGGAACACGGTGACGCGGCGGCTGTCGGCCGCGGTGGTCTCCGACATCGCCGCGCTGATCGACGTCTACAAGACTTACCCGCAGGACAAGGATCGCGCCCAGCTGCGCAGCATCGCCCAGAAGCTGCAACTGCTGGTCGACTTCCTCCCCGCCGGCGACATGCCGCCGCCGGGACCGAAACCGTTCTTCTCGCTGCTCGACCAGACGCTCTCGGTGCAGCTCGGCCGCCAGATCAGCCGCCCGTTCTGGATCGACACCGTCGGCAAGTCCAATCTGGTCGAGATCCGCGTCCAGCTCGACGACTCGGTGATGCGGATCTTCGCGCAGCGCAGCGCGGCCTATGCCTCAAATTCGGAGATCTTCATCTTCTGGATGCTCGGCACATCGACCATCCTGTTGATCGTCGCCGTGCTGTTCCTGCGCAACCAGATCAAGCCGATCCTGCGGCTCGCCGATGCCGCGGAGAGCTTCGGCAAGGGCCGCGAAGCGCCGAACTTCCGGCCGCGCGGCGCGCGCGAGGTGCGGCGCGCGGCGCAGGCCTTCATCGAGATGAAGGCGCGCGTCGAGCGCTCGATTGAGCAGCGCACCGCGATGCTCGCCGGCGTGTCGCATGACCTGCGCACCATCCTGACCCGCTTCAAGCTCGAGCTCGCCCTGATCGGCGAAGGCCCCGAGATCGACGCGATGCGCAAGGACGTCGACGAGATGTCGATGATGCTGGAGGACTATCTCGCCTTCGCGCGCGGCGATTCCGGCGAGGTCGCGCAGCCGACCGACATGGCGATGGCGCTGGAGGAATTGCGCAGCGACGCCGAGCGCCACGGCCACACCGCAACTGTGGCGTTCCACGGCCTGCCGGTCGTCACGGTGAAGCCGGCCTCGTTCAAGCGCTGCCTCGCCAACCTCGTCTCCAACGCCGCGCGCCACGCCAACACGATCTCGATCACCGGCCAGCGCGACCACCGCTACCTCAACATCACGGTCGACGACGACGGCCCCGGCATTCCCGCCGCCATGCGCGAGGAAGTGTTCAAGCCGTTCCTGCGGCTCGATGATGCCCGCAACCAGGACGAGGGCGGCAGCGGACTCGGCCTTGCGATCGCCCGCGACATCGCCCGCTCGCATGGCGGCGACATCATGCTCAGCGAAAGCCCGATGGGCGGCCTGCGCGCCGTGGTGCGGGTGCCCGTATAGCGTTTTCGAGCGAAGTGGACGCCGGTTCGCGTGAAGAAAACGCGTCCAAACTACAGGCTGAGCTACCAGCGGTACGACAGGGTGCCGATGACCTGACGCCGGGCGCCCGAATAGCAATAGCCGGACTGACAGGTCTGGTACTGCGTATCGAACAGGTTGGTCGCGTTCAGGCGCATGGTGGCACCGAGCATTCGCCGGTCGAGCTTGCCCAGATCGTAGTCGATCACGGCATCGAACAGCGTCGTCGCCGCATTCTGGAACGTGTTCTGGTCGTTGCCGAAGTTGGTGCCGACGTAACGGACACCGAGGCCGAGCCCGAGCCCTTCGACCGGGACGCCGGACTGGAAGGTATATTTGCCGAATGCGGCGAAGGAATTCCGCGGGATGCCGGAGAGCTCATTGCCGGTCGTGTCCGGATTGCCCTGCGTGATCACGACGTTGAGATGAGTGTAGGCCGCGGTGAGATCGAATCCCTGCTGGAGCGCCAGCTTGGCCTCGAGCTCCACGCCCTTGGATTCGACCTGTCCGGTTGCGGCCTGGAAGGCCATGTTGCTGGGATCGGTGCGCAGCACATTGTCCTGGGTGATGTCGAACACCGCGGCGGTCAACAGCAGTGGAACCTGCGGCATCTGGTACTTGATGCCGATCTCCTTCTGCTCGCCGGTGGTCGGCCTGAACGGCGATCCCGATATATCGACACCGACCTGCGGGGCGAACGCGGTCGCGTAGCTCACATAGGGCGCGATGCCGTTGTCGAAGACGTAACTGAGGCCCGCCCGGCCGGTGAAGGCGGTGGCCTTCTGCGTCGACGGCACGCCCTCCAGACCCGCTGTCGTCGTCTGCGATACCCAGCTCTGGCGCCCATTGAGCGTCAGGACGAAGCCGCCGAGCCTGGCCTGCTCCTGCACATAGACCCCGACCTCGTCGGTCGACTGCTTGTTGAAGATCGAAAATGGCGGCGCGGCGATGGCCTGGGCGCCGTAGTTCATCGTCAGCAGATTGAGGTCCGGAGCCGCTCCGTAACCGATCTTGTCGTTGTAGTAGGAATGRCCGTAGTCGACGCCGAACAGCGCCGTGTTCCTGATCGCGCCGAGCATGAACTTGGCCTCGGCCTGGTTGTCGAGCGTGACGGTGTTGAAGCTGTCGAGGATCCGCCACGCGGAGCGCGAGGCCAGATTGGTGCTGCTGTCGATGGAATCGATCTGGGTGTATTTCGCGTCGACGTCGACCTGGTAGAAGCGGAAGTTCTGCCGCACCGTCCACACGTCGTCGACATTGTGCTCGAACGCGTAGCCGATCCGATACTGCTTCTGGTCCATCGCGCTGAACGCGGGATCATTCGAGTAGATGTTGGTCAGTTGGCCGTCGGGCGAGCGGAAATTGCCGATGCTCGCGGCGGTTCGGCTGGTTTGATATTCGCTCAGGATGGTGAAGGACGTGTCGGCGTCCGGGCGCCAGGTCAGGGCCGGCGCGATATAGGCGCGATCGTCGTCATTGCCGGGATACCAGGTCTTTGCGTCGCGGAGCAGACCCGTCAGGCGGTAGTACAATTGGTCGCTGCCGGGCACCGGACCGCCGATATCGAAACTGCCCTGGTAACGATCATAATTGCCGGTCTGCAGCTGCACCTCGCCGAACGGCGTCATGGTCGGCCGCTTGGTGGTGACGTCCACGATACCGCCCGGAGAGCCCAGGCCATAGAGGCCCGAGGCCGGGCCACGCAGGATCGACACGCTGTCGAGACCCCAAGGCTCGATCTTGGGAATGGCGAAGTTGCCGCCGCCCTGGCGCAGCCCGTCGCGATAGATCCCGGTATAGGTCGCATCGAAGCCGCGGATATAGAAGCTGTCGAACCGGGGATCATAGCCGAACGCCGTGGTCGTGACGCCGGGCGTATAATTGACCGCATCCTTGAGCGTCTGAACGTTGCGATCCCTGAGCTCCTTTTGCGTGACCACSGAAAGCGACTGCGGCGTCTCGATCAGCGCGGTGTTGGTCTTGGTGCCGGCCGTGCTGCCGGTTGCGACGTAGCCAGTTGTCGTGCCGATCGTGCCGCCAGCACCTTGCGACCGCGGCGCCTGGCTCTGAGCGGGAGTTGCAGCGCCAAGGCGGCGGCTTGCCGCGGCCGCGCGCGAGGCGCTGGCGCGGCGAGTTGAAGCGACGGCACTGCGCTTCCTGGCGGCGCCGGGTTCGTCGACCGTGACCGCGGGAAGCACCGTTGTACTATTTTGCGGGGAGCTGGTTTGCGCCTGGGCGCTTGCGACGTTTGTGCTCAATGGCACAAGCAAGACCGAACCGAGAAACGCTGCATTGATCGCAGCCGTTGATGCAAGCAAGCCATGCTTGCGTCGCGACCCCATTCCCACCGAACTAATCCCCAGACGCCCCGATTGATCTTTGATCGAGCCGCGTGCGCGTGATGAAGCGGACATCGATCGAGGCGGACTTCTATCGGCGGGTTGAACCAAATTCCACACGCGCAAAATAGAATCGATAGAAGTGCGCACGACGCACAACATTGGAGCGATTCAAAAACGACATGTTGTCGCAGCAAGCTCCTTAGCGCGATGAGTTGATGCGCGTCTTCGCTCTCGCATGTCTCTCGCACGAGAGGTCAGGCGCTCTCGCAACGATGTTGATTTCATCTCGCGGTGCTCGCGTGCTTCGTGCGGTCGCGCGCGACGTCTTCGACATCCGCAATCCGCTTCATTGCGCGGTGACGGATCGCGCAAACATTCGTCCGAAGCTGAATGCGGCGAAGCAATCAATCGCTTCGTGAGCGAGGACGAGGGATCGCCTTCGCCGAGGCGTCGACGAACACGTCATCGCTTCAGCGCAGAGTTGCCTGGCATGCTTGTCGCGGGCTGCGTGCGGCGATGATGGTCAAAAGCAAAACGGCCTCTCCGTATCGGAGAGGCCGTGTTCAAACGCTTAGCCGCAGACGAATGAGCTGCCGCTATTTCTGCTTGGGCAGCAGGCCCTTCAGCTTTTCCATATCCTTGACGTTCATCTTCATGCCGCCTGGCATGATGATGTCGCCCGGCTTCTGGTCGCTCTTGCAGGCGCCGAGCCATTTCGCCTCGATGGTCATCGTGGTGTCGCGGGTCCCGGCCGCGCCGCCCTCGGAATGCGAGGTGCTCTTGACCGTATAGGCGGAATTGAAATCGCCGACGATCTCGGAGTGCCCCTGCACCGTCATGCCCGCGACGCTGCACACGCTATCGCTGACATAGCCGGTRGCGGTCTTCTGGACRTCGTGCTTGGAACAGACTTCCTTGGCCATCGGCGAGGCCGCCGCGCTCATTTCCTTGTCGGTGGTCTCGTCGGTGCAGTGCTGCATGGTGATTTCCGGCATCGGTCCGCCGGTGCGCAGCATTTTCATTTCCCACAGGCCCGGTTTGCGGATCGGCAGGTCGACGGCGCTTGCGGCGCCGGTGGACAGGACGAGGCAAATGGCCGAACCAAACAAGGCAAGCTGTCGGGTCATGCGGTGAGCTCCCGGCTGGACGATCGAGGAATTGAGAGCGCCTCAGTACCGCGTGCGCAGCGGTCTCTCAGCCGCCCCATAGGGCACCCAGCGGCAGGCGAACGAAACGTAGCCGCCCGGATAGCGCTGCGCCGCGAGGAACTTGGCGACCTTGCCGTAGGAGGCGCAGTGATCGACGGCGAGCTGCCGCGCGTCGGTCTGGGTCGCCAGTGAGTAGGCGATGATACCGCCGGTATCATTGCCCTTGAACGCCGGCACCGGCTGCAACCAATCGGCCCGCGCCGAACCAACRGCCAGCATCCCGCAAACGGCAACCAGGCACGCGGCCAACTTCCTTCGCATCGCAGACTCCATTTCGCTGASGCCCAACATAGAGTGCGCYGGCCACCSTGAAAAGAACGAGCCGRCCRCCRGRGRCGGACTTCTCCGCAGGTGTTGCCGCGCTGCACTTGACCTTGCCTGGGCTTCACGGCACCGTCCGCCGCATCGGATAATCGGGTGGATTCCCATGCGCAACCTGTTCAACTCCCGCAATAAACTCGGCCAAAGCCTCGGTGTCGGTGCCGCACTTGTGTTCGGCCTGTTGGCGTTCGGCGGTACGGCCCAGGCGGCCAATCCGTTCGAATTGAATTTCGGGCTGTCGGGACCACGCTATGACGGCAATGTGGCACCGTGCGAGCGGGCCCTGCCGTCCATCAGCTATCAATTCAATGAGAAGGAAGCCACCTTCTGGAATTCGCCGCTGGTGATCACCGGCTTCAGCCGGATCCACGAAACCGCGTTTCGGCCCTGGCAGTCCGACAACATTCCGCGCCGCTATTGCTCGGGCGACGTGATGCTGAGCGACGGCAAGGTCCGCACCGTGCACTATTCGATCATCGAGGACGGCGGCTTCAGCGGATTTGCCGACGGCGTCGAATGGTGCGTGACCGGGCTCGACCGCAACTGGGCGTACAACCCGTCTTGCAGGGCCGCGCGGCCCTGATCTCCGGCCAGCTTGGTCAAACGGAAGCCGCCGCCATCCAGACGGCGGCTTTTGTTCTTGTAATGTTCCAAATGCCTGCTAGGCTTGGAACAGTCGCGTGAGGGGAGCGTTTGATGCCTCGGTTGGTCACAATTTCCCGATTTCTGATTTCCGCTGCCTTGATGCTGTGCGGTGCGGCTGGCGCCTCGGCCCAGGATCGCCGCCAGAATGCGCCGGGTGAGTTCGATTTCTATGTGCTGTCGTTGTCGTGGTCGCCCTCGTTCTGCGAGGCAGCGAGCGAGCGCGGCAATAATGGCCGTGGCACGCAGGCGCAATGTGGTGGACGGCCCTACTCCTTCGTGGTGCACGGGCTGTGGCCGCAATATGAGCGGGGCTTTCCGGAATACTGCCAGCGGCCCTCGCCGCGGCTCGCACGCAATATCATGACCTCGATGCTCGACCTGATGCCCGCGCCCGGGCTGATCTACAATGAGTGGGACAAGCACGGCACCTGCTCCGGCCTCGGCGAACGCGCCTATTTCGAAGCGATCCGCAAGGCGCGCGCCGCGGTGAAGATCCCCGAGGAATTCCTGCAATTGTCGGAGCCGAAGACGATCGCGCCCGACGAGCTGGAAACCGCGTTCATCAAGGCCAATCCGGGGCTCAGCAACTCGGCGATCTCGGTGACCTGCAACAGCGGCCGGCTCAGTGAGGTGCGGATCTGCATGAGCAAGGACCTGCAATTCCGCGCCTGCGAGGAAGTCGATCGCCGCGCCTGCCGCCGCGATCAGGTGGTGATGCCGCCGGTTCGCGGCGGCTGAAGCCCTCCCCATCGCTGCCGGGCGGAAGGGTGCGCGCCTTCGTGCGCACCGTCCGGCTATCGACGTCGTCACGAAACAAGCTGATGTCGCGTAGATGGCCGGGACAAGCGCGGGCATCACGCAGTACAACATGCACTCCCTTTGGAGCGCAGCGCGATCACAGCATGAACTACCGTCACGCCTTTCATGCCGGCAACTTTGCCGACGTCATCAAGCACATCGTGCTGGTCCGCATGCTCACCTATCTACAGGACAAGCAGGCCGCGTTCCGCGTCATCGACACCCATGCCGGCGCCGGACTCTATGACCTGACGTCGAGCGAAGCGCAGCGCGGCGGCGAATGGCTCACCGGCATCGCGCGGCTGATGCAGGCGCGGCTCTCCGACCAGGCGCTGCCATTGATCGCGCCCTATCTCGACATCGTCAGGGCATTCAATCCGCGCGGCGAACTGAAAGCCTATCCCGGCTCACCGCTGATCGCTCGCGCGCTGCTGCGTCCGCAAGACCGCCTCACCGCCTGCGAGATCGAACCGACCGCGCGCAAGCAATTGATCGACGCATTGCGGCGCGATGCGCAGGCACGCGTCGTCGATCTCGACGGCTGGACGGCGCTGCCCGCATTCGTGCCGCCGAACGAGCGGCGTGGCCTGGTGCTGATCGATCCGCCGTTCGAGGCAAAGGACGAGTTCGAGCGGCTGGCCCGTGCGTTCGCCGAAGCGTACGCGAAGTGGCCGACCGGTGCCTATCTCTTGTGGTACCCCGTAAAATCCCGGAGAGCCACCGACGAGCTCGCGCGCAGCGTGGCTGCCGCAGCAGCAAGCAGCCGGCCCGCCGGCAAGTGCTTGCGTTTGGAATTCAGTGTGGCACCGCAAGAAGCCGACGCCGGCCTCGTTTCCACCGGTCTTTTGATCGTGAATCCGCCATGGACGCTGGCGGGCGAACTGAAGATCATCCTGCCCGAACTCGAGAAGCCGCTTGGTCAGGGCGGCGCAGCGCGCTTCAGACTCGAGACGCCTAAACCTTGATCGACAGCACCCACTGAAAAGTTCGATTTTGAGCATAGGCAATCTGCGCGGAACCGTATTATGCTCATCCTGTTACGACTGGCTTTACGTTCCGCTTCCGCGAATGGTTGCGGCGGAGTGACAAGGCCGAAATAAAATCCAGGCAGACCGGCGGCGTGACGCCGGCCTGTTCAGGTGGCCAGGCTTCCGACAAGCGAATGTCGGTCAACCGCTACGCGGCGTGCGCGTAGCGGTGGAGCAATACGGGGGAGGAGTTTCCCGATGGCCATGACTGGGACAGTCAAGTTCTTCAACGGAGAGCGGGGCTACGGCTTCATCAAACCTGACGATGGCGGCCGCGATGTGTTCGTTCACATCACTGCTGTCGAGCGTGCAGGAYTGAAGGACCTGACTGAAGGACAGCGCATTAGTTTCGAGGTTGAACCCGACAAGAAGGGCAAGGGCCCGAAGGCGGTCAACCTGGTGGTTTCATGATGAGCGCTCACGTTGCGCTGCCCGTGATGAAAGCCGATTGAAACGTTGCGTGTGAGTTGACTGCCGAGCGCGCTCGCGCTCGCTGCATGACCAACCTGCATGATGCGGACGCGACTGGCGCCGCCCGCATATTCGAAGCGTGCGGCCCACCGATTTGATCGGCGAATGCCGCGGCGGATGCTGTCGCGTGCAACGTCGAGATCGTCAGCACAAAGAAAAACCCGGCCGCGCGAGGCGCGRCCGGGAGTTGAGATCAGACGTTTTCTTGTTCTCAGAAGTGATAGTTGATGCCGGCGCGAACCAGGCTGAAGCTGTAGCCGTTCGACGCGCCGCCGGTGATCGTGAAATTGCTGTTGGCGAGATCGACGTAGAGATATTCGATCTTGGCGCTCCAGTTCGGGGCAAAGCCCATTTCGGCGCCGGCGCCGACGGTGAAGCCGGCGTTGGTGTGGCTCTCCGATACGCCGAAGGTCTCGCCACGAAGCTCGCCGAAGGCGAGACCGCCGGTCGCATAGAACAGCACGTTGTTCACAGCGTAACCGGCGCGGCCGCGTACCGTGCCGAACCACGGATTGGAGAATTTCCAGGGTGCGAACCGGTCGTCCGCGGCGGTGCCCTGGATATCGGCCTCGATACCGAACACCCAGGGTGAGCCATTCTGGAAATTGTAGCCGGCCTGCACGCCGCCGGCGAAGCCCGACGGCTTGGTCGGGTTGTTCTCGACCGAACCCCAGCCATAACCGATGTTGCCGCCGAGATAGGGGCCGGCCCAGCTATAGGCATTGAGCGGCTGGTAGACGGTGTAGGGCGATCCGTAGTTAAGGTCCGCGGCCGCGGCCGAGCTCATCCAGCCTGCGACGATCAATGCGAGCGCGCGCGCGACAAACCGGGTCATTGGTACTCTCCACCACGCAACTGCCGCAGCCCGCTGGCCCAGGGCCGGCGTGGTTACGGAATTCCACTTTTTTCGCTAAGGTTTATCGAGAGTTTTAAGTTAAAGGGCTGTTAAGCCCGGTTACCGKCCCGCTCATCAGTCTTAACAATGTGTTACCGCCCCGTCCGAGCAGTGGTGCGAGACCTGTAACCTCCTGCAATCGAGGTTGTTTTTCGAACCCCGCCAACGCTGGCGACCGGTCGCTCGAGCGCTTAGTTTACGGCCCATGGTTCACGATTCTCCCGAGAGTCCGGCGCCGGACCCCAAGATCAAGGGGCGGCGCGGTTCAAAGTCCGATCTGTCGCAGGACGACCTGACAAGGGCCGACCTGACGCTCGACACCAGCGACGTCGATCCCGAAACCTCCGCCGCCGAGGACGAGGACGACGCGCGCCTGCCCGACGCCGCGGAGGACGGCAACGAGACGGTCGCCGAAGGAACGCTCTCGGTCGGGCATGCCGCGATCGAGAACGCGGTKCGGCTGGCCCCGACCTCGCCCGGCGTCTACCGCATGCTCAATGCGGCCAACGACGTGCTCTATGTCGGCAAGGCGAAGAACGTCAAAAAGCGGCTATCGTCCTACGCGCGGGCCAACGCGCCGCTACCGGCACGCATCCTGCGGATGATCGCCGCGACCACGCATGTCGAGATCGTCTCGACCATGACCGAGACCGAGGCGCTRCTGCTCGAAGCCAATCTGATCAAGCAGCTTCGTCCACGTTTCAATGTGCAGCTACGTGATGACAAATCGTTTCCATACATTCTGATCTCGGGCGATCACTGGGCGCCGCAGATCCTCAAGCATCGCGGCGCGCAGTCGCGGCCTGGCCGCTATTTCGGGCCGTTCGCCAACGCAGGCGCGGTCAACCGCACCATCACGGCGCTGCAGCGCGCCTTCCTGATCCGMTCCTGCACCGACGGCTTCTTCGAAAGCCGCACCCGGCCCTGCCTGCTCTATCAGATCAAGCGCTGTGCCGGCCCCTGCACTCGCGAGATCGATTTCCCCGGCTATAGCGAGCTGGTGCGTGAGGCGACCGAATTCCTGTCCGGCCGCAGCCATGCGGTGAAGGAATTGCTCGCCGCCGAGATGGAGAAGGCCTCCGGCGAGCTCGAGTTCGAGACCGCGGCACTTTACCGCGACCGCCTCGCGGCGCTGTCGGCGATCCAGTCGCAGCAGGGCATCAATCCGCGCACGGTGGAAGAAGCCGATGTGTTCGCGATCCACCAGGAGGGCGGCTATTCCTGCGTCGAGGTGTTCTTCTTCCGCACCGGCCAGAACTGGGGCAACCGCGCCTATTTCCCGAAGGCCGAGAAGAGCTTTACGCCCGAGGAGGTGCTGTCCTCATTCCTCGCGCAATTCTACGACGACAAGCCGCCGCCGAAGCTGATCCTGCTGTCGCACGAGATCGAGGAAAGCGCGCTGCTCGCCGACGCGCTCTCGGTCAAGGCCGGRTCCAAGGTCGAGGTCTCSGTGCCSAAGCGCGGCGAGAAGAARGARCTGATCGGCCACGCGCTCACCAAYGCGCGYGARGCGCTCGGCCGCAAGCTCGCCGACACCGCAACCCARAGCCGGCTGCTGGARGGCATGGTCACCACGCTCGGCCTGCCGCAYACGCCRAAGCGCATCGAGGTCTACGACAACAGCCACATCCAGGGCACCAACGCRGTCGGCGCGATGATCGTGGCCGGGCCCGACGGGTTCATGAAGAACCAGTACCGCAAGTTCAACATCAAGTCGCAGGGGCTGACGCCCGGCGACGATTACGGGATGATGCGCGAGGTGCTGGAACGCCGCTTCAAGCGGCTCCTCAAGCCGCCGGAGGGTGAGGCCGCCAAGGACGGCGCAAACGACAAGGCGGACGACGATTCGTTCCCGCAATGGCCTGACCTCGTGATCATCGACGGCGGCCGCGGCCAGCTCAACGCGGTGAGRGAGATCTTCCAGAACCTCGGACTGACCCAGGTTTCGCTAATGGCCGTGGCCAAGGGTCCGGAGCGTGACGCTGGCCGCGAGACCCTGTTCATGCCGGACCGCGACGCCATCAAGCTGGAGCCGCGCGACCCCGTGCTCTATTTCATCCAGCGGCTCCGCGACGAGGCCCATCGCTTCGTGATCGGCTCGCACCGCAAGCTGCGCAAGAAGGACATCCGCGAGGCCGGATTGCAGGAGATCCCSGGGATCGGCCCGTCGCGCAAACGTGCCTTGCTGCATCACTTCGGAACGCTCAAGGAGATCGAGCGGGCCTCGATCGCCGACCTCGGCAAGGTTCCCGGCGTCAGCGCCGAGAGCGCCCGCAAGATTTTCGAGTTTTTCCACGCCCAGCCGGGCTARACCAAAGGCTATTCATCAGGGCGTCGCCTGCGACAGGGCATCTAGGGCATGATGCGGCCAAGCGTGAGCCCAAGGTTACGAAAAGATCATGCTTAAACAACGAGCTAAGACGCCATCATGATTCCGCGTAATCTCGCCGCGCTGCGGCGCCCGCACGGTTGACCTTCTCGCTTCAGCGGTATTGGTAGAACGGATGAACATCGCCACGACCCGGGGACAGGGCAAGACCATGTCCCTCCCGAATATCCTGACCTACGCCCGGATCGCCGCGATCCCGGTGGTGATCGGCTGCGTCTACTGGCAGTCGATCCTGGACGGCCCRYTGTGGCTRCGCTGGGTGGCGCTGGCSGTRTTCATTGCGGCGGGGATCACCGACTATCTCGAYGGCTAYTAYGCCCGGATGTGGGACCAGCAGTCCGCCTTCGGCCGGATGCTCGATCCGATCGCCGACAAGCTCCTGGTCGCCTCCAGCCTGCTGATGCTGGCCGCCGACAACTCGATCCATGGCTGGACGCTGTGGGCGGCGATCGTGATCCTGTGCCGCGAGATCCTGGTCTCGGGCCTGCGCGAATATCTCGCGGGGCTCAGGGTCAGCGTTCCCGTCACCAAGCTGGCGAAATGGAAGACCACGATCCAGCTGGTGGCGATCGGCTTCCTGATCGCCGGTGAAGCCGGCGAGCAGGTCTTTCCCGCCACCACCCTGATCGGCATCGTGCTGCTCTGGATGTCGGCGATCTTCACGATCTACACCGGCTGGGATTACTTCCGCGCCGGCATCCATCACCTCATCAAGGAGGATGAGGGATGAAGCTGAAATACTTCGCCTGGGTCCGCGAGCGCGTCGGCAAGGCTGAGGAGACCGTCGAGCCGCCGGCCGAGGTGCGCACCGTCGCAGACCTGATCGGCTGGCTCACCGCGCGTGACGACGCCTACGCTTATGCCTTCGAGAAGCCCACGGTGATCCGCGCCGCGATCGACCACGCCCATGTCAAGCAGGATGCGGCGATCGTCGGCGCCCGCGAGATCGCGTTCTTCCCGCCGATGACCGGCGGTTAAATTCCCCATGGCCGTCGCTGCAACCATCCGTATCCAGCAAGCCGACTTCGATGTCGCGCGCGAGATCGCAGGCCTCAGCCAGGGGCGCACCGATATCGGCGCGGTCGTCAGCTTCAGCGGCATCTGCCGCGGCAGCGAGCAGGGCGAGCCGATCGCAGCACTGACGCTCGAACATTACCCTGAAATGGCGGAAGCCGAGATTGGGCGTCACGCCGACGAGGCGCTGGCGCGCTGGCCGTTGCAGGGCCTTACCGTCATCCATCGCTTCGGCCGCATCGCGCCGGGCGAGAACATCGTGCTGGTCGTGACCGCCTCGGCGCACCGGCAGGCCGCATTCGAGGCCGCCGAGTTCCTGATGGACTATCTCAAGACCAACGCGCCGTTCTGGAAGCGCGAGGAAAGTGCCCGCGGCACGAACTGGATCGAAGCGCGCGACCACGACGACGCGGCCGCCGCGCGCTGGACCAAATCCTGATGGCCAAGCGCAGCAAGGTGCCGGCGAGGCGCATCCCGGCCGTGTCGAAAGCGTCCAACAAAGCGTCCGTGAAGGCGCCCAAGGTCGGCGCCGGCGAGCTGCACACCCTGTTCGATTTCCTGCGCTATGCGACGAGCCGCTTCAACGCGGCCCAACTGGTGTTCGCGCACGGCACCACCGATCCGGTGGCCGAGGCCGCCTTCCTGATCTCCGAGACGCTGCATCTGCATCCCGACCAGTTCGAGAATTTTGCCAACGCCCGCGTCACGGTGAGCGAAGGCAAGCAGATCCTCGACCTGATCGAGCGCCGGGTCGCGACGCGCAAACCGGCGGCCTATCTCGTCAACAAGGTCTACATGCGCGGCCTGCCGTTCTACGTCGACGAGCGCACCATCGTGCCGCGCTCCTTCATCGGCGAATTGCTGGATTCGCATTTCGGCGGCGACGAGGACGGCAGTTCGCTGATCGGCGATCCCGCGGAGGTTGGCAGCGTGCTCGACCTCTGCACCGGCTCCGGCTGCCTCGCGATCCTGGCCGCCCGGCATTTCGCCAACGCCGCGGTCGATGCGGTCGATATCTCAAAGGATGCGCTCGAGGTCGCCGCGCGCAACGTCGCCGACCACGGCCTCAACGACCGCCTGACGCTGCATCGGGGCGACCTGTTTAAGCCGCTCGGCGACAACAGCTACAACCTGATCATTTCCAACCCGCCCTATGTCGACGCCGAGGGCATGGCCGCGCTGCCGCGCGAGTGCCGCGCCGAGCCGAAGATCGCATTCGACGGTGGCCCCGACGGGCTCGACATCGTCCGCCGCCTGCTTGACGAGGCGAAGCAGCATCTCACCCCGCAAGGCGGCCTGCTGTGCGAGATCGGCCGCGGCCGCGACAATCTCGAAGCCGCCTATCCGAACCTGCCGCTGCTCTGGCTCGACACCGAGGACTCCGAGGGCGAGGTGTTCTGGATCGCCGCCGCCGACCTCTGACCGAACCCGGCCCGGTCCGGAGCATTACGGTCCCCGGCGAAGCGAAAATCATGTGCAGCTCCAGCCGGTTCCCCAGATCACTGCCGCGTCGAATCAACAATGATGCTAAGGTCGCTTTCCGGGGACGCACGGACGGAGGGCGCGGGCGCGCGACATGATTCGGATTTCGACGATCTTCATCGCCACCTGCATGGTGCTGGTCGCAGCCTCTTTGGGCTTCGTCCTGTACTCGGTGGCGGGCATCAGCGGATCGGAATCGGCGATCGTGGCGCTCACCGCCCTCACCTGCCTGATCCTCTACAACGCCGTCTCGATGCGATTGCGCGACCGCAGCGATGTCGGCAGCCAAATCGCGGACCTGTCGCGTGGCACCGCCGACCTCGCCCGCCAGGTCGCCGAATTCGGCCGGCGGCTGGCCGCGGTCGAGGGCCGGGTCGCGTCGGCCAATTCCACCGGCGCCGACCGGATGCAGGGCATGGCCGGCGAGATCAACGAGCTCGGCGGACTGGTGCGGCAGCTCGCGGCATCCGTCGCCCACCATGAGGATCTGCTGGCTTCGGGTCCGGCGGTGCAGCCTGTCGCTGCTCCTATGGCGCAGCCCGTCGCGCCGCCGCGGGCCGACCTGCTGCAACCGATGCCGCCGGCGCCGACCGTCGTCTTCGCGCCGCCGCCCCCCCCCTCGCCGCAATCGGCGATCTCGCGCGGCCAGGCCCAGCTTGTCGGCGCGATCAGAAACGCGATCGAGCAGAACCGCCTCGACATCTACCTTCAGCCGATGGTGACCTTGCCGCAGCGCAAGGTGCGCTACTACGAGGCGGTGACGCGGCTGCGCGACGAGCGCGACCAGGTGCTCGCCGCCGACGACTTCATCGAGGCGGCCGAGGCCGGCGGCCTGATCGGGCGCATCGATCACATGGTGATGCTTCGCTGCGTCCAGGTGCTGCGCCGCCTGATGATCCGCAGCAAGGATGTCGGCGTGTTCTGCAACGTATCGGCGGCGACGCTGTCGGACCCGACGCATTTCACCCAGTGTCTCGACTTCCTCGAAGCCAACCGCGCGCTGGCGCCGTCCTTCGTGCTCGAGTTCAAGCAGGCCACCTTCCGCAACCTCGGTCCCGTCGAGAGCGAGAACCTCGCGGCGCTGTCGCAGCGCGGCTACCGGTTCTCGATCGATCATGTCAGCGACCTTCGCCTCGAGCCGCGCGAGCTGGCCGATCGCGGCGTCCGCTTCATCAAGGTGCCGGCGGCGCTGCTGCTCGACACCGCGCAGAGCGCGGCTTCCGATATCCATCCCTCCGACCTGTCCGACCTGCTCGGCCGCTACGGCATCGACCTGATCGCCGAACGGATCGAGGGCGAGCGCTCGGTGGTCGACCTGCTCGACTACGACGTCCGGTTCGGCCAGGGGTTCCTGTTCGCGCCGCCGCGGCCGTTGCGGCCGGAGGGGGCATCTGCTACCGCCGAGGCTCCGCAGGCCAACCCCCAGGACCTCAATGGCGCCAGCACGTCAGCACCTGTCTCCAGCCCCGCAGCTCCGCCGCGCACGACCGGCAGCGCCGCACTGGCACGCCGCGCGCTCGGTCCAAATTAACCGGCAGTTCGCATCATGACCTCGCTGCGTTTCGTCGAGCAGCTGCGCCACCTCGTCGACAATGTCGACGTCGTGCTGTCGGACATCTGGGGCGTCGTGCACAACGGGCTCGAATCGTTTCCCGAGGCCTGCGAGGCGCTGCACACATTTCGTCAGCGCGGCGGCACCGTCATCCTGATCACCAACGCGCCGCGGCCGGCCGATTCGGTGCAACGGCAGCTACGCAAGCTCGGCGTCGCGGACGACACCTATGACGCGATCGTCTCCTCCGGCGATCTGACGCGCCACTTCGTGGCCGATCATCCCGGCCAGAAGATCTTCTGGATCGGCCCGGAGCGCGACAGCTCGATCCATCGCGGCCTCGATGCAACGATGGTGCCGCTGGAGCAGGCGGACTACATCATCTGCACCGGCCTGTTCGACGACGAGACCGAATCCGCCGAGGACTATCGCGAGACCCTGCTAAAGGCGCTTCAGCGCAAGCTGACGCTGGTCTGCGCCAATCCGGACATCGTGGTCGAGCGCGGCGACCGGCTGATCTACTGCGCCGGCGCGGTCGCCGAACTCTATCGCGAGCTCGGCGGCGAGGTGATCTTCTACGGCAAGCCACACCGGCCGATCTACGAGCGCGCGATGGCGCTGGCCGCCGAGCGCCGCGGAAAACCGACCGAGCTCGGCCGCGTGCTCGCGATCGGGGATTCCGTGCGCACTGACCTCACCGGCGCCCATGCCTTCGGCATCGACCTGTTGTTCGTCACCCGCGGCATCCATTCCGAGGAGTTCGAGGGCATCGAGCAGCTCGATCCGGCCTCGGTGAAGGAATTGTTCGGCCATCCGCCGCGCGCGCTGATGCGCGAGCTGAAGTGGTAGGGGCAGTTCCGCAGGGGCTCACTGCCAAAATATCGAAAACAACCCCATGCAAAGCAGCCCGCGGCGTCCGGCGTTCGACCGGTCGCCTTGACATGTCGGGCAACTCAGGGTTAGATTTCTAATATTCCGAAATCTTATACACGCAAAAACGCAAATGCCCGGGGCAAGCCCGGGCATGACGTGAATGTCGGTTGATGCGAACGGCGTCTTACGCCGTCGCCATGTCCGGGAACACCGCCTCGATCTTGGTCTTCAGCGTGGCGGCGTTGAACGGCTTGACGATGTAGTTGTTGACGCCGGCCTTCTTGGCCGCGATCACGTTCTCGGTCTTGGATTCCGCCGTGATCATGATGAAGGGCGTGGTCGCGAGATTGGGATCGGCGCGGACTTCCTTGAGCAGATCGTAGCCGGTCATCGGCTCCATATTCCAGTCGGAGATCACCAGGCCATATTTCTTGCCGCGCATCTTGTTGAGCGCCGCGGAGCCGTCGGAGGCATCGTCGATATTCTCGAATCCAAGCTGCTTGAGGAGATTCCGGATGATGCGGATCATGGTGCTGTAGTCATCGACCACCAGAACCGGCATGGACAAATCAACCGCCATCTTTCCCCCCAAAACGACTAACGCAACCTGGCTTCTGCACGAACGCAGCTTTCCGCCAACGACTACCAGCAGGCGTTAAACAGCGCGTTAACCGGCTGAATCCGGATTGTTACGGATTTGACGCGATTTTCGCTATGCTTGACTTCCACGCCGCTGCCGCGTCACGGTCCGGCCCGCAACGATCATGCTTAAGAATCCTTGAAGAACACCTGACATGAGCACCGGCTTTATTGTTATCCGCGACAACACCCCCGCGAGCGCCATCCCGAAGGGCGCCGTCGTCGCAATGGGGAATTTCGACGGCGTCCATCTCGGTCACCGCGCGGTGATCGGCGCCGCGCTCGCGATGAGCAAGGCGCGCGGCGTACCCGCGCTGGCCGTGACCTTCGAGCCGCATCCGCGCAGCTTCTTCAGCCCGAACACTCCGCAATTCCGTCTCACGGACGAGACCAACAAGCTGCGGCTGCTCGCGGCCACCGGGCTCGCCGGCGCCGTCGTCATGACATTCGACAAAGCGCGCGCCGGGACCTCGGCGCAGGATTTCATCCATCACGACCTGATCGGCCGGCTCGGCATCAGCGGGATCGCCGTCGGCTACGACTTCCATTTCGGCAAGGGCCGGGTCGGCTCGCCAAGCCTGCTGGTCAGCGAGGCGCCGCGGCTCGGCATCGAGGTCGATGTGCAGGCCCATGTCGACATCGAAGAACGCCCGGTATCCTCCAGCGCCATTCGCATGGCGCTCGCCGAGGGGCAAGTCGCTGACGCGACCACGATGCTGGGCGGGCCGTGGTTCGTCACCGGCAAGGTGATCCATGGCGAGAAGCGCGGCCGCGATCTCGGCTATCCTACCGCCAATATCCGCCTCGACAAGCATTGCGGCCTGAAGCATGGCATCTATGCGGTGCGGGTCGGCAAGGGCGCGCAACGGTTCGACGGTGTCGCAAGCTTCGGACGCCGTCCGACCTTCGACAACGGCGCGCCGCTGCTCGAAGTGTTCCTGTTCGACTTCAAGGGCGACCTCTACGACACGGTCCTTGATGTCGCATTCATCGGTTTCATTCGCGAAGAGCTGAAATTCGACACCATCGAGGCGTTGATACGCCAGATGGATGACGACAGCGCCAAGGCGCGCGCGCAACTTGCCGCCGCGCCGGACGCGTTCCCACAGCTCGGAGTGATTGATTGAACAAGACTGAAAAGCAAAAAATGCTGGCGGGCGAGCTGTATCGCCCGGATGCAGAGATCGCCGCCGACCATACCGCGGCGGAACACTGGATGGCGCGCTACAATGCGTCGGGCGCTGCTTCCGCGGCCGAACTGAACGCGTTGCTCGCCGAACGCTTCCGCAAGGTCGGCAAGGACGTCCTGATCCGGCCGCCGTTCTTCTGCGATTACGGTAGCAATATCAGCCTCGGCGATGGCGTGTTCCTCAACTTCAACTGCGTCATCCTCGACGTCGTCGAGGTCGAGATCGGCGACCGCACCCAGATCGGGCCCGCGGTGCAGATCTATACCGCCGACCACCCGCGCGACGCCGAAACCCGCCGCGCCGGGCTGGAATTCGGTCGCCCGATCCGGATCGGCAGCGACGTCTGGATCGGCGGTGGCGCCATCATCCTGCCCGGCGTCACGATCGGCGACGGTGCCCTGGTCGGGGCCGGCAGCGTGGTGACACGGGACGTCGCCGCCGGCACGATTGTGGCCGGAAATCCGGCCCGGCGGCGGCAGCCTTAGGACGGGATGAAGTCAGGTTAGATCAGCTTGACCGCGGGTTCGGTCCACCTCTCCCCGGTGGGGAGAGGTCGGCGCGCAGCGCCGGGTGAGGGCTCTTGCTCTCTCGATAGACCGCAACCCCTCACCCGATTTGCTGCGCAAATCGACCTCTCCCCAAGGGAGAGGTGGCACCTCCGCCGCCGCCCCAGGGGCGCTCCCGCGGGACGGTCCGGCCGGCCAACCGGGGCTTTGCGAATTCCCCGCTTGGCTGCTAAGGAAACCCGATGTTTTCGCGGCGCATCATACGGATTAGCGGCCCGGCTTCCGCCTGAGCCTGAGGGCTCGGCGCAAGACCGGGATTTCGTCGTTTTACCCCGATTGATCGCGTTCCCGCGCCCTCACCTGCCAGATCAGAGCCTTCATGTCCGACAAGCCGCAAAAGACCGACGCCCAAAAGACTGACACCAGGGACTATTCCAAGACCCTCTACCTGCCGCAAACGGAATTCCCGATGCGCGCCGGCCTGCCCCAGCGCGAGCCCGAAATCCTGAACTACTGGAACGAGATCGGCCTCTACGACAGGCTGCGCCGGGAAGCCGAGGGCCGCGCCAAATTCGTGCTGCATGACGGCCCGCCCTACGCCAACGGCAACATCCACATTGGGCACGCGCTGAACAAGATCCTCAAGGACGTCGTGACCAAGAGCCAGCAGATGCTCGGCTTCGACTCCAACTACGTGCCGGGCTGGGACTGCCACGGCCTGCCGATCGAATGGAAGATCGAGGAGGAGAACTACCGCTCCAAGGGCAAGCAGAAGCCGGATTTCCGCGACTCTGCCGCGATGGTCGCGTTCCGCAGGGAATGCCGCGCCTATGCCACGCACTGGATCAACGTGCAGCGCGAGGAGTTCAAGCGACTCGGCATCATCGGCGACTGGGATCATCCCTACCAGACGATGAGCTATCCGGCCGAGGCCCAGATCGCCCGCGAGCTGATGAAGTTCGCCGCCAACGGCACGCTGTATCGCGGCTCCAAGCCGGTGATGTGGAGCGTGGTCGAGAAGACCGCGCTCGCCGAAGCCGAAGTCGAATACGAGGACTACACCTCCGACATGGTGTGGGTGAAATTCCCGGTCACCTCGCCGGCGCATGGCGCGCTGGCCAATGCCTCGGTCGTGATCTGGACCACCACGCCGTGGACACTGCCCGGCAACCGCGCGATCTCGTTCTCGCCGAAGATCGCCTATGGCCTCTATAAGGTGACGGATGCGCCGGATGCGAAATGGGCGAAGCCGGGCGACCTCCTGATCCTGGCCGACGCGCTGGCGGCAGAAGTGTTCAAGAAGGCACGCGTCGCCGCCTATGAGAAGCTGCGCGACATCCCCGGCGACACGCTAGACGCCGTCGAATGCGCCCATCCGCTGCGCGGCTTCAGCGGCGGCTATGAATTCACCGTGCCGCTGCTCGCCGGCGACCACGTCACCGACGACACCGGTACCGGTTTCGTGCACACCGCACCTGGCCACGGCCGCGAGGACTTCGACGTCTGGATGGCGAACGGGCGAGAGCTTGCCGACCGCAGCATCTCGACCGCGATCCCCTACACTGTGGACGAAAATGGCGCCTATACCGCGCAAGCGCCCGGCTTCATCGGCAAGCGCGTGATCACCGACGAGGGCGAGAAGGGCGACGCCAACGATGCGGTGATCAAGGAATTGATCGGAGCCGGCAAGCTGCTCGCGCGCGGCACCCTCAAGCACCAGTATCCGCATTCCTGGCGCTCCAAGAAGCCGGTGATCTTCCGCAACACACCACAATGGTTCATCGCGATGGACAAGGACATCGCGGAGAACGGCCACGCCAGGAAGGGCGACACGCTGCGCGCCCGCGCTCTGCACGCGATCTCGGTCACGCAATGGGTGCCGCCGGCCGGCGAGAACCGCATCAACGGCATGATCGCCAACCGTCCGGACTGGGTGATCTCGCGGCAGCGTGCCTGGGGCGTGCCGATCGCGGTGTTCGTGCGCGAGAACGGCGACGGCTCGGCCGAGATCCTGCAAGACGAGGTCGTCAACCAGCGCATCGCCGAGGCCTTCATGGAGGAAGGCGCCGACGCCTGGTACATGGACGGCGCCCGCGAGCGCTTCCTCGGCACCCGCGCCTCGGAAGACTGGAAGAAGGTCGACGACATCTGCGACGTCTGGTTCGATTCCGGCTCGACGCACGCCTTCGTGCTGGAGGACCGCCAAAACTTCCCGCAGCTCGGCAACATCGTCCGCAAGGTCGACGGCGGCAACGACACCGTGATGTACCTGGAAGGGAGCGACCAGCATCGCGGCTGGTTCCACTCCTCGCTGCTGGAAAGCGCCGGCACGCGCGGCCGCGCGCCCTATGACATCGTGCTTACCCACGGCTTCACGCTGGACGAGAACGGCCGCAAGATGTCGAAGTCGCTCGGCAACACGGTCCAGCCGCAGGACGTGATCGCAAATTCCGGCGCGGATATCCTGCGCCTCTGGGTCTGCGCCACCGACTACGCCGACGACCAGCGCATCGGTCCGGAGATCCTGAAGAACACCGTCGAGACCTATCGCAAGCTGCGCAACTCGATCCGCTGGATGCTCGGCACGCTGCATCACTTCAAGCAAGCTGAGAAGGTTGGCTTTGCCGAGATGCCCGAGCTTGAACGGCTGATGCTGCACGAACTGGCCGGCCACGCCGAGACCATCCGCAACGCCTATGCCGCGTTCGACTACAAGACCGTGGTCGCGAGCCTCGCGGCGTTCATGAACTCCGAGCTGTCGGCGTTCTATTTCGATATCCGCAAGGACACGCTGTATTGCGATCCGCCGTCCTCGGTGGCGCGCAAGGCGGCGCTGACCACGATCGACCTGCTGTGCGACGCGATCCTGAAATGGCTGGCGCCGATCCTGAGCTTCACGACCGACGAAGCCTGGCGGATGTACCGGCCGAATGCCGAGCTCTCGGTGCATCTCACGCTATTCCCGGAAGGTCTCGAGCAGTTCCGCAACGACGCCCTGGCGGCGAAATGGGAGACGATCCGCAACGTCCGCCGCGTCGTCACCGGCGCGCTCGAACTGGAGCGCAAGGACAAGAAGATCGGCTCGTCGCTCGAAGCCTCACCGGTGATCTACGTCGCCGACAGACAGATGCTGGCCGCGCTGTTCGACATCGATCTCGCCGAGGTCTGCATCACCTCGAACTACGAGGTGCGCGAGGGCGAGGCGCCGGCCACCGCGTTCCGCCTCGATGCGGTGCCGGGTGTTGCCGTCGTGGTCGAGAAGGCGGTCGGCACCAAATGCGCGCGTTCGTGGAAGATCCTCCCCACGGTCGGCGAGGACCCTGAGTATCCCGACGTCTCGCCGCGCGATGCGCAAGCGTTGCGCGAATGGAAGGCGCTGGGGAGCACGGCCTGACATGTACCGTCGTCCCGGCCGAGTGCGCAATTGCGCACGGGGCCGGGACCCACAACCACCGCTGTCTCGATTGGACGAAGATTGATGACCCCAAGTCATTCAAACAACACCCGGCACGGCGTATGGGTCCCGGCCTGCGCCGGGACGACGGCTACGATCGACCGATGACCGCTCCCGTTCGCGCCGGTGCGCTGGCGGCGGTCATCACCCTGATCGCCGACCAGGCCTCCAAGCTCTGGCTGCTCCATGTCCTCGACATCGCGCGCCATGCCCCGGTGACGGTGACGCCGTTCTTCGACCTGGTGCTGGCCATGAATCCCGGCATCAGCTTCGGCTGGTTCCAGAGCGAGACCCCGTCGGCCCAGATCCTGCTGATGGCGATCAAGGCCGCTGCCGTGATCGCGCTGGCGATCTGGATGGCGCGGTCGCGGACCTGGCTTGCGACACTTTCGCTCGGCTTGATCATCGGCGGCGCCATCGGCAACGGGATCGACCGTTTTGCCTATGGCGCGGTGGTCGATTTCGCCCTGTTTCACGTCGAGATCGCCGGAAAAACCTATAATTGGTACATTTTCAACCTCGCCGATGTGGCGATCGTTGCTGGGGTGGCGGCCCTGCTGTATGATTCCGTGTTGGGGACCCCCGCCGTAAAAGCGCCCTGATCCCGGCCGATACGAGCCGGTCGGCAGTCAACCTGCATCGAGCGAAACTGTGCTTAAGCCGGTGATCGCTTTGGCGAATTTTGAGATGGGAATGGCGCGATGCGCAACACCAAAGTCCGCGGTTACCTGATCGAGACGTCCCGGCTGCCGCTGATGCGCGGCCTGCGTCTGGCTTTCGTCGCGGCCGGGATCGGCCTTGTCATGACGGCCGGCCCGGTGCGTGCCGGCGACGATGACGATGACGGCGACGACGGGCTGACCTTCGAAGAGCGGATCATCGACAATCTGATGACCGGCCTTGGCGCCAAGAGCGCGGCCAGCAAGGGCATCGACTACCGCGAACGCTCGCCGCTGGTGGTGCCGCCGAAGCTCGATTTGCCGCCCCCCTCCTCGGCCGCCCAGGTCAACGCGCCGAACTGGCCGAAGGACCCGGATATCGCCGCCCGCAAGGCTGCGATCGCGGCACGCAAGAAGGAAGTCAAGAAGGAGCCGTGGCAGTCGGCGGTGGCGTTGACGCCGGCCGAGATCGAGGCCGGCCGCAAGCAGCAGACCGCGACCGACGGCCGCAAGGAGCCGCTCGAGCCCGGCGCCAACACCAATCCGTCGCTGATGCCGAGCCAGCTCGGCTACACCGGCGGCCTGCTCGGCATGTTCAAGGGAAACAGCAGCGAATCCAAGCCGTTCACGGGCGAGCCGACGCGCGAATCCCTGACCGAGCCGCCGCCGGGCTATCAGACACCGTCCTCGGGCTTTGCCTATGGCACCGGCCCGATGAAGCCGAAGGTGAATGACGGCCAGTACGACGTCATGACCGGAAAGCCGATCCAGTGATCGCTTGGCCTTTGCGGTCGAAGGCTGACATGAGCAAAGCTTAATGCGGGGCGGCGTGTGTTTCTCCGCTTCGTGACGACGGACACGGCCACGACCGTGTACGATGGCTTGCTTTCGCACCCCGGCCATCCGTCCGGGCTTTCATAAGGACCGTGATGCGCTCTCGCCGCTCGATTGCCCTGCTCGCTGCCGCCTTTGTCTCCACGATCCCGTTGTCGGGCGCCGGCCTCCGCGCCCAGACCACCGTCACCTCGGAACGCCCCGCGAGCTTCACGCTCGACAACGGGTTGCAGGTGGTGGTGATCCCCGATCACCGCACGCCGGTCGTGACGCAGATGATCTGGTACAAGGTCGGCTCGGCCGACGAGACGCCCGGCAAATCGGGGCTCGCGCATTTCCTCGAACATCTGATGTTCAAGGGCACCTCCAAGCATCCGGCCGGCGAGTTCTCGCAGACCGTGCTGCGCGTCGGCGGCAACGAGAACGCCTTCACCTCGACCGACTACACCGGCTACTTCCAGCGCGTGCCGCGCGATCAGCTCGCCTCCATGATGGAGTTCGAGGCCGACCGCATGACCGGCCTGATCCTCAAGGACGAGAACGTGCTGCCCGAACGCGACGTCGTGCTCGAAGAGTACAACATGCGGGTCGCCAACAACCCGGACGCGCGGCTGACCGAACAGATCATGGCCGCGCTCTATCTCAACCATCCCTACGGCCGGCCGGTGATCGGCTGGCATCAGGAGATCGAGAAGCTCGACCGCGAGGATGCGCTCGCCTTCTACCGGCGCTTCTACGCTCCGAACAACGCGATCCTGGTGATCGCCGGCGACGTCGACGTCAAGGACATCCGCCCGCTGGTCGAGAAGAATTTCGGCCCGATCCCGGCCCAGCGCGCGATCCCCGAGAAGCGCATCCGGCCGCAGGAGCCGACGCCGGCCGCACCGCGCACCGTGACGCTGTCGGATCCGCGCGTCGAACAGCCCGGACTGCGCCGCTACTATCTGGTGCCGTCGGCAACGACCGCGGCAGCAGGCGAGAGCCAGGCGCTCGACGTGCTTGCGCAATTGATGGGCGGCGGCGCCAACTCCTACCTCTATCGTTCGCTTGTCATCGACAAGGGCCTCGCGATCTCGACCGGCGCCGGCTATCAGGGCACCGCGCTCGATCCGTCGCAATTCTCGATCTCGGTGACGCCGAAGCCGGGCGTCGCGTTCGCCCAGATCGAAGATGCGATCGACAAGGTGATCGCCGACCTCGCGCAGAACCCGGCGCGTGCCGAGGATCTCGAACGGGTCAAGACCCAGCTCATTGCGGAAGCGATCTACGCCCAGGACAACCAGGCGACGCTGGCACGCTGGTATGGCGGAGCGCTGACCACCGGGCTCAGCATCGACGACATCAGGAGCTGGCCGGATCGGATCCGCGCGGTGACCGCCGAGCAGGTGCGCGCTGCTGCCGCCACCTGGCTCGACAAGAAGCGGTCGGTGACCGGCTATCTGATCAAGGATACTGCGCCGAAACGCGAGGAGAAGCGCTCGTGATCTATTCCCTCACCCGACGTGCGGCGCTGATCGGCGGCGCCTGCGCCGCGATGCTGGCGATGTCATCGGCGCCATCGCAGGCCGCCGCCAAGATCCAGCGGCTGGTGTCGCCCGGCGGCATCGAAGCCTGGTTCGTACAGGATGCGACCGTGCCGCTGATCGCGATGGAATATTCCTTCAGCGGCGGCGCCAGCCAGGACCCGCCCGGCAAGCCCGGCGTCGGCAATCTGGTCGCCGACCTGCTCGACGAGGGTTCCGGCGATCTCGATTCCAAGACCTATCACGAGCGGCTCGAGCGCCGCGCCATCGAGCTCAGCTTCCAGGCGAACCGCGATCAATTCCGCGGCTCGCTGCGCATGCTCAAGGACAACAAGGACGAGGCCTACGACCTGCTGCGGATGGCGCTGACCTCGCCGCGGTTCGAGCCGAAGGATGTCGAGCGGATCCGCGCCCAGACGATCTCGAACCTGCGCCGCGAATCGACCAATCCGTCGACGCTGGCCGGCCGCAAGTTCCTCGAACTGGCATTCGGCGATCATCCCTATGCCCGGACGGCCACCGGCACGCTCGAAAGCGTGCCGACCATCGAGATCTCCGACCTCAAGGACTATGTCCGCCGCATCATCGCCAAGGATACGCTGCGCATCGCTGTCGTCGGCGACGTCGACCCCGATACGCTCGGCAAGCTGCTCGACAAGACGTTCGGCAGCCTGCCGGCGAAGGCCGAGCTGACGCCGATACCCGATGTCGTCGCGACCAAGCCGCCGCAGCGCGCCTTCGTGCCGCTCGACGTGCCGCAGACCGTCGTCACCTTCGGCGGCCCCGGCATCAACCGGCACGACCCGGATTTCATGCCCGCCTATGTGGTGAACCACATTCTCGGCGGCGGCGGGTTGTCGTCGCGGCTCTACAAGGAAGTGCGCGAGAAGCGCGGCCTGGCCTATTCGATCTACGAGGCGCTGCTCTGGATGGATCACTCGGCGCTGTTCATCGGCAACACCGGCACCCGTGCCGACCGCGCCGGCGAGACCGTCGATGCGATCGATACCGAAGTCCGCCGCATCGCCGAGCAGGGTCCGACACAGCAGGAGCTCGACGAGGCGAAGTCCTATCTGAAGGGCTCGCAGATGCTGGCACTCGACACCTCCTCCAAGCTCGCGCAGGCGATGCTGCAATACCAGCTCGACAAGCTGCCGATCGACTACATCGAGAAGCGCAACGCCATCGTCGATGCGGTGACGCTCGACGACGCCAAGCGGGTCGCCAAGAAGCTCTGGGGCAACGGCCTGCTCACCGTGATCGTCGGCCGCGCCCCGCAAGCCGCCGCCCAGCCGGCGTCCGCGCCGCCAAAGGCGAACTGACGCGCACTCGAAGTGCGGCCCTCCTTCATTCACAGCACCGTTGTGGCCACCCCTCTCCCCACCCTCCCCCGCAAGGGGGGAGGAAGCCCGAGAGGTGTGCTCTCCTCACATCACTGCTGACATTCAAGCTTGGATCGTCAGGGACGCACCGGCGCGCGGGCTCCCTCCCCCTTGCGGGGGAGGGTTGGGGAGAGGGGTGAGCCGCAGGCTCAGACAGCAGACGTAACCGCCCCATCAACACCACCCAAGCGGAGCCAAACCCGCTATCTTGCGGCCAGCCGATTCTTCCCTCACCGGGTGCTGTCATGCTGCGGGTGTCCCGCGACCTTACGATCGACGAGAACGACATTGAGATTGTGTTTGTCCGCGCCTCCGGTCCGGGCGGACAGAACGTCAACAAGGTCTCGACCGCGGCACAGCTCCGCTTCGACACGACGAAGATCGCGCTGCCGGCGGACGCGGCGCAACGGCTGGCGCGGCTGGCCGGCAGCCGCATGACCAAGGACGGCGTGATAGTGATCCAGGCGTTCCGGTTCCGCACCCAGGAACGCAACCGGGCCGATGCGATCGAGCGACTGCTCGAGATGTTGAAGGAAGCGATGGTGCGGCCGACGCCGCGACGGCCGACCAAGCCGACGCTCGGCTCCAAGCAGCGCCGGCTCGAGGGCAAGAAACGCCGCAGCGACATCAAGGCCGGTCGCGGCACACGGCGTTTCGACGATTGAGGAACGCCGGATACGGCGCGTAGACCGCCGGGCGGCCATGTCCACCGTACCGGTTCCGCTGGCCGGTTTTGTTCTGCGGTGAAACAGCCCGCTACTACCACCGGCAGTTTTCGGCCTCCTACAGTCACTGCAAACAAGCGGTGGTGTGGATGACAAGACTGCGCGCACGACTGTCGACCGGGCTTGCGATCGGGCTTGCGATCGGGCTCGGATTTTGCAGCGCGATGCTTGCAGTGCAAATCGCGGCAGCGCAAATGCCCTTGCCAGCCGCCAAGCCGCCTGACGGCCCGACGCTGTTCAAGCAGCAATGCGCGACCTGCCACACCAACAACGCATCCGATCCCGTGCGACAGGGACCGTCGCTGTTCAAGGTGGTCGGTCGCCATGCCGGCAAGGCCGACGGTTTCAAATATTCCGCAGGCTTCGCCAAGGCCGATTTCGTCTGGGACGACGCTCACCTCGATGCCTGGCTGACCAATCCGCAAGAGCTGATCCCCGGCGCCGTGATGGCCTATCGGCAGGCCAAGCCGGAGACCCGCGCCATGATCATCGCCTATCTGAAGGAGCTGAACTGAATGGCGAAACCCGTGCATTCGATGATCCGCGTGTTCGACGARGCCAAGGCGCTCGACTTCTAYMASCGCGCSTTCGGGCTSGAGATCGCCGACAATCTGCGCTTTGSCGATTTCGCGCTGATCTATCTGCGCCATCCGTCSTCGCCGTTCGAGGTCGAGCTCACGGTGAATTTCGACCGCAAGGAGCCCTACGCGCTCGGCGACGGCTACGGCCATCTCGCCGTCGTCGTCGATGACGTCGATGCCGAGCACGCACGCTTCGAGCAGGAGAACCTGTCGCCCGGGCCGCTGCGCGACTTCAAGCATGACGGCAGGACGCTGGCGCGCTTCTTCTTCGTCTCCGATCCCGACGGCTACAAGATCGAGGTGATCCAGCGCGGCGGGCGCTTCGGCTAACTCAATCATAAAAATGATCTACGGAGGAAACCATGAGAGAAATCGATCGACGCAGCAAATACGACCGGCGTGTCTTTCTCAAAGGCGCGGCCGTCACGGCACCCGCGGTCGCGATCGCGACATCGACCGGGCTCGGCATCAGCGATGCGTGGGCCGACGAGGCTGGCACGCTGACGCCGGCGACCATGAAGACGCTCTTGAAGATGGCGCGCGACATCTATCCGCACGATTTCCTCGGCGACAGTTACTACATCACTGCGGTCAAGCCGTGGGACGACAAGGCCGCCAAGGACCCGGCGGTCAAGTCGCTGATCAATGACGGCGTCACGCGGCTCGATCAGGAGGCCAATGACCGCCACAAGATGCCTTATGCCCAGGTCGCCTGGGAGAACGATCGCGTCGCGCTGCTGCAACGGATCGAGGAGAGCGCGTTCTTCCAGAAGATCCGCGGCGACCTCGTCGTCTCGCTCTACAATAACAAGGAGGTATGGCCGCGGTTCGGCTACGAGGGCTCCTCCGCCGAGCATGGCGGCTACATCAAGCGCGGCTTCGCCGATATCGACTGGCTGCCCAAGGCCTGAATCGGACAACGAACGCTCGGGAGGACACAATGGCAAAATTCGATCTGAATGACAGCGGCGTTGTCGTGATCGTCGGCTCTGGCGCCGGCGGCGGAACGCTCGGCAATGAACTGGCGCAGAAGGGCATCAAGGTCGTGATCCTGGAGGCCGGTCCGCGCATCGAGAACCAGGACTTCATCAACGATGAATGGGACAGTTTCTCCCAGCTGGCCTGGTCCGACGCGCGCACCACGTCGGGGACTTGGCGCGTCCACAAGGACTTTCCCAATCTGCCGGCCTGGATCGTGAAGGCGGTCGGCGGCTCGACCACGCATTGGGCCGGCGCGTCGCTGCGCTTCGACGAGCACGAGTTCAAGATCAAGTCGGCCTATGGCGGCATCCCCGGCGCCAATCTGCTGGACTGGCCGATCACGCTCGCCGAAATGGAGCCGTGGTACGCCAAGGCCGAGGACAAGATGGGCGTCACCCGCACCAACGGCATCCCCGGGCTGCCCGGCAACAATAACTTCAAGGTGCTTGAGGCCGGCGCCAAGAAGCTCGGCTACAAGGAAGTGCACACCGGGCGGATGGCGATCAACAGCGAGCCGCGCGACGGCCGCGGCTCCTGCCAGCAGATCGGCTTCTGCTTCCAGGGCTGCAAGTCGGGCGCCAAATGGTCGACGCTCTACACCGAGATCCCGAAGGGCGAAGCCACCGGCAATCTCGAGGTRCGCCCRAGCAGCATGGTGATCAAGATCGAGCAYGACCAGTCCGGCAARGTCACYGGCGTGGTCTATGCCGATGCGARCGGCGCGAYGCAGCGCCAGAAGGCSCGCGTGGTCGCSGTCGCCGGCAAYTCGATCGAGAGCCCGCGGCTGTTGCTCAACAGCGCCTCCAGCATGTTCCCGGACGGGCTCGCCAAYTCATCSGGCCAGGTCGGCCGCAACTACATGCGGCACATGACCGGCAGCGTGTATGCGAGCTTCGAGAAGTCGGTGCACATGTATCGCGGCACCACGATGGCCGGCATCATCCGCGACGAGGCTGCGAACAACCCGAAGCGCGGCTTCGTCGGCGGCTACGAGATGGAGACGCTGTCGCTCGGCCTGCCCTTCATGGCCGCGTTCCTCAATCCCGGCGCCTGGGGACGCAGCTTCACCGGCGCGATGGAAGGCTATCCGCGAATGGCCGGCATGTGGCTGGTCGGCGAGGACATGCCRCAGGAGACCAACCGCATCACGCTGGATCCGAAGGTCAAGGACAAGTTCGGCATGCCGGTGGCCAGCGTGCATTTCGACGATCACCCGAACGATCTCGCGATGCGCGATCACGCCTACAAGCAGGGCTCCGCGGTCTATGAGGCGGTCGGCGCCACCGTCACCTATCCGACACCGCCCTATCCCTCGACCCACAACATGGGCACCAACCGGATGAGCGAGAAGCCGCGCGACGGCGTGGTCAACAAGTTCGGCCAGACCCACGACGTCAAGAACCTGTTCGTGTCGGACGGCAGCCAGTTCACGAGCGGCGCGGCGTGCAATCCGACGCTGACGATCGTATCGCTGGCGATCCGCCAGGCCGATCACATCGCCGGCGCGATGCAGCGCAAGGAGATCTAAGGTCCCTCAAAGCTGAAGCGGCCTTGTCCCGCACAGGACAAGGCCGCTTTTTCTTGCGCGATTGATTTGCGCTGACCTATTCCGCGGCATCCATGATCGGCGCCGTCGTCCCACGATAGTCCGGAACCACTGCCGCGCGTTCGCCTTGGCGCGAGAGATCAGGCATCAGCAGCGCAGCAACGAGACGAAATTGTTCAGCTCGCCGTGATGGTCGAGCACCTCGTTGTGCAAGGTGGTGAGGAATTTGGCCAAGGTCATGCCTCCTTGGCTGCGACCAGCGTGCCCAGAACGACATTTCCAGCCGGATCAAGGTGCAATGGTCGTCGATCCGCAACGATCGGGCCTGCGATTCATAGTCGCGTTGCGCGCCGTCGCGCTCGCGATGGCTAACGCATCGGATTTCCGGCAACGGCATCGATAGCGGAATGGAAACATACATGGCGACATGACGGCGGCAAATGGCCGCATCGAACAGATTTAGGAAATAGGTATGGTCCCAAGGAACGATGAGAAAGCCAAGCTTGGTCTCGCATTGCACAAAGCGCGTGTAATTTTCGAAGATCTGGAAGCTTGTATACTGGTCAACCCGCTAGTAGGCTTCACTATCGAAAATTGAGTATGGAAAAACAACGGCATCAAGCCGCCAGCTCATCCAAGGGAGAGGACGCGCATGATGCCCGGGATTGTTCATTCCGCACACGGTTTTCGGTCGCACCCTCGCCTCGCCGTGTGTCTGTCCGACGTCAACCATAGTCTCCGCTGCCATTCGCGCCGTGACGTCCGGCGCTAGCCGATGCGTGCCTACATCGTCCGGAGACTGCTGGCCCTGATCCCGACCCTGATCTTCGCCAGCGTGATCGTGTTCATCACGGTCAGGCTGATCCCGGGTGACGTGATCGACATGATGCTGAGCCAGAACGACATCGGCGCAGATAAACTGAGCCGTGAGCAGCTCGAGCACGTGCTCGGCTTCGACCGACCGATGGCGCAACAATACGTGGTGTGGATCTTCGGCATCTTGCGCGGCGATCTCGGCAACTCGTTATGGCGTTCGACACCGGTGCTCGACGACATGCTGCAGCGTTTGCCGGTTACTTTCGAACTCGGCCTCCTGGCGCTCATCGTCGCGCTGTCGATCGCGTTGCCGATCGGCGTTTATTCCGCGATACGGCAGGATACGGCGGGCGACATCATCGCGCGCTCGTTCTCAATCTTGCTGCTGGCGGTACCGAGCTTCTGGCTGGGCACCATGGTGGTGGTGTTTCCCTCGATCTGGTGGGGTTGGTCACCGGAAGTCAATTATGTTCCCTTCAGCGCGGCCCCGCTGCAGAACCTCAAGCAGATGATCGTGCCGGCTATCGTGCTGGGCGCGGGTCTCTCCGCCGTGACCATGCGGATGACGCGAACCATGATGCTGGAGGTTCTTCGGCAGGATTACATTCGGACCGCCTGGGCGAAGGGTCTTCCGGAGCAGTTGGTGGTCATGCGGCACGCGCTGCGCAATGCCCTCATTCCGGTGATCACCCTGATCGGGCTGCAAGCCCCGCTGCTGATCGGCGGCGCCGTAATCATCGAACAGATCTTCGTCATTCCCGGCATGGGRTCGTTGCTGCTGGAGGCCGTCAACCAGCGTGACTATCCCGTCATCACCGGCGTGTTTCTGGTGGTCGGTGTTGCCGTGATGCTGATCAACCTGATCGTGGACCTGAGCTATGGCCTGCTCGATCCGCGGGTGAGGCACCGATGAATTCGCTGACCGAAGCCAGCCCGATGAAACGGCGGRCCTCGCCMGGCGCCCTGAGGCAGTTCGTGGCGCGSCTSATCCGAGAGCAGCCGGTGGGCGCGGCRGCRGGGRTCGTGTTCRTTCTCTTCCTGTTTTGCGGTGTGTTCGCGCAYCTGCTGGCGCCCTACGGCTTCAACGAGATCAGCCCGATCGARCGGTTGAAGCCRCCATCGCTGCGACATCTGTTCGGAACCGACAATCTCGGCCGCGACGTGCTGTCGCGCTGCCTTTATGGCGCCCGGCTGTCGGTGATTATCGGTCTCTCGGCAGCCGCGCTCGCTACCGTGATATCGGTGACCATCGGTACCATAACCGCCTATATCGGTGGCCGATTCGACATGATCGCGCAGCGGTTCGTCGACGCCTACATGTCGTTTCCTGANATCGGTGGCCGATTCGACATGATCGCGCAGCGGTTCGTCGACGCCTACATGTCGTTTCCTGAGCTGGTGATCTTGATCGCGGTGGTATCGGTGCTTGGCCCCGGCATGATCCAGATCATCGGTATCCTCAGTCTGGTGCTTGGCATTGCGGGCTCCCGCATCATCCGCAGCGCCGTGCTGTCGGCGCGGGAGAACCTGTATGTGCATGCAGCACAGTCGATCGGTGCYTCGACTGGCCGCATCCTGTGGCGGCACATCCTGCCAAACATCATGCCGCCGATCATCGTGTTGTTCACCACCCGCGTCGGCGCSGTGATCCTTGCGGARTCCGGCYTGTCGTTCCTCGGTCTCGGCGTRCCGCCGCCCGCGCCCACCTGGGGCGGCATGCTTTCCGGCAGCGCCCGCACGTACATGTTCCAGGGACCATGGCTGGCGCTCGCGCCTGGGCTTTGTCTGACGGTGGTCGTTTACGCCACCAACGTATTCGGCGACGCGCTACGSGACCTGCTTGATCCGCGCATGCGCAACTCGCGCTARGGACAATCAACGGAACGAGACGGGGAGAAACACRCGATGCGAAARCCAACGACCGGACTGGGATCGATTGCAAGAACGTTGCGCGCACTGTCGCTGGCTGGCGCRTTGACGCTACCGGCTGGGTTSGCATCCGCAGGCGAAGCGGTGCCGCAACGCGGCGGGACCCTCAACATCGGCAACGTCTATGTCACGCTTTCGCCCCTSACCTGGGATCCGGCCGACTGGGCGTGGAAGTTCCAGCAGGACACYGGCCTGATGTACGAGCAATTGTTCGCCGCCGACCTCAGCAAGTCGAAGCGGCACGGCGGCCCCTACTCGTTCGTACCGGACGCGTGGCTTCCGTCGGACGCGATTCGYGGTGAACTCGCCGAGAGTTGGCAGTGGAAGCAAGATCCGCCGCGCGTGGAGATCAAGCTCCGTCAGGGCGTGATGTTTCCGGAGAARCCCGGCGTAATGGCGGCGCGCGAACTCGTGGCCGAGGACGTGGTGCAGAGCTACGARCGGCTCAACAACAGTCCGAAGAAGATTCCGACCTATTTTGACCACATCGCAAAGGTCGAGGCGACCGACAAGCACACCGTCGTGTTTACGTTCAAGACCTATTTCTCCGARTGGGACTATCGGTTCGGCTGGGGCTACTACTCCGGCRTCGTGCCGAAGGAGGTCGCCGACGCSGGCGCGGGAAACTGGAAGAACGCCAATGGAACGGGGCCATTCCGGCTCACSGACTAYGTGCARGGCAACGCGGYCACRTTCWCCAAGAACGACAAGTACTGGGACAAGGARGTCATCGACGGCAAGTCCTATCAGTTGCCGTTCGTGGACAAGATCGTCTATCGCACCATCAAGGACGAGGCCACGTTCCTCGCCGCGCTGCGRACCGGCAAGCTCGACCTGCTGGAATCCATCCGATGGAGCGCGGTGGAAGAGCTCAAGAAGAGCGCGCCCAAGCTGCAGTGGTCACGCTGGCTTGCCACTGGGGGCACGTTCCTCGCCATGCGCAACGACACGAAGCCGTTCGACGACGTACGGGTACGCCGCGCGCTCAACATGGCGGTGAACAAGCAGGAGATTCTGAGCTCGTTCTACAATGGCGAGGGGCAGTTGTTCGCATACCCGCAACACCCCGACTACATCGGCTATTTCGAGCCTCTTGAGCAGATGCCGGACTCGATCAAGGAGCTCTACACCTACAATCCGAAGAAGGCGAAAGCGCTGCTCGCGGAGGCCGGCTATCCGAACGGCTTCTCCTTCAAGGTTCAGGTGTGCTCCTGCTCGCCCGACCACATGGACCTGTTGCCATTGGTGGCAGCCTATCTGGAGCAGGTCGGCGTCAAGATCGAAATTCAGCCGATGGAATACGGCGCATTCCTGTCGGCGATGACCACCAAGACCAACGCCGCYGGCTATTTCATGCTCAACGGCCATACCAACCCGACCACCACGCTGCGCAAGAGCTTCGTCACGAAGCAGACRTGGAATCCGTCGCAGTTCTCCGATCCCGACATCGACCGCAAGATGAACGAGGCCTATCAGGARCMKGACGARRGCAAGCGYCAGGCAATRCTCAAGGAGATGACGCGGTCGATCATCGACAAGGCGCCCTACATCTTCCTGCCCGTSCCCTATGTCTATACSGCCTGGTGGCCGTGGGTGAAGAACTATGGYGGCGAGTTGCGCGCYGGCGCAGAGCGTCCRGGCCCGATCCACGCGCGGATATGGATCGACCAGGAAATGAAGAAGGGGATGGGCTATTGAACGGCCCGGCGAATCTYCCGGACGCTGTTGGGGACGGWGGCGCGCAGCCWCCGCCSCTGCTGCGGGTGCGCAATCTGACGACMCGCTTTCGCRTCGACCGCGGCGCGATCACCGCGGTCAATCGCGTTTCCTTCGACGTGGATGCGGGCGAGACGCTGGCCATCGTCGGCGAGTCCGGTTCGGGCAAGAGCATGACGGCGCTGTCGATCCTGCGRCTGATCCCGAACCCGCCCGGCCGGATCGAGGACGGTGAAATCCTGTTCGACGGGCTGGACCTGCTGAAGCTGTCCGATGCGGAAATTCGCGACATCCGCGGCAACAAGATCGCCATGATCTTCCAGGAGCCGATGAGTTCGCTGAACCCGGCGCTGACGGTCGGCCTCCAGGTCGGCGAGCCCATCAACCGCCACGGCGGCGCGCCGTGGTCGAAAGCCTTGCTTGCTGCGCGCGACCTGCTTGGACGGGTGAGGATGTCCGACCCCGCTTCGCGCGTTAACGCCTATCCGCACCAATTCTCCGGCGGCATGCGCCAGCGCGCGATGATCGCGATGGCCATGGCCTGCCAGCCGAGGCTGATCATCGCCGATGAACCGACCACAGCACTCGATGTCACGGTGCAGGCGCAAATCCTGGACCTGCTCAAGGATCTGGCGCTGCGCTCGCGCTCGGCATTGATCCTGATCACGCACGACCTCGGCGTGGTCGCGCGGTACGCCGACCGCGTCGCCGTCATGTATGCCGGGCGCATCGTGGAGACGGCCCCGGCACGGSAGTTGTATTCGCGGCCGCGGCATCCCTACACCCGCGGGCTCATGGCCTCGGTGCCCCGRCTGGACAGCGATACKCACCAACGTCTGGTTCCCATCGAGGGCCAGCCRCCGAACCTCGCGGCGCTGCCACCCGGCTGCGCATTCGCGCCGCGCTGCCGCCAGGCCGTCGACGCTTGCAAGCAGGCCCCGCCCCCGCTGCGCGAAGTCGGCCCGCGTCACAGCGCGGCCTGCATCATGGAGGGCTGACCGATGTCGCAACAGCTGCTGCAAGTCCGCGATCTGAAGGTCCATTTTCCGATCAGTGCTGGCACCCTGTTGCGAAAGCAGGTCGGAGCGGTGCGTGCGGTCGATGGCGTATCGTTCTCGCTGGCGCGCGGCGARACGCTYGGTCTCGTCGGGGAAAGTGGCTGCGGCAAGTCGACCACGGGCCTGGCGATCCTGAAGATGCAGGCGCTGACCTCCGGCCGCATCGAGTTCGAGGGCCAGGACATCACGTCYTACGACCGYAAGCAGATGCAGCCGCTGCGRCGGCGGATTCAGATGGTCTATCAGGATCCYTACGGCTCGCTCAATCCGCGCATGACAGTGCGTGATATTATCGGCGAGCCCCTGGTGGTGCATGGRCTYGCAGGAGATCGYGAGGCCTATGAGGAGCGAATTGCCACAYTGATGCGCACGGTCGGYTTGTTGCCGGACATGGCGGGCCGCTATCCACATCAATTCTCGGGCGGCCAGCGCCAGCGCATTGGCATCGCAAGGGCTCTGGCGCTCGAGCCYAGCCTTATCATCTGCGACGAGCCGGTATCGGCGCTCGACGTCTCGATCCARGCCCAAGTGGTGAACGTGTTTGTCGAACTGCAGGAGCGGCTCGGCCTTGCCTACTTGTTCATTGCCCACGACCTGGCCGTKGTCCGCCATGTCAGYCATCGCATWGCGGTGATGTATCTGGGACGGATCGTGGAAATCGCCCCACGCGACGCCCTCTACACGTCGCCGCTRCATCCCTACACGCAGGCCCTCCTCGCGGCCGTRCCGGTSGCGGACCCCGAGGTCGAGGCGGCACGACCGCGGGCGATCATCAGCGGCGARGTGCCGAGCGCAACCAATCCGCCACCGGGCTGTCGCTTCCACACCCGCTGYCCGCAGGCGTTTGCGCGCTGCCGAACCCAAAGTCCGGAGTTGCGCGACCTCGGCRGCGGTCAGGCCGTCGCCTGCCATTTGCACGAYRCTCTCTGATCGTCCTAACGTGGACGCCATGAAGCTCAAGCCGAACRCCARSGGCGACGTCACCCGAACCCGGAAGTTCGTCGCCAAACAAGATGCCATTCTTGATGCCGCCGCCCGCCAGTTCAATCGGCTTGGTCTCAAGGGAGCGACCTTCACCGACATCGCTGGCAGCGTCGGMCTGCTCACCAACAGCGTCACCTATTACTATCACCGCAAGGATGACCTGGCGGCGGCCTGCCTGATCAAGGCGATCGGCTCGGGGCATGCGTTGGCCGACGCGGCGCTCGGCGCYGGCGATCCWGAGGCCAGGATCCGCCATCTGATCCATGGACACGCCGAYGTRCTCGCCGGAATYGCCCGCGGTCAACGCGACGCGTTGGTCAACTTCAACGATATCCGGGCACTGAAGGCCCCCGAGGCCGATCGCGTATTTGCCGCCTATACCGAGATGTTTCGCAGCGTTCGGAAGCTGCTACCGAAGGACAYCCTGGGACCGCAGGAGCGGAACGCGCGGGCGCATCTGCTGGTGTCGCTGACCAACTGGATGCGCCGCTGGATCTCCCGCTACGAGCCCGACGACTACGCATACGCCGCGGCGCGCATGAGCGACATCGTGATCARCGGGCTCGCTCRCCGGCGCGGWCAATGGAAGGARTTGGCCGGGCTGGAGATCGAYTGGTCACAAKCYGMCTCAGCCGATACCCCCACTCCCGACGCCTTCCTGCGCGCGGCAACCRTGCTGGCCAACGACGAGGGCTATCGCGGCGCCTCCGTCGATCGCATCGCRAGACGCCTGAACCTCACCAAAGGGTCCTTCTATCACCACTATGATAGCAAGGAGGARCTGGTTGCGTCATGTTTCGAACGGACCTTCGACATCATTCGCCGCACCCAGACACTGGCGCGTCAGCGCCATGACTCAGGCTGGGCGCGGCTGATGGCGGCTACGCAGGCGCAGGTTCGAATTCAGCTATCGGATCATGGGCCCTTGATCCGAACCTCGGCATGGAATGCCTTGCCGGAGCCAATCCGCGAGAATTGCAGGCAAGCGCTCGACCGCCTGACCGAGCAACTGGGCGTGTTCTTGGTAGAAGCCATGCTCAGCGGAGACGTTCGCCCGCTTGATGCATCGATTGCCGCCCAGCAGGTTGCGGGGATGATCAACGCTGCCTCCGAGCTCGACCGCTGGGTACCTGCTCTGGCCAAGGACCGCGCCGTCGACCTGTTCGCGCGACCGCTCTTTGAAGGCATCCTGTCGTAGCCACCACAATCCCGATCCGGTGTGCCTGCTCGGGAAGCGAAAGCCGGCTTTCCGAAAAGATCATGCCCAGACAAAGATCATGAGGTCATGATGCTGTTCCGTGGAAACGCATAACGATTCGGCGTGCCTATTCTGCGGCATCCATGATCGCCGCCGCCCCGCGATAATCCGGAACCACCGCCGGTGCATTCGCCTTGGCGCGATAGATCAGGCAGGAGCAGCGCAGCAGCGAGGCGAAATTGTTCACCTCGCCGTGATGGTCGAGCACCTCGTTGTGCAGGGTGGTRAGGAACTTGGCCARSGTCATGCCYTCCTTGGCCGCGATYTCCTCGAGCGTRTCCCAGAACGACATTTCCAGCCGGATCGAGGTGCAATGGCCGTCGATCCGCAACGATCGGGTCTGCGATTCATAGTCACGCTGCGGCTGGTGCGCGAAAAGATGGCACATGGCGTTCCTCCGGCGAGAACTTATAATTTTTCTAAACGATATACCTGTGCGTGCGGCCCCACAATCGCGACGTAGGGCGTAACGCGCGAGCCCTCGAAGGCGAACGACTTCAAGGCCATAGCCCGGAATCATCCCCAGCCCGTGGCGGCATCGGCGCCTCCGTCCCATGCATTTGCCGGCGCGGCCATTTATAGTGGCGTCCAGCCTCGAATCGTGTTCCCGACAGTCGATCCATGCCCGTCCGCCAACTTCCCGAACAGCTCGTCAACCGCATCGCCGCCGGCGAGGTGGTCGAACGTCCTGCGAGCGTGGTCAAGGAACTGGTCGAGAACGCGATCGACGCCGGCGCCAGCCGGATCGACGTCTTCACCGATGGCGGCGGACGGCGCCGGATCGGCATCACCGATGACGGCGGCGGCATGACGCGGTCAGACCTTGCGCTTGCGGTCGACCGCCACGCCACCTCCAAGCTCGATGACGAAGACCTCCTGCGCATCCGCACCCTCGGGTTCCGCGGCGAGGCGCTGCCGTCGATCGGCGCGGTGGCCAAACTCGGCATCACCACGCGCCACGCCAGCGAGCCGCATGCGTGGTCGCTGGCGGTCGAAGGCGGCGAGAAATCGGAGATCATGCCTGCCGCGCTCGGCCAGGGCACCCGCGTCGAGGTCAATGAACTGTTCTACGCCACGCCGGCGCGGCTGAAATTCCTCAAGACCGACCGTACCGAGGCAGAGGCGATCCGCGAAGTGGTACGGCGCCTCGGCATGGCGCGGCCCGACATCGCCTTCACGCTGGCCGGCGAGGAGCGTGCGCCGGTGACCTGGGCCGCCGCGCTGCCCGGCGCGGCCGGCCGGCTGACCCGGCTCGGCGATATCCTCGGCGCGGATTTTCGCGCCAGTGCGATCGAAGTGCGATCCGAACGCGAAGGCGTCGTGGTCGAGGGCTTTGCCGCCGCGCCGTCGCTGACCCGCGCCAATGCGCTCGGGCAATATCTGTTCGTCAATGGCCGCCCGGTGCGCGACAAGCTGATCCTCGGTGCGGTGCGTGCGGCCTATTCCGACTATCTTCCGCGCGACCGCCATCCCGTGGTGGCACTGTTCGTGACCTGCGACCCGCAAGAGGTCGACGCCAATGTGCATCCGGCCAAGACCGAGGTGCGCTTCCGCAACGCCGGCCTGGTGCGCGCGCTGATCGTGCACGCGCTGAAGGACGGCCTGGCGCGCGAGGGAAGGCGCACCGCGGCCAACACCGCCGACGGCGCGACCTTGCAGGCGTTCCGCCCCGCTTTCACGCCGCCGCCGCGGCCGGGCAATTGGGACTGGCGCTCTTCGCCGTCCTATCCGGCTGGTCCGATGCGCGGCTTCGAAGCCGCGGCGGCGACCGCCTTTGCCGAGCCGGGACAGGCCGCCTTCGATGTCGGCACCCCGACCGCCGATGTGCGCTTCGAAGCGGCACCCGCGCCCGACATGCTGGACCGTCCGCTCGGCGCCGCACGCACCCAGATCCACGAGACCTACATCGTCTCGCAGACCCGCGATGGCCTGCAGACCCGCGATGGCCTCATCGTGGTCGACCAGCACGCGGCCCATGAGCGCATCGTCTATGAGCGGCTGAAGGCCTCGCTGGCGAAGAACGGCGTGCAGCGCCAGATCCTCTTGATCCCCGAGATCGTCGAACTCGACGAGGCGACCGTCGAGAAGCTGCTCGATCGCGCCGAAGAGCTGTGCTCGTTCGGACTTGCGATCGAATCCTTCGGCCCCGGCGCCGTTGCCGTGCGCGAGACGCCCTCGCTGCTCGGCAAGGCCAACGCGGCCGGCCTGTTGCGCGATCTCGCCGAACACATGGCGGAATGGGACGAGGCGCTGCCGCTGGAGCGCCGGCTGATGCATGTCGCCGCCACCATGGCCTGCCACGGCTCGGTCCGCGCCGGCCGCCGCCTCAAGCCGGAAGAGATGAACGCGCTGCTGCGCGAAATGGAAGACACCCCGAATTCCGGCCAGTGCAACCACGGCCGCCCGACCTATGTCGAGCTGAAGCTCAGTGATATCGAGAAGCTGTTCGGGCGTAGATAGATCTTGCACGATTCCGTAGGATGGGTGGAGCGCAGCGATACCCATCAACTTTCGTTCCGCGGCACCATGATGGGTTTCGCTGCGCTCTACCCATCCTACAAGTTCTTACCGCGCGAACACCTCGAGTGCGGTGCGCAACTGCGCGATCCATTCATCGCCGTCCTTGAAGCCACCTGCCGCGATGCGGGCGCAGACCTGATCGAGATCATCGCCGCTGGCCGGACGCTTGCCGATCTGCCGCACGATCGCGGCATAGCCATCCACCAGCAGCACGAGACCGGGCGCATTCGCCGCGGCATAGTGTCCGCGCGCATCGGAGAACAGCCCGGTCGCCTCGTCGTACCGGCCGAGCGCCAGGTCAAAAGGGCATAGTGTCCGCGCGCATCGGAGAACAGCCCGGTCGCCTCGTCGTACCGGCCGAGCGCCAGGTCAAAAGCGCCGACCAGCCAGATGCCGGTTGCGACGCGCAGCGGCCCGAGCTCGAGCCTCTCGACGAGGCGCAGCGAGCACTCCGCGAGTTCGCGCGCCGCCAGCAGATGATCCGGGTCGATCGGCCTCTCCGAAACGCTCCAGCCCGGCCAGCAATCGGCTGCGGCGTTGAACGTCAACCGCTGCGCCACCTTCAGCGCTTCGGTCCGGTCACTGTCCGGCGCGCCACGATGGCGTTCGATCTGGTCGGCGGCGTGACGCGCGGCCGCAAGCAATGCCGCGTCATCGCCTGCGCCGCGCAACGCCTTGACGCGCGCCTCCAATTGATTTGCGAGCATGGCGAGAGTGTCGGTCATGCATGCAGCATAACGTCGTCAAATGACGCCGGCGCTGAACCGCCCTACACTTTTTCGCGAAGGAACACGAATTCGGTATCGTCGTACGCGCGCCGCTCGACTTCCTCAAAGCCCTCGGGAGCCGCGAATGCCGCAGCCTTGGCCTCCTCGACCACAAGCAATGCGCTCGGCGTCAGCCAACCGCCATCGCGTAGCGAGGCGAGCGCCTTTTCGGCGAGGCCCTTGCCATAGGGCGGGTCGAGAAACACCAACGCGAACGGCTCGACCGGATGCGCCGGTCCGAGGTCGGTGGCATCGCGGCGGTAGACTTTTGTGGTCCCGCCGAGGCCGAGCGATTCCACATTGTTGCGCAGCAGCGCCCGCGCCTCGGCGCCATTGTCGACGAACAGCGTGAATTTGGCGCCGCGCGAGACTGCCTCGATCCCGAGCGCGCCGGTGCCGGCAAACAGATCGAGCACGCGGGCGTCCTCGATCGGGTTGTCATAGGCATGGACCAGGATGTTGAACACGGACTCGCGCAAGCGGTCCGCGGTCGGCCGGATCTCGCGGCCCGACGGCGACGCGAGATTGCGGCCCTTCAGCCTGCCCCCGACGACACGCATCGACCGCTACTCGTCCTGCGGCTTGAGATCGCGCTTGCCGTGATAGCCGCGCTTGGGACGGCGCGGCGGGCCGTAGCCGTTGGCCTCGTCCTCGTTGCGGGCGCGCGCTTCCTCGCTGCCGGTGCGCTGCACCAGCACGCGGCGACCCTTGCGGTCGTTGATGGTCTCGCGCTTGCTCGGCTTCGGCTTCCTCGCTGGCGCACCGTCGCCGTCAGCGGCGTCGCGCTGCTCCGGACGTGTGAAGTCGGCACCGGCGATCTTGGCGATCTTCTCGCCGAGCTGCTCGCGCAGCACCCGGGTCTTGACCTCCTCGACCTTGCCCTCCTCGAGCTCTGTCTCTTATACACATCTAGATGTGTATAAGAGACAGCGCAGCACCCGGGTCTTGACCTCCTCGACCTTGCCCTCCTCGAGCTCGCCGAGCTGGAACGGGCCGTAGGAGATCCGGATCAGCCGGTTCACCTCGAGCCCGAGATGCGCCATCACGTTGCGCACCTCGCGGTTCTTGCCCTCGCGGATCGCGAACACCACCCAGACGTTGGMGCTCTGRTCRCGCTCCAGCGTCGCCTCGATCGGGCCGTATTTGACGCCGTCGACCTCGACGCCGTCCTTGAGCTGGTCGAGCTGRGCCTGCGTCACCTCRCCATGCGCGCGCACGCGGTAGCGGCGCAGCCATCCGGTGTCSGGATGCTCSAGCGTCCGCGCCAGYCCGCCGTCRTTGGTCAGCAGCAACAGGCCYTCGGTGTTGAAATCGAGCCGGCCGATCGAGATCAGCCGCGGCAGGCCCTCGGGCAGATTGTCGAACACGGTCGGCCGCCCYTCGGGRTCGGCATGCGTSGTCATCAGCCCGCGCGGCTTGTGATACATGAACAGCCGGGTCCGCTCGCGCGGCGGCAACGGCTTGCCGTCGACCGCCACGACATCGTTGTCGGTGATATCGAGCGCCGGCGAGTTGATCACCCGTCCGTTGACGGTGACGCGGCCCTGGGTGACGATCTCCTCGGCGTCGCGGCGCGAGGCGAGGCCGGCGCGGGCCAGCACCTTGGCGATGCGCTCGCCGGATTTCTTCGGCTTCGGCTCGGGACGCTCGCGGCGGTCATCATAAGAGCGTTCGCGATAGGCACCGCGGCCGCCAAAGGCCGGACGCTTGGCGAAGATCTGGCTGTCATCCTCGTTGTCGCGGCGCGGACGATCGCCAAAGCGACCTTCGCTGCGCGGATGCTCCTGCCAATCCCTGCGCCCTTCCGGCCGCTCGCGGCGACGATCGCCGCCTTCATCATGATCCTTCCAGCGCGGCCGGCTGAACTTCGGACGATCACCCTGCTCGCGATCATCGCGCGAACGCGAGAACCGCGGCCGCTCATCGCCACCGCGATCGTCGCGCGGCCTGTCGAATTTGCGCGGGCCGTCGCGGAATGGACGCGAACCGCGCTCGGGGCGATCGGAGCCGCCCTCCCGCTTTTGCCACGGCTTGGATTCGCCGCGCGGCGGACGGTCGCCGAAATCCTTGCGCGGGCCACGATCACGATCGCCCCCGCGATCACGATCGCCGCCGCGCGAAAACTTCCGCTCGCCGCCGAATTTCCGCTCGGGCCGATCGCCGTCGCGCGATGGGCGATCGCCATAGGATCGCTCGCCGCGCGGCGTGTATGGCCGCTTCTCGCCGTCGCGGTCGCGTGACGCATAGGGCTTCCGGTCGCCGAACTTGCGGTCCGACGAGCGTCCGGCCGGGCGGGCGTCGTCGCGATCACGGCGTGGCGCGCGGTCGTCGCGGTTGTAGTTCGGGCGGTCGCCGCGCGGCTTGAACGCGCGCTTCTCGCCATCGCCATCCCGATCGAACCTCGGCCGGTCGCCGCGCGGTTTGAACGGGCGCTTCTCACCATCGCCACGCGGGCGATCGTCGCGGTTGAAGCGGGGCCGGTCGCCGAAGTCGCGGCGCGGCGCATCGCCGTCCTCGCGGCGGCGGTACGGACGCTTCTCGCCGTCGCCCTTGCTGGCAAAGTCCTTGCCGCCAAAGCCGCGCTTGGCAAACTTCTTGTCCGGTCCGCGGGCGGCGCCGGAGCGGCCCTTGCCACCGCCGGCCCGGCCTCCGCTGCCCCCGCCGGGCCGATCACGCCGGCCGCGGGAATCGTTGTTTTTGTCGCTGTCGCGGGGCATGAATGATCTCGCTGGACGTAGAATTGGAATGCAAGGGTCGCCGGGCCGTACGCGCCCTCGTGGCAGCGTTTGACGCAAAACCGGCATCCACTTTTGCTGAAGGCGACGCTACTAGCAGGTTTCTTTGGATGATACGAGGCATGTCAGCCCCTTCTTTCATGGATTTGGCGCTGAAAGTGGCCGAAAATGCCGGAAAATCGGGCGAAGTTCCGATTGGATGCGTGATTGTGCGGGGCTACGACGTGATTGCCACCGCGGGCAACCGCACCCTGACCGACCGCGACCCGACCGCCCATGCCGAGATCCTGGCGATCCGGCAGGCGGCAGAGGCGATCGGGACCGAACGGCTGGTCGATTGCGACCTCTATGTCACGCTCGAGCCCTGCACCCACCATGTGCGCCGGCGCGATCTCCTTTGCCCGCATCCGCCGGCTGTATTACGGCGCCGCCGATCCCAAGGGCGGCGCGGTCGAGTCGGGCGTGCGGTTCTTCGCGCAACCGACCTGCCACCACGTGCCGGAGGTCTATGGCGCGGTCGGCGAGAGCGAGGCGGCCCGCCTGCTGCGCGAGTTCTTCCGGGAGCGGCGGTAGGAGGCATACCCGCGCCTGCCCGCCGCTGTCATCATCCGCGAAAGCGGATGATCCAGTATTCCAGAGACCGCGGTGATCAATCGAGAAGCCGCGGCGCACTGGATACCCGCATTCGCGGGTATGACAGATTAGCTTGTGGCTAACCCGCCAGGAAAAACTCCCGCAGCAGCTTCGCCGTTGCATCCGGCGCTTCCTCGGTCAGGAAGTGCCCTGAATCGACCGGCGCGCCGCTGACATTGGTGGCCCAGTTCTTCCAGGCGTCGAGCGGGGTCGTCGCCGCGCTCGCGACCCCGGCATCGCCCCACAGCGCCAGCATCGGGATCGTGATCTTGTTGCCGGCCTCGACATCGGCCTTGTCGATCTCGTAATCGGCATAGGCGCCGGCGCGATAGTCCTCGCACATCGCATGGATGCGGGCGGGATCGCGGAACGGCACGAGGTAATGTTTGAGCGCACGCGGATCGATCGCATCGAGCGTCTTGCTCTTGGTCTGGCTCGCCATCTTCTCCTTGAGGAAGAATTCGCCATTGTTGGAGATCAGCGTCTCCGGCAACGGATAGGGCTGCGCCAGGAACGCCCAGTGGTAGATCTTCAGCGCCGACAGCCGATTGAGCTTCTGCCAGTAATCATAGGTCGGCGCGATGTCGAGCACCGCGAGCCTCGACAGCCGGCCAGGATGATCGAGCGCGAGGCGGTATGACACCCGGCCGCCGCGATCGTGCCCGGCGAGCGCGAAATGGACGTGGCCGAGCTGCTCCATGACTTCGACCATGGTCTTCGCCCAGGCCCGCTTGGTGTAGGGCGTGTGATCCTTGTCGCTGTCGGGCATGTCGGACCAGCCATAGCCCGGCAGGTCGGGAATGATCAGCGTGAACTTGTCGTCGAGCTTTGGCGCGACCTGGTGCCACATCACATGGGTCGAGGAGAAGCCGTGCAGCAGCAGCAGCGGCGGGCCCTTGCCGCCGACGCGGGCGAAGATGCGGCCCTGCGAGGTGTTGATCCAGTTGGCCTCATAGCCGGGAAAAAGATCAGCGAGATCAGACATCGGCGGCTCCTGCCCTGGCGCGGCGCGCTGCTTCAAACTTTGTTTGGCGTTGCCGCTGGCTTGGGTGGGGTTTATGCCATCGGGAAGCCCAGCCAACAACAACGTGAAACGAGGAAGTGCCATGTCGATCGACTTCGAGATTCCCGCCGAAGCCAAGGCGATCCGCGAGAAGGTCCGCAAATTCGTGCATGACGAGTGCATTCCGGCGGAGAAGGAACTCGACACCAAGCCGCTTGCCGAGGTGCTGGGACCGCTGCGCAAGAAGGCCCGCGCGCAGGGCCTGTGGTGCCCGTTCGTGCCAAAGGAGTATGGCGGTATGGGCCTCGGCCCGCTGGCCAACGCGCTGGTGCAGATGGAGCTCGGTGAGAGCATGCTCGGCGCGCTCTCGATGAACACGCAGGGACCGGACGATGCCTCGATGATGACGATCCTGGCACACGGCACCGAGTACCAGAAGGAAAAATTCCTCAAGCCGCTGCTGAACGGCGAGAAGCGCATCTGCTTCTCGATGACGGAGAAAGCGGCGGGCGCCGACGCCACCGGCATGCAGACCACGGCAGTGAAGGACGGCAACGAGAACTACATCCTCAACGGCGAGAAATGGTTCTCGTCGTCGGCGAGCGTCGCCGATATGGCACTCGTGATGGCGAAGACCGATCCGAACGCGCCGCGCCACAAGCAATATTCGACCTTCATCGTCGAGCTGCCCAACCCCGGTTACCGCATCAAGCGCAACGTCGCCAACATGGCGATCGAAGGCCCGCATGACGACGTGATCCATGGCGGTCATTCCGAGATCGAGATCAAGGACCTGAAGGTGTCGGCCGACAATCTGCTCGGTGGCGAAGGCAACGGCTTCAACATGGGCCAGCACCGCCTCGCCTACGGCCGGCTGCGCCACGGCATGCACAACGTCGCCAAGGCGCAGCGCGCGCTCGACATGGCGGCAGCGCACGTCACCAAGCGCTCAACCTTCGGCCAGTTGCTGGCGGACCGCCAGGCGGTGCAGTTCATGCTCGCCGACTGCGCCAGCGAGCTCTATATCGGCCGGCTGATGCTGCTGCACATCGCCTACAAGGCCGAGAAAGGCCTCGACATCCGCCAGGAGAACTCGATCGCCAAGATCTTCCATGCCCACATGGTGCACAAGGTGATCGACACCGCGATCCAGCTCCACGGCGCGCTCGGCTTCAGCCAGGATACGCCGCTGGCGAAATGGTACACCCAGGTGCGCTCGCAGCGGCTGGTCGACGGACCGGATGAAGTGCACAAGTGGAAGATCGGCAAGAACGTCATCAAGGCGTTCCGCGAGCACGGCACCACGGCGTCAGCGGCGGGCGGGGACTTGCTCTAATCACCGCCATTGCGAGCGAAGCGAAGCAATCCACTTCTTCACACCGGGATAGATGGATTGCTTCCGCCTTCGCCAAGGCTTCGGCGGACAAGTCGTCGCGGAGCCTGTCATCGGGCGCGCGTTCGCGCGACCCGTTGGCTCCTCGCAATGACGACGCGGGTTAGGCCTTCGGCTTCTCCACCTCCACCGCCTGCCAGGCGATGTCGCGGCGGCAGAATCCGTCGGGCCATTTGATGCGATCGACGGCCTGATAGGCGCGGTCGCGCGCCTCGGTGACGGTCTTGGCCATCGCGCAGACGTTCAGCACGCGACCTCCGTTGGCAAGAACCGCACCGTCCTTGGCCACCGTGCCGGCGTGGAAGATCTCGACGCCCTCGACCTTGGCGGCATCATCGAGGCCGTCGATCCGGGTGCCCTTGGCGTAGTCGCCGGGATAACCCTTCGCGGCCATCACCACGGTCAGCGCCGGGTCCGGGTACCAGCGCAGATCGAAATTCTTCAACTGCCCGTCAATCGAGGCGAGCAGCGCCGGCACGATGTCGGACATCATCCGCAGCATCAGCACCTGGCACTCGGGATCGCCGAAGCGGACATTGTACTCGAACAGTTTCGGGCCCTGCGCGGTCAGCATCACGCCGGCATAGAGCACGCCCTTGAACGGGATGCCGCGACGCTTCATCCCGGCGACCGTCGGCAGGATGATGCGGGCCATGATCTGGTCGTGGATTTCAGGCGTCACGAACGGCGTCGGCGAATAGGCGCCCATGCCGCCGGTGTTCGGCCCCTTGTCGTGATCGAACACCCGCTTGTGGTCCTGCGCGGTGGCGAGCGGGATCGCGGTCTCGCCGTCGCACAGCGCGAAGAAGCTGATCTCGCGACCTGAGAGGAATTCCTCGATCACGACCTCGGCGCCGGCCGAGCCGAACGCGCCCTCGAACATCATCGCGACGGCGGCTTCAGCTTCAGGCAAGGTTTGCGCCACCACGACGCCCTTGCCGGCGGCGAGCCCGTCGGCCTTGACCACGATCGGCGCGCCCTGGGCGCGGACATAGGCCAGCGCATCGCTGGCGTTGTCGAAGCGGCGATAGGCGCCGGTCGGAATGTCGAACTCGTTGCAGAGATCCTTGGTGAACCCCTTGGAGCCTTCGAGCTGCGCGGCCTGCCTGCTCGGCCCGAACGCCTTGATGCCGACATCAGCGAGATTGTCGACGATGCCGGCGGCGAGCGGCGTCTCCGGACCGACCACCACCAGATCGACCGCGTTGCGGCGGCAGAATTCGATCACGGCAGGATGATCGGCGACGTCGAGCGCGACGCACTCGGCCTCGCGCGCGATCCCGGCATTGCCCGGCGCGCACCAGAGTTTCGTCACCAGCGGAGATGCGGCGATCTTCCACGCCAGCGCATGTTCGCGGCCGCCGGAACCAAGCAGGAGGATATTCATCGGATACAGGCTCAAAAGGGTGCAAGAGCTGTGTCGGTCGCACGAATCCCCGCCGGCCTGCAAGGGGCGACGGGGCCGATTCCCCCGTCATTCCGGCCTCACGGCTGCTTGCCGGCGATGATCTCTTGCAGGGTCGCGACATGGCGGGCAAAGGCGCCGCGGCCGGCCGCGGTCGCGGTCACCGTGGTCTGCGGCTTCTTGCCGACGAAGGCCTTGTCGACCGCGACATAACCGGCCCTGGCCAGGGTCTCGATATGGGCGCCGAGATTGCCGTCGGTGGCGCCGGTCAGCTTCTTCAGCCGGGCGAATTCGAGCCCGGTCGAAAGCGGCAGCGCGTTGAGCGCCGCCATGATCCGCAACCGCAGCGGCTGGTGAATGATCTCGTCGAGCTCGGCCATCGTTCAGATCCGGCGCATCCAGAGCCCGCCGAGGATCAGTGCGCCGCCATGCGCCACCGCCATCCACAACAGCAGCGCCGGACCGGCGTGGAAGTAGGCGGTCACGATCAAGGCGCTGCTGCACAGCGCGATGACGATGAAGGCGTAGCCGAACCACAGGCCGGCGAGCGCATAGAACAGCAGCGTGAAGAGCGGCCAGAACACCAGCATCTGGCGCGGCCCGAAATGGCCCAATACCGCCGAGCAGAAGATGCCGAACGCAATGAACAGCAGGAACGCGACCAGCAGCCGGAGCGCGAAGACGCCCGCCCCCGGACCGAAACCGCTGAACGCTGCGATTGCGATCGAGCCTGCGATTCCGATGAGATCGACCACGGCCCAGATCGTATAGCCCTGCGGCGGCCATGTATGGTTGGCGAGGTAGCCCACGAATACCAAGACGCCCCACATGATGATGATGAGACTGGCGTTGTGATAGATTCGCGACTGGCGGACGCGCTGCACGACGTCGTTGATGTCGTTCAGCGCCGCACTGGCCTGCTGGCTGTCGATCATGACGGGACTCCACTCTGCTGGGCGAGTTCAGCGGCAGGCGGGGGTGTTTCCGCCGGTGGCCGATGCCTTCCGATCAGGACAAAGGCGATTGCCATCGTCACGACCGACAGGGCGAACGAGGTCAGCCCGACCTGCCCGCGCGTCGTCAGCGGCAGCACCCGCACCGCGATTTCAGTGGCCGCAGCCGACATCAGCGACACGTAGGACCACGAGATGAAGTAGTAGTGCTGCAACCGCCAGTTCGCCGGCCGTGGGCTGCGCAGCAGCGGAACAACCGCCAGCACGATGCAGATGAAGTTCGCGATCGCGCCGACATGGAACAGGTTGAAGGCGCCGGTGAACCGATAGACCAGCATCGCGGTCCCGTCGGCGACCAGCATGGCATAGACGTAGAGATAGCCGCGCGCCCGGTGGCCCGCGCCGCGCTTTGGCCGCAGGAACTGGATCAGCCCCACAGCGATGCACAGCATCGCCAGGAAGGCATGGACCGCGCCGGCCGCGGAATGGACGAAACTCGCCAACGTCACCTGCGGGAGCATCGGTCAGCCCTCCAACCAGATTGCCATTTTCGCATCAATAGAGAACTCTGTATCACAGAGTATAGGAACAAGCAAGCCCGCGCATTGGCGATGACGGGCAAAAGTCCCTACGTTGCGCTGAAGCTCACAAACAGCCGAATCACCTGCAAATGACTGCTGCCGCGCCAAATCTCGTCAACGCGCCCGAATTCACCGTCTCGGAAATCTCCTCCGCGCTGAAGCGGACGGTGGAGGACCGGTTCGGCCATGTCCGCGTCCGCGGCGAGATTTCGGGATTTCGCGGCCCGCATTCCTCCGGCCACTGCTATTTCGCGCTGAAGGACGAGAGCGCCAAGATCGAGGCGGTGATCTGGAAGTTCGCCCATGCAAGGATGCGCTTCAAGCCGCAGGAGGGCCTCGAGGTCATCGCCACCGGCAAGCTGACCACCTATCCGAACTCCTCGAAGTACCAGATCGTCATCGACTCGCTGGAGCCGGCCGGCGTCGGCGCCCTGATGGCGCTGATGGAGGAGCGCAAGAAGAAGCTCGCGGCCGAGGGCCTGTTCGACGAGGCCCGCAAGCAGCTATTGCCCTGGCTGCCGGAGGTGATCGGCGTCGTCACCTCGCCGACCGGCGCCGTGATCCGCGACATCCTGCATCGCCTCGAGGATCGCTTTCCCCGCCGCGTGCTGGTCTGGCCGGTCAAGGTGCAGGGCGACGGTTCCGCCGAGCAGGTCGCGGCCGCGATCCGCGGCTTCAATGCGCTGCCGGAGGGCGGCCGGATTCCGCGGCCGGATCTGTTGATCGTGGCGCGCGGCGGCGGCTCGCTGGAGGACCTCTGGTCGTTCAACGAGGAGATCGTGGTCCGCGCCGCGGCCGACAGCCATATCCCGCTGATCTCGGCGGTCGGCCACGAGACCGACATCACGCTGATCGATTTCGTCGCCGACAAGCGCGCGCCGACGCCGACTGCGGCCGCCGAGATGGCGGTGCCGGTGCGCAGCGAATTGTTCGTCGAGGTCACGGGCCTCGCCCGCCGCGTCATGGTGTACTGGCAGCGCGCCCAGGAGGCGCGCCGTAACGAGCTGCGCGCCGCCGCGCGCGCGCTGCCGGCGGCAAACGAATTGCTGGCGATCCCGCGGCAGCGGCTCGACCATCTCGCAGCCGGGCTGCCGCGCGGGCTGAAGGCCAACACGCACGCGCATTTCCGCCGTTTCGCAGCGTCGAGTTCGCGGCTCACCATCGGCGTGCTGCGCGGCCAGGTCGCGCATGCGCGACAGCGGCTCACCGCGTCAGGTGAGCGCATCACGCTGTCGGCGCGCGCGCTGCTGCATCGCCGGCGGGAGCGCTTCAACGGGCTCGAGATCCGGCTCAAGGCCTCGAAGCTCGCCAATGCCAAGGCCCAGCGCACCGCGATCGCCCGCGATCTGGAACGCACCCACCGCCTCGCCGAGCGCGCCCGGCGCGCGCTGCTGACGACGATGCAGCGGCTGGAGGCGCGCGTCGCCCACCGTGGACAGCTGCTGTCGGCGCTGTCCTATCGCGGCGTGCTGGCGCGCGGCTTCGCGCTGGTGCGTGACGAGCACGGACACGCACTGCACTCCGCCGCGGCGGTCGGCCCCAGTGCCGGCCTCTCGATCGAGTTCGCCGATGGCCGCGTCGCTGCGACCGCGAGCGCCGATCAGCCCGTCGCGACGGTAACGCCCGAGACCCAGCCGAAGCCGCGTGAGGCGAAGCCGGCGGCGCCGAAGCGCGCCACCAAGCCGGTCGATCAGGGCAGTTTGTTCTGATGCGGGATGCGTTTTGATTGAATCGGCTTGGCACGGTCTCGGTTCACCTCTCCCCGCCGGGGAGAGGTCGGATTGCGAAGCAATCCGGGTGAGGGCTCTTGCTCCCTCGATAGACCGTACCCCCTCACCCGATTTGCTACGCAAATCGACCTCTCCCAAGGGAGAGGTGAGTTTTCGATGCCGATCCAGCGCAACCTAATCTGATCGTGCGCAATCTAGCGCGATAGCCACTCGGCGACCTGCTTCTGCGCGTCCTTGCGCGCATCCGCATCGGTGCCGACGTGACCGCGCTCGGTGATCTCGGCATCGGAGGCCGCGATCGCATGCAGCGGCAGATTGGCCCGGTCGAAGTCGTGATAGGCCTCGGGATAGACCACGATGCGCGCCAGCGCACTGCGGCCGCGCGCGCCATCGACCATCTGGTGGCAGGCCGATGATGACGTGACATCGTCGCGCGCGCCGATCAACACCAGCGTCGGCACCCGCGCGCTCCAGCCGAGACCGAACGAGGTGCGGCAATCCGGATAGAACGCGACCGCGGAGCGGAAGTCCGGCTCGACGTTGCGCGACCACATCTGCGGCCGCACCGCCCACAGCAAAGCGGCGGCGCCATTGCCCCAGCCGATCAGGCTGATGCGGCTCTTCGCCACCCATTTCTGCTGCACCAGCCACTGCCGCGCCGCGTTGATGTCGGCGACCCGCGCGCGGCGGGTCTGGACCTGATGCTCCCTGATGCGGCATTGCGGCCCGAGCTCGCGCGAGCCGTAGCTGTCCGGCATCAGCACGATGAGTCCGGTCTGCGCCAAGCGCTCGCCCCAGTCGCTATGCCGCATCGAGAGCTTCTCGGGCTCGCGCCAGAGGCCGCCGCAGCCATGCAGCGCGATGACCGTCGGGAACGGCCCATCGCCATCGGGCCGGTAGAGCTGCGCGCGCAGCGTGAGGTTGCCTTCGGGAATCTCGACCTGATGCGGGGCCGGCAGCGGCGACGCAGCGGCGGCCGGCGCGGCCAGCATGGCGAGGCACATGAGAACAGACTTGATGCGCATCCGATCCGGCCGGCTCGTTATGGCGCTGCAAACACAGCGGACCATGGCTGCAACGCTACCATGCGCCTCTGCCGCCAAATCATCACAAGTCGGTGGTTTACCGGGCGGACATGACACCCTATCTGTGATAGACGGCTTCATGAACATCCAGATAGCCTGGTGCGAGGCAAGGCGGAGAGCTCAAACGTGCTGAACAAGTTCGGTCCCTCGGGCCATGGCGAAGCGCAGGTGCAATATCTCGACGGCGATTTCCGCGTGATCTCGCCCGGCACCTTCGTGCGTTGTGCCATCACCGACGTCCGGATCCCGCTCGACGAATTGAAGTACTGGAGCGTCGACCTGCAGGAGGCCTACGCCACGCCGACCGCCGTGCTGCAACGCCATCATCCCGCCGTGCTCAAGTCGCAGGCCTGAACCCAACACGACGTTCATTTGCGCGACCTGCCGTCCCGCGCCTTGAACAGCCGATCGCTCACCAGGCGCCGCAGCGCGCCGGCATCCTCGAATTGCAGCGTCACCGCGAACGGGACGATCGGCTGCGCCCAGGCCGGCATCCCCTGCGGACCACGCAGCCGTGCCAGATCCTTTTCCGTCGTCACCAGCGTCAGTCCGTCGCGTCGCGCGTCGGCGACGAGCTGCTCGATCTCGCCCTTGGTGAAGGCGTGATGATCGGCGAAGGCCACATTGCGCACGACGTCGATGCCACTTGCGCGCAGCGTGTTGAAGAACCGCGCGGGATCGCCGATCCCGGCGAAGGCGAGCGCACGCATCCCGCTCAGCGCCGCCAGCGAGGCCTGGTCCGGCTTCAGATGCGCTGACAGCACCGGCTTGCCACGGGAGGCGAGATCGGCCGCGATGGTCCGCGCCGCATCGCCCCCACCGACCACGATCAGCGCGTCGGTCCGTTCCAGCTGCGGCGACAGCGGCGCGCGCAACGGGCCGGCCGGAATCACGCGGCCATTACCGATGCCGCGCGTGCCGTCGATCACGATCAGACAGCAATCCTTCGCCACCGACGGGTTCTGGAAGCCGTCATCCATCAGGATCACGCTGGCATTCTGAGCCCGCGCCAGCGCCAGCCCCGCGGCGCGGTCGCGCGACACCACGACCGGCAATGTCGCCGCCATCATCAGCGGCTCGTCGCCGATATCGGCCGCCGTGTGATTGTCGCGATCGACCTTCACCGGTCCACTGATGCTGCCGCCGTAGCCGCGGCTCAGCACCACCGGCCGTTCGTCGAGCTCGCGCAGCAGTTTGGCCAGCGCCAGCACCGTCGGCGTCTTGCCGGCACCGCCGACATGATAGTTGCCGACGCAAATCACGGGAATGCCGGCATCGACGCCGGGGCGCCGCATCCGCCGCGCGGCGACCGCGCCGTACAGCGCGGCAAGCGGTCTCAACAATTGCGATGTCCAAGACGACGGCCGGTGCCAGAAGGCCGGCTCACGCATTGGCGGCTCCCATCTCGAGCCGCAACTGCAACAGATAGGGCTCGAGAGCGGTCAGCGTATGTTCCAATGCGCCGCCGAGCTGTTCGACGACGCGCTCGGAGGCGGCCAGCGACGTGTCGCGCGATGCGGGATCGGCAAGGAACTGGCCGAGCTGCTTGACCAGCGCCTCCCGATCATCGGCGTGCCGTGCCCCGCCGGCGCGATCGAGCGCCGCATAGACATCGGTGAAATTGAACACGTGCGGGCCGTGCACGATCGCGGCGCCGAGCTTGATCGCCTCGATCGGATTCTGGCCGCCATGCGCGACCAGCGAGCCGCCCATGAACACGATCGGCGCGAGACGATAGAACAGGCCGAGCTCGCCCATCGTGTCGGCGACATAGATATCGGTGGTCGCAACCGGCAAATCCTCGCGCGAGCGCAGGCCGGGACGCAGGCCGGCCTCCGTCACCAGTTGCGCGACCGCCTCCCCCCGATTGGCATGCCGCGGCACGATCACCGTGAGCAGCCCGGGGAAGAATTTGACGAGCGACTTGTGCGCCTCGATCAGGATCTCTTCCTCACCGGGATGGGTGGAGGCCGCAACCACGATCGGTCGGCCGCGCGTCACCGACATCAGCCGCTCCAGCTTGGCTGGATCGGCCGGCGGCGCCGCGACGTCGAGCTTGAGGTTGCCGGTGACCACGACGTTGTGGCTGCCGAGCGCGGCAAACCGTTCGGCGTCGGTCTGCGACTGCGCCAGGCAGATGTCGAACCGACCGAGCAACGCCCCGATGGTGTTGGAGACCCGGCGCCAGCGCGGGAACGAGCGCTGCGACATCCGCCCGTTGATCAGCACCATCGGCAGCCGCCGCGCGGCGCTCGACAGGATCAGGTTCGGCCACAGGTCGGACTCGATGAACAGCGCCAGCGACGGACGCCAGTGATCGAGGAAGCGCGCGACATAGCGCGGCGAGTCGTACGGCACGTATTGATGGATCACGTCGGGCGGAAAGCGCTTGGCCACGATCGCGGCCGAGGTCACCGTGCCCGAGGTCAGCAGGATGCGCAGGTTGAGCGCACGCAGCCGCTCGATCAGCCCGGCCGCCGCCAGCACCTCGCCGACGCTTGCGCCGTGGATCCACACCAGCGGCCCCTGCGGCCTGGTATCGGCGCTGACGCCGCGCCGTTCGCCGACGCGTTCGGGATCTTCCTTGCCGAGCTTCAGCCGCCGCTTGATCAGGGCAGGCGCGAGCGGCACCATCGCGGACGACAGCTTGCGGTACACGCGCAACGTCATCGGGAGCGAGCTAGCCAAGCGCTGCCTCCGGCCGCCCGACSGCTGCATAGGCGCGYCGGGTCGCTTCGTTGAGAAGGTCCTCSACGTGCTGCCGAAGCTKTTCCATCGTCGCGGCATCGGCATCGGGCGGCACATAGACCGGCTCAATACCTACCACTGCGCCGCGCCCGAATGGCAAATTGATGGTGGTGGAATCCCAGTTTTTCAACCGGATGAAGCGGCTGGTGACCATCGCGAACGGGATGATCGGCCGGCCGCTCTCCCGCGCCAGCATGATGGCCCCGAGGCCGGCCACCCGCGCCCGCTTCGGCACGTCGGCCGTGGTCGCCATGTTGCAACCGTCTTCCAGCGCCCGGACCATCTCCAGGAAGGCGCCGACGCCGCCCTTGCGATGGAACGCGCCGGAATGATCGCCGGACCCCCTGATGGTTCCGATGCCGAGCCGCTCGACCGCAAGCGCATTGAACTCGCCGTCGCGATGGCGCGAAATCAGGACCTTGGCGCGGTAGCTCTCCTTGGTCTTGATGAACGGCGTCATGAAGTGCTGGCCGTGCCAGAACACGAAGATCGCCGGCATCAAGGGCTCGACGATCCCGTACACGTCAGACGGCTGGTAGCTGAAGCGGTTGGTGTGCCAGACCAGCCGCAGATACTCGGCCGCAAGCACACCCAGCGCGCGCTGCACGACGGCGCTGCGCAGCAGATCGCGAAGAAGTCGTTTCAATGGGAATGCTTTGTGTCCTGCTCGGGATCGAGCAACCGGTGGAGGTGAACGACGAAATAGCGCATCTGGGCGTTGTCCACCGTCTGCTGCGCCTTCGCCTTCCAGGCCGCATAGGCCGTTGCGTAGTTCGGATACACGCCGACGATCTCGACCTCATCGAGATTCTTGAAGGTGTTGTGCTCGAGATCGGTCAACTCGCCGCCGATGACGAGGTGGAGCAGTTGTGGCTGGGCATTGTCTGACATGATGGTGGTTTTCCTAACGAGATGCCCGGCAAGGAAGTGAAGTCTTGGTCGTCACAAGTCTGTCGTCACAAGTCTGTCGCAACAAGTCTGGTCGTCACAATCGGAAGCGCGGAACGGATCGGCGGGGCCTCACGGCAATGGACGGTTGCGAAAATGCTCGACAATGCGTGCATGACGTTCGCGTCCTGCTGCCACCAGCACCCCATGCGTCACTTCCCGGCGATTATACTCAATCGCATCCCCCGAGAGCGCGGTCATCCTACCACCCGCTTCCTGCACGATCAAATTCGCGGCGGCAAGATCCCAGTCGCGGCTTTGCCCGCCCGCAAAGGCGGCGTCAAGTCGACCTTGTGCCACGCGGCACAGCCGCAAGGCCAGCGATCCGATCCGCGGATACAGCGTGATCTCGTCTGATGTCGGGCTCAGCCGCTGCACCAGCGGCTTCGGTCCGGCCATGCGGGGGAAATCATAATCGTCGCCGGTGGTGGCATGCACGGCACTGTCGTTCAGGGTCGCGCCCTGGCCGCGGGCGGCGAAAAAGAATTCCCCGCTCACCGGCGCATACACCGCCGCGAGCACCGGCGCGTTGCCTTCAACCAGCGCCACACTGACGCACCAGTCGTCGCGACCGGCGAGATAGGCGCGGGTACCGTCGATCGGATCGACGATCCAGGTGAAGCGCTTGCCGAGCCGGCCCTCGTTGTCGGTACTTTCCTCCGAGAGCCAGCCATAGGCCGGCGTCGCCGAACGCAGCTGTTGCTCCAGCAGGTCGTTGACCGCGATGTCGGCCTCCGAGACCGGCGAGGACGCGCCCTTGATCCAGTTCTTCAACTCGGTGCGGAACAGCGACTGCGCCAGCCGTCCCGCCTCCTGCACCGACTTGGTCAGCAAGGCGGCATCGCGCGCCTTGGTCCAGTCGTCCGTATCAGCGTCCGCCAAGCGTCAGGCCCTCGATGCGCAGCGTCGGCGAATTGACGCCGTAGCGGAACTCAAGATCATTGGCGGCGACCAGCGACTTGAACATCGGCAGCAGATGGCCGGCGATGGTCACTTCGCTGACCGGATAGGTGATCTCGCCATTCTCGATCCAGAACCCCGACGCGCCGCGGCTGTAATCGCCGGTCACGCCGTTGACCCCTGAACCGATCAGGTCGGTGACGTAGAAGCCCTGCTTGATGTCGGAGATCAATTCCTTCGGCGTCACCGCGCCCGCCTCGAGATGCAGGTTGTACGTTCCCGGCGACGGCGACGACGACACGCCGCGATGCGCATGCCCGGTCGTGACCAGGCCGAGTTCGCGTGCGGTCGCCGAATCCAGCACCCAGGTGGTCAGCACGCCGGCGTCGATCAGCGCCGTCTTCTTCACCTTGACGCCTTCGGCGTCGAAGGTCTGCGAACGCAGGCCGCGCACGCGCAACGGATCGTCGATGATGCGGATCTCCTTGGAGAACAGCTGCTCGCCGAGCTTGTCCTTCAGGAAGCTGGTCTTGCGCGCGATCGAGGCGCCGTTGATGGCACCGACCAGATGGCCGACGATCGAGCCGGCAACGCGCGGATCGAACACCACCGGCACCTTGCAGGTCTCGACCTTGCGCGGATTGAACCGCGCCACTGCGCGCTCGCCGGCCTTGCGGCCAACGGTCGTGGGTGAATCGAGATCGGACGCATGCGGCGCGCTGGTGAAATCGTAGTCGCGCTCCATGCCGGTGCCTTCACCGGAAATCGCCGTCGTCGAGATGCCGTGGCTGGAGCGCAAATAAGAACCGTGGAAGCCGGTCGACGTCACCAGCACCATGCCGCCAATGCCGGTCGAGGCCGACGCACCGCCGGACTTGGTGACGCCCTTGACGGCGAGCGCCGCCGCCTCGGCTTCGATGGCGCGCTGCTCGAGTTCGGCCGTGGTCGGCACCGTGCGGTCGAGCAGATCGAGATCGGGGAAATCATGCGCATGCAGCGCGGGGTCGGCCAGCCCGACATATTTGTCGTCGGGCGCCACGCGGGCCATCGCCACTGCGCGCTCGGCGAGCTTGGCGATGCCGTCGCCGCTGACGTCATTGGTCGAGACCACCGCCTGGCGCTGGCCGACGAACACCCGCAGGCCCACGTCATCGCCTTCGGAGCGCTCGGTCTCCTCGACGCGGCCGTCGCGCACCTCGACGCCTTGCGAGACGCCGCGCACCGCGATGGCATCGGCGGCATCGGCGCCGGCGCGCTTGGCGGCATCGACCAGACGTTGCGCGAGGTCGCTGAGCGCGGATTGATCGAACAGATCGGAGGTATCGCCGTGTCGCGATGCGGATGGTGAAGAGTTCACGAACGAATTCCTGCGGATTGAGGGGGGCCCGGAGCGAAGTCGACAGACCTCACCAGATGTGCCGGATTCACAAGGATTTCAAGCACTTTGCGCCGGCGGGCAACAAAGATTTGAGTGATCGGCGCAAGGCTTCGTCAATCATGCGGGCCAACCTCTTGTCAATCATGGCGCCAGGTGAGGAGCAATTAACCAGGCTTTTTAAGCTGAAACGGCCATCGCTCGGCTAGGCTCTCCCCCATCGACCGGGAACATAATCCCGGCGGGGAGATAAAGCTTTGAGGCGTCAAACACCAACAAGCGGAATCAATTCCGCCGGGTCGAGCTGCGCACAGCGGCTCGACCCTCTCTCCCTTCCGCTCTCCTTCCACGCGCAGGATGCGCGCGCGGATGGCGGCATGCGGCAGGTCGAACTTCATCGCGAACATGTCGTGCTGCGCCGTGCCGTCCTCGGCATGCGGATGGCGGTCAACGTTCGCGTCAGCGATTTCCTCGGCGTCGCGCTGCGCGGCATCGACGATGCGCAGATGCTGGTGCTGGTTCACCGCGATCCCGCGCTTTCCATTCCGCTCGGCTCCAGTTCGGATGCCGAGGAGATCTCGTCTGCCTGGCAGATGTGGAGCGACATCTTCCGTCTGCCACAACTGACCGAGCCGGCACCGCGGACACCTTCCCCGCGCCGCCGCCGCCGCAACGCGATCCGCGCCCGCCGCCCGAAATTCCTGGTCCGCCGCCGTGCTGGTTTTCGCCTCAACGAAGCCAGCGTGCATCGCGACGAGCGCGAGATCATCGCGCGGAATTAGTTGCACGGCTTCTTGCGCCTCATGATCAATGTCGTCCTGGCGAAAGCCAGGACCCATAACCACCGAATTTGATCGTGAACGGATCGTGGCTCAGGCGTCGCGCAACAATGCGCATTTGGGGTAATGGGTCCTGGCTTTCGCCAGGACGACGGCGGTGGATGGTTCGCGATCAAGACGTCAAACACGCGGTGTCATCGCCCGGCGCGAGATGACAGCTGAGGATGACCGTACGATATCGCAAGCGACGTACCTCCACCGTTCGTCATTCCGGGGCAGCCCGTAGGGCTGAGCCCGGAATCCATCGCGCCGCAGAACAAGTGGGGGAATAGATTCCGGGCTCGACGCTTCGCGTCGCCCCGGAATGACGAGAGAGAGCTACATCGCTCGCAGCACCGCGTCGACGACCAGGCTCGCGAACAGGATGAGGCCCGCGTCGCGGTTGGACTTGAAGATGCGCAGGCAGAGCGCGGGATCGCTGGTGTCGAGCCGGCGGACCTGCCAGGCGAGATGCAGCGCAAATGCGGCGAGGCCGATCCAGGCCGGCCAGCGCGCGCCGGCCAGTGCGAATGCGGAGCCGATCAACAGCACGGCGAGACCGTAGAAGATCACCAGCGCCCGGTGGGTGCGCGCACCGAACAGGCGGGCGGTGGATTTGACGCCGATCAGCGCATCATCCTCGGCATCCTGGTGGGCGTAGATGGTGTCGTAGGCGATCACCCAGGCGATCGATCCGGCGTAGAGCGCAACCGCCGCGACATCGATGCGCTCGAGCGTCACCGCAAATCCCATCAGCGCGCCATAGGAAAAGGCCAGACCGAGCACGACCTGCGGCCACCAGGTGATCCGCTTCATGAACGGATAGATCGCAACGATCACGAGCGAGGCGATGCCGGTCATGACCGCGAAGCGGTTGAACTGCAGCAGCACCGCGAGCCCGATCAGCGCCTGTAGGACCATGAAGGCCACGGCCTGCGTCACGCTCACCTGCCCGGCCGGGATCGGCCGCGACCGGGTGCGCTCGACCTTGGCGTCGAGATCGCGATCGGTGATGTCGTTCCAGGTACAGCCGGCGCCGCGCATGACGAAGGCGCCGACGAAGAACAGCAGGACGACGAGCGGCAGGGAGCGGACATCGCGCGCGACGCCGGCGGCAAGCGCCGCCGACCACCAGCACGGCATCAGCAACAGCCAGGACCCGATCGGACGATCGTAGCGCGCGAGCCGCAGATAGGGCCGTGACCAGACCGGCGCATGGGTATCCACCCAGTTGCCCGTGGAGTCGGCAACGCGGGCGGAAACGTCGCTCATCTGCTGCCAGTCATTGGGCGCGCCATCATCGGGTGAGCACGTTGCCGTTCAGCGTATCGAAAGTGCTGCCGCCCTTCTTGGTCGGGGTCGCTTCCGGCAGCGAAGCCGATGAGCCCAGCACATCACTCAACGTCGGCCCGGCCGGCCCGCGCGGCTGCGCCGCTGCCTGCTCCGCGACATTGCAGACCTTCTTCAGGAGAGCCTCGGTATTCTTGTGACCGTTCTTGAGCTGGTCGGAGATCTGCGCCGGAATTCCGCACTTCGAGGCGTTGGCGTCGACATATCTGATCATCTTGATCTCGGCCTGGCTGTAATTGCCGATCAGCTTGCAGGCCTCCTGGGGGCTGGCGTGGCGATCGCTCGCGGTCTTGATCGCCTTGCCGCGCTTCTCCGCCTCTTCACGCAGCGGAACGAAATTCTTCATGCAGGCCTCGCTCGCACCCCCCTCCCCGGCGCCCGGAGGTGGCGGCGGCGACGAGAGGCCGCCGCCCGCGATCGGGGCCGCGCCATTGCTCGGGAACGGCGACGGCGTCGCGCCGACCCGGGCCGCCGGCGCACCGTTGACCGGCGGGAACGCGGAATCGGTGGCGGTCGCGGTATTCGTCCTGGCCGGACGTGCGCCATTCACCGGCGGAAACGCAGGGTCGTTGACGGTGCCGGCCTGTCCGGGCAGCGGGGCCGGAAAAGCGCTCTGGGCCATGGCCTGGCCCATCGACAGAGCGGTCGCGGCAACGGTCAGCACGATCAGGCGGCGGATCATCGAGGGTGTTTCTCCGGCAAAAGGTCCAGGCAACCCCAGCGCAACAAAACGAAGCAACCAATTTGGGGGCGTTTTACGATTCCTGTGATGCCTTAACAACCCGTGGATTTTGGCGACAGCGCGGCGTAGGGCCACATCGGCCACATTAAATTGTTCCCCGATTTGAAGCCTTTAGGCTACGAACGGCGGGAAAATGGACGATTAGCCATGCCTGAACTCGATTTCCGCAGCCCGCGCCTGTTTGTCGATGCCCAGCTCGGCGCGGACACAATCGTTTCGCTCGACCGTGACCAGAGCAACTATCTCGGCAACGTGCTGCGGCTCGGCGCCGGGGACAGCGTGCTGGTGTTCAATGGCCGCGACGGCGAATGGCAGGCCGCGATTTCCGGCCGCAAGCGGGCGGACACGCTGACGGTCTTGGCGCAAACCCGCACCCAGGATCGTCTGCCCGACGTTGCTTACGTGTTCGCGCCGCTGAAGCATGCGCGGCTCGACTACATGGTGCAGAAGGCGGTCGAGATGGGCGCGGCCCGGCTGGTGCCGGTGATGACGCGCTTCACCCAGGTGTCGCGGGTCAACAGCGAGCGGATGCGCGCCAATGTGGTCGAGGCCGCCGAGCAATGCGGCATCATCTCGCTGGCCGAGGTCGCCGAGCCGGTGCCGCTGGAGCGCTTCCTCGCCGGGCGCGACCAGGCGCGGCTGCTGGTGTTCTGCGATGAGGCCGCCGAGGTCGCGAACCCGGTGCAGGTGCTGCAAGCCGCGAGGGTCGGCAATGCCGGGATCGACGTCCTGATCGGCCCCGAGGGCGGGTTCGCCGAGGAGGAACGCGCCCTGCTGCTGCGCCAGCCCTCGATCCTGCGCCTCGCGCTCGGCCCACGCATCCTGCGCGCCGACACCGCCGCCGTCGCTGCGCTGGCGCTGGTGCAGGCGGCGCTGGGGGATTGGGGGACCAGTGATGGACGTGCCGGCGGAAGGGTTCCCTCCCCCCTTGCGGGGGAGGGTTAGGGAGAAGGGTGCCGCTTGCTCCGCTGCGTAGCAATCGGCGGAGAATTTACACGCGATTTGCCGCTGAATCTCGACGGCCGGAGCCCGGGGGCTTACCCCTCTCCCCAACCCTCTCCCGCAAGGGGGAGGGAGCCAGAGCAGAGTGCTCACCTCACTAGCTCCGCCTCTGGCCAAATTCCTGCCCTAGCCAAGCCGTCGCAAAATCGTTAACGAACCCAATCATTAAGCCACTTGGTCGATCTTTGGCCGATCCCTGTCGAAAGCCCGGGGCGGCCATGCTAAGGGCTGCGCCAACACCACTTGTGGAACCAGCCCTGGAACGCGATTTCGGGGCGAACTGGACGTCGAGATGACCGAAGCTGCCGCACCACGATCTGCCGCCGGATCCGCCGACTGGGCGGATGCGCTGCTGGCCTCGTTCGCGCAGGCCGGTTACGTCCGGTCCGAGCCTGCCATCCTACAGCCGGCCGAGCCGTTCCTCGACCTCTCCGGCGAGGACATCCGCAAGAGCCTCTATTTGACCACCGATCCGAGCGGCGAAGAGCTCTGCCTGCGCCCGGACCTCACGATCCCGGTGGCACGCGACTACCTCGCCTCGCCTCGCGCCGGCCAGCCGGCCGGCTTCAGCTATCTCGGGCCGGTGTTCCGCTATCGCGACGGCCAGCCGAGCCAGTTCCTGCAGGCCGGCATCGAATCGTTCGGCCGGCAGGACCGCGCCGCGGCCGATGCCGAGATGCTGGCGCTGGCGCTGGAGGCCACCACGGCGTTCGGGCTGAACGACGTCGAGATCCGCACCGGCGACGTCGCGCTGTTCAACGCGCTGATCGATGCGCTCGAGCTTTACCCGGTGTGGCGGCGACGGCTGATCAAGGATTTCAACCGCAAGGTTTCGCTGACCGACGACATCGAGCAACTGACACTGGCGACCGCGCCGGGCCGCAACGAGTATCAGGGCGTGCTGGCGGCGCTCGCCGGCTCCGATCGCAAGGCGGCACTGGCGCTGGTCACCGATTTGATGTCGATCGCCGGCACCACCAATGTCGGCGGCCGCACGGTCGCCGAGATCGCCGACCGCTTCCTCGAGCAATCGACCCTGAAGGGCGGCGCGCTACCGCGCGATGCCGTCACGACCATCAAGCGCTTCCTCGCCATATCCGGCGATCCCGACGATGCGGTCGCGCAACTGCGCGCCCTCGCCGGCGACGCCAGGCTCGACCTCACCGCCGCGATCGACCAGTTCGAGAGCCGGGTCGGTTTCATGGCCGCACGCGGCATCGACACCGGCAAGACCCGGTTCTCGACCGCGTTCGGCCGCGGCCTCGACTATTACACCGGCTTCGAATTCGAACTGCATGCCAGGGGCAACGGCGCCGAGCCGCTGGTCGCGGGCGGCCGCTATGACGGCCTGATGTCGCAGCTTGGATCAGCCAACCCGATCCCCGCGGTCGGCTTCTCGGTCTGGATCGAGCCGATGACCCGGCATGGCAAGGCCGCTGGCCGCGGAGTTGCACCATGAGCACGCCCTTCGTCGTCGCCGTTCCTTCCAAGGGTCGCCTGCAAGAGAACGCGGAAGGCTTCTTCGCCCGCGCCGGGCTGACGCTGTCGAAGGCCGGCGGCGCGCGCGACTATCGCGGCACCATCGCCGGCGTCGACAATGTCGAGATCGCCTATCTCTCGGCGAGCGAGATCGCGGCCAATCTGGCGCGCGGCACCGTGCATCTCGGGGTCACAGGCGAGGATCTGGTGCGCGAGAGCATCACCGATGCCGACAAGCGCGTACTGATGATCGAGGGCCTCGGCTTCGGCTATGCCAATGTCGTGGTGGCGGTGCCGCAGGCCTGGATCGATGTCCGCACCATGGCCGACCTCGACGACGTCGCATCGGGCTTCCGCGAGCAGCACAATCACCGCATGCGGGTCGCGACCAAATACATCAACCTGACCCGCGGCTTCTTCGCCAGGCACGGCGTCGGCGACTACCGGATCGTCGAGAGCGCCGGCGCCACCGAGGGCGCGCCCGCGGCCGGCACCGCCGAATTGATCGTCGACATCACGACCACAGGCGCAACGCTCGCCGCCAACGGGCTCAAGGTGCTCGATGACGGCGTGATGCTGCGCAGCCAGGCCAATCTGGTGGCATCAAAGGATGCCGACTGGTCGACCGGCGCCCGCGAAACCGCGCGCGTCATCCTCGACCACATCGCCGCCCGCGCCCGCGCCAGCAAGTATCGCGAGGTCCGCACCCGCTTTGCCGGCTGCAACGATGCGCTGCTGTCCGAGGCGCATAACCGTTTCGGCGTGGTCGCCCCGTTTGGCAGCCCGACCTCCTCGGGCATGCTCACGCTGCACTGCCCGCCCGGCAAGCTCTACGCGCTCGGCAGCTTCCTGCGCGAGCACGGCGCCGAGACCGTGTCGGTGGTGTCGCTGGACTACGTGTTCGACCGGGAGAACCCGTTGTTCGCCAGGCTCGAGGCGTTCCTGCGACAATGAGTCGGCCCCGCCGTTCATGTTGGCGACAGCCGGCCGTCGGTACCATATTGTGTCCAAGGGACATGTTGTTTGAGGTGTCGTCTGCACGCGAACCGGAACTCCACCCCGCATCAAGTGCGGGGCAGGCTTCGCTCGAGATCGCGCTCGTTTTCTGGAACCTGACCGATGATGCTGGGCTCTGACGTTTCCAGCCTGACTACCACCGCCAAGACCGCCGCCGCGCAGGGTCTGTCGATCGTCGTGCCCGTCTACAACGAGGCCGCCGGGCTCGCGGCGCTGCACCAGCGGCTGGTCGACCTCGCGAGGTCGCTCCGTGCCCGTTACGGTCTGCCCCTGTCTCTTATACACATCTAGATGTGTATAAGAGACAGGGGCACGTCGCTCCGTGCCCGTTACGGTCTGCCCTGCGAAGTGGTCTATGTCGACGACGGCAGCGCGGACAACACGCTGGCGATCGCGCGCGGCCTGCCCGCCGACGGGCTCGACCTACAGGTGGTGTCGCTGTCGCGCAATTTCGGCAAGGAGGCGGCGCTGATGGCCGGCCTCGACCACGCCCGCCGCGGCGCGGTGCTGTTCATGGATGGCGACGGCCAGCATCCGCCGACGCTGGTGGAACAACTGGTCGCGCACTGGATCGATGACGGCTACGACGTGGTCTACACCGCGAAGGCGCATCGCGACAATGAATCGGCGTTGCGTCGGCTTTCGGTGCGCGGCTTCTACGCGCTGATCAATTGGGGCGCGCGGCAGAAGATCCCGGAGGATGCCGGCGACTTCCGCCTGCTGTCGCCGCGCGCGGCACTGGCGCTGCGGCAATTGCCGGAGCGCAACCGCTTCTTCAAGGGACTGGCGAGCTGGATCGGCTTCAGGCAGATCCGCGTCGACTACGAGCCGGCGCCGCGCGCGCATGGCGTCACCACCTTCAATGCCGGCCGGCTGATCGGCCTGTCGATCGAGGGGCTGACCTCGTTCTCGGTGGCGCCGCTGCGCTTCGCCAGCCTGCTCGGCGCGCTGCTGGCGGGCGCGGCCTTCCTGTTCGGGCTCTCGATCCTCTGGGAAGTCTGGACCACCGGCAAGCAGGTGCCCGGCTATCCGTCGCTGATGATCGGCGTGATGACGATCGGCGGCGTGCAGTTGATCATGATCGGCATCGTCGGCGAATATATCGGCAAGATCCTCTCCGAGCTGAAGGCACGGCCGATCTACTTCGTCGCCGAGCACACCGAGAAGCACGCCGACGGCGGCGCGGCGCAGAGCGCTACCGAGCGGACCGCCGCCGAATGAGCGATCCCGCAGCGCTGCGACGGATCTGGCTGTGTGCCGATGATTATGGCCTGAGCGACGGCGTCAACCGCGCGATCCGCGATCTGATCGAGCGCGGCCGGCTCAACGCGACCTCGGTGATGACCGTGACGCCGGCAATCGGCCGCGACCCCGCCGCCGCGCTCACGGCCTCGGTGGCGAAGAGCCCGCGTTGCGCGATCGGGTTGCATGTGACGCTGACCGCGCCGTTCCGGCCGCTGACGATGCATTTCCGTCCGCTCGACGGCGACATGTTCCTGCCGTTCCCGCGGCTGTTGCGCGCCGGGCTGATGCACCGGCTCGATGCCGAACTGGTCCATGCCGAGGTGCTGGCGCAGCTTGCCACGTTCCACGATCTGTTCGGCCGCGCACCGGATTTCGTCGACGGCCATCAGCACGCGCAATTGTTCCCGCAGGTCCGCGACGGCTTCCTGCGCGCCGTGAAGGAGCGCGCGCCGGACGCCTGGGTGCGGCAGTGCGGACGCGACGGTCCGCTGGCACGCATCACCGGCCCCAAGACGTTGGTGCTGAGCGTGCTGAGCACCCAGTTCCGGGCCAAGGCGAGCCGCGCCGGCCTGCGCTTCAACCCGGCCTTCGCCGGCGCCTATGATTTCACGCGCACCAGCGACTTCGCCGCACTGATGCAAGGCTTCGTGGAGGGCCTGCCCGAAGACGGCCTCGTGATGTGCCATCCGGGCTTCGTCGACGAGACGCTGAAAAGCCTCGATCCGCTGACCACGCAGCGCGAGATCGAGCATGCCTATCTGGCGAGCGATGATTTCGCTGCGCTGCTCGACCTGAATAAAGTTACATTGGCCTGATAAGGTTCACGGAAAATCGCCGGTCGGATTGTCGCATACATAAATTTAATTCAGCCCCCCACTCCTTGCGCCACAAAGCCCGTCCTACATCAGCCGCGCGCCGATTCGATCGACGCGATGGAGAACGCCATGACACCGCAAGAACGCCAACTGATCGACGATCTCTTCGACCGGCTCGCCAAGCTGGAGAATGCCCCGCGCGACAGCGAGGCCATGTCCGCGATCATGCAGGGCCTGCGCAACGCGCCGAATGCGGTCTACGCGCTGGTGCAGACCGCGCTGGTGCAGGACGAGGCGCTGAAGCGCGCCCATGACCGGATCCAGGAGCTGGAGGCCGCGGCCGGCCAGCCGCAGGGAGCGCAGCAGCAAGGCGGCGGTTTCCTCGATTCGATGCGCGACGCGATCTTCGGCCAGGGCCAGCCGCACGGCTCGGTGCCGCCGGTGCGCGCGCCTGATATTGGCGGTGGCCGCCCGGTGTGGAATTCGGGCCAGGCGATCCAGCAGGCCGGCGGCTACGGCACACCGCCGCAGCAATACGGCCAGCCCCAATATGGCCAACCCCAGTATGGTCAACCCCAATATGGTCAACCCAACGGCGGCCCGCAGCCTCCGGCGTTCGGCGGCGCTCCCGGCGGTGGCGGCGGCTCATTCCTCGGCACTGCGGCGGCGGCCGCGGCCGGCGTGGTCGGCGGCGGGCTGTTGCTCTCCAGCATCCGCGGGATGATGGGTGGCGGCGGCGGTCACCAGTCACTGGCTGATGCCAGCGGCCTCGGCGGCGGTTCGCGCCCGTGGGGCGGCGACCAATCGTCGAGCGATCTGGCCCGCGACGCCGGCGTCAACGACATCGGCTCGAACCGCGACAGCAGCTCGCGTGCCGGCCTGTTCGACCAGGCGTCGAACAACAACGACGACAATTACAACACCGATCACGATTCCGACGACTTCGACAATGATGACGACGGCTTCGACGGTGGCGGAAACGACGACAGCAACTACGCGTAACCGCGTTGCCTGACTTCCAAACACGAACGGCCGCTCTCACCGAGCGGCCGTTTCCATTTCATCCGTTGGGCGCGATCACATCACGACGACCTTGGCGCCGACATTGACGCGGCCGTAGAGGTCGATGACGTCCTCGTTGCGCATCCGGATGCAGCCGGACGAGACATTGGTGCCGATCGTCCACGGCTCGTTGGAGCCATGGATACGGTAGAGCGACGAGCCGAGATACATCGCGCGCGCGCCGAGCGGATTCTCCGGGCCACCTTCCATGTGCCGCGGCAGGTCGGGGCGGCGCGCCAGCATTTCCGCCGGCGGCGTCCAGTCCGGCCATTCGCGCTTGGCGGACACCGTCTTGATCCCCGACCAGGTGAAGCCCGGCTTGCCGACGCCGATGCCGTAGCGCAGCGCGCGGCCGTCGCCCTGCACCAGATACAGGAACTTGTTCGGCGTATCGACGACGATGGTGCCCGGGCGCTCCTTGCCGGAATAGTCGACGAGTTGCTTCTCGTATTTCGGATCGAATGGACGCTGCGTCGGATCGCCCGCCGCCTCTTCCTGCTGACGGATCATCTGCTGCTGCGGATCCATCGGCGGCAGCTGGCGATTGCCGTAGTAAGCGGGCTGCTGCTGATAGGTCGATTGCGGCGCATAGCCCTGTGACGACGGCGCGTCGCCGAACAGGAATTCGATGAAGCCGCCGCCCATGTTGCCGCGCTGCGGCTGTGCGTAGGCGGTGCGCATCGGCGGTTGCGGCGCGCCCTGGTTGGCGTAGATCACGGCGGGTTCGCCGGGCGATACCGCGTCGATCGCCAGGGCGTGATGGGGAACGGCAATAAGCGAAGACGCGCCGGCGAGCAGCGCAAGCGTGGTTTTCCTGAACATCGACGTACTCTGTACTGGTTTCGTCGTGACTGTTGCGTGGACGGAGCACGACATGGCCCCGTTGCACGTGGTCAATAAGCAATGAAAACCGCATCGGTTTGGTAAACGGATCGGCCGTTTCGATTCACCACGTCGGCAATGGCGCGCGGTTTTGCCGGACAGCGTTTATTTTGCGTGAACACCGCGGCACCATGGTTAATCTCGGGTAGCGCGGCGGTCGCGCGCCACAAGCGCAAATTGTTCCGCGTGAACCTGACGTTAAATCGCCGTTGGCTAGAACGGACCTCAGCGAAGGGGCGGGAATGAAATCATGTCAGTGAAGCGTAAGCGTTTTCGTGTCGAGCAGGCGATGGGCGAAGTGACGATGCCGGAGCCGGAGATCACCAGTGGCGTCGACATCGGTCCGATGCATCGCGAGATCATGTCCGAACTGCGCTCGATCCGCGCCCAGATGGCCGCAGCGCCGGCGCAGCGCACCGCCGACAATGTCGACGTCGTCGTCGCCCGCGAAATCGCCGAGGCGCACGCGCTGCTCGAGACCTACCGCGCCCAGGTCGAACAGTGCGAGAAACTCAAGGTCGAGCTCGACCTGATCCACGACGCGATCAGCCGCACCAAGCGCGAGATCGCCGTGCTGCACGGCAAGAGCTTCAACGGCGAGGAGATGGCCAAGGTCAATGGCGAGCTCGGCGCCGTGGTCGGCGGCACCGAACAGGCCACCCAGCAGATCCTCGAAGCGGTGGAAGCGATCGACCAGGCCGCGACCGCGCTGGCCAAGAACGTCACGCCGGATCAGCAGAAGCTGCTCAGCGAGGACATCCAGGAACGCGTGGTCGCGATCTTCGAGGCCTGCAACTTCCAGGACCTCACCGGCCAGCGCATCAGCAAGGTGATGCAGACGATGAAGTTCATCGAACAGCACATCAACGAGATGATGAACATCTGGGGCGGCGTCGACGCCATCAAGTCGCACGTCCCCGCGATCGTCGACACCCGCGAGGGCGACGCCCGCCTGCTCAACGGCCCGAAGCTCGACGGTGACGCCGGCCACGCCTCGCAGGACGACATCGACGCGATGTTCAATTGAGGTCTATCTGGACACAGACGAAACGCCGGTCCTGAGGGCCGGCGTTTTTGTTTCGGCAGTTCGCCGCTCCCCTTCCCTTCTCCCCTATCCGCGAACTCAAATGACAGATTTAGACTCGCGGAGAGATACCCCTCACCCGGATTGCATCTGGCGATGCAATCCGGCCTCTCCCACGAGGGGAGAGGCGAACCGACTATGCGGCTCCAGGTCGGTTGGAAGCTAAGCTCTCGCCTTTACGCCCGCGGCGCGCAGCGGACGTAGACCATGTTGCCGTAGCGGGTGGCGGCGTCCTTGTCGACGAAGCGGGTGATCATGACCCGGCCGTCGAACGAGATGATCTCGCGGTCCTGCTCGCCGGGGGTCGGGCCGGGCGGGCCGATATAGTTCTTGCCGCTCGGGGAACCCTTGAGGCGCAGTTCCTGCGGGGTGGCCTGGTCGGCCAGATGCATGATGACGCCGCCGCTCTGGCCGGCACCGATCACGTAGGGCTGCTTGCACTGGCCGCGGGCGGCGGCCTCGGTGCGGGCGCGGTCGGCGGGATTCTGGAACGAGGCGAGACCCCAACGGCCGACGATCTCGTCGGCGCGGATGCTCGCGGGCATCTCCGGGGCCACGCCAGGTTCGGTGGGAGCCGGCTCGGTGTTCGAGGACAATGACGGCAGACTCATGCTGCCGCACGCCCCCAAGAGTGTCGTCAGCGCCGAGACAGCCGCGAACCGTGCGACCAATCGCGCGTTGAGTGACCTTATCATATGCATCCCCCGACAATTTCCCGGCCGCACCCGTCCTGCAGCCAAGCGTAAAACTTAAGGCGGAGCAATGACGTCTGACAAAATTACGTCATCGCTACGATTTGGTTTCTGGTCCACCATCCTATATTGGCCTCACCAAGGCCTTAACYAGATTTGGGCCTTRACCYCGTTTGCTTGACAGGAAACCCGGCAGGCCATATTTCCCGGCGCACAATTAGCACTCTTGTAYCACGATTGCTAAATGCGCCAGGCGTTCCGCCTGGCGCCGACCGGACCGGCATTCAACACCAGTCTCGATGAACCGGACCTGAAACCGAGCTTCCAAGAGGGAACGTCATGGCCAAATCCACCTTCCGCCCCCTGCATGACCGCGTCGTGGTCAAGCGTATCGATGCCGAGGAGAAGTCCAAGGGCGGCATCATCATTCCGGACTCGGCCAAGGAAAAGCCCTCCCAGGGCGAGATCGTCGCCGTCGGCCCGGGTGGCCGCGACGAAGCCGGCAAGCTGATCCCGATCGACCTCAAGGTCGGCGACCGCGTGCTGTTCGGCAAATGGTCGGGCACCGAGGTCAAGCTCGACAACCAGGAACTCCTGATCATGAAGGAGTCCGACATCATGGGCGTGCTGGCCTGATCACACCCTCTCCGTCACCCTGAGGAGGCAGCGAAGCTGCCGTCTCGAAGGGTGAGCCCCACAACCCATCCTTCGAGACGCGGGCCAGGGCCCGCTCCTCAGGATGACGCCTTTCCCAGGAGTTCAAAACAATGGCTGCCAAGGACGTAAAATTCGCCGGAGACGCCCGCGACCGCATGCTGCGCGGTGTCGACGTGCTCGCCAACGCCGTCAAGGTGACGCTCGGCCCCAAGGGCCGCAACGTCGTCATCGAGAAGAGCTTCGGCGCTCCCCGCATCACCAAGGACGGCGTCACCGTCGCCAAGGAGATCGAGCTCGACGACAAGTTCGAGAACATGGGCGCGCAGATGCTGCGCGAGGTCGCTTCCAAGACCAACGACACCGCCGGTGACGGCACCACCACCGCGACCGTGCTGGCCCAGGCCATCGTCCGCGAGGGTGCCAAGTCGGTCGCTGCCGGCATGAACCCGATGGACCTCAAGCGCGGCATCGACATCGCCGTCGCCGCCGTGATCAAGGACATCGAGAAGCGCGCCAAGCCGGTCGCCGCCTCCTCCGAAGTCGCCCAGGTCGGCACCATCTCGGCCAATGGCGACACGGCGATCGGCAAGATGATCGCGCAGGCCATGCAGAAGGTCGGCAACGAAGGCGTCATCACCGTCGAGGAGAACAAGTCGCTCGAGACCGAGGTCGACATCGTCGAGGGCATGAAGTTCGATCGCGGCTACCTCAGCCCCTACTTCATCACCAACGCCGAGAAGATGACCGCCGAGCTCGAGGATGCCTACATCCTGCTGCACGAGAAGAAGCTGTCCGGCCTCCAGGCGATGCTGCCGGTGCTGGAAGCCGTGGTGCAGTCCGGCCGTCCGCTCCTGATCCTCGCCGAGGACGTCGAGGGCGAGGCGCTGGCGACCCTGGTGGTCAACCGCCTGCGCGGCGGGCTAAAGGTCGCCGCCGTCAAGGCGCCGGGCTTCGGCGATCGCCGCAAGGCGATGCTGGAGGACATCGCGATCCTGACCGGCGGTCAGCTGATCTCCGACGACCTCGGCATGAAGCTCGAGAACGTCACGGTCAACATGCTCGGCCGCGCCGGCAAGATCGTGATCGACAAGGAGAACACCACGATCGTCAAGGGCGCCGGCAAGAAGAAGGACATCGACGCCCGCGTTGGCCAGATCAAGGCGCAGATCGAGGAAACCACCTCGGACTACGACCGCGAGAAGCTTCAGGAGCGCCTTGCCAAGCTCGCCGGCGGCGTTGCCGTCATCAAGGTCGGCGGTGCSACCGAGRTCGAGGTCAAGGAGAAGAAGGACCGTGTCGAGGACGCGCTGAACGCGACCCGCGCCGCGGTGCAGGAAGGCATCGTGCCGGGCGGCGGCGTCGCGCTGCTGCGCGCCAAGAAGGCGGTCGGCCGTCTCACCAACCCGAATGCCGACGTCCAGGCTGGCATCAACATCGTGCTCAAGGCGCTGGAAGCTCCGATCCGCCAGATCTCGGAGAACGCCGGCGTCGAGGGCTCGATCGTGGTCGGCAAGATCCTCGAGAACAAGTCGGAGACCTTCGGCTTCGACGCCCAGACCGAGGATTATGTCGACATGGTCGACAAGGGCATCATCGACCCCGCCAAGGTGGTGCGCACCGCCTTGCAGGACGCCTCCTCGGTCGCCGGCCTGCTGGTGACCACCGAGGCCATGGTCGCCGAAGTGCCGAAGGACGCGGCGCCGGCGATGCCGGGCGGCGGCGGCATGGGTGGAATGGGCGGCATGGGCGGCTTCTGAGCCTGCTCCGCACCTCCGCATCGAGATCGAAGGCCGCCTCCGGGCGGCCTTCTTTTTTGCGATTTGATGACGATCGAGAGGTAAGGACCGTCTGATGTCCCGCGACGCCAAGTCACTGACGACAACGCTGACGTTGTTCTACGCGATCGGCGCAGTGCTCGCGTTGGGCGCTTATGCCCAGGATAGCATCGATGATTTCGCGGTCGTCGTGACGTTCTGGTTCAAGCAGACGCTGACGTTCATCGTCCTCGCAGCAGCCTATGGCCTGTATTGCATCGTTGCCGGTGCGGCCGGCCATCGTCCGAAAGCGCCGCTGCGATTTCTCGACATAGCCTTTCTGGCTGCCACTGCCACGCTCGGCGTTAGCATGCTGGTTCAGAGTTGAGTTACGCGGCGCACATCGCAGATCGTAGGGCGGATTAGCGAAGCGTAATCCGCCGCATCTCTCCGCGAACGGCGGATTACGCCTTCGGCTAATCCGCCCTACCGGTTCAATTTCATGTCAATCCGATCTACGCCACGCACACGCCCGACACCGCGACCTTCTGGAACAGATGCGGCGATGCCACCGCCGAGGCCGGATAGGCCGAGAGCTTGGCCCTGAACTCGGGGTTCGCAAACGCCGCACGGAAGGCGGCGGTGGATTCCCAGACCGCGTAGTTCAGGTAGGCCGGGCTGTCGCCGATCGCGCGGTGCAGCTGGGTCGAGATGAAGCCGGGCTGCCGCTTCATGATGGCGGCGTCGTCCTGCCAGGCCTTCAGGAAGCTGTCCTCATCGGCCGCATCGAGCGTGAAGAGGTTGACGAGCACGACATTGCTGGCGTCGACCGCGAGCTGGCGGTCGATCGGGAATGCGGGGTCGAGGGGACGCATCTGCGGCATGGTTGGCTCCGTCGATATGGTGCTATGATGTCATTCCGTGATGATGGATACATGTAGATATTGACATTATGATGTCAATATACTTCCATGGTGACAAATGCCCCAGACCAAGCGAACCCCGGCCGGCGAAGTCCTGAGCAGCCTGATTCCCGACCTGTTCAGGCTCAACAGCCTGCTGTTCACCTCAGGTGACCGGCTGGTTGCCGGGCTCGGGCTGACCAGCGCGCGTTGGCAGATCCTCGGCGCCATCGTCGCCGCAAAGCGGGCGCAACCGGTCGCCTGGCTGGCGCGCGACCTCGGCGCCGCCCGACAGAACGTGCAGCGGATCGTCAACGACCTCGAACGGGACGGGCTGGTCGCATTCGAGACCAATCCGCATCACCGCCGCGCCCAGCTCGTGGTGCTGACCGGCAATGGACAGCAGGCTTTCGAAGCCGCGATGCGCCTGCAACTGCCCTGGGTGAACGGCCTCGCCGACGGGCTGTCGATCAAGGACATCGAAACCGTGAGCCGGATCGTGAGCACGCTGCGCGGCCGGCTGGAGAGGGGCGAGGAACCCGACGCCCGCGCGTGACGCGAAGTCGCCTCCGTTTGTCATGGAAGCGACATCGTCCGTCGGACGGCCACGCCCGGTCGCGACAGTGCCGATCGTCAGGTCGCTCGAAATTGATAGCCGCCGTTAGGCGGCCTTCTTTTTTGGCCAATGACACGGAGGTTTGCTAGTTACGACGGAACCGATTCTGCCCTTCGAGGACTTATCGTATGCGCGCGCTCCCGCTCCTGCTGCTCGGACTTGCCATCGCCTCGGCGCCTGCTGTTGCCCAGATCAAGCTGCAATCGAAGGCGGCGCCGGCCAATGGACCCGAGACGCGCTATTTCACCTCGATCGACGGCCTGATGGACGGCAACGCCGACGTCGTCCTGAAGGAAACCCGCCAAGGCAAGACCGTGACCGCGGCGGTGCTCGACCTGTGTTATCCCACCGACAGGAATTCCGGCCGCAAGGACCGCTTCGTCGCCAATCTCGCCGTCAATGGCCAGACCCTCTCGGGCACCGCGCAGAGCGTGGTCGACAAGCAGCCGATCACCGTCAAGCTGAATCGCAAGCAGAGCGGTGACGGCTTCGAGTTCCGCGGCCAGATCACGATCGGCCAGACCGTGACCGAGGTCGCCTCATCTGACAATTCCGACCTCAGCGAGAAGGAATTCCAGGACAACCAGGGCACCGACGACGGCATCACGCCGCAGCCGAAGGATTTCACCGACGTCTCGCCGGAATCGATCGGCGTGCGCGTGAAGCTGGATGCGGTGGCGGATTTCCTCAAGGGCCTGCGCGGCGAGGCCGTCGAGATCGGCACCTCAAGCCTGGCGGTGACCTGCGACGCGATGCGCGCCGGCGAGCAGACCATCAACCTCACGGTCGATCCCGAACACGCAAGCGCGCTGCTCGCCAAGGCGAAAGCAGCGCCCGGCGTAACCGCGGCCGGCTGGACCAGCGGCGTGGTCGAGATGGATCGCACCATCCGCTTTGCCGCCGCCGACTGGCGCGACGGCGACAAGATCAACAAGGACAAGCTCGCGTCGGCGATCGCGGGCGTGCTGGCGAAGACGCTCGCGGCAAAGCCTGCCTCGGCAACCTGGAACGCCAACACCGGCAAGCTCAAGCTGGTGCTGAAACGGCCGAGCCCGGTGTTTCCCGCGCTCAGCCTCACCCAGAATTATGAGGTCACCGCCCTCGTCTCACCGGACAAGCCCGGCAGCTCGGACCGGCTGATGCTGTGGGTCTCGAGCCCCACCGTCTCGACCTCGGACGACAGCGCCGGCGCCAAGCTCAATCTCTCCGACGATTCCAGCAGCGACGAGGAAGGCAGCGAGACCAAGGACGACAACGGCGCGATCGACGCGCTGCTCAGGGAGTTCAAGGGCCAGCGCTGGGACGCCGACAAGTCGGTGTGGCGCTAGAACGCTTTCCAACGAAGTGGACGCCGGTTCGCGTCAAGAAAACGCGTCAAAACAAGAATCTAGAGGCCCCGTTCCAATTCAATCGGAACGGAAAAGGCTCTAGGGACTGCGCTTCAGCACAATCCCGTCCGGAGGGGTCGGCATGCTGTTTGTGTTTGGCTATCTCGTCCCGGGGAACGACTGGCCGGTCACGCTGATACGCGTGACCGAGGCGGTCTTTGTCGCCGCAACCATCACCTGCTTTTTCTTCGCCGGCACCGTGCGACACGACAGGCCCGAATTCCGCAGGCTGCTGGTGACGATCGGGAGTATCAGCGCCGGCATCGGCGTGGTGATGCCGTTTGAGCTTGCGCCATTTTTCTTCGACGTCCGTGGCGAGGTCATGATGGCGTCAGTGATGCTGATCCTGCTCTATCCATTCACGATCCTCGGCTTCTGCCTCCTCTTCCTTCTGCTCACGCGCAGCTCCGTGTAGCTCACGGTCGGCCGAGTCAGGCCGCCCGGTTCGGCAGCGGGACGACATTCGCGTGTCTCTTGCTTGCTGTCTCCGCAGCAGGATCCGGGCCGGACTGAAGCATCCCGTCGTCCCTGACGAACAGTTCGAAATGTGGATCGATCGCAAGGCGCTCGAACAGCGCCTGCAATTCGGGCCTGAGCCCGTCGCCGCACGGCGCGGCAATCGAATGGAATTTGCGCATGATCGTCTCCTGTATTCATGCCAACACGATTTCGCGTTCGTGCTCTGCGAACCACCCGTTTCCCGATTGCGCCATGGCACCCGAAGACTTGCGCCAAGCGGCATATCGGCAAAGCGGAATTTCGATTCGGTCGTGATCGCACGCCCGATCTGGAATCGGGTGTCCGACGCAGCTCTGTGAATGTTGACTGCGCGCATCGACACCACGCCGGCCGCGATACCGGCAATGCGCAAAAGGAGACGAGCAGATGTCAGAGGACAACAAGAACGTGGTCGGCCGATGGTTCAAGGAATTTTGGGGCAATCCCTGGAATCCGCGCATCATCAACGAGCTCGCAACCGCCGACATCGTCGTGCACTACCCGATGCATGAACCGAAGCGCGGCCGCGCCGCCGTCACGAAGTTCATGACCGAGTTTCGCGAAGCGTTTCCCGATCTCAATTTCTGGGGCGTCGGCGATCTCGTCGCGGAAGGCGATCTCGTGGTCGGCCGCTGGGAAGGCGGCGGCACCCACACCGGACCTGCATTCAGCGACTTCCGCCTCGGCTCGCTTCCCGCGGCTTCGGGTCGCCAGATGAGGTTCACCGGCACCACCGTGCTGCGCGTGCGGGAGGGACGGATCGCCGAAGAGCTCGGACAGGAGGACGCCATCACCGCCATGCTGCAACTCGGCCTGATCCGCCTGCCCGAACACGCCGGCCCCGCGGCACGGCCGGGCGGCGAGTTGCCTGCCGGCTGGAACAACATGTCGGGATATCCGGAGGGGCCGCGCTGAGCACGGCCGGATCCCACGGCTTGATCGACGATCGCATCACAACTCCCGAACGCGCTTGTTGCGCGTTCGGGTAGCGCAATCGATCGGCCTGGCGAACTTGAAGGTCTCTAAGACGCGCCCTCGCTGGACGGATTCCAAATATCATTGCGCCTGCATCGCACCACGCGATGCAGGCGCAATTGCTCCGCAGCGGATCTGGCTCAAGCCTGGAAGATCAGGCACGTCGTGGTGCCGTGGGCGAGCAGCCGGCCCTTGTCGTCGGTGACCCTGCCCTCGGCGGTGCCGACACGGCGGCCGCAATTGAGCACATGGCCTTCGGCCCGGATCGGGCCGGTCTCCGGCGTGATCGGCCGCACCAGCGAGATCTTGAACTCGAGCGTGGTCTGGCTGGTGCCGGCGTCGAGCATCGACTGCACCGCAAGACCCATGCAGCTGTCGAGCAGCGTCGCGGTGAGACCGCCATGCACGGTGCCCGCCGGATTGAGATGCGCATCGGTCGGCAGCAGCGTGACGACGACGCGGCCGCGTTCGGCCTCGGCGACGTCGTAACCCAGGGTGCGCGCGATGGTGTTGAGCGGCAGCGCGCCGGAAGCCAATCCCTGCACGAACTCGAGGCCGCTCATTTGCTGTTTCTGTTCCGTACTGACAGTGCCGTAGCTCTTGGCCATAGCGGGTCTCCGTTGAGGTTCATTGCATCGTGGTGCCCGCCCTCCGACGTAGCGAGGCGGGCGAGCGGCCATCAAGTTTTGTGAAGGCGGCATTCATGCGCCTGGTGCTGGAGAAGCCGGCGCGTTGCGCCACCAGCGCGAGCGGAAGATCGCCGCCGTCGATCAGCCGCTTGGCGCGCTGCACGCGCAGCGAGAGCGCGACCTGGAGTGGCGAGACATCGAGATGCTCGGCGAACAATCGCGACAGATGCCGCGCGCCGACGCCGAGCCGATCGGCAAGCGCGGCGACGTTGCCGCGATCGAGCGCACCTTGTTCGATCAGCGCTAGCGCGCGCTCGACGGTCGTCCTGGTGCCCTTCCATGCCGGGCAGAACGGAGCCGCCTCCGGGCGGCAGCGCAAGCAAGGCCGGAAGCCGGCGCGCTCGGCCGACGCCGCGCTGCCATAGAACCGCACATTGCGCGCGAGCGGCGTGCGCGCCCGACACACTGGGCGGCAATACACGCCCGTGGTCTTGACCGCGACGAACACGACGCCGTCCCAGGCCGGATCGCGGCGCTGAAAGGCTGCATACTGTGCGGCGAAATCGAGCATGCAACCGCTATAGCCGCGCGCGATTGCGGCGGCGACCCGGTTTGCGGAGACGACGTCCGGAAACGACCGCTGCGCGCCGGGCTCAGAGACGCTTGGTCATGAACAGGCTGAGCGGATCGGGCGCGTAGCTGCCGAACGGCGGGCACTCCCGGTAACCCGAGGCGCGATAGAGCGCGATCGCCTCGGGCTGCCGGATGCCGGTCTCCAGGCTGATGCGCGTGATCTGCCGGCTGCGCGCCGCGTCTTCCAGCGCCTCAAGTAAACGACGGCCAAGCCCCCGTCCGCGCGCGTCGGCGCGTACGAACATCCGCTTCATCTCCGCGTGATCAGGCGCGATCGGCCGCAACGCGATCGACCCAAGCGCCTCGCCGTCGACGCGCGCGACCAGAAACACCGCGCCGGGAGCCGCGAGCGCCACGACGCCGACGAGGTGGTTGCTGGCGGACGGATACAGCGCCACCAGATAGTCATCCGACAGCGCGATCAACTGCCGGACCTCCGGCTGCCTCGGGTCTTCGGGAGCGATGCTGATCGCGGGCTTGCGGATCTCGGACACGACCAGGCGCCGGCTAGAGGGATTGTCGCCGCAACCGTCGGCCGGCGCCGCTTCCCCGTCAATCTACGGGTACCTGCGACCAAAAGGCGTCGTGCTGCCGCAGTTCGGTCACCGAAAATTAAGGCTCGATTCAGTTTCGAGGATCATCATCGTCGCACCGAACACAGGTCACGCCATGCAAGACCGCGAGCCGATCAGTGCTGCGAGCATCTGGCCAACAGATGCGACGGAGGGTCATTCGCCGGTGCAGACGGCAGACCTCTGGGATGTTTCAGGCGAAAATCACGACGCCGCCCTGCTGCTGCGGGAGCCGTTCGCCGATCGGATCGGCACCGCGCTGCTGGCAGCCACCGCGCTCGCCGCGAGCTTCGTGCTCGGCTGGACCGGCGGCGCCAACTGGCACGACTTCGCTGGCCCCGCGCCGATCCCGGTGGCCCAGAAGGAAGCACCCGCCCCGCGCGTCGCGGAGGCGCCGCCGAGCCGAAAGAGCGAAACCCCGCGCCGGACCGCCTCCGCCGAGCCGTCGGTCACTGGCAGCATTCCCAAGACCGTCGTCAATCCGCGCCCGCAAGTGCTCGGCGCCGCTCCGACCACGCTCGGCGCGCAAGCCGCCGCGCTCGGCTCGAAGCCGCAGCTTGCAGCGGGACCGGAGACGCGGCCGAGCACCATCCCCGGATGGTCGGTGGTCGAAGTCCGCGACGGCACCGCCGTGCTGGAGGGACCGGACGGCGTCAAGATGGCTGCGCGCGGCGACCTGGTGCCAGGATTGGGGCGGGTCGATTCCATCGTGCGCTGGGGCAACCGCTGGATCGTCGCCACCGCGAGCGGATTGATCGCGACGCCCTGAGCGGACGAACGGCTCTAGTTGCTGTTGATCACGAAGCGCAGCTGCTTGCTGCCGATGAACGTGACCTGATCACCCTGGCGCCGCCAGCTCGTCATGTCGCCAAGCGCCGCGAGCAGGTCCTTGTCGGCCTGCGCGCGGTCCGGCGTGCAACTGCGGTTCTCCATCGCGCCGGGAACGAACACGATGGTGTTGCCGGCAACCGAGAACTGGCCCTTGCCGCCGTCGCACCACAGTTCGAGGATCACCTCGCCATTGTCGCCGACCTCGATCGAGGGAATCCGTTTCGAGCCCGGCATGCGCGCGGCGTCGAGCGTCATCACGAAGCCGAACGGGAACTCCTCCTGAGCCTTGGCCGGAACCGCGGCAAGCGCCGCTGCGACCAGCGCCAGCGCCGCCATGCCGCCGTTCAAGATCCGCTTCATCGAACTCATGCCATTCATTCCCAGCAATTGCGACGCCGCCCTTGTATGGGACGAGGCCGCGATTGGCCAGCTTGGCGGCGCGGGAAAAGATGCGCGACAAACGAAATCCCCGCGGGCTCGCACCCGCGGGGATTGTCGTTTGGGCGACGCCGCGCCGGGTTATTTCAGCACCATCTCCGTGAACGGATAGACATAGGCCTGCAACGTCACGAACAGGCCGACCAGGCACGCCAGCACGATCGAGTGCAGGAATACGTAGCGCAGGATCGAGCCCTCGTGGCCGTACCAGTTGGTCGCGGTCGAGGCGACCACGATCGATTGCGCGTCGATCATCTTGCCCATCACGCCGCCGGACGAGTTCGCCGCCGCCATCAGGATCGGCGACAGGCCGAGCTGCTCGGAGGTGATCTTCTGCAAATTGCCGAACAGCACGTTGGAGGCCGTGTCCGATCCGGTCAGCGCCACGCCCAGCCAGCCGAGCAAGGTGCCGAAGAACGGATACAGCACGCCGGTCGCCGCGAAAGCGAGACCGAGCGTAGCGTCGACGCCGGACAGCCGGGTCAGCGTGCCGATCGCCAGCATCGCCGAGATCGTGATCAGCGAGATCGCGCAGAGGCGGATGGTGCGGCCATATTCGGCGATCAGCTTGAGCGGCGAGAAGCCCATCAGGAGACCCGAGATGATCGCCGCGATCAGCATGCCGGTGCCGGTGAACGACAGCCAGGTGAACGCGAACACCGCGCCCTCCGCCGTCGGCTTGGCGGCCACCGGCGGCACCTTGAAGATCAGCTTGTCGAGTTCGGGGACCGGATAGTTCCAGACGAAGTTGGCGTTGGCCCAGGTCTTGAAGGCGCCGTTGCCCCAGATCAGCATCAGGATGCAGACGATGATCCACGGCAGCAGCGCGCTCCACAATTCGCCCTGGGTCAGCGGCGTCTTGTCGAGCGGCGGTGCGGCCTGCATCGTCGCCGCCGATTCATCGCGGCCGCGCAGCTTCGGCGACAGCCAGAGCTGTTGCGGCTGCCAGACCTTCAGGAACAGGATCAGGGCGCCCATCGAGATCAGTGACGCCCCGATGTCGACGATCCACGGATTGATGTAGTTCGAGATCACATATTGCGGGATCGCAAACGACACGCCGGTGACCAGGATCGCCGGCCACACTTCCTTCATGCCGCGCCAGCCCGCGAACGCCCACACCACCCAGAACGGCACGATCAACGAGAACAGCGGCAATTGCCGGCCGACCATCGCGCCGAGGATGTAGGGATCGAGCCCGGTGACCGAGGCGAGGCCCTGGATCGGCGTGCCCAGCGCGCCGAACGCGACCGGCGCGGTGTTGGCGATCAGCGACAGGCCGGAGGCCGCGAGCGGCGAGAAGCCGAGCCCGATCAGCACCGCGCCGGTGATCGCGACCGGCGTGCCGAAGCCCGAGGCGCCCTCGAAGAAGGCGCCGAACGAGAACGCGATCAGCAGCAGCTGCAACCGGCGATCCTCGGTGACGCCGCCGACCGCGCGCTTCAAGAGCTCGAACTTCCCGCACCTCACCGTGACCTGGTAGAGGAAGATGACATTGAGCACGATCCAGCCGATCGGAAAGAACCCGGTCACGATGCCGAGGACCGATGCGCGGATCGACATGCTGGCCGGCATCGTGAAGATGAAGATCGTGATCAGGTTGGTGACGATCACGGCGATGATCGCCGCGATATGCGCCTTCACCCTGCCGCTGGCGATCAGGACCAGCAGCGTGACCACGGGAATGGCGGCAGCCAACGTCGACAGCCCCGCATTGCCCAATGGATTGTAGATTTGATTCCAGGTGTTCATCTCGGGTCCTCCCCATGCTTCTTATGCAGCGCGCCGGCCTCGGTGCAGGCAGGCGCGCTGGTGCGATCGCGGGAGTCCGTCGTGAAAAGTCTGTAGCCCCGGCTCGCGAATGAACGATCGGTAAGGATCGCTCACATCCTCGCGAAAAACGAAGGTCCCCCGCCCCTCGCCGTTGTCGTCATGCTAGGGTTGACTCGATCGYCGGGACAAGCCAACGCTTGCATGCCAGTTCTACGACTTTAGTCGAGGACCATTTCGATTGTCCCGATTCTTCAGGCCTTTGCTGGTCATTCCCCGGAGACGATAATCTGTGAACAACATCCGCTCGACGCTCGCGACGGTGTGGCGCATCGCTTCGCCCTATTTCAATTCCGAGGACAAGTGGGCCGGTCGCGGTCTGCTTGCGATCATCATCGTCATCGAGCTGACCCTGGTCGCGAACAGCGTGCTGTTCAACCAATGGCGCGCAAACTTCTACAACGCGATGCAGGAGCGGGACTGGAACGGGTTTGTGTGGCAGTTCTTCGTGTTCTGTTTCCTCGCCGTCATGCTGGTCGTGCTTCAGATCTACAAGATCTATCTGAACCAGTGGCTACAGATCCGCTGGCGCCGCTGGATGACCAATCGCTATCTCGGCGACTGGCTGCACGATGCCAACCACTACCGCATGCAGCTGAGGGGCGATGCGGCCGACAACCCCGACCAGCGCATCAGCGACGACGTCAAGCTGTTCGTCGACCAGACCCTCTCGATCAGCGTCGGGCTGCTCAGCTCGGTCGTGACGATCCTGTCCTTCCTGATCGTGCTCTGGAACATGTCGGCGGCCGCGCCTCTGCAAATCTACGGTCATGACCTATCATTCCCCGGCTATCTGCTGTGGACAGCACTGATCTATGCGATCTTCGGGACTGCATTCACGCACTGGATCGGCTTGCCGTTGGTGGGCCTCAATTTCGAGCAGCAGCGTCGCGAGGCCGATTTCCGTTTCAACCTGGTGCGGGTCCGCGAGAACGGCGAACAGATCGCGCTGCTGAAGGGCGGCGCATCCGAGCGCGCGCAGCTGTTGATGCGGTTCGGCCGCGTCATGGCCAACTGGTTCGAACTCATGACCCGAACCAAGCGATTGATTGCGTTTACGGGGAGCTACAGCCAGGCTTCGGTCGTCATTCCCGTGATGATGGTTGCGCCGGCCTATTTCGCCGGCAAGATCCAGATCGGTACGTTCCAACAGGCCCTCGAGGCCTTCGGCAACGTGCAGGACGCGTTCTCGTTCTTCGTCTCGAACTATCGCGGCCTCGCCGAATGGCGCGCCATCGTCAACCGTCTCGACGGCTTCGAGAACTCGATCGCGAGCGGCGAGAAGCTCGCAACCGATCCCGCGATGATCCACACCAAGGCGGCTGCCGGCGCCGCGATTACCCTGCCGCAGCTGCTGGTCAAGCTGCCGAACGGCACRCCGCTGGTCGCGGCCGAGCATTTCTCCTTCCGTCCCGGCGAGCGGACGCTGGTGACCGGCCCTTCCGGGGCCGGCAAGTCGACGCTGTTCCGCGCCGTGGCCGGCATCTGGCCGTTCGGCAGCGGCGTGGTCGAGATCCCACCCGATGCCAGGCTGATGATGCTGCCGCARCGTCCCTATCTGCCGATCGGCTCGCTGCATGACGCCGTGGTCTATCCGGGCGAGACCGCGCAATTCGAGGCTAGCAAGGTCCGCGACGTGCTCACCGCCGTCGGCCTGCCGCAACTCGCGGACCGCCTCGAGGAACATGAGCACTGGAACCGGTTGCTGTCACTCGGCGAGCAGCAACGGCTCGGCATCGCCCGCGCGCTGTTGCATGCACCGCACTTCCTGTTCCTCGACGAGGCGACGGCCTCGCTCGACGAACCGTCGGAAGCCGCGCTGTACAGACTGATCGCCGAGAAGCTGCCCGACACCACGGTGGTGTCGATCGGTCACCGCTCGACGCTCGAGGCCTTCCATCAGCGCAACGTGGCGCTGGTCCGCGACGGCGATCGCTTCACCCTGCGCGATAGGGTCGAAGCTCCCGCGTCATAGGCGCGCGGGTCTCCCTGCGAACACCGTTACGCTCCATCAGTTCGGACAGTCCCAGCTGCCTCTCCCGCAAGCGGGAGAGGTGCAGCCAGCGCACCGCCCCAAGCCAATCCTCGTCAGCACGATTGTCCAAACAAAAGGGGCGGCAGATTGCTCTGCCGCCCCTCGATCCTCAGAAGAGGAAATTACTTCAGGTTGGACATCGCCGTCAGGTCGACCGAGAGCTTGGCGATGCCGGCTGCGCCGCACCAGTTGGAGCCAGTGCCGCCCGGATTGATCGGGGTGACGTTGGTGGTTCCGCCGGCGGTGAAGTCGCTGGTGAAGGCGCTGCAATTGCCCTTCGACAGGTCGGTGTCGGAATAGCGCAGGTCGAGCGTGAACACCTTGTAGGTGAAGCCGATGCCGATATTCCAGGTGTTGTAGTCGGCRTACTTGATGCCGTTCGGGAACGCCGGGACGCCGTAGAAGCTGTCSGAGGTGCCGAGCCACTGCCGGCCGAACTCACCCGACACRTACATGCCGACGCCGCTGGTGCCGAACACGGTGCTGGGCGCGGTGTACTTGCCGATGATCGACGAGTAGTTGCCCCAGGCGCCGGTGTTGAGGAAGTTCGGCGAGTAGTACTCGTTGATGGTGAACGCCCAGCTGTCGTTGATGGTCCAGGTCGCCTTGCCGTAGACTTCGAAGAACGAGACGTCCTTCTTCATCACGTTGCCGTTCAGCAGGAAGTTGGCGGCGCAGTCRGCGCCGAGCGGCTTGCCCGCGGTGTCGGTSGCRGCGCCGTARTAGCAGGTYCCGCCCGGATACAGGTAACCCCAGACACCGATGTCGAAGGCGAAGGCRCCGAAGGTCGGGCGGATACCGCCGTAGACGTCGACTTCRGCGGCGGCGCGGTTGGCGAAGGAGATGCTCTCGGTCGAGGTACCGATATAGAGCTGCAGGTCCTTGTTGACGTTGTAGCGCGGCTCGAAATAGGCGGTGACCGACGGATTATGGTTCGACTGGGTGACGCCGCGGAAGATGTAGTCGCTGACGATGCCGGCGCCGAAGGCGATATCCCAGGGATCGAACGGAGCCGGCGGCGGCGCCTTGACGGCCTTCACCGCCATGTCTGCTGCCATTGCCGAGCTCGAAATCATTGCTAGCGCCGTTGCTAACAAAGCCAGTTTCTTCATGACGGTCCCCATCTACTTTCCAGACAGCCCTGCTCCGGTGCCCCCCAGGGCGCGCGATAACGGACTGCAACTAAATCGCGTGTATCCAATCTGAAACGCACCCCCATTTTGGAGAAGGCGAAAAGACATGCATCTGCCGCCTTTTTGGGCGTTCTGGCAGTCTCGCCACACGTTGGTTGACGGGTGTTGCATTTGCACCACAAGTCTAACGGCTCCCGTCCCGGTTGAGCACGATGCGAACTGGAATCCGACAGGCCGCTGGCGATGCCCTCGCGAATCGCCTTCCCCGCAAAACCACGGACAGCCGTCGATACGGAAAAAGCCGCAGCGGCGACCGCTGCGGCTTTCGATCAGGTGAACCCTGGCCCAGGTTCGGCTAGTGGTGCTCGCCCTCGGAGGTGCCCCAGCTCGGCGCCGGTTCGTGGCTCGGCGTTGCCCAGCTCGCGGCCGGCTGCGGCGCGGGCTCGGGCGCCGCGGGTGCAGCGACCGGCGCGGCGGCCTTCTTCGGCGCACTCTTCCTGGCAGCTTTCTTCGCAGCCTTCTTGGGCGCGGCTTGCTTCGGGGCAGCCTTCTTCGCAGCCTTCTTGGCGGACTTCTTTGCAGCCTTCTTGGCTGTCTTCTTCGCCGCCTTCTTTGCCGATTTCTTCGCAGCCTTCTTGGCCGACTTCTTCGCGGACTTCTTGGCCGACTTCTTCTTGGCCGCTACCGCCTTCTTGGCCTTTTTGGCCTTCTTGCTTTTCTTCGCCTTCTTCGACTTCGCCATCGTGGTCCTCCTGTTGCCGCTGATACGAGTCCACCGGGCGTATTGAAGTGATCGCTTGCCGGACGTTGGCTGCGCCTCGGGGAGAGGCASCYTCCACTTCGCTTGTCGGGCATGATGGCCGCGCGATCGCTTCGCGTCTGTGGCARGGAAGCGCCRGACYTTCACATTGCTTCAGACMCATTGCGTMAGACAAGYTGCGTCAGACACGYTGCGTCAGGGCAAGGCTGAGGTCCGGATCATGCTCGAATGGCAGTCGATCAATTCAATCCTGGCCGGGGGCCTCCTGTCGCCCAATCGAGAAGCTCAATCGTGTGCACCACAGGAACTGACGTGCCGCCGGCAATCTGAACCATGCAGCCAATATTGCCCGCAGCGATCATGTCCGGTTTGACAAGCGCAATATTGGCGACCTTGCGATCGCGCAATCTGCTCGCAATGTCGGGCTGGAGAATGTTGTAGGTCCCCGCCGAACCGCAACACAAATGGCTCTCCGGCACATCTTTCACCACGAATCCATTCTTGGAAAGCAATTCTTTCGGAAGTTGAGTGATTTTCTGTCCATGCTGCAACGAACAAGCSGAGTGATAGGCGACGGTGAYGTCGCCGTTCTGCRTTGATGGCGCGAGCTCGAGGGTGGAGAGATACTCGGTGATATCCTTTGCCAGCGCCGAGATTCGCTTGGCSGGCTCCGCGAATGCTTTGTCCTCGCGCAGCAGGTAGCCGTAGTCTTTGACAACTGTCCCACAGCCCGAGGTCGTCACCAGAATGGCGTCGAGGCCATTCTGCTCCGCTTCCCTTTGCCACACTCCGATGTTGGCCCGGGCACGCGCCAGTGCGTCGCCGTCCTGGCCCATATGATGGGTCAGCGCGCCGCAGCATTGCTCGTCCTTGACCAGCACAACCTCGACGCCGTGCCGGGTCAGCACGTTGATCGCAGCCTGATTGATCCGTGGCGCCAGCACCTGCTGGGCGCAGCCTTGCAGCAGCGCGACCCGGCCGCGCCGCCGGCCGATCGGCGCAAACACGGTTCCCGCGGCCGGTCCAGGCTGCGGCAGGGCGCGCGGCGCGAGCACCAGCATTGCCTTGATCCGCCGCAGCAGGCCCGGGCTCGACGCACCGACCGACGGCGTCGGCAGCAGGGCCGCGAACGGGCGGGCGAGCCCGGCCAGGATCATACTGATCCGGAACAGGCCCGGACGCGGCAATACATAGGACAGCACCGACCGCAGCAGCCGCTCGGTCAGCGGCCGCTGGTAGTCCCGCTCGATCCTGACCCGGGCCTGGTCGACGAGGTGCATGTAGTTCACGCCCGATGGACAGGTGGTCATGCAGGCAAGGCACGACAGGCAGCGGTCGATATGCTTGACCACGTCCGCGGTCGGCGGCTTGTCCTTCTCGAGCATTTCCTTGATCAGGTAGATGCGGCCGCGCGGACTATCGAGCTCGTCGCCGAGCAGCACATAGGTCGGGCAGGTCGCGGTGCAGAAGCCGCAATGCACGCAAGCGCGCAGGATCTTGTCGGCTTCCTTGATGTCGGGATCGGCGAGTTGCGCCAGGGAAAACTCGGTCTTCATTTAGCCCCGCCTCGCGTCATCCGGCCCCGGTTGAGGATCGACCTCGGATCGAAGCTCGCCCGCACCCGCTCGCCGAGCGCGGCAAGCCCTGCCGCCTGCGGCTGGAACACATCGACGCTGCGGCGCACATCCTCGCTGGCGCGGATCAAGGTGGCGTGGCCGCCTATCGCCGCGACCTGACTGCGCACCGCCACGGCCTGCGCGTCGGTACCAGGCGGCAGCGCGGCCCAGATCAACCCGCCGCCCCAGTCGTAGATCACCTCGGCGCCGGTCTCGCGCGTCAGCGCCGCGCCGAGCCCGCCTCCCGCCGCCGGCGGACAGACGATGCGCCACACCGGCCACGTCCCGCGTGCGCCCTTCGCGGCGAACGGCTCGACATCGCGCAGCGCGCGCCACAGCGCGGCCGACGCATCATCCTCCAGGCGATCGACGGTTCCAAAGCTCGACAGGGTCTGGCTCAGCGACGCGGCTCGGTGCGCCGCCGAGGCGGCGATGCCCTCGAGGCGAACCAGCGTCACGGGCTGGCCTGCAAACCCGGCGAATGCCTCCGCGCCGGCCTGTACCGCCTGCAAAGGCAGATGCGCCGCGCCAGAGACGTCGAAGGGCGAGCCCAGCGCCGCGGTCATCGCCTTGTTGGCGGTGACGTCATCAAGCCCGCGCAGCAGCAGCGTGCGCTCGGCCTCCGGCTTCGGCATGACCTTGAGCGTCACCTCGGTCATGACCGCGAGCGTGCCCCAGGAACCGGTGAGCAGCTTGCAGAGATCGTAGCCGGTGACGTTCTTCACCACCCGCCCGCCGGTCTTGAAGCTGTCGCCGAACCCGGATACCGCGTGCGCCCCGAGCAGGTGATCGCGGGCGCCGCCGGCCTTGATGCGGCGAGGACCGGCAAGGCCCACGCCGATCATGCCACCGATCGTGCCGGCCCCGGCGCCACCGAGCAGCACCGAGGTGTCCATCGGCTCGAAGGCGAATTGCTGGTTCTTGGCGTCGATCATGGATTGCACGTCGGCGAGCGGTGCGCCGGCCTGTACGGAGATGATCAGCTCGTTCGGCTCATAGGACGTGACGGCATTCAGCACCGAGACGTCGAGCACTGCATTGGTCGCCATCGGATGGCCGATGGCGCGCTTCGATCCATGACCGATGATTTCAAGCGGCTGCTCGCTGGCGACCGCCGCGCGCACCACCTCTTCGACATCCTTGATGTCTCTGACTTTGAGCGTTTCCACCCGCAAGGCGGTATCGAAATTTGGCTCCGAAATCAAATGCGCGCGCCGAACAGATCTCTGAATGCGGCAAGTCCGGCCTCGGTGATCTCGACGGAGCGGCCTTGCGGCCGGCGCCGGATCCAGTCCCGCTGCAATGCGAGGTCGGCGATCGCGGCGCCTGCCCGCCCGGCCAGATGCGGACGCCGCTCGCTCCAGTCGAGGCAGGGCCGGCACAGGACCCGCCGGCTGCGCGCCGGCGCACGGAGGTCGATACCGAGATCACCGAGCAATGCGCGGCCCGAGGCGGTCAGTTCGCCGGCCTCCTGGTCCAGCTCGAGATGGCCATGTTCCCGCATCGCCTCGGTGACCGCGACGCCTAGCTCGCCGGCGAGATGGTCGTAGCAGGTCCGGGCCCGGCGCATCTCCGCATCGATCCGCGGCGGCGGGCGAGATGGATACGGATCGATCGCTGCAACCGTCATCATCCCCTCGAGCATTTGCGCAACCAGCGGGGTGGCGAGCCGGTAGAAGCGGCGCGGGCCCCGCCGCTCGACCTTGAGCAGCGCGCGCTCGACCAGCCGGGCAAGATGCCAGCTCGCGGTCTGTGGTGTCACGCCGGCGACCCGTGCCAGCTCGCTTGCGGTCTGCGCGCGCCCGTCCATCAGCCGCGACAGGATGCCGGCCCGTCCGGGATCGGCGATCAGGGCGGCCAGGTCGGCAAGCTCAGGTGCGATGGTCTGCATGGCCGGCTCCGTCCTCGGTCGAAATCATCCCCTTGTGGCACGCCGCGCGGCCGTGACGCTTCGATCATGATCGAAATGTTCACGACATCGACACTTCGATCGCCGCCTAACCGAGCGCGCCGGACGATCCACTATCTCTCGCCTCGCGGTTCGGCCGGCACGTCGCTCGGCAGCAATCATCTGGAGGCAATCATGAAACGTTCGGAAGTCACGACCACGACGATGATGCTCACCCGACGATCGGCCATCGGCTCGCTCGCGGCGATCATGACGATCGCCGGCGTCTCGCCCTGGGCCGGATCGCAAGCTCGATCGGAGCAAAGCAACGGAGGACGACACATGAAGCACTATGCGATGAGCACGAGAACCATCAGCGACGCGATCAACACGGCAGGCCTTCTGGTCGTGGCGCAATGGGAAGCCAAGGAAGGACAGGCCGACAAGGTCGCGCAGATCCTCGACGGCTTCCTGCCCGAGGCGCAGAAGGACCCCGGCACCAAGCTGTTCCTGATCGGCCGCGGCAAGGACAATCCGGCGCAATTCCTGTTCTACGAATTGTTCCAGGATGAAGCGGCGTTCAAGGCGCATGCGGAGAGCGCCTACTTCAAGACCTACATCGCGGAGCAGGCGCTGCCGCTGCTGGCCAAGCGCGAACGGACGCAGTACACGCTGCTCTGACCCATGGCGCGCGGGAGGATTGCCTTCCCGCGCGCTCGGTCAGATCGAAGCGCTGCTGTTACCGAGGTTAGCCCGCAGCTCACTGCGCTCGGGCGAACCTCGCCAGAAGCCCATGATCGAAAGCCGCGACAGCGCCGCAGCCTCGAGCGCCTCGACCCGGCCCCGAAGCCGCAACGCATGTTTCTCGACCAGATGCCAGGACGCCATCGCGACGCCAAAAGAGAGCGGCAGGCTGACCAGCAGGTTCAGATACCAGTGCTGCAACGGACCGAAGGCGGCTGCGCATTGCTGGATGACGAAGCCATAGAGATAGAGCCCGTAGGAGTAATCTCCCGACGACACGATCCAGCTCCGCCGCGGGTTCATCAGGCCGAAATAGCAGGCGACATAGGCGGCCGGCACCGGAGCCAGCGCATCGCCGCGTCCGGTGGCCATGCCGGCCGCGCACAGCACCAGCGCGAACAGGCAGACGGTCCGATTGTACGGCACCTTGTCGCGCCAGAGATAGAAGCCGACGCCGGCAAGGAATGCGAACACCAGCAGATGGGGGCGAAGCTGGATCGGCACCACGTCCCAGCAATAGATGTCGTAGCCGATCAGTCCGATCTGGGCGATCACCATGAACGCGAGATACGCCACCCTGTTGAAGGCAATCGCGGTCACCGCGAGCAGCGCCAGGATGACGTAGCACCACAGCTCATACGGCACGGTCCAGAGCTGGCAATTCACCAGATTCGGCAGCGGATTGTTGAGGAACACGCCGGGCAATTCGTACTGGATGTCGCCTATGATATTGAGGAAATAGGCGTGGAATTTCGGGTCGGCGAAATATTGCGCCAGCGGCAGTTCGGTGAACAGCGAACCGATGATGATCGCCGACAGCGTGGTCTCGACCGCGAGCGCCGGCCCGATCCGAAGCAGGCGCAGGCCGAGGAAGGAAATCAGGCTCTTGCACCGGAGCAGGCTCGCCGTCACCAGGAACCCGCTGAGGGCAAAGAACAGCGCGAGGATCATCGCGACGCCGATACGAAGCGTGCTCTGCACTTGCAGCGCCTGGCCGAGTCCGAGCGTCACGTTCAGGCTGTGCAGCCCGATGATCGTCGCCGCCAGCACGATCCGCATGTAATCGAAACCCGCCGGCCGATTGCGCGCAAGCGCCAGCTGATCGGCCAGGCTGGGCATTGATGTGTCGGTAAAGGCGTTCATCCCGGCAAAATACCGAGCAACAGTTGAAGGCGGTGTAAACGGTGCAAGCGACAATTGCAGTGACACACCGCGGCAGCCGGATCACCTGCCGTGGCAGGCATCAGTTAAGGTTATCGGATCGGAAGGATGATCCAGAAGACTTTACCGATCGACCTAAGCAGGTCGCGATTTCACCAAGAGCCAGTAAAGGAGGGCTGTCAGGACGGCGATCAACCATGCCGCAACTGGATGCCAAAGCGGCACAGCGACTGCCGAGAACCAATTAAATGCAATGACTGGGACCCTGGCGTGGCTCGAATAGGTTGACGGCGAAGCTCCAAATCCTTGTTCGCACGATCCCCGAGGCAGGATCTCGGAACCATCTGGATCGTAGGTGAACAACACCTTGCCCAGCGTGCAAATCAAGATGTTTCCCGATGGCGACACCGCAAAGCCGTCGGCCTTCTGGTGATACATAAAGCCTTTCTCGAAGCCATCGGGGCCATACCGCTGCACACGGGCGAGCGGCACACTCACGATAAAGACCCGGCCATCCGGCGCCGTGAGGCGGTCTCCGCCCGGTGCATTCGGGAATTCAATATGCTCAAGAAATTCGGATGGGAGGGCACCGATTGAGAACTGTGCCAGAAAGCAGAGCGCGCAGACTCCGCCAATACAGACCACAACTTTCCTTGGTAGATCGCCCTTCGAGGCACGCCATTCGTGGACGCACTTCACGCCGATGACGATCAGACCAACAACCGCAAGGAGAAAGACCATCGATCAGTCCACGGGATGCGCCGATCGGAAACTACCATGTCTGATTGCAACCCGAAGCACGCGGATAGAAAGCGAGACGCACACGCCCTAAAACCGCGGGATATCCGGAAACGCCAGCTTGCCGGCGTGGACGTGGACGCGGCCGAGTTCGGCGCAGCGGTGCAGGGTCGGAAACACCTTGCCGGGGTTGAGCAGGCCCTGGGCGTCGAAGGCGCATTTCAGGCGCTGTTGCTGGTTGAGATCGATCTCGCTGAACATCTCCGGCATCAGATCGCGCTTCTCGATGCCGACGCCATGTTCGCCGGTCAGCACGCCGCCGAGCTCGACGCAGCAGCGCAGGATATCGGCGCCGAACGCCTCGGCCTTCTCGATCTCGCCGGGCTTGTTGGCATCATAGAGGATCAGGGGGTGCAGATTGCCGTCGCCGGCGTGGAACACGTTGGCAACACCGAGGCCGTATTTCTCCGACAGCTCACGAATCCGCGCCAGCGCCTTCGGCAACGCGCCGCGCGGGATGGTGCCGTCCATGCAGAGATAGTCCGGCGAGATGCGCCCGACCGCGGGGAATGCGGCCTTGCGGCCGGCCCAGAACAGATTGCGCTCGGCCTCCGAGGTCGAGATCAGGCATGAAGTCGAGCCGCAACCCTGCGCGATCGCCTCGACCCGCTTGATCAATTCATCGACCTCGACCTGCGGACCGTCGAGCTCGATGATCAGCAGCGCCTCGACGTCGAGCGGATAGCCGGCATGGACGAAGGCCTCCGCGGCGTGGATCGCGGGCTTGTCCATCATCTCCATGCCGCCCGGGATGATGCCGGCACCGATGATCGCAGCCACGCATTCGCCGGCCGCCTCGACCTCGGCGAAGCCGACCATCAGCGCCCGCGCCGTCTCCGGCTTTTGCAGGATGCGCACCGTGATCTCGGTGATGACGCCGAGCAGGCCCTCGGAACCGGTGATGATGCCCATCAAATCGTAGCCGGCATTCTCGGCCGACTTGCCGCCGATCCGCAGGATCTCGCCCGACATCAGCACGATCTCGCAACCCAGCACGTTGTTGGTGGTCATGCCGTATTTCAGGCAGTGCACGCCGCCGGAGTTCTCCGCGACATTGCCGCCGATCGAACAGGCGATCTGCGACGACGGATCGGGGGCGTAATAGAAGCCGGCATGGGCGACCGCCTGGCTGATCGCCAGGTTGGTGACGCCGGGCTCGGTGACAACGACGCGGTTGTCGAAATCGATCTCGCGGATCCGCTTGAACTTGCCGAGGCCGAGCAGCACGCCATCGGCGAGCGGCAGCGCTCCGCCGGACAGCGAGGTGCCGGAGCCCCTCGGCACCACCTTGATGCCCTGCTGCTGGCAATATTTGAGGACCTTTGAGACCTGCTCGCTGGTGTCGGGCAGCACCACCACCATCGGCGGCTGCCGATAGGCGGTCAGGCCGTCGGATTCATAGGCCAGCATCTCGGCGGCGCTGTCGATCACGCCCTCGCCCGGAACGATGGCGCGCAGGGCGGCCACGATCTCGGCGCGGCGCGCAAGCACGGCCTGGTCGGCCGCCGGCATCATGATGGACATCGCTATTCCCTCGAAGGTCTCCGCCTTGGCCGATTTGTTACGCCAAATCAATCAGCTCTGCACCTGTTTCGGTGAGCCGGCCGAAGGTCGGATTGTCCCGCGCCGCAATGGCGAGTTCTCTCTGAGACAAGCAGGCGGCCGTGAAACCTGTCAAAGTTTCGTGGCTTGTCCTGTCCAAGCCGGACATGCCACAAAAGATCACTACCCCCCGGGACGAAACGAAGAGAACCCCATGAACCTAAAGACCTTGAGCGCGCTGGCGGTCGTCACATCGCTGGCCACCGCATCCTCCGCGCTGGCGCAGGATGCCGCCGCCGGCAAGACCTCGTTCAACAAATGCCTCGCCTGCCACGCGATCGGCGAAGGCGCCAAGAACAAGGTCGGCCCCGAGCTCAACGGCCTCGACGGCCGCCACTCCGGTTCCGCGCCGGACTACAATTATTCCGATGCCAACAAGAATTCCGGCATCACCTGGAACAAGGACCAGTTCCTCGAATACATCAAGGATCCGAAGGCCAAGATCCCCGGCACCAAGATGGCGTTCGCCGGCATCAAGAACGAGACCGAGGCCAACAATCTGTGGACCTATGTGTCGTCGTTCGACAAGGACGGCAAGCAGAAGCAGTAACCGACCGGATCGGTCACGCATCCGCCCCGGCGCAGCTCCCGGGGCGGACGTCATTGCGCGATCAGCGCGGCAACAGATTGGTCTTGGCGAGATCGACCACCTCGTCGCCACGGCCGCTCATCACGGCGCGCAGCACCCACAGGCTGAAGCCCTTGACCTGCTCCAGCGTGATGGTCGGCGGCATCGACAGTTCCTGCGTCGCGGTGACGACGTCGAGCACCGCCGGGCCGTCATGCGCGAAGACGTCGCGGATCGCGCCCTCGAGTTCGCCGGGATCCTCGACCCTGACGCCGTGAATGCCCATGGCGCGGGCCATCGCCGCGAAATCCGGATTCTTCAGGTCGACCCCGGTCTCGATGAAGCCGGCCGCCTTCATCTCCAGCGCGACGAAGCCGAGCACGCTGTTGTTGAAGATCACGACCTTCACCGGCAGTTTCGCCTGGGTCAGCGTGATCAGATCGCCCATCAGCATGGCGAAGCCGCCGTCGCCGGACATCGACACCACCTGCCGTCCGGGTTGCGCCGCCTGGGCGCCAATCGCATGCGCCATCGCATTCGCCATCGAGCCGTGCACCCAGGAGCCGACCAGCCGGCGGCGGCCGTTCATCTTCAGGTAACGCGCGGCCCAGATCGTCGGCGTGCCGACATCGGCGGTGAACACCGCGTCCTCGCTGGCCTGCTCGCTGAGCAGACGCGCCAGATATTGCGGGTGGATCGGCTTTTGCCCCGGCTTGCCGCGGGCGAGATCATCGAGGCCGGCACGGGCGTCCTTGTAATGCGCGAGGCTGGCGTCGAGAAACTTGCGGTCGGTCTTCGGGTTCAGCTTCGGCAGCAGGGCCGCGATGGTCTCGCCGACGTCGCCGACGATGCCGAGATCGAGCTTGCAGCGGCGGCCAAGATTTTCCGGGCGGAGATCGACCTGCGCGATGCTGATGACGGTCGGGAAGAACTGCTTGTAGGGGAAGTCGGTGCCGAGCATCAGCAGCACGTCGCAGCCGTGCATCGCGGCGTAGCCGGAGGAAAACCCGATGAAGCCGGTCATGCCGACATCGTAGGGATTGTCGTATTCGACATATTCCTTGCCGCCGAGCGCGTGCACGATCGGGCTCTTCAGCGTCTCGGCGAGCTTGAGCAGGCCGTCATGCGCGCCGGCGCAGCCGCGGCCGCAGAACAGCGTGACACGCTTCGCGCCATTGAGCAGCGCGGCCAGCGCATTCAATTGGGCATCGGCCGGACGCACCACCGGGACCGGCGGCAGCAGACCGGCGTTGGGCGCGATGTCGCGCTTCGGCGCCGGCTTCATCGCGACATCGCCGGGCAGCACCAGCACCGCGACGCCGCGCTTGCCGACCGCGGCGCGGATCGCGTTCTCCAGCATGTAGGGCAGTTGCGCCGGATCGGACACCAGTTCGCAATAATGGCTGCATTCCCGGAACAGGTCCTGCGGATGGGTCTCCTGGAAATAGCCGCCGCCGATCTCGGCGGAGGGGATCTGCGCCGCCAGCGCCAGCACCGGCGTGCGGCTGCGGTGCGCGTCGAACAGGCCGTTGATGAGGTGGAGATTGCCCGGCCCACAGGAGCCCGCGCACACCGCGAGATCGCCGGTAATCTGGGATTCGGCGGCGGCGGCGAACGCCGCCACCTCCTCGTGGCGCACATGCAGCCAGTCGATGGTGCCGCGCTTGCGCAACGCCTCGGTCAGGCCGTTGAGGCTGTCGCCGACGACGCCATAGATGCGTTTCACGCCGGCCTGGGCAAGGGTTTCAGCGATGAGGTCGGCGATGTTGTCGATCCGCATGAGAGGCGTCCTTTGATGTCCGAGGCCACGCGGCCCGCATGATGTTCGCCGCCACGCGGCGGCGCAAGCCTGGCCGGATCACATTCGCGCGGCAGACGACCGGCAGCTATTGTGCCGTCTCAACGCGCCGCGTCATCTGGCCGGCCATCGCCTCGATCTCGGAGGCCACGCGATCGGGCGCGGCGTACTGCACCATGTGGCCGACGTCAGGCAGCACGACGAGCTTGGCGTCAGGTACCGTCGCGGCCAGCGGCCGCGAATGGATGCCGGTCGAGACCGTCTTGTCGACGTCGCCCGAGATGATGGTGATCGGGGCCTTGATCTCCGCGTAACGCGGAGCCTGCTCGATCACGGCGGCTTTCAGCGTGACGAGGTCACGCGCATTGGCAATGAATTCGCGCGGGCGCAGCAACAGCAATGTGGCGCTGTCGCGGATGAAATCGGCCGGCATCGGCTGCGGTGCGAACACGCCCTGCGCGCCCGAATTGGCGACGAGGAGACCCAGCGGCAGCGTGATCGTGTGCGCGAGCAACGGGCCGATCAGCGGCGTCGAGATCACATCATTGTAGCGGCCGGCACCACCGCGCCAGGAATAGGCGACCGGTGCGAGCAGCACGAGGCCGGCGACGCGATCCGGATAATCCAGCGCCATGCGCAGGCCGAGCGCGCCGGCCCAGGAATGCGCCACCACGATCGCGCGGTCGACCCCGATCTTGCCCAGCGCCTCCATGATCATCCGGCCCTGGATCACGGGCGTCGAATCCGCAGCGTGCTCCCGCGTGCTCCAGCCATGGCCGGGCCGGTCGATCAGGATCACCCGACGCGTCTTGGCAATGCGCTCGCCGAGCGGCTGCATCGCGCGCAGATTGGAGCTTGCGCCATGCAGCATCACGATCGGCGGCCCCGCGGCATCGCGCGGGCCGAGCTCGACGACATGCAGCCGCGCGCCCGACACATCCACCATGCGCCCCTGGGGCGGAAAGGCGCGCTGGATCAGCTGGACGCCGAACTGTGTCGCCAGCGCCAGCCCGGCCACCGCCAGCATGACGATCAAAGCGAGCATCAAGACGATCCGGATGATCCTGCGCACCGCAAAGCTACGGCGGAGGCAAGAGCCGGTTTCGATGCTATCCCGCTTTGGCTGCGCTCGTCCAATCGCTACGAGACCGGCTTCCCCCGGCGCCGGGGCGGACGTGGCGGCGGCGGCGGTGCCGCGGGTTGCAACGTCACGATCACCGGATTGGGCTTGTGATCGAGCGCCGCACCGGTTGCGGCATCGACGCCCATGCCGACCACGCCGCCAAGCAACAGATTTCCGGCAAAGCCCGCCCCGCCGGATCCGCTGATGTCCTTGGTCAGCGGAATGATCTGCGATTGATAGCCGTCCTTGCTGATCGTCACGACGATGTCGGCGTTGCGCTTGGCCTGGATTGCGCACGGCGTGACGCAGGCGGTCGGAATCTCCAATCCCGCGATATCGGCAGTTGCGCCCGACGGCGTCGATGCAATGGAAATGGTTTCAGTGGTGCCGCGCGTCACCGACGCGCAGCCGCCCAATGCGACGCAAAGCGCCGCAGCAACAATCGATTTCATTAAATTGTCTTCTCCCCAGCCAGTTGCCTTGTGTCGCAACCAGTGGGCGAGAGCAATCAACCTTTAGCCTAATGATAAGGTTCGGCCCGGGCTTGACGGTCCGGCTGGCGAGGCCAGGCCCGATTGGGCGGGTCGGCGCGCGCCCCCTGCGCCGAGTTGTCCACAATGCGCCCAGCCTGTGGATAGCGGGTTCATACCTGCGTCATTAGTAATTTCATAGATTGTCGGTGGCAATTTCGCCATCAGACGCGAGGCTTCATCGCGACCGGGACGCCACCACCGGGGTACTGCCGGGCTTGTGCGCAAGATTCACAGGAACCCGCGTCCGCACCACGAGTTCAACGGGAAGTAATCGGAGGAGTACCATGATTTCCGACCCAAGCGACGCGGCCATCGACCAGATCGTGGCAAGCTGCAATGGCGACCTGCGCGGCGCCCTGAAGGCGCTGTTGCTCGTCAACGAGCACCTGGAAGCGGAGCTTCAGCAATTCTATGCTGCCGTTGCCCAGGACAGCGCGGCCCGCGGCAAGTTCCTGCACTAGCCTCCTGCGCGGACCGTATCGCGGGCAGGCTTCGGCTCGCGAGCAACGTGCCCATTTCGCGGCCACCGACCGCGAGCGCAATCAATCGCACGAAATCATCAGATGTCGCGGCCTTCGACCTTTTCGGTCAGCTGCTTGACGATCTGCGGCACCTTTTCGAGGTAGGGGTCGACGGCCAGCGCCTTGCGGAAGGCCTCGAGCGCGCGTTTGTCGTCGCCCATGTCCTGCATGATCATGCCGACACCTGCCAGCGCGCCGAAATGGCGGGGTTCGCGGGCCAGCACCTGCTGCAAATCGCCCAGCGAACGGACATAGTCGTTCTTCAGATAATAGATCGTCGCACGCCGGTTCCAGGCCTCGACGTAGTCCGGCCGGAGCTTGATCACGGCGTCCAGCAGCTTCAGCGCGACATCAACGTTCTGGGCGTCGATCGCGGCCTTGGCACGCGCCATCAAGAGCGCCGCGGTATCGCTCGGGGTTTGCAGCCAAAGCGCCCAGATCCGCGCCTCGACATGGCGGGCACTGTCCTCGTCGGGCGCCGCCTTCAGCGCGCCGAACAGGAAATCCAGCCCGCGGGTGCGGTCGGCCGGAACGGTCGGCAGCTTGGTCGGGGCTTCAGGCAGTTTCTTCTGGGCCTTGGGGGGCGGGACCACCCGCGGATCGTCCTGCGCGGCGGCGGCGACCGACAAATTCAAAGCAGGTCCGGCCAGCAACGTGGCGATCAGGATCGCCAACAGGCGGTTGGAAGGCGCGAGGAAGTTCAATCCCATCGCGGGAGTGTAGACGCACAAAGCCGCACTGCAAAGCAGCGCGGCCTCAAAGACCTGTGAAGGATTGCAAGCAGCCGGTGATCCCAGCGGGATCAGCCTCTCCGATCAACCCTGGCGCGCCTTGAAGCGGCGCTGGACCTTGTTGATCACGTAGACGCGGCCCTTGCGACGGACCAGACGGTTGTTGCGATGGCGGCCGCGCAGCGACTTCAGCGAGTTACGGACCTTCATGGGACAATCCTGTTACTTCGAAAGGCCCGTGTTGGAGGCCGTACCTGATCAATGCCGAAAGGTGGCAAAATGGGATTTATCCCGACAAGCGGCCTGCCGCCCGGGACGGGCCGGTTTCTAAGCCATCAGACCGTTAAATGTCAACCGAGACGGGCTGCTTTTCGGCCATACCCTGTTCTGGAACCCGCGCAGGTCAGGCCACCACGCCGTTGAGATTGCTTCGGAAACGGCGGCTCCGCCGTAGCCCCTGCCAAGAGCCCATCTGAACCCTGCGCCCCGACGATCGCACCCTGGCCAGCGAATCGTGGCTGCCTGTCCGGCTTGAGCCCGTCACACCGGACGACCTCGCCAACGAACCCAGCGCGGACCGCATCGGCGTCGCTCCAGAGCGCTTGCGAAGATCGTTATATAGTATAATTATTTTCCATCACCAACAAACACGCCGCCGGGGAAGCCGAATGCCCAAGCTCAAACTGCCCGACATCGAGAAAGTCGTCGCGATCGACATCCACACCCATGCCGAGGAGCCCTGCGGCATGCATGGCGACGACGGCTATGACGACTTCCAGGCGCAGATGGCCGACTATTTCAAGTCGCCGCACAAGCATCCGCCGACGGTGCCGGAGACCGCGGCCTATTACCGCGCCAAGAACATCGCCGCGGTGATCTTCCCGGTCGATGCCGAACGCGAGACCGGCTTTCGCCGCTACAACAACATGGAGATGCTGGAGGTCGCCTCCGATCATCTCGACGTTTTGATCCCGTTCGTCTCGATCGACCCGCACAAGGGCAAGCTCGGCGTCCGCGAGGCGCGCAAGCTGATCGAGGACTACGGCGTCCGCGGCTTCAAATTCCATCCGACCATGCAGGGCTTCTACGCCAACGACCGCTTGGCCTATCCGCTCTATGAGGCGATCAATGATGGCGGCGCGATCGCGCTGTTCCACACCGGCCAGACCGGCGTCGGCTCCGGCATGCCCGGCGGCATGGGAATGCGGCTGAAATATTCCAACCCGATGTACATGGACGACGTCGCGGCGGACTTCCCCGACCTCAAGATCATCCTGGCGCACCCTTCCTTCCCCTGGCAGGAAGAGGCGCTGTCGGTCGCGACCCACAAGCCGAACGTCTATATCGACCTGTCCGGCTGGTCGCCGAAATACTTCCCGCCGATCCTGGTGCGCTACATCAACTCGATCCTGCAGGACAAGATGCTGTTCGGCTCCGACTGGCCGGTGATCACGCCGGACCGCTGGCTCGCCGATTTTGCAAAACTCGACATCCGCGAGGAGATCCGGCCGAAGGTCCTGAAGGCCAACGCGCGCAAGATTTTGGGTATATAAGGCGGTCCCTGCACCGCGCCCTCGGCGTCCCGATCGCGCGGCGGTCGGGACGAAGGGGTAAAGACAATGAGCATCAAGGCAATCGTCTTCGACGCCTATGGCACGCTCTACGACGTGCAGTCGGTCGCCGATGTCACCGAGGACGCGTTCCCCGGCTATGGCGACATCATCACSCAAATCTGGCGCCTCAAGCAGCTCGAATATTCCTGGCTGCGCTCGYTGATGCGGCGCTACCAGGATTTCGCGACCGTCACCCGYGACTCGCTCGCYTACACGCTGCGCAGCCTCGGCCTGCAATATGACGAGGCGACGTTCGCYCGSATYATCGACAARTATCGGCATCTCGCGCTGTAYCCTGATGCGGTCGCSGCGCTCGAGGCGATGAAGGACAGGAAGCTYGCGATCCTCTCCAACGGCAGCCCYGACATGCTGAAYGCGCTGGTGCRCAATTCGGGGCTCGACCGSCTGCTCGATGCGACCATCAGCGTCGAYGCCCACAAGGTGTTCAARCCGGCGCCCGARGCCTACACGCTGATCGAGGASGTGCTGAAGATCCCGCCGGCGGAGGTGCTGTTCATCTCYTCCAACCCATGGGAYGCCTGCGGYGCSAAGKCRTTYGGMCTCAMYGTYGCCTGGATCGAGCGGGTGACRCCGGAGGCGATGGCGCTGGCCTGCGTCGACAGYGARWCGGTCGCCCCATTGACGATGTTCAAGGCSCTGCGTACCCAGATGGACGAGCTCGGCGTSGTRCCCGATCACCGGATCCACGGTCTCGCCGAGCTTCCCGCCCTGGTGTCTGCCAAATCCTGACGAGCAAGGTCCTGAGCGTTATGAGTCTYGAGTCCGTCCGCGCCTTCTTCGCCGAGAAGGCGCCCGATATCTCYGTGATCGAATCCACMACGAGCTCMGCGACCGTCGTGCTGGCGGCGGARGCCTAYGGCGTCGARCCGGCGCGGATCGCCAAGACGCTGAGCCTGCGGGTCGGCGACCGCGTGGTGCTGATCGTCGCCGCCGGSACGTCRCGGATGGACAACAAGAAGGTCAAGGCSGYGTTCGGCGGCAARCCGAAGATGCTCGGCCTCGACGAGGTCGCMGACATCACCGGCCACGARGTCGGYGGCGTCTGCCCRTTCGGRCTGAAGACKCCGCTGCCGRTCTAYTGCGACKTGTCGYTGAAGGCATTCGACRTCGTGGTGCCGGCCGCSGGCTCGACCCACAGCGCGGTCCGYATCACGCCKGACAGGATGGCAGAACTGACCGCRGCCGAATGGGTCGATGTYTGCGAAGTCCGGCCGTAACGMGCTGCCTCCAWCATTCGACCTGACTYCATCRRYTCCTGGATCARTTATCGTCRTCATCCRRCGAYGGCCGCGGCGGCGCAAGCGGCRCCGGCTGCAACTGCTGCGGCGCCTGCGGCCGYTGCTGCATCTGGGGCYGCGGCGCGCGCCCTTGSGTCTGCGGCTCCTGCACGCTTGCGTTCGACTCGAACACGGCGCGGCAGCCATGGGAGAGTTGCGGCGTGTTCTGTCGCAGACAGGCCACGATGCGCTGCACGTCGGGCACCTGGTCGCTGCAAAGCCGCCACACATCCGGCGTGCACGCCATCTGCTGGGCCCAGGTTCCCCGATAGTCCTCGGCGAATGCGGCGTTGGTAGCGGCGGCTCCGCCGATCGCTATGGCAAGGCTCAGGACGATCCGCTGCGATCGCATGTCCGGCTCCCGTTATTTCCAGTTTTGTCTTGGTGGCGCACACGCGCTTCGCGCGGCGACGCGCTCCAATCTGGCAAATGAATGGGGCCAAGGATCGTTCGTGCAGACAACTAAATGTGAAGACTAAGCCGTGCTGAATGGGTGATCCATCGAGTTCCCCATTCGACCTTGCCGATCTTCTTCACCGCGGCAATCAGCCGCGCGCTGTCATCCGCTACACATTTTGAAAGCCGCGCGATCGATTTCGCCTGCATCGGGACTTCCATTTCCGCCGAGCGCAGCGCGTTACTCCGCCGCGCACTGCGCTCTATTTCCGCTGCGCGCGTCCCTTGGCAAATTGCCGGGCGAGGAATTCGGCCAGCACCTCGACGCGGGCGGGACGCGGGCCGCCGGGCGGCGTCACGAGATGCACGGCGCCTTCGGGCTGCTTCCAGCCCTTCAGGATCACCTCGACCTCGCCGCTTGCGATCGCATCGCCGACGATGAAGTCGGGCAGATCGGCGATGCCGAGCCCGGCGATCAGCGCMGGCATCACCGCTTCGCCATTGTTGACTCGCAACTGGCCGGCGGGACGCACGCTGGCCTGCTCGCCCGACGCGTTGGTGTAGTGCCAGACGCCCTGGGTCGAGAGGTAGGCGTAGCCGAAGCATTTGTGCTCGGCGAGATGCATCGGATGGGTCGGCCGACCGTAACGCTTCAGGTAGGACGGCGCGGCCACGGTGTAACGCGGCATGCCGCACAGCCGCCGCGCGATCAGCGAGGAATCCGGCAGCCGCGCGATGCGCAGGCCGGCATCAAAGCCCTCCCCGATCAGATCGACCGTGGCGTCACTCAGATGCAGATCGATCGAGACCTCCGGATAGGCCTCCATGAATTCCGGCAGCAGCGGCGCCACCGTCTTGATGCCGAAACTCATCGGCACCGCGAGCCGCACCAGGCCGCGCGGCGTGGTCGATTGCGCCAGCGCCTCGTTCTCCGCCGCCTCGCCGTCGGCCAATAGCCGCGCCGCGCGCTCCGACAATTTCTGGCCGGCATCGGTCAGCGCCAGCCGCCGCGAGGTGCGGTTGAACAGCCGCGCGCCGAGCCGCTCCTCGAGCCGGCTGACCGCCTTCGACACCGTCGCCTTGGACAGCGACAGTTCGGTCGCGGCTGCCGCAAACGACCGCAATTCCACGACTTTTGCGAAAATCGCGAGGGCCTCGAAGTCTGGCAGTTTCGACATGGGCGGCTATCCCGATAGCTTATTTTAGAAACAATGAGTTTCGATAGTTTCTATTTCTATACCACAGCCGGAGGCATATCCAAGAGCCATCGAATTCAACCACTCAATCGATGGAGAAATCCAATGACCAACAAGCTCTCAGGCAAGGTTGCCCTCGTCACCGGTGGTTCGCGCGGCATTGGTGCCGCCAGCGCCCGCGCACTCGCCACCGAAGGCGCCAATGTCGCGATCAGTTATGTCGCCTCTCCGGAGAAGGCGGAAGCGGTCGTCGCCGAATTGAAGGCCAAGGGCGTCAACGCCCGCGCCTACAAGGCCGACCAGGCCTCGTCAGCCGATGTTGATCAGCTGGTGAAGTCGGTCGCCAAGGATTTTGGCCGGCTCGACATCCTGGTCAACAATGCCGGTGTCGCATCCGGCGGCGCAGTCGACGATCCCAAGGCCGATACGACGACGCTCGCCCGTCAGGAAGCGATCAACATCGACGGCGTGATCACCGCGATCCGTGCCGCCTCGAAGCTGATGGGTGAAGGTGGCCGCATCGTCACCGTGGGCTCCATGCTGGCCGATCGCGCCTCCTTCCCGGGCCTTGCCGACTACGTCGCCACCAAGGCGGCCGTCGTCGGTTACACCAAGGGCGCGGCGCGCGACCTCGGACCGCGCGGCATCACGGTGAATGTGGTGCAGCCCGGCTCGATCGACACCGACATGAACCCGAAGGACGGTGGCGAGTTCGCCGAGACGCAACGCTTGCAGCACGCGCTACAACGCTTCGGCCGGCCGGAGGAAGTCGCCGCCGGCGTCCTGTTCCTGGCCAGCCCGGAAGCCTCGTTCGTGACCGGCACGGTGCTCAACGTCGACGGCGGCTTCGGCGCCTGATCGCACAATTTTCCGGAGACGCCGGGCCTCAGCGCCCGGCCCCTCCCAAACATTCGACATCAAGGGGAATGACCATGATCGAACTGAAACCATTCGCAAAGCTCGGCGGTGCCGACCACGGTTGGCTGAAAGCCAAGCACCACTTCTCGTTCGCGAACTATTACGATCCCGACAATGTCAGCCACGGCGCGCTGCGGGTCTGGAACGATGATGAGATCGCGCCCAATTCCGGCTTCCCGGCGCATCCGCACGCCAACATGGAGATCATCACCTATGTTCGCGAAGGTGCGATCACACACCAGGACTCGCTCGGCAACAAGGGACGCACCGAAGCGGGCGACGTGCAGGTGATGAGCGCCGGCAGCGGCATCCGCCACTCCGAGTACAATCTGGAGCCGGCGAAAACCAAGATCTTCCAGATCTGGATCGAGCCGACCACGAAGGGCGGCCACCCGACCTGGGGTTCGAAGCCGTTCCCGAAGGCCGACCGCTCCGGCAAGCTCGTCACCATCGCCTCGGGTATCGAAGGCGACAGCGACGCGCTGCCGATCCGGGCCAATGCGCGGGTGCTCGCCACCACACTGAAGGCTGGCGAGAGCGCGGAATATGCCGCCGACAAGGCCCGTCACCTCTATCTGGTGCCGGCGGCCGGCAGCATCGAAGTCAACGGCGTGCGCGTCAATGCCCGCGACGGCGCCGCGATCCGCGACGAAGCCACGCTGAAGATCACCGCGCTCGAGGACGCCGAGCTCGTGCTGGTCGACGCCGCCTGATCACCTCTCACTTTGCATGCGCGGATCGACATCCGCGCATGCTTCCCCACGAAACATCTCCCTCAACCCATCAAAAAGGAGGCCATCATGGCCAAGGTTCTGGTTCTCTATTATTCCGCCTACGGTCACATCGAGGCGATGGCGAAGGCCGTCGCGGAAGGCGCGCGCGAAGCTGGCGCGACCGTCGACATCAAGCGCGTGCCCGAGCTGGTGCCGGCCGACGTCGCCAAGGCCTCGTACTACAAGCTCGACCAGGCGGCGCCGATCGCTGAGATCAACGACCTCGCCAATTACGATGCTGTTATCGTCGGCACCGGCACCCGGTTCGGCCGCATGGCCTCCCAGATGGCCAACTTCCTCGACCAGGCCGGCGGGCTGTGGGCCAAGGGTGCGCTGAACGGCAAGGTCGGCGGCGCCTTCACTTCGAGCGCGACCCAGCATGGCGGCCAGGAGACCACGCTGTTCTCGATCATCACCAACCTGCTGCATTTCGGCATGACGGTGGTCGGTCTGAATTACGGCTTTGCCGGCCAGATGAAACTCGACGAGGTCACCGGTGGCGCGCCCTATGGCGCCACCACGATCACCGGCGGCGACGGCAGCCGACAGCCCAGCGAGAACGAGCTGGCCGGCGCCCGCTACCAGGGCCGCATGATCGCGGAGACCGCCAGGAAACTTCATGGCTAAGCTGCACGGCTGAGCCGGGCAACCCGCCGCAGGGCTGAGCGACAAGGGCGGCATCTCGTTCGGGATGCCGCCCTTCATTCAGTCTTCCTCGCGCGACGGCGTGGCCTTGCCGAGCGCCTGCTTCAGCCGCGCGGTGAGTTTCGGATAGTGCCGCAGCGCCAGCACGGCCCGGTCGCGTAGCGCGGTAGGCTGTCCGCGCCAGCTCAAGGCGGCGCCGAGATCGACCAGCGGCGTGCGCTGCGGTCCGAACCGGCGCTTGTAGCTGTAATTGCCGATCGAGAAATCGAACTCCCGCACGCCATCCCTGTGCAGCGCCTCGATCGTGCGGTCGATGATCAGCCGGCCCGGCGAGCACATCGACCATTTTTCGCCGGCATTGCTGATGCGGATCATGACGTAGCGCGAACCGGTGCGGATCCCGAGCAGGGTCGCCACCACCTCGTCGCGTGTCGTCAGCGCTGTCATCACCGCATAGCCGCTGCTGGTGCCTCGCTGCACGAGGTCGCGATAGAACGCGGTGCAATCCTGCTTGTCGAGCACGTAATTGAGCCCGAGACCGAGCAGCCGGTCGCCCTGCTGCACCTCGGTGACCGAGAGCACGTTCATCGCTTCATCGGTGCTCGCGGCGATTGCGAAGGCCGCGGACGAATCCCGCGTGAACACGCGCCAGCTTCGTCCGAGCTCCTTGCGAACCTTCCTGTCCAGCTCACTGCGCCAGGCATCGTAGTCGTCACCGATCGCGAGCAGATTGCCGTTGACCACCGACGGCCCGATCCCGTCCAGCTGCGCCAGCGGGTTGGCCCGCGCCGCCAACTTGAGCGGCATCTTGCGCAGGCGGATCAGATCGGCACCGCCATCCATCCCACGCAGCGCCGCCTGCAAATCCTGCCAGAACAGCCATGCTGCCGTTTCGTCGCGTGGCGCGGCGGGGCCGAGCACCGGCGCATTGAAATCGGTGAGGTTGAGATCGGCGAACTCGATGACGCGGAGGCCGGCCTCCCGCCGGCGGATCAGCGGCAGCAGCGCAGCGCGTTCGCCGGTCGACGAATCGCACACGAGGGCGATCAGCGGCTCGATGCCATCGGTCGCCGCAAAGGCTCGATACCATGAAGCGTACCACTGCGGATGCTGGAATACGGTCGGCGGATCGAACGCGCCCCAGCGGGCCATCGCCTGCCCCCAATCCGACATCAATTCGACGTCGAAGCCAACCGCATAAGAGGACGCCCGCGCCCCGAATTTTCCAACTGCTGTCGTCAAGACTGTCATGTCAGCACCTGCTACCGGCAAGCCCGCTTACGCCGCCTCCAGCGCCGCCTTGGGCAGATCGACGATCTTGCCGAGATCGCTCTCGTCGAGACGGAAGTCGATCGGACGCCGCACGGCACGTTCGCGCTTCACCCACTGTCCGTCACGCAGCAGCTTCTGCATCACCTGCTTGGCGAAGAATACCGGGCCGCGAATGCGGCGGCTGCGCGGCGTGTAGCCGAAGCGGTGGCGCAGCATGCCGTTGGCAAGATGCAGGATCTGCGCGCGGCGGATGTCGTCGTTGACATAGGAGATCGTCATCGAGATGTTGACGGTRTCGAGGTTCTCGACMCGATGYGGCGCATTCAGCGGCCAGTTCAGCATCTGGCCRGGTTCGAGATCGATCACCCGCGCATGCCAGTCGTACCAGGGCTCGTAGGGGATATCGACCTCGACGTCGAACAGCGCGATGTTCTCGAGATGCTCGGGCCGGATGAACGGCTGCGTGTTGGGATAGATGTAGACCCGCTTGCGGCCCGAGATCTGCACCAGGCCCTGCCCCGGCAGATCGGCGTGGTAATAGATCTGCGCGTCCGGCGACGAAATCAGAATGCCGGCCTGATGGGTCGGCGCGTCGAAGCCCGGAACCTTGGCGGCGATCTCGCCGAACATCTGCTCGATCATGTCGCGGTAGCGGCGATCGATCGCGGTGACGTTGCGCAGGTTCAGCCACAGGCCACCGCGCGAGATCGCCTCGATCACCTGATGCCCGCGCAGCCTGCCGATCTCGCCCTCGCGCCAGACCCGGCTCGAACCCTTGGCGCCGGTCTTGACCAGGCTGTAATGCTCGCGCGGATAATGCTCGATCAGCCTGGCGAGATCGTCCATCGAGAACGCCGGCTGCTTGTGCATGGTATGCTCGAGCCGGATCGGCTGATGGCTCCAGAGCCTGGAATGGTTGTCATCCCAGTTCGCGAAGATCTTGCCCGTCGTCATGGTCGCGCTCCTGCTGCACCGTTTTGTTTCATTTGATGTCCCGTTCCGGGACGAAGGCGCAGCGCTCGAGCAGGGATTGGCAAGAACGGTGCCGTCGCGTATGCGCGCGGAGTTACCCAAAGCTAATGTCTCGCCGATATGGCTAACCGCGACATTGCCGGAACGGGCGCCAGGACAATCGCCGGGATCAACAAGGCAAGATGAGTGAAAACCCCCGATATCGTGCGCTGTTTCTTGGCGCCGGGTCGCAGATGCATTGCGGCGTCGGGCAGTTCACGCGCCTGCTGCAGGAAACCATCGAGAAGATCGAGCCCGGCGCGACCACGGCGTTAACCCTGACGCAGACCGACGGCACGATCGGCGAGATCTGGCGCGCGGTCGGCAGTGCCCGCAGCGTGGTTTGCAACTTCCCGATCGTGGCCTGGAAGCGCGTCATCATCCGGCCGCTGCTCGCACTGCTGTTCGCCCGGCTGCGCCGCCGCAAGGTCGTCCTGATCCAGCACGAATGGGCCGGCCTCAACGGCATCCGCCGGCTGACCTATGTCCCCGCATTGTGGCTCGCCAACACCATCGTGATGTTCTCGCCGCTGGTCCGCCGCGAGCTCGACCGTGACCCGATCATGCGGCGCATGGTGCGGAAATGCGTGCTGGCGCCACTGCCCCCGAACATCGCCGCGCCCGCCGGCATCGAGGACTCGATGCTGCTGCGGCGGCTCGTCGGCGCCCGCGGCGATGGCCAGCTCATCATCGGTCATTTCGGCTCGATCTATCCGGGCAAGCAGCCCAACGGGCTGCTCGAGATCGGCGCGATCCTGAAACAGCGGGGCTTGCGGCCCCTGATCGTCTATGTGGGCTCCTTCATCCGCGGCACCGACAATATCGAGCAGAAGTTCTATGCCCGCGTGGCCGAGTTGGGGTTGAAGGGCGACGTGATCGTCTCCGGCTACATCGCCTCCGATCATGCGGTGTTCGGCCTGCTCGGCGAGGTCGACGTGTTCTGCTACTCGCTGGCGGAGGGCCTGACGGCGCGGCGCTCGAGCATCCTCGCCTGCGTGCAGTCGGGCCGGCCGCTGATCGTCACCGGGCCGGCCCTGCCGGACGAATTCGACCACCATCCGCGTTTCAGGGAATTGATCGACCGCGGCGCCATCCTGCTGGTGCCACGCGACGCCGACAGTGCCGTCTATGCCGACCGGATCGTCGCCGCACTGAAGCGGACGACCGTGCACCTGCCGTTTGATTTCGACGGTTGGTGGATCGACGTCGCCAACGCGGTGCGCGCGCAGCTTTAGGGCGTTTCAGCCCGCATCCGGAACCGGGCGAGATAGTGCAGCCCGAACACCGCGATCAGAAACGTGACCCAGATCGTATCCGCGCGATCCAGGAAGAAGCTCTCCATCGACGACAGGTAGAGCCCGAACAGCCAGATGCGCAGGAACAGCATCGTCAACGGCGCGTCATTGCCGCCGAGATCCGCGGCCTGGAAATCACGCAGCGGCTTGATGACGACAGCCGCGATCAGCAGCACGAGGCCGGGCAGCCCGGTGCCCAGCGCGGTGTCGAGATAGCCATTGTGGCTGTGCGAGGCATAGCCCGCCCACTCCTTGCCTTCCTGCAAGTTCTGGATCGCGCTGGTTCCCCAGAACGCCTCGAAGCCATAGCCGGTCCACAATCGCTGACGCAGCGATTCGACCGCGAAGGACCAGATGTCGGCGCGGCCAGTGAAGGAGGTGTCGAGCGGCATCTTGTCGGCGATCGCAGCGAGCGTGTCACTCATGACCGTGCCGACGCTGAACAGATTGAGCAGCACCAGCGGCGTCAGCAACAGCAGCGCGCGGCCCCAGAACGAGCGGATCACCGGCAGCAGCGAGGTCAGCAGCAGCACGGCGACGCACAGCACGATCGCGCTCTTGCCGGCGGTGAACAACAGGAACACCGCCGCCAGCGCCGTCACGGCGATACCCGACAGCCAGCCGCCGGCGCGAACCAGATAGATGCCGAGAAAGATCAGCATCGTCATGACGGCGGCCGCGACGTTCTTGTGGCCGAACACGCCGCGCCAGGTGCCGGCAAGCGCCGGCTCCTGCGCATCGGTCGCCTGGTGGATCGACAGCTGCGGTGCCAGGAAGACGCCGAGATAGCAGGTCACCAGCAGGACCAGCGCGGCAATGCCGAACCAGCGCATCAATTCATCCTGCGACTTCGGCAACAGCAGCAGCGTCGCGGTCACCACGACCACGAACACCGTCAGTGCCAGGCGACGCAGCGAGGTGGCCGGATCGGTCGACAGCACAACGGTGACGCAGATCCAGCCGGCGAACACCACAAAGGCCGGCGTCAGCAGCGACTTCAGCGCTGGCATGTGGTCGCGCAAGGTCAGCACCAGCATCGCGACCATCAGCACGCCGAACAGTCCGTACAGGAATGCATCCTGACCGGTGACCACGTCGGCGACATAGAAACCGCTCAAATCCGCGAACGGACGCAGCGATATCCAGACCAGCAGCAGGATGCCGATGAAGAGCGTGCCGCGGACGATGTCCATCACCGGCCGGCGCGAGATGTCGGCGATCAGCGCCCGGCTCTCCGCGGTGATGGACGACGTGTTCACGACGCGATCTTGGAGGCTGCGTAAGGCTGCGGCTCGATGCCGAGCACGGCAAGCGCGCTGCCCACCGCGACCACCATCGGATGCATCGCGATCACCGCCTGATGCTCGCGCAGCACGATGCGCGTAAACCGATACAGCGAGAACGGCACCAGACCGAACATCTTGGCCTTCACGATCGCCCGCGACCAGACCGTCTGCGCCGCCTTGCGCTCGATGTGATAGTTGATCGCCCCGATCCGCAAGCCGCGCCGCACGATCCAGCCCAGGCTGGTCCGGGTCGAGGGAACGGTCTCGCTGATATCGGCCTCCTTGGCCCAGAAGAAGCGGAAGCCGGCGCGGCGCGCCCGCGCGAAGAAATCATGGTCGCCGCCGCCGAGGAAGTTGAAACGCAGGTCGAAGGCGGGCTGTCCGAGCCGTTCGAACACCGCGCGCCGGATCAGGCAGTTGCCGCAACCATAGATCACCGGGACCGGGCCGCTGGCCAGATAGGCCGGCGCGAACGCCGGGTGACGCTCGAGATCGCCCTTCTGCTTGTCATCGAAGTTCGGCCACACCGGGCCGCCGACGATATCAGCGCCCGAGGTCTCGGCGGCGTGCAGCATCCGCTCCAGCCAATCCGGCGAGGCGACTTCGTCGTCGTCGATCATCAGGAAATTCCGGGCGTTCGGGAATGTCCCGAGCGCAGTCTCGAATGCCGCATTGATAGCCTGGCAATTGCCCTGCCGGGGCTCGACGATGCAGATGCCGTTGAGACGGCCGGCATTGAGAAATTCGGCCGCGACCGGCGCGCTCTCGCATCGCGCGGCGTCGTTCTCGACCACGACGATCGCGAAGCTGCGCCCGGTGCGCTGCGCCGCCACGGATTCCAGGGTCAATCGCAGGTGCCGCGGGCGGCGAAAGCTCGGAATGCAGATCACGGTCTCGACGGTGCAGTCGAGCGCGGGTGAGGTCGTCACCCAGGCGCGGTCGCTCACTGCAAGCTCGGTCGACATGTCGATGCCCTCCTGGCAATCGCGACCCGCAAACCGCATCATCCCGGCACAGGTCAGAATGGGACAAGATCGTCCCGGACTGGCCGAGCACCACGGCAATACGGACGCGGATCGAACGTTACGGCGACCTCATGGCAAAATCCGCTCCAGCAGCCGCATGCATCGGCGCAACTTCGTCGCAAGGTTAATTAGAAGTCTAACGACGCGGTTTGTCGTCCTGGATGGGCCTATCAGCGCCATAGAGCCCCATCAGCATCATGCCCCTTAACGGCTCCTTAGGGTTAAGAAGCACGCTAGGAGCGGCGCTACGCGCAGCCAGGGCGCGGCTGGCATCCGAATTGCTGAGTTGCTGGCGGATCAACACGTTCTTCCCAAAAGCACAACAGCTGGGGTTCACCTTGAAAGCGCTCGACCTCGTCTCGCTCGGCACCAAGCACGTCCGCAACGCTCTCTCGGAAGAACTGTATCTGCGCACCGGACGCGACGTCACGCGACCAGCCGCGATCTTCGCCGAGGTGGTCGAGCGCTGCAATTACAAATGCCGCTATTGCGACTACTGGCGTCGCCCGAACTATCGCGACGAGATGACGATCGACGAATGGCAGCGCGCGCTCGCCAGCCTGAAGGAATTCATCGGCGCCTATCACGTCGAGTTCGCCGGCGGCGAGCCCTACATCAAGAAGGGCTTTCTCGACCTGCTGCGGTTCTGCCGCGACAATGACATTCACTGGGGCGTCACCACCAATGGCGGCGCCTATCTCAACAAGAAGATCGTGGCGCAGACCGTCGAGGCGCGTCCGTTCAACATCAACATCTCGATCGACTCCACCGATCCGACCATCCACAATTACTCGCGCGGCGTCGAGAATTCCCTGAGCGAGATCGTGCAGGGCATCCGCAATGTCGCCGAGCAGCGCCGCGCCGCGGGCCTGGACTTTCCGATCATCATCAAGCCTGTCGTGCACAAGCTCAATTTCCGCCGGCTACCGGAGATGGTCGACTGGATTCAGCAGATCGGCGCCACCGCATTGAGCTTTCAGCCAGTCGAACAGGGCACGCAGGAAGTCGAGGACGAGTTGTGGATCGGCGAGAGCGAGATGGACGACCTGATCAAGGTCCGCGACGAGTTGCTGCGGCTGAAGCGCGAAGGCGCGCCGATCCTCAATGGCGAGACCGTGCTGAAGGCATGGCCGAGCCACTTCCGCCGCGAAAAGGCGCCGAAGGAAGTGATGCCGTGCCGGGTCGGCATGCGGAATTACTTCATCCGCTCCGACGGCCGCCTCGAAATGTGCTGGTTCTTCAAGCCGATCGGCAATGTCCGCACCCAGACCGCACGCGAGATCTGGTACAGCGAGGAAGCCCAGGCCCGGCGCAAGGAGACCGTCGCCTGCGACAAGCTGTGCCTATTCACCTGCCTCGCCCAGCGTACGCTGCAGGACAAGCTGAAGATGGGCCTGACGCTACTGACCAACACCAAGGTCGCCTGACCGCGCATTGCATGGCCTAACGCCGCAGCCGGTCAGCCGGCAAACAGCTTCTGGAATAGACGCCCGGATTCCGGAAGCCGCCCGTTGTCGATCTGCGTCGGCCACAGGCCGTCGACATCGAAATAGGCCGCATAGGCGATCGCGGCCTGATTGGTAGCAAACCAATCGTGCATCTGCTGCACAAAAACGGCGTTGTCACCAGCCTGGCCGACGCCCCATTCGGGGTAGCTCATCAGCTTGCGATGGCTCCGTGCGAAGGCGCGCTGCCATTCCAGCCCGAACGGCGCCTTGAGACAGGAATTGGTCCAGCGTTCCGCGGCGTTGCCGTCCGATTTGAAATCATAGACGTCGAGGCCAATGTGGTCGACGACGTCATCGCCGGGATAGGTAGCGTCCGCCGGCATATCCTGCGGGCCCCAGCCGGGGCACCAGTCGAATTTGAAGCCGGTGGAATGACGACGGAAGATTCCGACCACGCGGCGAAACGCCTTGATGTAGTCGTCCTCGTGGCCCTTGGCGAACCAGCCCATGCTGGAGATGTTCATCTCCCAGCCGGGGCGGATGATTGCCTTGGGATGGGATGCCGCGATTCCGCGCGCGGCGGCTTCGAACTCGGCGTCGTGCGCGCCACCGGCAACGTCGGCGAGCGGCGTGCCGGTGATCGTGAGCGGCACCGACCAGACCAGATTGCGCGCCGGGTTGAGCTTCTTCCAAAGCCCCGGCACCCAGTCCAGCCGGTGAAAATCCTCCCAGCTGTTCTGGCCGTAGAAGTCGACGCCGAGCACCGACGAACGCGGCCGGTCGAGCCACTTCTCCCAGCCCTGCAGCACATGCTCGCGGCCGGTCTCGCCCCAATTGACGAAGGCGGCGGCGAACCGCGCCGAATTCGGACCGAGCGGCGACCGCGCCGACGGCCGGGCTCGCGCGATCGACGGACCGCCCAGGGCGAGCGCGGCGAATGCGAGGACGCCGCGCCGGGTAATTCTGCGGTCAGTTGCCATGACGCGCGCCGGTCGGTTCGTTCGCGGTGCGCGTACCAAAAGCGCACAGCGCTGACAACGCAGCTGTCTCGAAATGAACTGATGGTCCGATCCGAGGTCCGGCCGCACCGTCTACCCGCCAGGAATCCCGCCAAATCTGCATCTATGCTCACCTGCGCCGCTCAGGTCGGCCATCATGGCAAGACCACTGCAATATCCGGGCAACGGCTCGATCCAGCGTCAAAATCGCGCAGCTGCGCGATGGCTTCTGATCCGTTAACCGCCGCACCGCGCAGGCATTTACCAATCATTAACCATCAGCGCCGTCGATAGGGTCATCAAAATCCTCCGGCACCGTTCTTGCTGAACTGGGGTTCAGGACAAGTCTGGCGGCCACGATGTTCCGCCCTGAAACGGTGTCGCCGGAGAGAGTTACGAGATGACCCCTGTCGCGTTGCTGACCCCGACCTACGGGCGCGATCTGGAAATCTGCACGCTGCTCTGCGAAAGCGTGGATCGCCACGTCACGTCGTTCTCCAAGCATTATCTGCTGGTCCCGGATTGCGAYCTGTCGCTGTTCGCGCCGCTGGCRAGCGAKCGCCGSRTCATCATTCCGGCCTCTTCSTTCCTGCCYGACTGGYTGCGGCCGCTGCCGCGCATGATCCAGCGCAAGCGCCGCCAGTTCTGGTGGTCGCTGCGGGCCAAGCCGGTGAACGGCTGGCACGTGCAGCAGATCCTGAAGATCGCAGCGACCATCGCGCTGCCTTATGAGCGGTTCTGCATCCTGGATTCCGACATCGTGTTCTTTCGCGATTTCGATCTCGCGCGCTTCCAGCAGCCGAACGCGATCCCGCTGCTGCGGATCGCCGACGCCGTGACCGCCGACCAGCCGCGGCATTCGCGCTGGCTCGAGACCAGCCACCAGTTGATCGGCCTGCCGACCCCGCCGTTTCCGGCGCCGGACTTCATCGGACACATCATCTTCTGGGACAAAGAGACCACCCGTGCGCTTGCCGAGCGCATCGAGGCGGTCACCGGAATGAGCTGGATCGAGGCGTTGTGCCGGACCCGCGAGTTCTCCGAATATCTGCTGTACGGCTTCTTCGTCGAGAACGACGCGCCCGCCGCGCAGCACCACAGCATCGTGCCCAAGGCGCAATGCATCAGCTATTGGGATGACCCGACACTGAGCAAGGACGAGCTCACCCGGCTGCTGCTGCGCGCCGACACGGATGACGTCGCGTTCTCCATCGCATCCTTCTCGGGCACGCCGGTCGCGACCATTCGCGAGGTCGTGGCCGAGAGCGGCACGATCCTGACATCATCGGCGGTCACCCGGCCGGCGGAGTTCGCCGCATCATGCTGATCGGACAGGCCAGCATCAACCTGACCGCCAACGTGCTCTCGGCGCTGCTTGGGCTGTTCAGCGTATTCGTCTTCACGCGGCTGTTCGCGCCGCATGATTACGGCATCTATCTGCTCGGCACCGGCTTCGCCTCGGTCATCTCGGTGTTCCTCGTTGGCTGGTTCCGTAACCTGATCCTGAGCGGCCATGCCCGCGACGATGGCACCGACATCCGCGGCCTGGTGGCGTCGGGCTATCTGATCTGCTGCCTCACCGCGCCGATCACCTGGCTGCTGGCCCGGTTGGTCGGCCTCGATGCCACCGCGGCGTTCGCCGCCGTCGCGCTTTCGATCGCGATCGGCCTGTTCGAGCTGACGCAGGATCTACTGCGCGCGCGGCTGAAGGCGCTCTCGGTCATGAGGGCAACGCTGGTTCGCGCCGGCGCCCTGCTCGCCCTTGGCGTCGTCGTTGCGCTGATCGGCCCGACCGGCTTCGTGCTGTTGCTCGCCGCGGCTTCGGCCTACCTCGTCGCCGTGCTGGTGCAGGCACGCAGCGCCTGGCGAGGCACCATCATCAGCTTCGACCGCGCCGGCTTGCGATCGCTCGCCCGCACCGGTCTGCCGCTGACCTTGTCGCTGACGCTGCTCGCGATCTCGAGCGTGACCGACCGTTTCATGATCGCCAACCTGATCGGCGCCGCCGACGCCGGCAAATATGTCGCGGCGCTCGACCTGGTGCGCCAGACCCTGATGATGCCGGCGATGAGCATGGCCGCGGCCTTCTTCCCGATGGCCGTGCAGATTCAGGCCCGGCAGGGCGACGCCGCGGTCAGGACCCATCTCGCCGATTGCCTCGAACTGCTTGCCGGCGTCACGCTGCCGGCCTGTCTCGGCTTCGCCGTGATCGCCCCGCATGTCGCCAACGTCATCCTTGGCCCCGACTTCCGCGCGCTGGCCGGCGAGATCATGCCGGTCATCGCGCTCGCCGTGCTGTTCCAGGTGCTGACGCAGCAATATCTGCATGCGAGCTTCCTGCTGTCCGGCCGCAACTCGTTCTACCTGATCAACACCGCCTCGATCATCGCGGCCAACGTGATCCTGTCCTACGCGCTGGTCAAACTCCATGGCACGGTCGGCGCAGCCTGGGCGCGCCTCGGCGCCGACGTCGCCGGTTTCGCCTGCGCGCTGCTGCTGACCCGGTTGGCCTATCCGATTCCGATCCCGCTCGGCCGCCTCGCGCTGATCGTCATCGCCGCGCTCGCGATGGCGCTCACCGTGGGGGCGCTGGACCGCGCCCTGCACCTCGCCGATCTGCCCGCCAGCATCGTGCTGGTCGGTGCGGGGTTCGCGGTCTACGCCGCGCTCTGCTGGCTGTTCGACATCGCGCGCCTGCGCGGCCGACTCAAGCAAGGCCTCATCATGTTCCGCACCAAACTCGCAAACAGCAACGTTGGATAAGCCGATGACCGAATCCCTTGCGCTTGCCTCACGGAGTGATCCGACCGCCGAGTTGCCGGTGGCGGCGTCCGCGGTCGTCCATCCGGACTCGCTGCTCGAATTGCCGCCCGGCGAAGCCAAGCAGAGCCTGTTGACGGTTCACAGCATCCTCGAGGCYCGGCTGCCGGCTGGACCGCTTKCGATCTACGAGGCCGGCGGCGGCTCGACCAGCTACCTGCCGCTCGGYGTGCTGGAYCGCGCSCATGTCACCGTCGTCGACAACGACCCCGACCAGATCCGRAACAACACCTACGCGCAGGAAGCGGTGCTCGGCGAYATCCAGACCTATCGYTTCCCGACGCAGCGGTTCGACCTGATCATCTGCTACAAYGTCATCGAGCACGTSCCCGAYGTCGAAGCCACCTTGAGCGGCTTCTGCGAGGCGTTGAARCCRAACGGGCTGTTGCTGATCGGCGCGCCCAACCCGARATCGCTGTCGGGYGTSGTCACCAAATAYTCACCGCAYTGGTTCCACGTCTGGTTCTATCGCCACATCCGCGGCAAGCCGAAAGCMGGMCTGCCRGGCGAGGCACCGTTCCCGACCCATTTCCATCCRATGGTGACGCTCGCCAATCTSGAAGCGTTCGTGGCGCAGCGCGGGCTGCAAGTGATCTACCGGAAGACTTATGAGAGCCCRCGCTATCCYGAAATGCGCCGGCGCAAGCCGYTGCTCGCCGCGGCGGTCGACGTGCTGGCCCGAACGATGAATGCATTTCTRCCRGGCAAGATCGACGTYCGGCAYGGCGACTATCATGTGATCTTGCGRAAGCTTGGCTCATGAATGCACTGTGGTCRGAAGCCAGGGTCAAGGTCRGCCACCGGCTCGCGATGCATGTCCAGGTCGAACGYTTTCGCCTGAACAAYGCCGCRCCGATGGTGWCCTTCACYTTTGACGATCTGCCGARRAGCGCCGCGACGCTGGGCGCSGATATCCTCGAATCCTACGGCGCCCGCGGCACGTTCTACGTKTCGGGCGGRCTGGTCGGGCTCGACGCRCGCTTCTGGGCSACSGGYARCGCCGAYGAYGTCGTCTCGCTGCATCRCCGCGGYCATGAGGTCGGCTGCCACACCTTCTCGCACCGTCGCGCCTGCGACCTCGACGAGGGTTCGCTCACCGCGGAGATCGCGCGCAATCGAACCTATCTCCACTCACTCGACCCAACCATGCCGGTCGAGACCTTCGCTTACCCGTTCGGCTACGGCTCCTATGCGCGAAAACATCAGTTGAAGTCCGAATTCCGGACCTGCCGCAGCATCATGCCCGGCGTCAACAGCGGCGAGGTCGACCTCCAGTTCCTGCGTGCCATGCCGCTGATCGATCGCCAGATGTCCCGCGAGCGGATCGATGCGGCCTTTGGCGAGGCGGCGAACACTAACGGCTGGTTAATTTTCTACAGCCACGACGTCGCGGACGCGCCGAGCCTCTACGGCTGCTCGCCCGACCTCATGACCTACACGCTGGAGGCGGCGGCACGGCGCAACATGCCGGTATTGACGATGGCGGAGGCGTTCCGATGCGCCCGCGCTTAAACGCTTTGTTTGCCTTTCTGGTGAATAGTTCCCGAATGAGTATGGTTAATTTTTCGTGTTGCGTCCTTTCCGCGTCATCCGGTGCGCGTTGCGTGGCCCGAAAGATTGCTCCTCAGCCGATGCGTGCGGCCATTCAGATGGAAGCTGGGGTCGATGCTTAGCTACGACCAGCCGATAGAGCGGGCCAAGTCGGAGCCGCGCCGGGCCACAGGCCCGGCCGGCTTCAACGTGCTCGAACTGATCCGGCTGCTGTGGCAGCGCAAGGTCGCGATCCTGTCCGCGGCCCTGCTCTGCGCCTGCGTCGCGGTTGCGATCGGCAAGAGCCTGACACCGAAATACACCGCAGGTGCCCAGCTCTATGTCGATCCGCGCGAGTTGCAACTCGTCGATCGCGAGCTGACCCCACGCGCCCAGGACGTCTCCGGCCTCGCCATGGTGGTCGAAAGCCAGTCGCGCCTGATCACGTCGAACAACGTGCTGCTCCAGGTGATCCGCGACACCAATCTCGTCAAGGATCCGGAGTTCGGCGCCGGCGTTGCGGGCAAGGGCCTGTTCGGCTCGCTGCTCGGTCTGTTCGGCATCGAGCCGCGGCAGACGGCGGAGCAGCAACAGCAGATCGAGATGAAGACGCTCGACACGCTGAACCGCCACATCAACGTCAAGAAGACCGATCGCACCTTCATCGTCGACATCGACGTGTGGTCGTACGACCCGGTCAAGGCCGCGATGCTCTCCAACGCGATCGCCAAGGCCTATCTCACTGAATCCAAGCAATCGCAGGCCGACGCGGCGCGGCGCGCCACCCGCGACCTCTCCGGCCGCTTGAAGGAGTTGCAGCAGCGCCTGCACAACGCCGAAGAAGCGCTCGCGACCTACAAGGCGCAGAACAATTTCGTCGGTTCGCAGGACAATCTGCTGACCGACCAGCAGCTCTCGCTCGGCAACCAGCGGCTCGCCGCCGCGCGGGCGCAGACGCTCGACGCCCAGGCCAAGTATGACCAGATCGAGGCCAGCCGACGCGGATCGATGGACCCGGGCGCGATCCCGGAAGCATTGCAGTCACCGACCATGGCCAATCTGCGCGCGCAATACGCCGAGGCGAAGAAGCGGCAGGCCGAGTTGCAGAGCGACCTCGGGCCACGACATCCGATGCTGCGCCAGGTCGCGCAGCAGGTCGATGACCTCAAACGCTCCATCAAGGACGAGATCGACCGCTTTGCACTGTCCGCGAAGAACGACCTGACCCGGGCCCGCGACTACGAGGCATCGCTCGCCAAGGCCTTGGACGTCCAGAAGCAGCAGAGCGTACAGATGGGCCAGGCGTCGGTACGGTTGCGCCAGCTCGACCGCGAAGTCGAAGCCAGCCGTGAGGTGTATCAGTCCTTCCTCAAGCGCTCGCGCGAGACCGAGGAGCAGGAGAGCCTCAACACCTCGAGCGCGCGCGTGATCGGCGACGCCACGATCCCGCAGCAGCGCACCTTCCCGCCGGCGATGAGCGTGCTCGCGATGATCGGCTTCATGTTCGGCGGGCTCGCTGCCGCGGGCTGGTTCGTCACCGCAAACCAGCTGGCGCCCGGCGCCGATCCGATTCGTCCGAAGCTCCAGCCGAAGCAGGACGCCGCCGCAGAGCGGCAGCCGGCGCCGGCCGACGCCAAGCAATCCGTGGCGGCCACCCCCTTGGCGCGGCCGGCGGCCCGCCAGATCGACCGGCCGGTGATCGAGAAGCCGCTGATTGCCGAATTGCAGGAATCCGACGTCATTCGCACGCTCGGCGGCATCCTGACAGGCGACAGCCCCGCCGACGTCACCCGGTTCGGCTGGCCGACGCTGCGCACCAGCTCGGCGCTGGGCCCGTTCTCGAACACGATGCGGCAGATCCATGCGGCGCTGGCGGCCGGCAACGCCATTCCGGTGCTGGCCGTGATCGGCACTGGCGGCGCTTCCGATCGCAGCATCGTCGCGCTGAACATCGCGCTGGCCGCCGCGCGCGACGGCGCCCGTGTCCTGTTGATCGACGCCGACACGGCCGCCCACGCCCTGACCGACAGGGTCGCGCATCCCGCTCAGAGCAAGCCTGGCCGGCTCGACTGGCTCACCATCGGCAGCAAGGTTGCCTCCACCGTCAACACCGTCAACGGCATCGCGATCCTGCCGGCGATCAAGGATGATCCGGCCAAGACCAACGCGGCAATCCTCAAGGCGATCGCGCAGGCGCGCGCCGCCGGCGACCACGAGCTCGTGATCCTCGACGGACCGCCGATGCCTTGGGGCGCGGCTGAACGACGGCTGTTCGACATCGCCGATGGTTTGCTTGCAGCACTGCCAGTTGATCGCGACATCAACGCGTCGATGGAAGACATCATCGCCGCGCTCGGCGGCACCGAACGCAAGCTCGCGGGCGTCGTTCTCGACGAGTTGCAGTCTCCCGCTGCAAGCCAGCAGCACGACAGGCAGTATGCGTGAGCGGCGCGCCAGCCACGCCGAGGCGTGCGCCGTACTCCGTTCGCGAGTTGACCGTCCAATGCTGAGGCCCTCGATCACCGCGGTCATCGCCGCCGCATCCGTTCTGCTGTCGGTCGCCGCACGGGCCTGCCCCAGCCTGATCGAAGGCGTTCCCGCGGACCGGCTCGAGGCGCTGTCACGCGGCGTCAATGCCGACGGCTGGATCGCCGATCCGCGATCGGCGCCGCCGCGCAGCCTGCTGCTCGCGCTGCGCAAGGCCGGCCTGACCCATATCCGGCTGCCGGTGCCCGCCGACGGCGTCATGCCGCGGTTCGCCAGCAAGCTGGATATCGGCCGGCATATGCAAACCGTCGACGCCGCGCTGAAGACACTGCTCCAGCTCGGCTATGCCGTGTCGATCGACCTGCATTCGGGCGAGCGCTTCAACCCGCTGCACAAGGACGATCCTGCCGCGGCCATGATCGAGATGAAGAGTGCCTGGGGCGAACTCGCGACGATCATGCAGCGCTATCCCTCCGATCGCGTCTTCGCCGAGCTCCTGAACGAACCCGAAGTCGATGCGGCACAATGGCAAAGCGAGGTCCCGGATCTCGCCGGCTTCATCCGCAATCTGCTTCCGCAAACCACCCTGATCACGGGCCCGGTCAACTGGCAGCGCGCGGATTCGCTGCCGGGGTTCACGCCGCTCGACGATCCCAATGTCGTCTATGCCATCCACTTCTACGACCCGATGGTGTTCACCCATCAGGCGCATTGGGATCAGAACGAGCCGCTCCACTATATCACCGGACTGCCCTATCCGATCCGGGCCGACGATCCCAGGGTTCAACAGTTGCGTGAGCAGCTCACGGCGCAGAACCATCGCGAGGCGCTGGCGATGGTGGACCGCGCCACCCCCGACCGCGGCATCGACAAATGGCTCGCGCCCGCGGCCGCCTGGCAGCAAAAATACTCACGTCCGATCATCATCAACGAATTCGGCGTGCTCAAGGCCGGCGCGCCGCGCGACAGCCGGCTGCGCTGGCTTGCCGGGGTCACGGACTACGCCCGGCAGCAGTGCTGGGGCTGGACCCACTGGGAAATGATGCAGGGCTTTGGCCTGGCCGACGCGGTGACCGGCAAGCCCGATCGCGAAGCGCTGAAGGCGCTGCTGGGGACACGCTAACCGATCTGGTTAACCGGTTCTTACACAATGGGTGGCTAGATCGGCGATGCGCGTGTGGCACGCCACACATCCGGACATCCAGGTCAGAGCCTGTGCGAGCAGAGATAGCCCCGCGGCCGCTGTTGGCCGGCGACCTCGTTCCTGCGCTCGGCATTGCCGTGGCATCGATCGCGTTCGCCCCGATCATGCAGGCAGCCAACGCCGGGCTCGCGATCGCCGTCGAAAGCCTGATCGGCTGCGCCATCGTGCTCGCGGCGCCGGCCTATGCGCCGTCGATCGCCATCTTCATCATCTTCTTCCAGAATCTGTTCGTCTCGATCCTGTCGTCCTACATGACGACCGAGCAGGAGATGGATTTCGTCAAGGGTTACAACTTCCTCGTCTGCGCCGTGATGTGGCTGGTCACGCTGACGCTGTATATCCTGCACGAGCGCAAGCACTCTGCCGAGATCGACCGCATCATGAGATGGGGGCTGGTCACCCTTGCAACCGTGACGGCATATTTCCTGCTGGGGGCAATGCAAGACTCGCATGCGGCCCTGGTCTATCTGCGCAACATTGCCTTGCCGCTGTTCTTGTTCCAGCTGTCGCTGCTGACTGCCGCAAGCTTCGAGATCCGCGTCACGCCGTTCCTCGTCACGGTTGCCGCGATGCTGATCGTCTGCGGATATGTCGAATTGCTGTTTCGCGATTTCTGGCTCAGCATCACCAACGGCTATACGTTCTGGCACTTCGACGAGCTGAAGGCGACCCGCTCCGGAGCCTGGGAAGCCGAGATGCGCCAGACCGGCAACGTCCCGGTCGATCTGATCGATCGCTTCCGCTTCAGTTTCCTCAACAGCCCGCTGTTCGAGGACCTCGGCCTGTCGTCGATGATGCGCATCTTTGGGCCGAACATGAGCCCGATCAGCTTCGGTTACGGGATCGCCTTCTCGATCCTGTTCCTGTTCGCGGTCGGCTATCGATGGCTGGCGCTGGTCGCGGTCCCGCTGCTGATCTGCTGTAGCGTGAAGGGCGCGCTCATCCTGGTGATTTTCGTCGCCTTGGCCTGGACGGCAACCTGGCTGTTCGGCGCGACCATCACGCTTTACGTCGCGCTGGTCGGACTCGTGGGTTACGCAATTGCGGCAATCTATATCGGCCTGCAGATCGGTGACTTTCACGTGATCGGATTCATGGGTGGATGGGATGGCTTTCGGCAGAACCCGATCGGCCGCGGGCTCGGCGTCGGCGGCAACCTGTCCGAGGGCTATTTCTCGATCGACTGGAACGCCGCGCAGGCGGCTGGCACCCTGGACGGTGCCGTGGAGAGCGCCGTCGGCGTGCTGCTCTACCAGATGGGCATCGGCKCGCTGGTGCCGCTCGGCTTCTTCCTGGCGATGGCACTGAAGGCCTGGCGCCTGTACGCCAGTTCAGGAATCCTCACGCAAGGGCTCGCCGCGTTCGGCACGATGGTCGTGCTGGTGAACGGCATCTTCCAGGAAGAAGCGCTGTTTGCGCCGCCGGCGCTCGGACTGCTGCTATGCCTGACCGGACTGGTGATCGGCCATCATCTGCGCACGCAAGGCGACGATCCGACGACCTCCAATCCGTAGCGCACGATAAGCACGCAGAAGCCCGACTGCATCGCAACCGGGCTCCATTTGCGCGCCGTCAGAGCGGCTTGATCTGCACCTTCCGGAACTTGACCACGCCCGAACCGTACTGGAGTGCGATGTAGCCACTGGCGTGCTTGGCGTCCTGGGCATCGACGGTCTTCTGTCCGTTCAGCGTCACCACGAAATGCGGCCCCTGCGCCGTGATCTCGTAGACGTTCCACTTGCCGGCCGCCTTCGGCATCGGATCGACCTTGCCGACGTCGACGATCGCGCCGGTGCCGTAGGTCGGATCCGGCCGCTTGTCGAAGATGTTGACCTCGTAGCAGACCTTGGAGTCGATCACCTTGTTGCCTTCGCAACGGATGAAGACGCCACTGTTGGCATCCTCGTCGGTCCAGAACTCGGCCCTGATCTGGAAATCCTTGTAGGGGGTCTTGCTGACGAGATAGGAGAGCTCCTTGCCGTCGAGCTTGTCGGCCACCAGCGCGCCGTCCTTCATGGCCCAATTGGCCTTGCCGACCTCGTCCCAGTCACCTTTCTTGGTGCTGTCGAGCAGCGTGACCCAACCGTCCTGCCCCGATGCGGCGGTCGAAAATTGCAGCGCGGCCACACCGATCATCAATCCCGCCGCCACTATCGACAAATGCTTCTTCACGGTCGTCCTCCCGTTTTTTGTTGGCGCGCAACCTATCATTGCCAGCAACGGCGTAAATCCGTTTTTCATGTTGCAGTTGCGTTGTGTCACGGGCCGATGTCGCAATCTTGAGATCAGACATGCGTGGACGCGTCTTGCCCGGCGGAAGCAGGAGCGAATAGCATCACGTTGATACGGGCGCGGCAGTTGCCCGAGAACACTGATCTGGGAGGATACGATGACGGCATCGAACCGATCCTGGCGCTACCTGTTGATGCCGCTGGCCCTTGCCGGCATGCTGAGCGTCAGCTCCGCCGCCGAGCTCAATCCGGCTGCCGTCACCTACAAGCTGCCGGACCAGATCCCCTGGAGCCCGGTCGACGCGCGCGGCGCGCAGAACGCCGTCGTGGTCGGCGATCCCTCGAAGCCCGGCTTCTACATGGTCTACACCAAATGGACCAAGGGCAATCATTTCAGCCGTCCGCACTTCCATCCCAACGACCGCTACATCGTCGTACTCAAGGGCACCTGGTGGGTCGGCTCGGGTCCGAAGTTCGATCCCGATCACGGCACCGTGGCGATGCCGGCCGGAAGCTTCGTCACCCATTACGGCAAGCAGGTGCATTGGGACGGCGCCAAGGACGAGGACGCCGTGCTGCTTATCATGGGCGAAGGCCCGGCGACCGCGACCGAAGTGGAACAGAAGTAGCCGGCAGCCGAATAGCAACCTTCACATCCGCGTGGCGTTTCATCCCCTCATCATCATGACGAGGAGACAACGCATGGCGACAGCAGCCGACATTCGGGAACATATGGACGTGATCTCGTCGGACAAGAAAACGGTCGGCAAGGTCGACCACATGGAAGGCACCGACAAGATCAAGCTGACCAAGCAAAGCTCGCCCGACGGCCAGCACCATCATTTCATTCCGCTGTCCTGGGTCGACCGTGTCGACCAGCACGTCCATCTCAACAAATCCGGCTCCGACGTCGCGGCGCATTGGCAGCACGGCCGCCAATAGCCGCATTGCGCGCGATGGCGGCGATGTTATCATTGTGGGCCAAAGGAAGGGCTTTCGATGCACCCCGCCGCCAAGCCGCAATTTGCCCGCATCGTCGACGAGTTCGCGCGGTGGCGCGGAATACCCGAACCGGAGCGACCGCCCGCGCCAGCGTGGTGGTGGGGCCCGGCATTCGAGATGCGCGATGCTGCCGAGCCGCTGCCCGCCACCTGGTGCCACAAGCTCCGCCTGCCCGACGGCGCCCGGTTTGCCGACGGCGCGCTCGTATTGCGGCAGACGCTGGCCGGCCAGACCACGCTGCCCTGGCCCTATGATTTCTCGCGCAAGGTCGCATCCGCGGATTCCGACGTCCGCGACCTGCCGGTGCAGCCCTCAGACGACAGCGCGTTTCCGCCCTAGATCCGGCACAGCCTCACCGGCTGCCTCATCCTCCAATGACGGTTGCAGCGGCGGCGCGGTCAGCACCGGCGCCGACTTCAACAGTTCGGCAAGATCGCGCGGCGGCAGCGGCCGGCTGAACAGGAACCCCTGCATCTCGTCGCAGGCATGCGCGCGCAGGAACTCCCGCTGCTCGGAGGTCTCGACGCCCTCGGCGACGATGGTCATGCCGAGTGCCTTGCCCATGCTGATGATCGCCTGCGCGATCGCGACGTCCTCGGAATCGTCGGGCAGGTCGCGCACGAAGGAGCGATCGATCTTGATGGTGTCGATCGGGAACTGCTTCATCAGCGACATCGACGAGTAACCGGTGCCGAAATCGTCGATCGCCAGCCGGATGCCGCGGTTCTGGATCGCATCGAGCACGCGGACTGCCCGCGTCACGTTGCGCATTACCATGCTCTCGGTGACCTCGAGTTGCAGCAGCTCGGGCGGCATGCCGCTCGCCGCCAGCGCCTCGTCGATGTCGTCGAGCAGATGCGGATCGCCGAACTGCCGCGGCGAGAGGTTGACCGCCATCGTCACCGCCTTGAGGCCGCCGCGCTGCCAGGCCATGTTCTGCGCGCAGGCTTCCTTCAGCACCCAGCGGCCGATCGGCACGATGAGCCCGACCTCCTCGGCAAGCGGGATGAATTGCCCCGGCGAGACCTTGCCGAGCTCGGGATGGCTCCAGCGCAGCAGCGCTTCGACGCCGCTGATCTCACCGCTGGCCATGTCGACCTTGGGCTGATAGTCGAGCGAGAACTGGTCGCGCTCCAGCGCGCGGCGCAGCGCGCTCTCCATCGTCAGGCGCTCGATCGACTGTGCCCGCACCTCGTTGGAGAAGAAGCGGAAGCCGTTCTTGCCGTCCTCCTTGGCGAGATACATCGCCATGTCGGCATTCTTGGTCAGCGTCTGCACGTCGGAGCCGTCGGCCGGATACACAGCGATCCCGATCGACGCCGTGGTGTGGCACTCGTGCCCGCTGAGTTGCAACGGCTGGCTGAGCGAAACCAGGAGATCGCCGGCAATGCGCTCGACGTCGTGACGTTCGGCGGTTTCCTCGAGGATGACCACGAACTCGTCGCCGCCGAGCCGGGCCACCACGTCGCTCGCGCGCAACGATGCGCGCAGCCGCTCGGCGATCGCCACCAGCAGCATGTCGCCGGCGTCATGGCCGAGCGAGTCGTTGATCACCTTGAAGCGGTCGAGATCGATGAACAGCACCGCGAGCTGCCGGCGATGGCGATCCGCCGCCGAGATCGCGTGACGCAGCATCTCGTTGAAGGTCTCCCGGTTGGGCAGATTGGTCAGGCTGTCGTGCGAGGCGAGATACTCGATGCGCTCGTCGGCCTTGTGCTTCTCGTCGGCGCGATCGAAGCTTTCCAGCGCGAACGCCAGATTGTCGGCGAGCCGCTGTAGCAGCTCAGCGAATTCAGGCGTGAAGGTGTCCTTCTCGATCGCGACGAAGATCATGACGCCAACCACCTGCCCGCTGACGATCAGCGGGAAGGAGGCACCCGACTGCGTTCCGTCGAGGCGAGCCCTCTCATGGAAGGCGGCGGTGTCGGCGTCGGCAAAATAGTCATTGATGATGCAGGCCTGGCCCGACCGGAACGCCCTGCCGCAGGCACCGCGTCCCTCGGCATGCGCCTCGCTGACCGAGAGCGTGACCTGGCTCGCGCCGCCCGCCGCCGGGCCCGCGATCGCGACGATCCGCAGATAATCGCTCCCGCCTTGCGCCAGCGCGATCGTGGTCGAGGTGAATTTGCCGCCGGTCGCCGCCGCCTCGCAGACCAGTTGATACAATTCGCTGCGGGACTTCGCCCGCATGATCGCCTCGTTGGTCGCGCTCAGCGCCGCGAACATGCGCGACAGCCGTTCCTTCTGCTCGTCGGCCCGCGCCTTCTCGTCGGCACGATCGAAATTGGCCAGCGCAAACGACACGTTCTCGGCAAGCCGCTGCAACAGCGCCATCATCTCCGGGCTGAAGGTGCCGAATTCGCTGGACAGGAACACCAGCGCGCCGATCGCCTCGCCGTTCTTGAGCAACGGCAACGCCGCGCCGGACTTGCTGCCGCTGTCGCGGACCACCGGATAGACATGCGAGTCGGGTCCGAAGTCGCTGAGATAGTCGTTGCTGATGCAGGGCCTGCGGGTGCGGATCGCAACGCCGGTCAGGGTTTGTCCTTCCGGCCGCGTCGCGTCGGCCGACAACTGGACTTCACGGGCCCGTATCCGGTCGGGGCCGGAAGCCGCCACATTGTCCAGGAAGGCCTCGCCGGGACGCACCAGGCGGATGGTGGCCGAGATGAACTGACCGCCGACAGCCGCAGCATCGCAGACCAGATCGAACAGCTCGCTGCGGGACTTCGCCCGCATGATCGCCTCGTTGGTCGCACTCAGTGCCGCGAACATCCGCCGCAACTTTTCCTTCTGCTCCTCGGTCCGCGCCTTCTCGTCGGCACGGTCGAAACTGCCCAGCGCAAAGGAGACGTTGTCGGCGAGCCGCTGCAACAGCTCGGCGAATTCGGCCGAGAACGTGTTGCGCTTGGCGGAGATGAACAGCATCACTCCGACCGGCTCGTCGTCGACGATCAACGGAAACGCCGCGCCGGATCGCGCATCCTCGCGATCGATGACTTCGCGGAACGGGCTGTTGGCGACGTCGCTGAGGAAATCGTTGTTGATGCAGGCGCGCCGGGAGCGGAACGCCTTGCCGCTGACACCGCGCCCTTCGGGGCGGGCATCGCTGCGCGAGACGTTGAGACGGCGCGCATTCTCGGCGGTGGGGCCTGCGACCGCGATCATCTCCAGGAAATCGTCGCCGGGCTTCGCGATCAGGATGCTGGTGGAATTGAACCCGCCGCCATGCGCCGCCGCCGCGCAAACCAGCTCGTACATCTCGATCCGCGACCGCGCGCGCATGATCGCCTCGTTGGTCGCGCTCAGCGCGGCGAACATCCGCGACAGCCGCTCACGTTCCGCGTCGGCCTTGGCCTTCTCGGTGGCGCGGCCGAAATTATCGAGCGCAACCGAGACGTTCTCGGCGATCCCGGCCAGCAGCGCGATGATCTCCTGATCGCGCGCCCAGGAATTGCCGGTGAAGAAGATCAGGACGCCGATGCTGCGGCCGAAGCGGGTCAGCGGCAGCGCGACACAGGCCATCAGGCCGCTGCCGCGAATCGGCGTCTGCGACGGGCGGGTCGAGGTCGGGATGTCGTGCTCGACGCAGGGGCGCTGGGTTCGAAATGCCTCGCCGCAAATGCCCTTGCCGTAGACATTGTCGGGGTCGGTCGAAAACCGCGTCTGCGTGATCAGGTCGATCGCCTCGCCGGTGCCGGCAACGGGCTCGAGCCAGTGCGTATCGGGTTCGGCTAGCAGCACCACCGTGGCAAAGGACTTGCCGCTGAACACCGCCGCATCGCAGACCCGCTGATACAGATCGTGCTCGGTCTTGGCGCGAAGGATCGCCTCGTTGGTCGCGCTGATCGCGCCGAACATGCGGTTGAGCCGGCGCATCGCCCGCTCACCGCTCTTGCGCGACGTCTCATGGTCGAAATTGTCGAGCGCGAAGGATACGTTTGCTGCCATGCGCTCGAGCAACGAGACGATCTCCTCGCCAAGCGAACCGACCTCGCGCCGGGTCACCATGAAGACACCGACGCTGCGCCCACCACAGACCAGCGGCATCGCCGCAGCCGCGCCGACGCCGCTCGCCGCGGCACCGCTGCGCCAGGCCGCCGAGCGGGGATCGTTGACATAGTCGTTGCTGACGCAAGCCGTCTGGTCACGGAACGCCCGTCCCGCGACGCCCTCCCCTTCCGGCGTGTTGGCGAGCGTGGAAATCGTGATGCTGCGCAGCCGCGCGACATCCTCGCCGTAGCCGGCCGCGAAGGTCAGCAGACCGGTATCCGGCTCCAGCAAAAACACGGTCGCAGCCAGGAAGCTCCCGCTCGAGAAAGCGGCTTCGCAGACCTTGCCGTATAGTTCTTCCGGTGATTTCGCGTACAGGATCGCTTCGTTGGTGGCATTCAACGCCGCGAATGTACGCCCGATGGTCGACTGCACGTTCCCTGAAGGCCCCGGGGCCAACCCCTTCAAACTGGCGCGGAACATTGCCCGCAAGAGGCCTAAGTGATGGTTAGTGTATCCGGCAAGTTGCGCGACAGAGTAAACGGCTGACGAACGCGGCGGGCGGTTTCCCGGGATATTACGGACCCTTGTGTGCCAGGCTGAGGCGGCGGGCCGGAACGCGCGGATCGCGGCCCGGTTCGTGCCGGCACGGCGGCCAAATTCCGCATCGCGACCGCGCCCGTTCCGCTCGGTGAAAACATCGGCGGGAGCACCCTGCTGGCGGTATGGCCGACCGGATTTTCCGGCCTTGCTCGGCCAGCCGCGCTTTGAGAGCATGACGCCGATAACAGCAAGCAAGACCCGCGCCTCATGCGGGCGAAGCGCGAGGAAATTCCCATGCCGATCGTCCAGGCCGACCGTCTCACGCGTATCGGCGCCGCGCTGCTTCGGGGCGCCGGCGCATCGGAGGAGGAGGCCAACGCCGTCGCCTCCGGCTGCGTCAACGCCAATCTGGCCGGCCATGACTCCCACGGCGTGATCGCGATCCCGACCTATATCGACCGCATCAAGGCCGGCCACATCGTGCCCGGCGCCAAATGGACCATCGTGCAGGAAACGCCGACCACGACCGTGATCGACGGCCATTGGGGGTTCGGCTTCCACGTCAACGCCAAGGCGATGGAGATGACCATCAACAAGGCCAGGACCGCCAATGTCGCGGCCTGCACCGTGTTCCGGCAGAGCCATGTCGGGCGGCTCGCGCATTACCCGCTGATGGCGATGCGCGAAGGCATGATCGGGATCGCGGCAGCCGATTCCGGCCGCTCGCCGAAGCATGTCGCGCCGTTCGGCGGCCGCGAGGCCCGGCTCGGCACCAACCCGCTGTCGATCGCGGTGCCCTCCGATCTCGAGGCGCCGTTCTATCTGGACATGGCGACTTCGGCGGTCGCCGCCGGCAAGATCCAGCTCGCGGTGGCGCGCGGCGAAAGCATCCCGAAGGGCTGGATCATCGATGCCGAGGGCCGCGACACCACCGATCCCAAGGACTATCGCAAGGGCGGCGCGCTGCTGCCGCTGGGCGGCAGCGAGGGCTACAAGGGCTCGGGGCTCGCCGCGATGGTCGAGGTGCTATGCGGGCTGTTGACCGGCCTCGGTTTCGGCGTCGAGCCGACCGGCCGGCACAATGACGGCTGCTTCATGGCGGTGTTCAACGTCGCCGCGTTCCGGCCGCTCCTCGATTTCAAGAAGGAGGTGGCCGATTTCGCGCGCTACCTGAAATCGACGCCACCGTCGGAGGGAAGCCGCGGCGTATTCTATCCCGGCGAGGTCGAACATCTGCGCGAGCTCGAGCGGCGCAAGAACGGCATCGAGATCGAGGATGCGACCTGGGAGAAGCTCAAGGCCCTCGCCGTCGATTACAAGCTCGCCGACGAACTCAACCTGCGCTGACAAATCCGGACACGGGAGAACGACATGACACGGCAAATGGCACTGGTTGGCTTTTTGCAGGCGCAGAACTGTACCAACCTGCCGGGCTCCTGGCGCCACCCGGAATCGCGCGACGATTCGATGTCGGCGGACTACTACCAGGAGATCGCGCGCATCCTGGAGCGCGGCAAGTTCCACATGGCGTTCTTCGACGACCGCCTCGCGATGCCCGACCGCTACAACAACGACCACGCCCACACCGTCGAATACGGCATCCGCTGCGTGAAGATGGACCCGATCGTGGTGCTGACCACGATGGGCATGGTCACCACCAAGCTCGGCCTCGCCTCGACSGCMTCSACCACCTATTTCGAGCCGTTCGACGTCGCCCGCCGCTTCGCCACGCTCGACCTGATGACGGGTGGCCGCGCGGCCTGGAACGTGGTGACCTCGGTCAATGACGGCGAAGCGCTTAACATGGGCAAGGCGCAGCATCTCGACCACGATCCGCGCTACGACCGCGCCGATGAGTTCATGGAGGTGGTGCTCGGCCAYTGGGATKCCTGGGAAGACGGCTCGCTKGTGATCGACAAGAMGAGCGGCCGCTTYGCCGATCCGASCAAGGTGAAGCGSCTCGATCACAAGGGMSAGTTCTTCASCTCGCGCGGYCCGTTCACGGTRCCGCGYTCRSCGCARGGSCAYCCGGTSRTSRTSCARGCCGGCGCCTCCGGCCGCGGMCAGCGCTTTGCCGGMCGCTGGGGCGARGTGATCTTCACCGCGGCRCGCAATCTCGCSCACGCCAAGCAGAATTAYGACGCCATCCGYGGTGAAGCCGCCAAGGCCGGGCGCGATCCCGACCAGATGTTCCTGTGCAATCTGATCACGCCAATCGCCGGCGCCACCAAGGCGGAAGCCGAGGATCGCATGGCCGTGATCCAGAAGCTGCCGCTCGAGATCGACGCGCTGTCGCTGCTGGCGGAAGCGCTCAATTTCGATTTCGGCGCCAAGCCRATCGACGAGCCGCTGACCACGGARGAGYTGCAGGGCATGCAAGGCATGATCGGCATGCGTGACGGCGTGCTGCGCGCCTCCGGCAAGAGCAATCCCTCGACCCGCGACTTCATCACCTTCTCCGGCCGCGCCCAGGTGCAGGATGCGATCGTCGGCGGTCCGAAGGAGATCGCCGACCGGCTGGAGGAATTGTTCGAAGGCCGCGGCTGCGACGGCTTCGTCGTCGCCGCAAGCTATGTGCCGGGCTCCTATGCCGACTTCGTCGATCACGTGGTGCCCGAGTTGCAGAAGCGCGGCCTGTTCCACAAGGACTATGCCGGCACGACGCTGCGCGAAAATCTCGGGCTCAAGCGCCCGGCTGCGGGCGCGTGGAAGACCCGCGCGCAAGCGGCGGAATAGAAGGACATCATCATGCGCTGGCTGAAATTCACCGCCGCGGGCAACACGTCCTGGGGTTTGGTCGAGGGTGACACCGTGACGACAGTCAACGGCGATCCATTCGGCGAATGGAGAAAGACGTCCAAGAACCACGCCTTGAAGGACGTCAAGATCGAGCTGCCGCTGGTCCCGCGCACCTTCTACTGCGTCGGGCTGAATTATTTGAAGCACCTCAAGGAAGCCGCCGACAAGGCCGGCACGGTGCCGAACGTTCCCGACCGCCCCGAGATCGGCTACCGCGCCCAGAACGCCCTGATCGCGCATGATGATGACGTCGTGATCCCGGCAAGCGCGACCGAGAAAATCCATTACGAGGGCGAGCTGGTCGTCGTGATCGGCAAGACGGCCAAGCACCTCACCGACGCCAATGCGATGGATTGCGTGTTCGGCTACACCATTGGCAACGACGTCTCCGAACGCAGCTGGCAGAAGGCCGACCGCGGGCTGTGGCGCGCCAAGAACGCCGACACCTTCAAGCCGATGGGGCCGTGGATCGAGACCGACGTCGATCTCGACCGCATGGARACCGCGATCCGCGTCAACGGCAAGGAGACCGGCCGCTTCCGCACCAACGAGATGATCTTCGGCATCGTCCCCTTCCTGGTCGAGCTGAGCAAGTACTTCACGCTGTCACCCGGCGACGTGATCTGGATGGGCACCGACGGCGCCTCGCCTGATTTGAAGGACGGCGACGTGGTGGAGATCGATATCAGCGGCATCGGGACGTTGCGGAACAGGTTCGTGAAGGAGAAGGTGTGAGGGCTCGAGCGCTCTAGCCCCGTCATCCTGAGGAGCGCGCAACGCGCGCGTCTCGAAGGATCGACGGCCACCAGCCGGGGTCGTACATCCTTCGAGGTTCGCTCCGCTCGCACCTCAGGATGACGGTATGAAACTAGTTGTATTCTCTCCATTTGTCGTCCCGGCGAAGGCCGGGACCCATACGCCGCGGCGAGTCTCGTAGGCGGGGCTCATCGTTCCAACGTCGCGCAACAATAGCCATTCGTGGTTATGGTCCCGGCCTGCGCCGGTCCGACACTGGGTTTGTTGAAGCATAAGACCCCATGCATCAAGTGCACAGACCGGATGGCTCACCGCACGGTCGCCGGCCGACTCTTCACATGGTCGATGAACGCGCGCAGCTTCGGCAGGATCTGGCGGTGGCCGGGATAGTACAGGAACACGCCCGGCGTCGTCGGCGCGAATTGATCCAGCACGCGCACGAGCTTCTTGTCCTTTACGGCAGCTGATATCAGCGGTGCGGGCACTTGCGCCAGCCCCACACCTTCGAGCGCCGCGCCGACCAGCGTCGGGAAGTCGTGGCCGATGAAGGAGCCGGATACGGCCAGCTCGATCGAACGACCGTTATCGTTCAGCGACCATGGCGCCAGCCCGCCGTTCGATCGCCGCAGCCTGAGGCAGGCGTGTTCACGCAGATCGTCGGGACGCTTCGGCCGGCCGCGGCGCGCGAGATAGTCCGGGCTGCCGACGACGGCGAACGGGAACGGCTTGGTCAGGCGCACCGCGACCATGTCCGGGTTGATGAACTGGCCCATCCGGATGCCGGCATCGAAACCGCCGGCGGCGAGGTCGACCAGTTCCTCGCTGGCGGCGAGTTCGACCTCGATCTCCGGATACGCCTTGCAGAATGAAGCGATCAGCGGCTCCAGCAGGATCGGCACCACCGAGCGCGGCACGGTGAGGCGCAGCAGCCCGGCCGGCTTCTGCCCGAGCTCGCGCGCGGCGCCGCTCGCAGCGACCAGCTCTTCGAAGGCGGGCCGGGCGCGTGCGAGAAATCGTTCACCGGCCTCGGTCAAACCGACACTGCGGGTGGTGCGGATGAACAGCACGGCGCCGAGGCGCGCCTCGAGCGCACGCACCGCCTGGCTGATCGCCGACGGCGTCACCGCGAGCTCGGTCGCCGCACGGCGAAAGCTGCGGTGCTGGGCGACGCTGAGGAATGCCTCCACGCCGTCGAGCGCGCCCTGCCGGACTGTGAAGTTCTGCTTCATGGCCTGTCAACATTATCGCGAATAGTCGCCTCCGGAAAGCCGCCCTACATCGAACCTACGAGCCCAGCGCCGCGATGCACGCTGCGCCACGCGACATCACGACATCAGTCGTGAGACTCGGCCGATGACAGCAATCCGTCACGCAATCCTCGCCCTCACCCTCACTCTGACAGGCGCCACCGCCATGACCGCTCCCTCCCCTGCCCAGGCCCAAACCACCTCCACCGTCACCACCGGCGTGATTGTCATCCTGACCGTCAAGCCGGGTATCACCCGCGATCAGGTGATGGCGGTGATGCCGGATGAAATCCGGCAGACCGTGCAGCTCTATCTCAACGGCAAGCTTCGCGAATGGTATTCGCGATCCGATGGACGCGGGGTCGTCTTCCTGCTCGACGCCAGGGACACCGCCGAGGCCCACGCGATCATGGAAGGCCTGCCGCTGTCCAAGCTCGACCTGATGGACCACGACTACATCGCAGTCGGCCCGCTGCTGCCGCTGCGCCTGCTCATCGCCAAGTCGTGAGCGCAAGCCGAGGTCGAAGCCGATCGACGGTTCGGCCTCCTCCCTCCAGACCGACAAACAGAGGAAACCGGCCGTGCCAGTCAGTCTCAACGTTCCATTCCTGCTCAGCGTCGCCGGTGCATTTCTCGCCAGTGCAGCGGTGGCTGTCACCTATGTCTGGCCGGCGCTCCGCACCTGGCCGCGCCACGAGGCGCTCCGGCTGCTTGCGGCCTTCCATGCCTTCCGGTTCCTCGGGATGAACTTCCTGGTCACCGGCTTCGTGTCGCCGGACGTGAACCCGGTATTTGCCGGCGCGGTCGGCTGGGGCGATCTGACCGCGGCAACTCTCGCGCTGCTTTCGATGGCGGCACTGTCGTGGCGCTGGCCGATCGCCATTCCGCTCGTCTGGCTGTTCAACGTCTGGGGCACGCTGGATCTGCTCAACGCCTACTACATGGGCGCGACGGAGAACGCGGATCCCGGCCTGTTCGGCGCTGGCATCTATATTCCAGCGCTGTATGTACCGCTGCTGCTGGTCAGCCACGTGATGGTGTTCATGATCCTGATGCGGGCGAAGAAGGCAGAAGCGTAGCGCGCCCTTCCCTTTCGTCATTCCGGGGCTCGCGAAGCGAGAGCCCGGAATCCATCAGGCCACATAACGCATGGAGTAATGGATTCCGGGCTCGTGCTTCGCACGCCCCGGAATGACGAAGAGAGAAAACTCCACCTCAAAACGGCAGCGCCACGCCGGTCTTGATCTCTTTCAGGATCACGTTGGTGCGGACGTGGCGAATGCCGGGAATGCGGAACATGAATTCGTCCAGGAATCTATTGTCTGTCTCTTATACACATCTAGATGTGTATAAGAGACAGCCCCGGAATGACGAAGAGAGAAAACTCCACCTCAAAACGGCAGCGCCACGCCGGTCTTGATCTCTTTCAGGATCACGTTGGTGCGGACGTGGCGAATGCCGGGAATGCGGAACATGAATTCGTCCAGGAATCTATTGTAGGCGTCCATGTCGCGCACCACGACGCGCAGATGATAGTCGGCGTCGCCGGTGGTCGCGAAACATTCCAGCACCTCGCGGCGCTTCGTCACCCGTGCGACGAACTCGTCGACGAACTTGACGTCGTGACGCTCGAGCGAGACATGCAGGATCGCCGAGGTCGCAAAGCCTGCGGGCTCGCGCGCGACCAGCGCGGAATAGCCCGAGATGACGCCGGACTCTTCCAGCGCGCGGACCCGGCGCCAGCACGCCGAGGTCGACATCCCGACCGTGTCGGCCAGCTGCTGGTTGGTGGCGCGGCCATCCTTTTGCAGTTCGGCGAGAATCCGCGCGTCTTGCTCTTCGACCATGCGTCAGCTCCAATTCGGTAGACTTTACCACACGGGCCACAAATTTGCGAATCTCTACCGATTTTTGACTATCGATCGAACAGATAGGTAAGACCTACCAGGCATCAGGGCATAGCCTCGTCCGGTCAGACATTGCGATTCCCGGAGGGGTCAGTCATGGGCCAGATGCCGCTGCTCGACGCCTACCAGCTCTTCGACCGCTACAGCCGCGAGCACGGCCGCGTCTTCCTCACCGGCACGCAGGCGATCGTCCGCATCGTGCTGGACCAGGCGCGGCGCGACCGTGTGGCTGGACTCAACACCGCGGGCTTCATCTCCGGCTATCGCGGCTCGCCGCTCGGCGGCGTCGATCTCGAACTATGGAAGATCAAGCAGCTGCTGACCGACAGCCGCATCGAATTCCTGCCCGCCGTGAACGAGGACCTCGCGGCGACCGCGGTGCTCGGCTCGCAGCAGGTCGAGACGCAGAAAAACCGTCAAGTCGATGGCGTGTTCGGGCTGTGGTATGGCAAGGGTCCGGGCGTCGATCGCTCCGGCGACGCGCTGAAGCACGGCAATGCCTATGGCTCCTCGCCGCACGGCGGCGTGCTGGTCGTCGCCGGCGACGACCATGGTTGCGTGTCGTCCTCGATGCCGCATCAGTCCGACGTCGCTTTCATGAGCTGGTTCATGCCGACACTGCATCCGGCCGATGTCGGCGAGTATCTCGCGTTCGGCGAATATGGCTACGCGCTCAGTCGATTTTCCGGCATGTGGGTCGGCTTCAAGGCGATCTCGGAGATCGTGGAGTCCGGTGCCTCGGTCGCGCTGTCTGCACCGCGCCGTTTCATACAGCCGGATTTCGTGCCGCCACCGGGCGGCCTGCATTATCGCTGGCCGGATCTGCCGGGCCCGCAGATCGAGGAACGGCTGGAGGCCAAGAAGCACGCGGTCTATGCCTTTGCAAAAGCCAATCCGATCGACCGCCGGATCTACGACGTGAAGGACGCACGCTACGGCATCGTCACGACTGGCAAGGCGCATCTGGATCTGATGGAGGCGCTGCGGCTGGTCGGGCTCGACGAAGCCGCGTGCCGACGCTTCGGCATCGACATCTACAAGGTCGGCATGGTGTGGCCGCTGGCGCTGCACGACGCGATGGAGTTCGTGAAGGGCAAGCGCGAGATCCTGGTGGTCGAGGAGAAGCGCGGCATCATCGAGAGCCAGTTCAAGGAGTACTTCTACGACTATCCCGGGTCGAAGCCGGAGCGGATGGTCGGCAAGCATGACGAAACCGGCGCGCGGCTGATCTCCTGGACCGGCGAATTGTCGCCGCGGATGCTGGCCGACGTGCTGGCGCGGCGGCTCGATCCGATGTTTCCCGAATTGCAGCTCGCCCGTCGCGTCGCCGCGCTCGTGCCCGAGCAGGACCGCATGATCGCAGTGCCGGGCGCTGCGCGCACGCCGTATTTCTGCTCGGGCTGCCCGCACAACACGTCGACGAAAGTGCCCGAAGGCTCGACGGCGCTGGCTGGCATCGGCTGCCATTTCATGGCGAGCTGGATGGACCGCGAGACCTCGTCGCTGATCCAGATGGGCGGCGAAGGCGTCAATTGGGCAGCGTCGTCGAAATTCACCGGCAATACGCATGTGTTCCAGAATCTCGGCGAAGGCACCTATTATCACTCCGGCTCGATGGCGATCCGCCAGGCGATCGCGGCGAAGACCAACATCACCTACAAGATCTTGTTCAACGACGCAGTCGCCATGACCGGTGGTCAGCCGGTCGACGGCCCGGTCAGCGTGCAGGCGATCGCGCATTCCGTGCGCGCCGAGGGTGTGTCGCGGATCGCGCTGGTGTCGGATGATCCCTCGCATTTCTCGTCGGCGGATCTGCCCGCTGGCGTCACGATCCATCCGCGCGAAGACATGGACGCCGTGCAGCGTGAGCTGCGCCAGATGTCCGGCGTCACCGTGCTGATCTATCAGCAGACCTGCGCCACCGAGAAGCGGCGGCGGCGCAAGCGCGGCACGGTCGTCGATCCGGCAAGGTTTGCGTACATCAACGACCTCGTCTGCGAGGGCTGCGGCGATTGCTCGGTGGAATCCAATTGCCTCAGCGTCGAGCCCAAGGAGACGCCGTTCGGCCGCAAGCGCAAGATCAACCTGTCGACCTGCAACAAGGATTTCTCCTGCCTCAACGGCTTCTGCCCGAGCTTTGTCACCGTCGAGGGCGGGAAACGACGGGCCAAGGGCGCGAGCGCGATCGATCCGCTGGCGCGCGCCGCCGCGCTGCCGGCGCCGGAGTTCACGACACTCGACACGCCCTATGATCTCCTCATCACCGGGGTCGGCGGCACCGGCGTCATCACGGTCGGCGCGCTGATCGCGATGGCCGCGCATCTCGAAGGTCGCGGCGTCTCGGTGCTCGACTTCACCGGCTTCGCGCAAAAATTCGGCCCGGTGCTGAGCTTCCTCCGGCTTGCAGCTACGCCCGATGCGCTGCACCAGGTGCGGATCGACCAGGGCGCGGCGGATGCCCTGATCGGCTGCGACCTCGTGGTCAGTTCGTCGGCCAAGGCGTCCGGCACCTATCGCAGGGGTATGCGCGCCGCGGTCAACATCGCCGAGATGCCGACCGGCGACGTGGTCCGCTTCCGCGACGCCGACCTCGCCTCGCCGGTTCGGCTTCGTGCCATCGAGCGGGTGATCGGCCCAGGCAACCTCACCACGATCGACGCCAATGCGCTGGCCGAGCGACTGCTCGGCGACAGCGTCTACGCCAACATCATGATGCTCGGCTTTGCCTGGCAGCAGGGCCTGGTGCCGGTGTCGCTGGAGGCGCTGACCCGTGCGATCGAGCTCAATGCCGTCGCGGTCGAGCGCAACAAGCAGGCCTTGGCCTGGGGCCGGCTCGCCTTCGCCGATCCGGACTTCCTGCCGAAGTCCGAGCACGCGACAACCAACGCACCGGAGACGCTCGACCAGGTGATCGCACGGCGCGCCGACTTCCTGCGCGCCTACCAGGACGACGCGTATGCCGCACGCTACCGCGCAACCGTCGACCGCGTGCGCCGCGCCGAGGCCGCGCTCGGCAGCGAAGCGCTGACCGACACCGTGGCGCGCTCGCTGTTCAAGCTGATGGCCTACAAGGACGAGTACGAGGTGGCGCGGCTGCATATGCGGACCGGCTTCCTCGACGAGCTCAGGCTCGAATTCGACGGCGACTTCACGGTCCAGTATCACCTCGCGCCGCCCTTCCTGCCGGCGCAGCGCGACGCGCGAGGACGGCCGAAGAAGCGCGCATTCGGGCCATGGATCCAAGCCCCGCTGCGGCTGCTCGCGCGGCTGAAGGGGCTGCGCGGCACGGCATTCGACGTATTCGGCTACACCGCCGAACGTCGCGCCGAGCGTGCGTTGATCGTCTGGTACGAGGCGCTGATCGAGACCATGCTCGGCAAGCTCGATGCGGCGCGGTTGCCCGATCTCATCACGCTTGCGAAGGCGCCGATGGAGATCCGCGGCTACGGGCCGGTGAAGGACGCCGCGATCGAAAAGACCAAGGCGGAGGTGGCGCGGCTCGCCGCGCAATTCACCTCCGCCCCGTCAGATCAAGGCGACGGCTCAGGCCGCCGCGCCGCGCTTGGCGGGTGAGATCAGGCTCACCACGACGGTCGCAATCACCGCCACCACGATGTTGAGCACGAGCGCCCCAAGCCCGACATAGAAGGTGTAGGTGGCATCGCCGAGCGAGATGCTGGCAAGCGGCTTCAGCCCGTTGCTCCACGCCGTGTAGGTGCCCCAGCCGATGCCGGCGGCCCAGCCGAGCAGCAGGCCCTCGGCGCGGAACCAGACCGTGAACAGGCCGAACACCAGCGCCGGCAGCGTCTGCACGATCCAGAGGCCGCCCAGGAGTTGCAGGTCGAGCGCATATTGCGTCGGCAGGAACAGGATGAAGGCGAGCGCGCCGACCTTCACCACCAGCGAGGTGATCTTGGCCACCGACGCCTCACCGGCATGCGAGATGTCCGGATTGACGTAGGACTTCCAGACATTGCGGGTGAACAGATTGGCGGCGCCGATACTCATCACCGCCGCCGGCACCAGCGCGCCGATCGCGATCGCCGAGAATGCGAAGCCGGCGAACCATTCCGGGAACAGCGTCTTGAACAGCATCGGCACCACGTCGTTCGGCGACGTCACCTTGATGCGTGCGGCATAGGCCATGTAGCCGAGCAGTGCGATCAGGCCGAGCAGCAGCGTATAGGCCGGCAGCAGGATGGCGTTCTTGCGGATGGTATCCGCCGACTTCGAGGCGAAGATGCCGGTCAGCGTGTGCGGATACATGAAGGCCGCGAGCGCCGAGCCGAGCGCCAGTGTCGCATAGGGCAGATATTGGGCCCCCTTCAGCGTCAATCCGGTGGCGCCGCCCTTGGCCGCGAAGGCGTCGTTGGCGGCCGAGAACACCGCGCCATAGCCGCCGAGCTTCGACGGCACCACGACCACGGCCGTCAGCACCACGATATAGATCATGATGTCCTTGACGAAGGCGATCAGCGCCGGCGCGCGCAGGCCGGAGCTATAGGTATAGAGCGCGAGGATCACGAAGGCGGCGATGATCGGCAGCTCGCCGGTCAGGCCCATCGCCTTGATCACGACCTCCATGCCGATCAGCTGCAACGCGATGTAAGGCATGGTCGCCACCAGGCCGGTCAGCGCCACCGCGAGTTCGAGCGCGCGCGAGCCGTAGGCACCGTGCACGACGTCGGCTGCGGTGACATAGCCATTGGCATGCGCCTTCTTCCACAGCACCGGCATGACCGCGAACACGAAGGGATAGACGATGATGGTGTAGGGCAGCGCGAAGAATCCGTAGGCGCCGACCGCGTAGACCAGCGCCGGCACCGCGATCACGGTGTAGGCCGTGTAGAAATCGCCGCCGACCAGGAACCAGGTAATCCAGGTGCCGAATTGGCGGCCACCGAGACCCCATTCGTCGAGATGCTCGTTGACCGGGCCGGATTTCCAGCGCGCCGCGAAGAAGCCCATCACGGTGACGAGAGCGAAGAAGAAGATGAAGACGGAGAGCGCCACCCAGGCGACGTGATCGGTCATGGCCGCCCCCTCACCGCTGCTCATCGGCATCGGGCTGGCGGCTGCGATAGACCAGCCAGATCAGCAGCGAGGAGATCGGCACCCAGGCGAGCTGGTACCAGTAGAAGAAGGGAAAGCCGAACAGCGACGGCTCGGCGAAATTATAGAACGGTACCCATAGCAAGCCGATGAACGGCAGCAGCAACAGAATCCACATGGCCCACTCCCCAACCCGAGATCTGATTAGACCGGCGATGTTGCCGGTGTCCCGTCATCAACGACCCCAGGAACCATTTGTTGCGTCTAGAATCACGGTTGCGGCATGGCGATGCAAAAAGATGTGATCGCCGCGCCGGGCAACCAGCCTACTCGGCTTTGATGCCGGCGTCCTCAATCACCTTGCGCCAGCGCGCCTCCTCACCGGCAAAGTAGCGGTCGAGCTCTGCGGGCGGTGCAGCGACCATCACGAGGCCCTCATTGACGGCGAGCTTCTTGAAGGCCTCCGCCTGCACCGCCCTGGCGGCTGATTTGTTGAGACGGTCGATGATGTCGGGCGGCGTGTTCGCAGGTGCGTAAAGGCCGTACCAGGATTCCGCGGCGTAGCCCTGCACACCGGCTTCAGCGACCGTCGGCAATTGCGGGAACGACGGCGAACGCCCGGCCGACGTGACCCCGATCGCGCGCAACTGCCCGGCCTCGACCAGCGACGCACAGCTTGCCACCGTGGTGAACATCACCTGGATCTGGCCGCCGATCAGGTCGGTGATCGCCGGCGCCGCGCCCTTGTAGGGCACGGTGGTGAGATTGACGCCGGCCATGTGCTTGAACAATTCGCCGGCGAGATGCGCCGAGGTGCCGGTGCCATAAGTGCCGTAGGACAGTTTTTCCGGATCGGCCCTGGCGGCGGCGATCAGGTCCTTGATCGACTTGATCGGCGACGCCGGATTGACCACGACGACATTGAACGAGCGCGCCACCAGCGCCACCGGCGCGAAGTCCTTGTGCGGATCGTAGGGCAGCTTGCGGTAGAGGCTCGGGTTGACCGCATTGGCGAAGGTCGCCATCAGCAGCGTGTAGCCATCGGGCGGGCTCGCCGCGACGCTCTGCGTGCCGATGATGGTGCCGGCGCCCGGCTTGTTCTCGATGATGACGGTGACGCCGAGATCCTTTTGCATCTCCTGTGCCAGCGTACGCGCGACGACGTCGGTGCCGCCGCCTGGCGCGAACGGCACCACGATCCTGACCAGGTGATCGGGATAGGCGGCGCACACGGGCGTATGCAGCAGCACGGATGCTGCGAGCGCGAACAGAAGCGATGCGAGGAGACGAAGCGGCATGGCAGGCTCCGGCGACAGGCGATGTATTCTTGATACACGCCCATGCCATGCAAGGGATGCCGGGCGGCCATGATGCTGGAGGAAGCGCTGAGCTATTGGTCCCGTCATCCTGAGGAGCGCGCAGCGCGTCTCGAAGGATGCACGGCCCGCGCTGTGGCCGATTCATCCTTCGAGACGCCGCTTCGCGGCTCCTCAGGATGACGGGGAGAAATCGGAGTGCGTCCTTCTCGCAACGACGGCCTAACCGCCTCACGAATACGGATTGATCAGCTTCTGCTGTTCGGTGGCATGGCGCACCAGGAGATCGATGAAGATGCGGACCTTGGCCGAGAGATGATGACGGTGCGGATAGACCGCGTTCATCGTCAGTTCGACCGGCCGGTACTCGGGCAGCAGCCGCACCAATTGTCCCGACTCCAATTCGTCGCGGACCAGGAAGCCCGCCGCGAGGAAGACGCCGACACCGGCAAGCGCCGCGAGCTTCAGCGTTTCGCCGCTGTTGGAGAGCAGATTGCCGGAGACGCGCACCGCGGCCGGCGTGCCCTTGCGGTCGGTGAAGCGCCATTCGTCGCCGTAGGGGTAATGGGCATGGCGCATGCAGTTGCGCGCGGAGAGATCGGCGAGCTGCCCGGGCTTGCCGTGCTGCTCGATATAGCCGTGCGACGCGCACAGCACATGGCGCCAGGTCGCGATGGTGCGCACGATCAGGCTGGAGTCGGGCACCGGGGTCATGCGCACCGCGAGATCGTAGTTCTCGTCGATCAGATCGGCATTGCGCTCGCCGATCATGAGATCGATCTTGACCTCGGGATAGGTCGCCAGGAACTCGGCCACCGCCGGCGACAGGAACTGGACAAGATGGGTGTTGGTGAAGATGCGCAGCGTGCCGCGCGGCACCGATTGCTGCGCGCCCGCGACCTCATCGGCATGCTCGATATCGGCGAGGATCTGGACACAGCGGTCGTAATAGGCCTGGCCGATTTCGGTGACGCTGACCTTGCGCGTGGTGCGGTTGAGCAGCCGGGCGCCGAGCCGGTCCTCCAGCGACTGGACGTGGTTGCTCACCATCGTGGTCGACATGTTGAGCTTGCGGCCGGCCGCGGAAAAGCCGCCGGTGTCCACGACCCGGACGAAGGCGGTCAGACTGGTCAGGCGATCCATCGTGCAAGGTCCGGATTATCAGCGCTGGCTTGATAATGCTTCCAGTTTTATCGGGATTATCACAGCGGGAAGGATATTGCATCTAAAGGGCGATACCCGGCGCCCTTACTGGAAGGACGCGAATGTTCGACCGGAGGATGCCATGTCGGCTACCACCTATGTCCCTGAAGAATCGACAAAAATAGGCCTTCGCCCGTCGCGCGCCACGGTCAAGCGGGCGGCGATCGGATTGGCTGCGCTGATCGGCATCGGCGTGGCCGCCGACTTTGGCTACGACTACGTCACCACCGGCCGTTACCTCGAGTCGACCGATGACGCTTATGTGAAAGCGGACTCCACGATCATCGCGCCGAAAGTGTCGGGCTACATCGCCCAGGTGCTGGTCACCGACAACCAGCCGGTGAAGGCCGGCCAGGTGCTGGCCCAGATCGACGACCGCGACTACCGCACGGCGCTCGGCCAGGCCAAGGCGGATGTCGACGCCGCCAGCGCGTCGGTGCGCAATCTCGATGCCCAGCTCGAATTGCAGCAGCCGATCATCGACCAGAGCACCGCCGATGTCGACGCCGCCGAGGCCAATCTGAAATTCGCCCAGGAAGAGCAGACCCGCTACGACGGGCTGATGAAGTCCGGCTCCGGCACCATCCAGCGCGCGCAGCAGACCGACGCGGCGCTGCGCGCCAACACCGCGCAGCTCCAGCACGCGAAGTCGGCACTGTCGGCGGCGCAGCGCAAGGTCGACGTGTTGACCACGCAGCGCGCCCAGGCGGTCGCGCAGGTCGATCGGGCCCGCGCGGTCGAGCAGCAGGCCGAGTTGAACCTGTCCTACACACGGATCACCGCGCCGGTCGACGGCACGGTCGGCGCCCGCACGCTCCGGGTCGGGCAATATGTGCAGGCCGGCACCCAGCTGATGGCAGTGGTGCCGCTCGACGCGGTCTATGTGGTCGCCAATTTCAAGGAGACCCAGCTGACCCATGTGCGCAACGGCCAGCCGGTCGAACTCACCGTCGACAGCTTTCGCGGCACGACCTTGAAGGGCCATGTCGACAGCCTGTCGCCCGCGAGCGGCCTCGAATTCGCACTGCTGCCGCCCGACAACGCCACCGGCAACTTCACCAAGATCGTGCAGCGCGTGCCGGTGAAGATCGTGCTCGACGATCACAGCCTGACCGGCCTGCTGCGCCCGGGCATGTCGGCGATCCCGACGGTGAACACCAAAGCCACGGTGCTCGCCGAACGTGACGAGAAGCGGCGGCTTGCGGCGGCGGCGCGGCCGAGCGGCGGCTAGGACTGAGCGGCACCTCGACGAACTGACGCGATCGATCACCGTATCGGTGGTCGGTAGCGTTATGCGTCTTCCTTCGTCCCGCGCCCACAGGCGGTAGGGCTCCCTCCCCCCTTGTGGGGGAGGGTTGGGGAGAGGGGCGCGCTTGCGCTGAGGGTTCAACCTATTGTGCGAACGCAACTGCTGAGAGGTTCGACGTACAGCAGCATTGAAGCGGGTCGCTCTGAATCTCCGACGTCAGCGCCCGGGGCCACCCCTCTCCCCACCCTCCCCCCGCAAGGGGGGAGGGAGCCTGACCAGCGTGCTCACCTCACTGGTCGACACACCTCTGCAAACCGAACGGCGAACCATCGCGCGTCGCAAGCTCGATCGCGATTATCAATCAGAACGGAACAATCCTTCCAGTCTTTCCCGGATTATCGAAGCCGGCCGCCTAATGCATGTTGGTGATGCAAGCGAGAGAACACGCCGATGACCGCGCTCCAGCCCACAGCCAACGCCGCAGCCCTCACCGCCCCCGCAACACCAGCGGCGCCCGCGGTCTCCGCCAAGACCTGGATCGCGGTGATCGGCGCCAATCTCGGCGCGTTCATGGCGGTGCTCAACATCCAGATCGTCAACGCCTCGCTCGCCGACGTGCAGGGCGCGATCGGCGCGGGGATCGACGACGGCGGCTGGATCTCGACCTCCTATCTGATCGCCGAGATCGTGGTGATCCCGCTCTCCGGCTGGCTCGCGCAGGTGTTCTCGGTGCGCACCTATCTGCTCACCAACGCATTCCTGTTCCTGGTGTTCTCMGGMGCCTGCGCGCTGGCGCATGAYCTGCCGCAGATGATCGCGYTGCGCGCGRTRCAGGGCTTCACCGGCGGCGTGCTGATCCCGATGGCGTTCACGCTGATCATCACGCTGYTGCCGAAGGCSAAGCAGCCGGTCGGGCTSGCGCTGTTCGCGCTGTCGGCGACMTTCGCGCCGGCGATCGGCCCGACCATCGGCGGCTATCTCACCGAGAACTGGGGCTGGCAGTACATCTTCTATGTCAATTTGGTGCCGGGCGCGATCATGATCGGCATGCTGTACGTCTCGCTCGATCCGAGCCCGATGAAGCTGTCGCTGATCCGCCAGGGCGACTGGCTCGGCATCATCACCATGGCGATCGGCCTTGCCGCGCTTCAGACCGTGCTGGAAGAGGGCAACAAGGACGACTGGTTCGGCTCGCCCTTCATCGTCCGCCTGTCGGTGATCGCGGCCGTGGCGCTGGTCGCCTTCCTGATCGTCGAATTCACCGTGGAGAAGCCGCTGCTCAATCTGCGCCTGCTCGCCCGCCGCAATTTCGGCTTCGGCATGCTGGCGAACTTCCTGCTCGGCATCGCGCTGTACGGTTCGGTGTTCATCCTGCCGCAGTATCTGTCGCGCATCCAGGGCTACAACGCCGAGCAGATCGGCATGGTGCTGGCGTGGACCGGGCTGCCGCAGCTGGTGCTGATCCCGCTGGTGCCGCGGCTGATGCAGCGCTTCGACCCCCGCATCATCATCAGCGTCGGCTTCGCGCTGTTCGCCGGCTCCAACTTCATGAACATCTTCATGACCAACGACTATGCCACCGACCAGCTATTCTGGCCCAACATCGTCCGCGCCATCGGCCAGGCCCTGGTGATGGCGCCGCTTTCGGCGGTGGCGACCGCGGGCATTGAGCTCGAGAACGCGGGCTCCGCCTCGGCCTTGTTCAACATGATGCGCAATCTCGGCGGCGCGGTCGGCATCGCGGTGTTGCAGACGGTGCTGACCAAGCGCGAACAATATCATTCCAACGTGCTGATGCAGTCGGTCTCACTGCTCGAGCAAGCGACACGGACCCGGATCGAGCAGTTGACGCAATATTTCATGAACCACGGCGTCGCCGACCAGGCCGCGGCCACCCACCGCGCGATCGCGGCGATCGGCAATGTCGTGCAGAAGCAGGCCTACATCCTTGCCTTCAGCGACACCTTCTATCTGCTCGGCGTGGCGCTGATCGTGGCGCTGGCCGCGACACTGTTGTTGAAGAAGCCGGGCCAGCTCGCCGGCGGGGGTGCGCACTAACAAGCAAGCACAACCAAGGAGAACGACCATGAAAGCCCGTATGAATTTCTACCAGGCCGCCCCCGACACCATCAAGGCGCTCGTCGCCGTGGAAAACGAGATCACCGCGAGCGGCCTCGAGCAATCGCTGATCGAGCTGGTCAAGACCCGCGCCTCCCAGATCAACGGCTGCGCCTATTGCATCAACATGCACACCGAAGACGCCCGCAAGCATGGCGAGACCGAACAGCGGCTCCATCTGCTCAACGCCTGGCGCGAGTCGCCGCTCTACAGCGAGCGTGAGCGCGCGGCGCTGGCCTGGACCGAAGCCTTGACGCTGGTGTCAGAAACGCATGCGCCCGACGCCGACTATGAGGCGGTGCATGCCGAGTTCACCGACGGCGAACTGGTCAACCTGACCGTGCTGATCGGCGCCATCAACGCCTGGAACCGGATCGCGATCGGCTTCCGCGCGGTGCATCCGGTGAAAGTGAAGGTGACGGCGTGAGACCCCTCCTTCGTCATTCCGGGGCGCGCCAATTGGCGCGAGCCCGGAATCCATACTCACGATCGTGGTTATAGGTTCCGGGCTCATCGCTTCGCGATGTCCCGGAATGACGAGAGGAGAGTTCTGCGCAGTCCACCCTAAACCGCCGTCGCCTTGGCGAACTCGACATAGATCTCGCGCAGACGATCGGTGATCGGGCCGACCTTGCCATTGCCGACCTGCTTGCCGTCGATCGCGACCACGCCCTGCACGAACACCGAGGCGCTGGTGATGAAGGCTTCCTTGGCGGCGAGCGCTTCCTCGACCGTGAAGGCGCGCTCCTCGATGCGAAGCTGGCGCTCCTCGGCGAGCTTGACCACCGCCTTGCGGGTGCAGCCGGGCAGGATCTCGTTGCCGTTCTGCCGCGTCACGATGACGTCGTCCTGGGTGACGATGAAGGACGAGGACGACCCTCCTTCGGTCACCTTGCCGTCCTCGATCATCCAGGCCTCGCCGGCGCCGGCCGCCGCCGCGGCCTGCTTGGCCAAGACCTGCGCGAGCAGCGCCACGCTCTTGATGTCGCGCCGCTCCCAGCGGATATCGGGCACAGTGATGACGTTGATGCCGGTCTTGGCCGAGGGCGCGTTGATGATGTCCTTTTCCGAGGTGAACATCACGAGCGTCGGCTTGACGTTGGCCTCCGCCTTTGGAAAGGCGAAATCCCGGCCCTTGTCGGCGCCGCGGGTGACTTCGAGATAGACCATGCCATTGACGAGGTCGTTGCGCTTCACCAGTTCCTTCTGGATTTCCTCGATCCGCTCCAGCGTCTCCGGCAGCGCCAGCTGGATCTCGCCGACCGACCGCTTCAGCCGCGCCAGGTGCGAGGCATTGTCGATCAGCTTGCCCTCGAGCACCGCGGCCACCTCGTAGATGCCGTCGGCAAACAGGAAACCGCGGTCGAACACCGAGACCTTGGCCTCGGAATGCGGCACGTACGAGCCGTTGACGTAAGCGATCTTTTCCACGCGAGTTCTCCTGCGGACGAAGGGGGAGTTTCAGGCCTTCGTATACGCAAAATGTTGACGGGGATAAMCCCTTCCCGCCGTCATTCCGGGGCTCGCGCTACGCGCGCCCCGGAATGACGTGTGGGGAGGTCAACACCTCAATGCTGCAAGATCTTCGACAGAAACTTCTGCGCGCGGTCGCTGCGGGGCGTACCGAAGAAGTCGGCCTTCTTGGCATCCTCGACGATCTCGCCGCGGTCCATGAAGATGACACGGTCGGCGACCTTGTTGGCGAATCCCATTTCGTGGGTCACCACCATCATGGTCATGCCCTCGCGGGCGAGGTCGACCATGACGTCGAGCACCTCGCTGATCATCTCGGGGTCGAGCGCGGAGGTCGGCTCGTCGAACAGCATCGCGATCGGATCCATCGCCAGCGCCCGGGCGATGGCGACGCGCTGCTGCTGGCCGCCGGACAGTTCGGCGGGAAATTTCTTTGCGTGATCCTTCAGCCCGACGCGCTCCAGCAGCTTCATGCCCTTGGCCATGGCGTCGTCATGCTTGCGGCCGAGCACCTTCTCCTGCGCGAGGCAGAGGTTGTCGATGATCCGTAGATGCGGGAACAGCTCGAAATGCTGAAACACCATGCCGACGCGGGAGCGCAGCTTCGGCAGGTTCGTCTTGGGATCGTTGACCTTGACGCCGTCGAGGATGATCTCGCCGTCCTGGATCGGCTCCAGCGCGTTGACGCATTTGATCAATGTCGACTTGCCCGACCCGGACGGGCCGCAGACCACGACCACCTCGCCCTTGGCAACGCTGGTGGTGCAGTCCTTCAGCACCTGGAAGCTCGGCCCGTACCATTTGTTGACGTGCTTGATCTCGATCATGATGGCTCAGCGGTTGAAGCAAATGCGGGACATCACCTCTCCCATGGGGAGAGGTCGGATCGCGCAAGCGATCCGGGTGAGGGGCTTGGCTCCATCGATGGACCAGAGCTCCTCACCCGGCGCTATGCGCCGACCTCTCCCATGGGGAGAGGTGAAGGAGCTCGTGGCTCGAATTGATAGCCGCATGTCAATGCTACCTGACAATGGCGATGCGCGATTGCAGGCGGCGGACGCCAAACGACGCGATACAGGAAATGACGAAGTAGACCAGCGCGGCGAACAGGTACATTTCGACCAGGCGGCCGTCGCGCTGCGCGACCTTGCTGGCGGCGCCGAGGAAATCCGGGATCGACAGCACGTAGACCAGCGAGGTGTCCTGGAACAGCACGATGGTCTGCGTCAGCAGCACCGGCAGCATGTTGCGGAACGCCTGCGGCAGCACGATGTAGCGCATCGACTGCGCATAGGTCAGGCCGAGCGCGCTGGCGGCGGCCGGCTGGCCGCGCGAGATCGACTGGATGCCGGCGCGCATGATCTCGGAGAAGTACGCCGCCTCGAATGCGATGAAGGTGATCAGCGAGGAGGCGAAGGCGCCGACCGCGATCGGCCGCGACGCGCCGGTCAGCCACTGCCCGATATAGGGCACCAGGAAGTAGAACCAGAAGATCACCAGCACCAACGGCAGCGAGCGGATGAAGTCGACATAGAAGCCCGCGATGCGGCCGAGCACCTTGTAGCTCGACAACCGCATCAGGGCGATCATTGTGCCGAACACCAGGCCGCCGAGCGTTGCGAGCGCGGTCAGCGTCAGCGTGAACCGCATGCCCTCGAAGAACAGGTAGGGCAGCGCGCGGCGGATGACGTCGAAATCGAAATTCGCGAGCATGGTCATTTGCCCGTGATGTAGCCGGGGATCGCCACGTAGCGCTCGAGGAAGCGCATCGCGGTCACCACGACGAAATTGAGGAGGAGATAGAGCACGGTTGCCGCGGTGAACGCCTCGAACACCTGGAACGAGAATTCCTGCATCGAGCGGGCTTGGCCGGTCAGTTCGATCAGGCCGATGGTGATGGCCACGGCGCTGTTCTTGATGGTGTTGAGGAACTCGGACGTCAGCGGCGGCAGGATGATGCGGAACGCCATCGGCAGCAGCACGTAGCGATAGCCCTGCACCGTGGTGAGCCCGAGCGCCGTTGCGGCCTGCTTCTGCCCGCGCGGCAGCGAGGAGATGCCGGCCTGCAATTGCACGGCGACGCGCGCCGACATGAAGAAGCCGATGCCGATCGCGGCGGTCCAGAACGGCGCGTTCGGCAACTGCTTCAGCCACAGCCCGGCGGATTTCGGCAGCAATTCGGGCAGCACGAAGAACCACAGGAACAGCTGCACCAGCAGCGGCATGTTGCGGAAGAACTCGACCCAGCAGAAGCCGATCCACGACGCCGTCCGCGACGGCAGCGTGCGCAGCACGCCGATCACGGAGCCGAAGATCAGCGCGATGACCCAGGCCAGCAGCGACACCTTGACGG